>Ga0326511_10000464_pt1 | contig 35559 bp, 27 predicted proteins | sample 0_2496_0518_D_FD_203701 | JGI IMG/M metagenome (GOLD analysis project Ga0326511, IMG submission 203701) | Bovine rumen microbial communities from UC Davis, California, United States - 0_2496_0518 | ecosystem: Host-associated > Mammals > Digestive system > Stomach > Rumen | place: USA...
CGGTGGAGGTCGAGGTAGCAGGCGCGGGCCTGACTGAGTAGATGCTCAGCTATGACACTGCGTAACTCCATCTTTTCAGCGTCTTGACGGAAAAAGTCCATCAGCTGTTCGCCGCTCACACGGAGCACGCGGCTGGGCATCATCGCCTTGATCGTGGTCTGCGATGGACGACCGTCGAGGCAAGCGGGATAGTCGCCAGCAAACTCGCCCTCGAACGAGAACCATGTGATGTGTTCCCTGTCGTCGCTGATGCCATACGTTACATACTTGAAGCACCCTTCGGTGACGAAGCCGAACCATCGTGCGGGGTCGCCCTCGCGCTCCAGCTGGTCACCCTTGCGGTAGGTCACCTTCTTGCCCTCGCGCTCACAGAACTCCCGTAGTATCTGCAGATCTAAACTGTTTTTGCTAAATTTCTGTTCCATTGCAATTTCTTCTCGTTAATCAGTCGTTTGCTTTTACTATGACATAGAAGTTGAATGCAAAGATAGTTATTAATTTTCATATCGAATAATTATCGAAGTAAAAACAGCATATAGATAAATTTTGAGAAATTTTTCGTCAACACCCACCTAAATAGGCGAAAAACGACGGGAGTTCTTTTATTTACAGGAGAAGTCGGATGGGTGGGTGTTGCCTCAAGACCCACCATAACTCCCACCAAACACCCACCATTTTGCGATTCTATGAGCAACAGAACCGACCTGCTGATTCTTGTTTTTCCTCGAAAAAGGATAATTAGCATGAGCCTTGTAGAAGAGTATCCATCGAGCAGTCACAAATCACAGTCACAGTTCGAAAAAAATGTCACATTCCATAGTAAAACTCGCTTATAAACACTTCTAACTAATTAATAATCAATAAGTTATATATATAATAAGAAAAGCGGATGTGGGTTTTAAACGAACTGTGATTCTGTGACTGTGACTCTGGAAGGTAGAAACAATTGATTAACAAAACGGCTAAACATCAAATAATCAATGACTTACAGCATTTTAACTGCGAGGTTCCGGCGATATCCAAGCCTGCAAAAGGTACAGAAATAGTGGAATTTCTCCCCTCAAAGGCATCAAAATGCATGCAAAAACCGCTTGTTATGTTGATTTTCTCAAAACTTTTGTGCACTTGGGAATGAAATGCTTTGTGTTTTTCAATCAGATTTCTTGGGCATTTTAGTATCAAAAGTAGACGTATTGTCTATTAAGAGACTACTGCCCCTTGGTTTCCTTCTTATAGGACCAGCTACCTAATGATTCCTCAAATTTTACCAGAAACTCCTTCAGCTCTGGTTCGTTACTATACAAGGAAGCAACGTATCGGGCTTCCTCATACATGTCATACCACGAATCGAGGGTATCGAGACTTGTTTCGGTTATGATTTTCTGGATAAACTCCTGCTTTTTTAGCGCTAAAGCCAGAGTATATTCTTTGTTGTCCATTGCTTATAGTGTTTCGATTTCTTCGCGGGGCAGTCCCGTAATCTTGCAAATCTCGTCAGTATCGTAGTCTCGCTGCTTCATACGACGAGCGGTTTGTACCATGTTCTTGTGGACAGCAGACTCCACAACTACCACTTCGTTCTTCTCCCACTCTTCCCAGTTGGTTTCAACGATGTAGCGTGCCACTTGGTCACGCAGGGGCTGCAAATCCTCTTGTATGACTTTCCACACTTCGTTGAGGCGAATCTTATAGTAATCGTGGACAAGGATGTTACGCATGAGCATAACATCTTTCCACGGGGTACCAGGATGTTCCTTGCAGAAGGCACGGGTAAGTTTATAGGCGGCCTCGCCGATGATTTCGATGTTTTTCACTGTTGCATAGAAAAGCATCGTATCGTCGTTGAACTGCTCGATAGTCTTGCCCTTCGTAAATTTGAATATGTTGTCAATGGCCGTTTGGATGTGTTCCAAACGGATACGATCTTTAAGCGGCTCTCTCATAAATCAGAATTTTATCACGGTTGGCACTTTCGACGGCGAAGGGCAGTAGTGTACCGTCTTCGATGAGATCGACAGAACGGTCGAGCAACGCCTCCAGGTCGTTAATCATTGCACAATGTTTCAGCAGGCTAATGCCGCCCTCGGCGTACTGTACGAGGATGTCGATATCGCTCAAGGGCGATTCTTCACCACGGGCGAAGGAGCCAAAAAGCCATACTTTCAAAACGGGTTGTGTCTTGAAGTATTCTACAATTTTCTGCTTTATTGTTTCTGTACTCATGGCTTTCCGTATTATTATTCGTTTGCAAATATACGGATAAATGAGAGAAGAACAAAATAAATCGCGATTTATTTTTTTCCAAATGAAAGTATCTTCAGCGTAGCTAAATATAAGAAGATTTTCTCCTCTCAAAGGCATCAAAATACATGCAAAAACTGCTGAAACATCATCAACACTTCAATGCTTTTGTCGGACAGACCTTCGTACATTTCTGACAGAGGATGCATTCTGTGGCATTCTTACGACTGCGAGAGTTGTTTTTTACCTCAACATCCATCGGACAGACCTTCAAACATTTCCCACAACTGATACATTTTTCTTCATCACACTTGATACGAAGCAGGGAATAATAGCTCATAGGTTTCAGAAAAACCGTTATCGGACAGATGTATTTACAGAAAGCTCGGTTGTCTTTGAGCAGGATGGCAAGGACGATGCCGACAACGTAATAGAAAATGTTTCCTGCTACAAAGAGTATGAACATCGTATAGGCATCGGCCATATTCAGTAAGAACAGAAGGAGAACGACAGCCAATGACAGAGCGAACATCATGTATCGGACGAAGCCCCATTGCTTTCTTGGCGTCTTGGGCTGCTTGTATGGCAGCAGGTCAAGAATCATTGCCGTCCAACAGGCAAAGCCGCACCATCCCCTACCAAACAGCAGCGGACCGAATATCTTGGCGATAGCATAGTGGAGCGTTCCTGCCCCTATAAAACCATAAAACAGATAGAACCAAAAACCTTCAATCTGCATATTCTCTCGGCATATCAGACCGAGAAACACGAGCATGTATGAACCGACACAAAACTGAGTAAACTCTCTGGCATACTTCCAGCCTACAGCGAAAAGAAGCACTCCCAAAGAAACGCAGATGCCTATATAGGAGAAGTTCAACAGAAAGAACAGTTTGCCTGTAGCCTGCCACAGCCAAACGGCAATAGTTTCGAATACCAAGAACAAGATGAGAGATGTGCGATATTTCTTAATTGTAATCACTAATTTCATTTTGCCAATCAATTTGAATACTTAACGGTTTTGCCACAAAGTTACAGAAAGTCCCACAAAAAAGCCCCCGACAAGACCGAAAATCGGATGCCGGGGGTGAAACTCTTAAACTAGTTTCAGTGAATTTTTATAAAAATGCTATTTTTGTGCTCCAAAAGAGATGTTTTTGCGAATTTTGGAGAGCATCTGCGGGGTGATGTTCACCGTCCTTTCTTGCCTGGTTCTACATTCTTGTTATCTGTCGCGCCGCCTCATGTGATGGAAACCTCCCCGCCCCCATCGCGACAGGCCGACGATGCGCTCCTCCTCGACAACAGCCACATGACCATTCCAGAACAGCAACAATGGTTATTAGAACAATATAAAAAGGTAGTCGGTTAAGACTACTTTTTCTTTTCCCATCAAGGGGTGCCCGATTCGGGCACCCCTTGATGTCCTCTTTATCAATATGAGCAGCTGCGTTACGGCCTCAGCCTTCAGATGTCACTCACCTATGACATTATAGTTCTTCTAATCGTTTCTATGTTTCATGTAGTACCAATAGAACGAATTTTTCTGAGTGCTTTCGTTCAATAAATCTACAACTTTTAGGAAGTCATCGGCTTCTATTGGACTTTCATCTTCCCAGGTCACAGGACGAGCTAATAGGTCGCGGGCAATATACTTATTGCCTTCTTTCGTGATGGCTATTGACTGTAGATTGCCTTCGTTATCTTTGATGCTTATGATGCCAATATCGTCGTATTGTGGATCTCTTGCTGAAGCTTCATCATAATGACCCAAACCAAACTTGCCATCTTTTTCTGTTATAACCAATTGTTTGGCTGTAGTTCTATCTACCTGATTGTATATATTTTGATATATATAGGCTTCGGCAGATAATGGTATTACATTGTCGTATTCGCATGGCAAGAGTTCTGTGGCTTTATAATACTCTCCGCCTTGTTTAGCAAGCTGGCTGATAAAACCCATCTTTCCATTTTTGGTCACTTTAAAGTAATCATTCCATAATTTATCTTTTTTATCGATTACAAGTGTCAGACCTGTCAACTGGATATGGTCATATTCCTCCTCTGGTCGGGCTCCGAGACTTACACCTCCGTCATAATTAAATATCTTAGTCTTGCCGGTTTGGGAATCTTTAGCAAAAACCGCCATTTTTCCATATCCATTCTCATCAAAAGGATCGGGCCGTTCTGCAAAGTCGACATATGAATATTCGCCATCCCAATATACAAAGTCCCAAGGCTTTTCATCTCTCACCTTTCCAATTTTCCAATGCATCTGACCATTGGCATCTTTCTTGCCTAACGCATGAGGACAATTGCCTGACTTGAATCCGTAGGAAATTATCTCGTCATACTGGCAGGGCACAACTTCTTCGCCATCCCAAAGAGAAACGAGACCCCATTTGCCTGTCTTGACTGAACGGGCTGGAGATCCATTGAGTTCTACCATATGGAAGTCTTTGTATTTGCCTGGTTTGATAGCCCATTTGTGTGTAGCATTATTAAAGATGCCTTCTTTGCCGTCATCCATTTCGCGAATACCTAAGGTGCCCCACTGCTTGTCAGGATTGGAGTTGTGATATTCAACCTTGCTGCCGCCATGAAAAATTTTTTCTGCCAATTTAAACAGACCTTGCACCGCCAGTGTTCCCAACACATGACCAGCAGCACCTGCCATCTTAAGCATCGCCTTGCCCTCAGGCGTATCGCGAACAGGCGTAGGCGGTACATAGACTGTTTGCTGCTGAGGATTATAGGTTATTGTGTGGTGGTCGCCAACGGGCTGGCTCATCTGCGTGTTTCCTTGGAAACAAGGGTAACCTGGTCGATGCTCCTCTCTTCTTGGACCATCGCTGCGATTTGCACCACAATAGATACAAACAGGATCAGACACAGGAGGAACCTGCGCAAAACAATCGTTGCCAAATAAGCTAAGCGCCAACGCGAAGGCAAAACTAATACGCTTCGCAAAATTGTAAGTCGTCTTCATAATAACAAGTTTTGATTACGGGGTCAGTTCTGTTGATCATGTGTTGTCGAATAACCATAATCTTTTGCTCTTTCGCTCGCAAAAATACAAACTAATTTTCAACCATCCAAGAAAAAATGAAAATAGTTTCGGAAATCGACACTGAGACTGAGATTTTTAAGAAGGGACTGGTACCTGACATCCATACTACTTTAGCAAATTCCTACTCCTATTTTCTTCAAGTATCTGCATCTGCTGGATAGCAATTTGATTGAGTCAATCCCCTCGAATTCGATGGGGTTTCTAAACATTGAAAATAGTCAAATGAACTTGATTGAGATATCGATGTCAGATGTCAGATGTCAGTTTTATAGGATGTGGTATATAGATGCGACGCTGAGAAAACTGATATCTGATATCTGAGTCACTTGTGGAAGAATGAAAATAGTTTACAGCATATTTACCGGATGATTTCTACACTTTTGCTGTCATCTAAAAGTATATAAAACGTAAACAATTGATTATCAGGTGAATACAAAACGTGGTATTTTACGTTGCAAAAGCTTATGTTTTGGAGCCTAAAAGGTGACCTTTTGAAGGGTAAAAGGTGACCTTTCGGAGCGTAAAAGCTTAGGTTTTACAATGCGTAAAGCATCATACGGAATTCTTAATCGAAAAGAATTGACAAGTAAAAGGCCAAAATGCCTCATCATTACTTCGAAACCATGCGGAGAATGGCATCGCGACACTCTTCCATCAGCCATTTCGGAGTGCTGGTAGCACCACAGATGCCGACGGTTTCGATGTTTTTCAGCCACGAGGTATCGATTTCAACAGCACTTTCGATGTGATGACTGTTGGGATTGACGCGCTCACACTCGTGGAAAAGAACTTTTCCGTTGCTGCTCTTGCGTCCACTGACAAACAGAATCAGGTCGTGACGGGCGGCAAAAGAGGCGATATTCGGCATGCGGTTGGCAACCTGCCGGCAGATGGTGTCAAAACTCTGGAACGTTGCCGAAGGCGAGATGTGGCTCTGGATGTATTCGATGATGCGCCGAAACTCATCTAGCGATTTGGTGGTCTGAGAGTAAAGGTAGATGTCACGGGTGAAATCCAGCCGCTTGACATCATCGAGACTTTCAACGACAATCGCCTGGTTGTTGGTCTGTCCCACCAGTCCCAACACCTCAGCGTGGCCGTTTTTGCCGAAGATGACCAACTGGACCCCACCCCCAGCCCCTCCCAAGGGGAGGGGAGATTGATATTGGGTTTCGAATTGTCGTTTGATGCGTTTCTGCAGTTGGAGGACCACAGGACAAGTGGCATCGATAATCTCGATGTTGTTGCGACGGGCAATCTCGTATGTCTCAGGCGGTTCGCCGTGAGCACGCAGCAGCACTTTCACATCGTGCAGTTGTTTAAGTTCTTCGTGATTGATGGTGACAAGTCCGCGGTCATGCAGCCGTTCCACCTCCATTCCGTTGTGCACGATATCACCCAGACAATAGAGTGTCTTCCCCATCGTCAGTTCCTCTTCTGCCTTCTTGATGGCTGTCGTCACACCAAAGCAGAAGCCGCTACCCTCGTCTATCTCAATTCTCACTCTTCTACTTCTACCTGAATCGTTATTTTCTGGAATTCCGGATCATTGGTAATCATCAGGAATCGCGGTTTACCTTTGACCTTCTTCAGTTCGTCGCGCATAGCCGTCACCTTGATTTTCGTAGCACCGCCTGCAGGAATCTTCCTGTTGTCGAGGCTAACCTTCAAACCTGGCGTGAACAGTTGCAGCGAACGGATTTCGAGCGTTGACTTACCGACATTGCGGATAATCACCTCGCCCTTCTTCTTGCTCTTCCCTTTGAAGGCTCCCAACTTCAGTTTCTGCGGATAGATTTGCATCACAGGCGCCTGGATGCGCTCTTCGTTGGTCAGATGCTGATATTCAGGCAGCAACACCGTTGACACGGGCAACTCTTTCTCTTCCGAAACCTTATCGCCTGGGAACGAACCCAGATAGATGCTCGTCTGTACGAGTCCGAAGTCATTCATTTTCTTACTGTCGAGGATGATACGCGCCACACCTGAGCGTCCTGGAGCAATGCGTTTCGGTGTAATCGTTGCTGTCAGATAGTCGGGTAAGTGCATCAGCACAGGTTCTACGGTTTCCGATGTGCTGTTGAAGATGCGCAGTTCCTGCATGGGTCTGTCACCCCGATTCACATCATCGAACTCAATATAATCCTTGTCGGTTTTCAAGTTTCCAATATTACAAACATACTCGCCAGTGAAATTGGCATCTCCTCTGACCACAACACCCTTCATACGCAGCAGCACTGGGTCTTTGACACCACGCATATAAACGCCAACAATCTTTTCGAAATGCCCCAATTGCTTGGCATCATAAGTGGCAGAAAGCGTGACTTTCTCGCCTTTCTTGATACTCTTTTTCGGATAATCAACGGTGGCACAACCACAACTGGTTTTCACCTTATCTATATATACATGCTCACGGCTGTCGTTCTGCAACGTGAAATTCACCGTTGTAGGCTGTCGATACAAAATGTTTCCCAAATCAATGACCTGCTGAGTGGCTGTAAGATGCTGAGCCGATGCCGTCAGCGGGGCCGCAGCCAGAATAATGCGTAATGCGAAATGCGAAATGCGTAATGCCTTCAGATTCATTCTTTAACTTTCTATTTTTAATCCTATAAGAATCCCCTATTCCCCTCCCTTTAGGAGGGGTTAGGGGTGGAGTTCTTATTTCACTACTTTCAGTTTCAATCCCTGTGACCTGCCCGTATATTCTGGAGCATAAGCACATTGTGCCGTACAGGTTCCCGTCTGGTATTCACCTTCACGATCGATGTAATATTCCGTTTCTACCACGTGCGTACCTTTCGACAAGCGGTCGAAGTAATAAGCCGTTGTATAGTCTTTCGGTGCACAATAGTAATTCCAATGGTAGCCGCTCAACTGCTTAACCGGTTCCATACAAGCAGCTCGCTTGTCTAAAACCTGTACGAAGTCGTAGTCGCGATCGGCCTTGACGGTAATACGAACCTTGATCTTATCGCCCACTTTGAAACTAGTCGTTTGGGCGTTTGGTTGTTTGGTCGTTTGGGAGAGAGGAATCAATTCACGCGTGACGGTGATGCCCGATGCTGCATCAGCAATATTGGTCACAGGCTGGAAGAACTGTGCATAGACAGCACCCCAACTGGTTCCGCTGCTGGTCTTCGCTGCCTCAAAGGTCTTCATCTCACCATCAGTCTTGACGGTCTTTACGTATCCGACACCTGCTGTAGCTTGCGGCAACTCCAACGCTTTACCATCTACTTTCAGCACGGTATTCTCACCCAAGTCGTCAACGAGGGCACCCATCGTCTGCTCCTGATTACCCAGGAAGGCATAGACTGCATTCACACTATTGATAGGTGTATCCCAAGCCTGTGTGCGCTTCGACTGCAACAGCCAGCGTTGCATATCCTCAACGGTCTGCTTGTCTTCAGGCAACAGAATCTTGTAAGCTTCGATGGCAGCCACCTCGGTCGGAATCTTATAGTCGAACCAAGAGTAATAAGCCTTTCGTGTATCGAAATAGCGGCCCATCTCTTCCGTATAGACGCTGTACTCCTTGATGCTCTGCAGATAGATGTTGGCTTTGTCTGTTAATCCGTTCTTGCCCAGAATGATGGCAGAAACAGCTTTGCCGTAAATCGTCAGCTCACGCGTTTTCTTTGCCAACAGATTCACCAGATAGTCTTTGTTGGCTTTTGCCGATGAAGACAGGCTGCGGCCACATAGCGCCACGCTGTAGAGATAATCGACAGCCAGCTCGCTCGGACGCAGATCCTTGATGCCTTTCTTCTCCAACTTCTTCAGTTCCTTCACTTCTTCGGCAATATAGTTGTCCATATAGTCGAATGCTTTGTTCAGCATCTTCTTCGTTTCTGTCTGCTCGCCTATCATTTGGTTGAGACGTACCAATATCTTCGTTACAGACATTGTCATGTAAGGACTGCCCTTCATGCCTTCCCACCAGCTCCACGAACCGTTACCGTTCTGCAAATCCTTCAGTTTGTCCAATGTAGAGGAAAGGGTCTGACGGATATTGTTCTCGTCGAAGAAACGAACCAAAGCCTCTTTCTGTTCAGCTTCGTTATTGGCATCCATCACCCAAGGGGTCTCGTTGAGCACCAGTTCTTTGAGATCCTGATCTTTCTGCAGATTGCTCATCAGCGAGGTCTCACTACCCGTTTCCTTGCCCCACAACTCAATGATTCGCTTGATTTTCGGCGAAGCATTCAGAATGCTCTCGGCAAGACTATTTGCATAGTAAGCACAAACAAGACTGATGGCATTCTTGTCATTCGGGTTGCTGACATACGGCAATGCCTGCACCATCAGCCAAGCGGGGTTGTTGGTGTATTCAACGGTCAGCTTCGTCGAACGGACATGCTCTGGGATAATAGTCGTCAGGTCGATGGTCTTCGTTCCTGGCTCATGCTGTGTGAACGGCACCGTATTGGTCACCCATTCCTCATTGCTCAGAACGGGCAGATAGTGTTGTTCACCATCAGAGTAGCCGTCTCCGACAGCACTCACGCGGCAGATATAAAGCGGTGAGGCAAACGTCTGCGGCTGGGCATCGATCGTAAACAGCACATTAGAACTACCGTTGGCTGCAATCGAATAGGTCTGGGTCTTGGAATAGACAACCTCTTCTGTTTCAGGCTGCAGGAGTTCCAGTTTCGCCGTTCCCTTCACCATCTTCTCGGAAGTATTGAACAGACGTGCGCTAAGCGTTGCCTGGTCGCCCTGACGGATGAAGCGCGGCACGTTCGGCTGTACCATCACCGTCTTCTGAGCCACCGCCTCGTTCTCAACGAATACATTGTTCATATCTTGGTCGTGGGCAATACCCATGAAGCGCCAAGTAGTGAGACTCTCCGGCAACGTGAACTTCATCGATACAACACCATTCTCATCGGTCTGCAAGGTGGGATAGAAGAACGCTGTCTCGTTCAGGTTCTCACGCAACTGCGGTGATTCTTTTGCTTCATCTTTTTCAGTTTCCTTCTTAAGCGAGTTCTCAGCCTCGTCACCTTCCTGGACTCGGCCATAACCACGGATTGTTACTTTATCTTCCGCCTCGCTGACAGCCATCTCGGCAGCCATCATCATATCAGCACGGGCTGCGCCCACCTTCATCCGCTTTCCTGACCGACTGCCGTAGTTGCTGACATAAAAATCGCCGTAGGTATCGAAATATATTCTGTCCAGGTAACTGTATTCTAAGCGTTCCACATATTTAGTGGAAGGAGCTTCCGCATAAGAAACACCTATTTTATCATAGCTCAGCATGCTCCAAGATGTTGACGGCAGACTCTGATAGAGTCCTAAGTACAACGACCAGCTGTGTTTGCGAATCTGATCCAGCGACTTGTCGAAGAGAGTAGCCATCAACTGCGCCTTTGCCGGTTTACCATCCGGTTTCTTCAGCATCAAGGTCCACTCTTCCGTCTGTCCTGGTGTCAGTCGGTTACGGAAGGTTTTCCACTCAGCCATCAGTCGTTTATCGGGCAATGGCTTGCTGATGGATGCTGAATGGGTATATACCTTTCCTTCGCGTACCCAGATATAGCTAAGTGTGATACCCGAACCGTATTCCTCCTTATAGGTAAACTTACGGGTCGTTATGGCACTGTTCTGGTCGATGACGCCAGATTCCAGCACATCATCGCCACTGAGAATCGAATAAATAATGTGTTGGGGTTCGTAGCTGGCACCAACCTGTACATAAACAGGACTGCCGTCGCGTGGGAACTGACTGTCGCTGATATAGAACCAGTCATGCGTATGGATAACAGGCCGCTTGTCTTTCATGGAGAAAACAATCACCTGCTGTTCGAGGGTATCTGTACCGCAGACTGCTTTCAGGGTATGACGTCCTGATTTGAGACTAATCTTAACCGGTTTGTTAGCGGCTGTCGTCAACTCCTTACCATTATCGAAACAATACTTCACCGTACCGTCGATGGTTTTACCTGCAGCATTCATATAATTGAAAGTAACCGACTGTAAGCTGTCTTCGACTGCCTTCTCCGGCAGATCGCTACGGAAAGCTGTCGGCTTGGTGCCGATAGGAAGGAGCATACTGCCTTCATGACTCTCGCCAGCGATATCGGTCACGACGGCAGAAGCCTTGATCTGATAGAAACGGGCCGGACACCACCAATAGCCGGTATTCTGCGGCGTTTCCTCTGGCAATATCATCGGCATCATCATCTTGAAAGCTCCCTGCTCGTCGGTAACGGCTTCGTCTTCCAGCAGAGGTGTGTTTTCAGCATTACCATACCAACTCCACCACAACGCCTGCTGACGGCTGACGGTATATTTCACCTTTGCTCCCTGAACAGGAACGCCGGAATAGGTTTTGGCATGAGCCGTCACAATCACCGTATCACCTGCCGCATACTTCTCTTCGTAGGTTGGCATAATGATTTCAAACGTTGGGCGCTTATATTCCTCAACCTGGATGGTTGTACTTCCATTTGCCATTCCGTACGCCATCACGGTAAAGGTTCCCGTCAGTCCGCTCCTCGGCAACGTGAACGCTGCGCTGGCGGTACCATATTCATCGGTAACGACATTCTGATCGGCAACATTCTCACCATTGGCATTGCGCAGGATAACATGTACCCGATCGTCTGGGAATGCAGAAGCAATCGTTCCGTCCTTCACCTGATGGGTGATGACGCTCACATGAACGGTCTGACCAGGACGATAGAGACGGCGGTCGGTATAAACGCTGGTTTTGTTCAGCAACTCTCTTTCCTCATAATAAGAGTAACTGGTTGACAGCCAGTCATACGGACACGATTTATCCTTATCGGTATAGACGTAGTAGTAGTCGGGCGTCTCATTCTTGAATGTTTCAACATATTCGCCCTTGTCATCAGCCTTAACGGTTTTCGTCTCACGGCTTTTTCCATAACGGGGAGACTCCCACATCACAATTTTCGCACCAGGAACAGGCTGACCGGTCGTTGCATTCACAACAACCATTCGAAGTTCACCCCTGGACTGTTCTTGCAACAAAAACTGTAAGTCGCTGACATAAAGCAGGCGCAACGGAGTATCAATGGTCCCGTTGTTTCCATTAAACTCAATGAGATAGGTGCCTAAGGGCAGACCTTTCAATGTGATGGAGTCTTCAAAGATATCACAGTCTTCCTTTCCCGTATAGGAACGGCGCTCTACAATAACGTCTTTTTCCGTTATCAACGAACGAAGTTTCTTAATGTCTTTCTCGCGATAGGTCGTCAATTCCGTATCACCAGCTACGTTCACACGACTCACGTGCATCTCCCATTCCTGGATATTACGGAGTTTGGTCAACTTCACCGTACGCTCACGGTTCGGTAGTTCACGCTTGTTGCCAAGATCTACATCAAACAATGAAGTGGTCAACTCGCTGATATAATTGGCAAAGGCATCTGAACGCGCCCACGAAGACCAACGAGCCAAAGACTCCTGAGCATAAGCCTTCAGTTCTCTGGGGCTTATACCTTTCTGCGACTTCAAATAATTGTATTTCAACAACGCAACCTCACAGGCTTCCGGCAGATCGCCATACAAAGCCAACAAGGAATCAAGAGCCTGTAAACGTTTCTCGCCGAACATGCGATCCTTAACCAACCAAAGGGCAGTCATACATGTTGCTGCGCGGTTGCCACTCTTCTCATAATAATCGTGCAGGACTTGGTAATTACCCGCTTCTCGACCAATGACGTGCAGCAGGTCGTGATGAAACACCTTACTACCCTTCTCCACTTTCACCAGCGGTTCATATTCCACATCCTGATGGGCAGCAAGCGCTGCGGGATTGGCTAATGCTTTGGCAAAAAACTCACGACTCTTCGCCGACCGGTTATCACCCATCCTGTATGAAGAACCATATAACTTGCCCAATGAGGCATAGTAAACGGCTGCCAACACGCCGTCGGTCTTTTCTGCCTGCTCAGCCTTGAGCTGAAGACGTTCTGCTGCGGGCAACAAAGAGTCGGGAGAGATTTGCGTTTGCAGTCCGACTATCAGCATTTCTGCCGATAACAACTGACCGTAAGCTTTCTCCTTGGTTGCCTTTGAAGAAATCTTTTTCAGTATATCAATTTCCGTTTTCGGCAAATCATTTTCTGCCGCTTTCTTCACCTGCTTCCACAGGGCATCATAATCATCGGCAAACGTTACAGTACTGCCTATCAGCAGCATCAGCAACAAAACAAGACTCTTCTTCATACGCGTACATTATTAATATAATGGGACAAAGATACGATTAAGTGAGCACAATCCAAAAGAAAAATCGATTTTTCTTTTCATCATCTCGCCATCTTGTAGATAGCTCGCATGTCTTCAGGCTTCAGCACCTTGATGGCTCCTAAGGTAACTGTTCCGCCACGACTCGCCATCTGTACCATGTGGTCGATTTCTTCATCGGTCACTTCCCGACCCAACAGTTCATACATATTGGTGGGCATACCAATCAGACGGAAGAACTGCTCCATTGCTTCTACACCGCGCTCAGCAGTACCGCGAGGATCAGTGAAATCGTTCTCCACACCCATCACATTCACGGCAAAGCGCACGAAACGGGGAATATTTTCCTCATCCTTCATCACATAACGCGCCCAACTCGGCCACAAAGCAGCAAGTCCGGCACCGTGAGTGGCACCGAAGGATGCGCTCAGCTCATGTTCCAAACGATGGGTGGCAAAGTCCTTTTCCGTGCCACATTCGGTCAGGTCGTTATGCGCCAATGAACCAGCCCACATTATTTGTGCACGGTTGCGGTAGTCCTCTGGATGTTTCATCACCTCCAAAGCACAGTCTTTCACCGTTCGCAACAGCGCTTCCGCAATATTATCAGTTAGCGTCATATCCTGATGACAGGTGAAATAGCGCTCCATCGTGTGCATCATGATATCGGTTGCGCCGGCTGCCGTCTGATAAGGCGGAAGAGTAAAGGTGCGCTCAGGATTCATAATGGCAAACTTCGGACGGCACAGATCGCTGTTGATGCCACGCTTGATCAGTCCCTCATCCTTCGTAACCACACACGAAGAACTCATCTCGGAACCGGCTGCAGGAATCGTCAAGATGGTGCCGATAGGCAAACAAGCCTGCGGCTGTGCCTTTCCTTCCCAGAAATCCCACACAGGACCGCTGTACGGTACACCGTATCCAATCGCTTTTGATGAATCGATGACGCTGCCGCCACCTACGGCCAAGATGAAATCGACCCCTTCTTTACGACAGAGCGCAATTCCTTCTTCTACTTTCGACAACAGCGGATTCGGCACCACACCGCCTAATTCAACAAAAGGAATACCGGCATCGGTCAGCAAACCGAACACCTTATCTAATAAACCGGAACGTTTTGCACTACCGCCGCCATAGTGTACCAGCACCTTTGTGCCGCCATAGTTCTTTACCAGTGTGGGAAGTTTCTCTTCTGAGCTGCGTCCAAATACAACTTGTGTAGGCGCATAAAAATTAAAGTCTTTCATATATTGGTCGTTTGGGATATTACATCTGCAAAGATACCACATCTTTTTGACATTTCGTCATATTTCTCCGACAATTTGTCATTTCATTCAATTAGGCATATATTTTGAGTCATAAAAGATGGAAAGGTTTAACTGTATAAATGTAAAAAATATAGAAAGGAGAACAAATTATGACATTTGACAAATTCACCATCAAAGCGCAAGAGACCGTGCACGCTGCGTTGCACATCGTACAACGCAACGGTCAGCAAGCCATTGAACCGGTACACCTGCTGGCTGGTATCATGGATAAGGCGAAGGACATCACCACGTTCCTGTTTCAGAAACTGGGTGTCAACCCACAGCAGGTAGAAACGCTGGTCAACAGTGAGATTCAGCACCTGACGAAAGTACAGGGTGGAGAACCTTATATCTCGTCCGACACGAATAAGGTGTTGATGCAGTCACAGGACATTGCCCAGAAAATGGGTGATGAGTTTGTTTCTGTGGAACCGATTCTTCTGGCACTATTGGCAGTCAACAGCACCGCCAGCCGTATTCTCAAAGATGCGGGCATCACGGAAAAGGAACTGCAGAAGGCTATCACAGAGCTGCGACAAGGACAAAAGGTACAAAGCCAGAGTGCTGACGACAACTACCAGAGTTTGAGCAAATATGCGAAGAACCTGGTGGAAGACGCAAGGGCAGGCAAACTCGATCCCGTCATCGGACGTGATGAGGAGATCCGTCGTGTGTTACAGATTCTGTCTCGTCGTACGAAGAACAACCCTATATTAATAGGTGAACCGGGTACTGGTAAGACGGCTATCGTGGAAGGACTGGCTGAACGAATCGTTCGGGGTGATGTGCCGGAAAACCTGAAGGACAAACAGCTCTATTCGCTCGATATGGGTGCACTGTTGGCTGGTGCAAAATACAAAGGCGAATTCGAAGAACGACTGAAATCAGTGGTTAAGGAGGTAACCGCCAGCAACGGCAACATCATTCTCTTTATCGACGAAATCCACACACTGGTAGGTGCCGGAGGCGGTGAAGGTGCGATGGATGCTGCCAACATCCTGAAGCCGGCATTGGCACGAGGCGAACTGCGTGCAATCGGTGCGACAACGCTCAATGAATACCAGAAGTATTTCGAGAAGGACAAAGCACTGGAGCGTCGTTTCCAAACGGTGATGGTGGATGAACCGGATGAGCTGTCGGCCATCTCTATCCTGCGTGGCCTGAAGGAGCGTTATGAGAACCATCACAAGGTACGTATCCAGGATGATGCCTGTATCGCTGCCGTACAACTCTCGGAACGTTATATCTCCGAGCGGTTCCTGCCGGATAAGGCTATCGACCTGATGGATGAGGCGGCAGCCAAACTGCGAATGGAGCGCGACAGCGTACCTGAGGAACTCGACGAAATCACCCGCAAACGTGCACAGCTGGAGATTGAGCGCGAAAGCATCCGCCGCGAAACACCAACCGGCGATTCTTCTGTGGTCAGCGGTTCACCCGCTGAGAGCAAGCTCGCCGCCCTCGACAAACAAATCGCTGAACTACGCGAACAAGAGACGCAGATGCGTGCCAAATGGGAAAGCGAGAAGAAGATGTCGGATCAGTTCCAGCAAACCAAAGAGAGTATTGAGCAGCTGAAATTCGAAGCTGACCGCGCTGAACGCGAAGGCAACTATCAGCGTGTGGCTGAGATTCGTTACGGCTTACTCAAACAGAAGGAAGAGGAGTTGAACAAACTCGCCCAAGCACTCTCCCAGGAAGAAGCAACGCAATCCGTTCGGGATGCTGTCACCGCTGACGATATCGCTGAGGTGGTGAGCCGCTGGACAGGAATACCTGTCAGCCGGATGATGCAGAGCGAACGCGATAAGCTCTTGCATTTGGAAGAAGAACTGCACAAGCGCGTCATCGGACAGAACGATGCCATCACGGCCGTCAGCGATGCCGTTCGGCGCAGTCGTGCAGGACTGCAAGACCCGAAGCGCCCGATTGCTTCGTTTATCTTCTTGGGCACAACGGGTGTGGGAAAGACGGAGTTGGCAAAGGCGTTGGCAGAATACCTCTTCAACGATGAAACGATGATGACGCGAATCGATATGAGTGAGTATCAGGAGAAATACAGCGTGAGCCGACTGATTGGTGCGCCTCCGGGATATGTGGGTTACGATGAAGGTGGACAACTGACTGAGGCCGTCAGAAGAAAGCCTTACAGCGTGGTGCTCTTCGATGAGATTGAAAAGGCGCACCCTGATGTGTTCAACATTCTGTTGCAGGTATTGGACGATGGTCGTCTGACGGATAACAAAGGACGTACCGCCAACTTCAAGAACACCATCATCATCATGACGAGCAACGCCACACGTGAACAACTTCGTGCCACAATGCGACCGGAGTTCCTGAACCGTATCGACGAGATTATCACCTTCCAGCAGCTCTCGAAGGAAGAGATTGCTAACGTGGTGACACTACAACTCGATCGAGTTAAAAAGATGTTGGAACCACAAGGATTCACGTTGGAGGTTACACCGCATGCCGTAGCATTCCTCGCAGAAGAAGGCTACGATCCGGAGTTTGGTGCACGACCCGTGAAGCGTGCGATCCAGCACCATGTGCTCAATGAACTCTCCAAGGAGATTCTCGCCGAAAAGGTGTCGCGCGAAAAACCCATCATCATCGACTCATTCGGTGAAGGACTGGTGTTTAGGAATTAAAATAAAAGCGGTTGCAAATTGCAACCGCTTTTATTATTTGTATGATGTTAGTTATGCTTACTTAATCACGAGTTTCTTACCATTCATGATATAGATACCGTGTTTCAACACGCTGAAGTCAGTACCTACATAGCGGCCGTCGATGCTGTAGATCTTGCCGTTCATAGCAGGACGTGGGTTCACTTGAATGGTCTCGATAGCTGTTGCATTCGGATCAATAGCGAGTACTTCGTCGAGGAAGAAACGACCAGCCTCTGCAGCAAACGTCACTTTCACCTGACCTGTAGCTTCGATAGTGGCCTCAAAACCAAGGAAGCTTCCCTTATCCATCGTTACAGAGGCAGGAGTGATGGTACCACCTTCTACAGAGAGGTTCAGCACTGTTCCATCGTTCTTTGCTGACCAAGCTCCTGCCTGGAAGGTGAGTTTAGCAGTGCCGTTCACATTAAATGCTGGTGTAGTAGCCCAACCTGCAATAGAAGAAGATCCGAACTTCGCACATTGATCTGCACCGTATGCTTTTTCGCCTTTGTTGTCAGAACAAACCGTCCAGCCCGTATAATCGGGAACAAAATCTTTGTTGGCAATTGTGCCACTCCACAAACCATCATTACCGCCAGTACCGGCACATTGATCGAACGATTCATAGAAAAGGTAGTTTCCTGTAGGTTTAACAGGGTCATCGCCACCACTTGTACTAGCGTCAGCAACATACTTGAAAGAAATCGATTTGTCGTTGTTCCGTGTAATATCCTCTACAGAGCCATCCAAATAATAGGTTCCGTTCGTATTCTTGGTGTAGAATTTAGCAAGCGTACCGAATTTCTTGTTGAATGAATTTATTTCTCCGTAAGGGAAGGCATCACTCTGACTTGTATAATAACGGTCCTCACTCGATCGATATTTGTATGTCTTGTCAGCTGGAATCCAAGTCATACGCTGGTGACTGGGGTCATCATTTGGCTGATTACTTTCCCATACAGACTCATTATGATCCACATGAATAATCACCAAGCCTGCACCTGCCAAAGAAGCATCCCAACCTTCTTTCTGACGGTTCTCCAACAGGAAATATTCCTCACGGTTGCCTTTATTATAGATAATGTAGCTTTCTCCGCCATTCTGCAAAGATTTCATGTTCGTGATCTCTACATCTTCATCTTCAAGGGTAATCGGTGTTTCCCAGCCGGCAAACCAACGCTCATAGCTGGTATAACCAGCTGGCTGATAGCCACCGCCATTATAGGAACCGTGATCCATCAAGTCCCAGTCACTCATACCCTGACCGCCACTATAGTCAATATCATAGAAATCAGGATAACCCAGGCAATGGCTGAACTCATGACACATTGTACCGATACCGGCAACATCACCTGTGTAACCGTCCTGCTCTGGACCGCAAGCGTATGAGTCAACCTTCAAATTTGTACCAACGGTAACTGGACCTGTACCATCACCATCATTTTTTGCATCGTACAAAGAGTATGCATGAGGCCAAATAGTATTTTCAGCACCGCCATCAGCCGCACCCTTTCCGGCATAGACGACATAAACTTGATCAACATAACCGTCATTATCCCAGTCGTACTGTTTCCAGTTACTTACCTGATCCTTAGCCTTTGTAACAGCCTCACAAACCATTTGGCCTGCATATTTATCCATGCCTTGACTGTCATTGCTTCCATAATAAGACGCATTTTCCGATATGGTAACAGGACCTACAACATCGAAGTCGAGTTCAAATTTTCCGCGACTCTGTGCTTTGAAATAGTCGGCCATAGAACCTTTGAAGTCGCCTTCGTTGAAATTCTCCTGGTTGGCAATTTTCTGATAAAGGGCATTGTTATTGCTACTCTGAAATGACTTATCCTTAAAGTTTACCAGAATGATGATGGCTTTTTTCTGTCCTTCATAGTGAGTAGGATGACCAAACTCACGTTTCTGAACGCGCTGGGCGTTCACTTTAGCACGGCGAGCTTTCGCTTTAGCTAAAACCTGCTTTGCTTCTACGGGAACATAGTAATCGGCATCAACAGCCTGGATGTATGCAATACCATCTTCGGCCTGCCAATAGTGTCCGTGCTCGTCACCTACCAGCTGAGCACGTACTTCTGTACCATTGCTCAATGTAAGTGTTTTCCAAAGTCCACGCTTAGCAGGAACTGCTGAAACCGTCAGCGTCACTATCAACAGTGACAAAATGAAGAAGAATTTTCTCATGTTTCTGATTTTAAAAGTTGTATGTTTTAAGTTAATAATATAGGTTCTATACCTTATTTATATATAGTTTCAAACGATCGGCATCTTATTAGGGGGCTGCAAATTTACGAAGATTTTTGGATATACCAAATAATTATTCATTTTTTATAGAAGAAATAACATTTTCTCCCAATTCAATGGTGGATTAAAAAAAACATTGTATATTTGCACGGTAATTAAGCATTAAGCATTAAGAATTAAGCATTAAAACCATGATTTGTCCAGAATGTAAAACCAATGTCAATGACGACCTGAAATATTGTCCGGAATGTGGTGCACCGCTGCCCAAGAAGAAAAAGAAGGCTGCCGATGACGGTGAACCCAAGTTGAGACGACCGATGATTATTTTCATCATCGCAGGAACAGCCTTACTGATTCTGCTGACAGTACTCAGCTATACCAACTTCAGCGGACGCAGTGGGGAAGCCATTGCCTTCGATCCAGATACCACCTTACTGGGCAAAGAGAAACCTGCCTACGAAGAAATGCCTTCAGATACTGCAAAAGCCGACTCCATCGACAAAGCAGAGAAAGAGGAAGCCAAAAAGGTCTATAACAGTATCCGAAAGGAAGAGGCTAAAGAGGAAGCGTCTGATGGTTCTACAACAGAAGGTGAAAGCAGTACATCCGGCAACACGGGCGAAAGTCCTTCGGAACAAAAAACGATTGAACCTGTTTCCGTTGCGCCTGCTCAGAAACCGAAAGTCGAATCAATCGAGAACTAACACAATACATTTGTTATTTTCCACGCGGAATTTGACATCATGTCCGGCAAATGGCATCCCGTAAACTCTGTGCGGGTCATGATGATAATGTGGACGCGGGTCTTGTTCTAACGTCTGAATCAATGCCTGCAAGTCGTCTGGCGAGAACACAGACTGTATCTCTTCAGGTATTTCCACCTCCAACTTTTTCCATTCCCGTTTCTCTGTAAAACCGCCACGAGCGGTCGGATGAGAATCGGCATACGGCACATAGGGCTTGATATCATAGATGGGGGTTCCGTCCATCAAATCGGCCCCCAACACTTCTATCTCACCGTTTTCGATTTTGGCAATCCGAACCGAAGAAAGTCCCAATCCATTCGGACGGAACGGTGAACGGGAAGCAAACACCCCTACCCTTTCATTTCCGCCAAGACGTGGAGGGCGAACGGTTAAAGCAGGATGATGTCTAGCTGCCTCCCCTTTCAGGGGGAGGTTGGAGGGGGCCTCAAACCCCCATATTAACCAGATATAATCAAAATCCTCTAATCCGCGTATCGCCTCCTCGTGTCGGAAAGCTGGTGTGAAGACGATACGTCCGCGAAGCGTTTCCACCAGCCCACTCTGTCTGGGTACACCAAACTTCGAAGTAAACGGAGAACGAAACACCGCTATCGGCTCTATTTGCCTACTTTTTACTCCCACTTTAACTCCCTATTTAACTCCCACTTTTATTTGGTTGCCTTGATGAAGTAGGTGATCAGCAAGATGTAAGCGACTAAAGATGCGATCTGCGACAGTGGGTTTGCGACCCATTCAGCCAACATAAAATCAACACCGCCAAACTTCAGCAAAGCGCTGACGACACCCATCAAAGCACCACCGGCAATGAAACCGCTGGCGATGAGCGTACCCTTCTCACCACGTTCCTTGTTCTTTGCTTCATCTTTGCTACGGGTGGTCACGAACCAGTTGATGGCACCACCGACCAACAGTGGCACATTCAGCTGTAAGGGGATGAACATACCCAGTGCAAATGCCAAAGCAGGCACCTTGCAGCGGTCGAGGATGATGGCTATCAAGGCACCAATACCATAAAGCACCCAAGGCGCACCAGCACCGTTCATCATCGGTTCAATGACAGCAGCCATCGCATTGGCCTGTGGAGCCACCAGACAGCCTTCCACATTCGGATCGAAAGAATAGATTTTGTTCAGCAGCATGATGACACCACCAACGGTAGCAGCAGAAACGAGCGTGCCTAAAAATTTCCACGTCTCTTGTTTTTTAGGTGTTGTACCTAACCAATAACCGATTTTCAGGTCTGTGATAAACGAGCCAGCCATAGATAATGCCGTACAAACGACTCCACCCATGATCAATGCAGCTACCATACCGCCAGAGCCATTCAGTCCGATGGCCGCCATAACAACAGAGGCAAGAATGAGCGTCATCAGCGTCATTCCTGATACAGGGTTGCTCCCCACGATGGCGATAGCGTTTGCGGCGACTGTGGTAAAGAGGAAAGCGATAACCGTTACCAAGAGTATGGCAACGATGGCAAACAGCAGGTTGTGCATCACACCTAACCAGAAGAAGATGAAGGTGATGATAATAGCTGCAATAGAACCGATGCCGATAATCTTATAAGAAATGTCGCGCTGTGTGCGAGGAACACCCTCACCCGTATCAATGGAAGTAGCGCCTATAGCCTCCCCTTCCAGGGGGAGGTTGGAGGGGGCTTTTCCCTTCATCTCTTTCGCTGCCAAGCCTACGGCACTCTTGATGACGCCCCACGACTTGATAATACCGATGACACCCGCCATCGCGATACCACCGATACCGATGCTGCGAGCATAGGTAGAAAAAATCTCCTCTGGACTCATCGCGCCAACAGCAGTTGTAACAGTTGTACCACCGATATTCAAAACGGTATCGTGGAAGAGTAGCGACATACCTGGAACGATGAGCCACCATACGACAAATGATCCCATGCAGATGATGAACGCATAGCGTAACCCTACAATATATCCTAAGCCGACAATTGCAGCACCAGTGTCAATCTTGAACACCAGTTTCGTTTTGTCGGCAATAGTCTGTCCGAATTCAGCCACACGAGTGGTAAACTCAGCATTCCACCAACCCAGAGAGGCAACGATGAAGTCGTAGAGTCCGCCTACCAGACCGGCGATGAGCAACGGCTTAGCCTGGCTGCCGCCTTTTTCTCCGCTCACCAGTACCTGCGTAGTAGCCGTAGCCTCTGGGAACGGGTATTTGCCGTGCATGTCGCTGACAAAATACTTACGGAAGGGTATCAGGAACAAGATGCCAATGATGCCACCCAATGCCGAAGCAATAAATATCTTCATGAAGTCGGCCGTCATATCCGGATACTTCGCCTGCAGGATATAGATAGCCGGCAGGGTGAAGATAGCACCCGCAACAACAGCACCAGAACAAGCACCGATACTCTGGATGATGACATTCTCGCCCAAAGCTTTCGAGCGCTTGGTGGCAGCCGACAGACCTACGGCGATGATAGCGATAGGGATGGCAGCCTCAAACACCTGTCCGACCTTCAGTCCTAAGTAGGCAGCAGCGGCAGAAAACAATACCGCCATCAATACGCCCCACGTCAGCGACCACGCATTGACCTCTGGGAACGTCTGACGAGGATTCATAATCGGCTCATATTTTTCGCCTTCTTTCAGCTCACGGAACGCATTCTCCGGCAACTGTACATTCATTTTCTCCTGATTTTCCATATACTTTCTATACGTTTAATTTTTATTCTGCCGACAAAGGTAAACATTTTTTTCAGATTACAAGCCCAAAAGTCCCACAATCCATCAAAAACCTCCAGTTCCGAAGATGAAACTGGAGGAAATGTTCTGTTAAATGTATTCGACCTTCGACTCCTCACATGTCTGTCACCAGTCCCTGTGGCATCATATTGGCCTTATAGATCGGAAAGCAGGAGACTTTGATGACCGCAAGCCGCTTGAGCATAAGGCGTTTCTGGAATTCCTGTTTGGGAAACTTGTCGGAGACAAAGGCTATATCGGCAAAGAATTGTTCCAACGTCTGTTTGTTGACGGTATTCAGCTGATCACAAAACTAAAGAGCAACATGAAAGGCGCTCTGATAACCATGTCGGACAGACTATTGACAAGGAAGATATCCATTATAGAAACCGTTAATGATGAACTCAAGAATCTCACTCAGGAATAGATAATGCAAGACGAAGACCTGTATTGTGCTGTGTATTCGTTTTTTTGCAAAAACTTCGACAAGAAACACGGCAACACGTTTCATAGTTATACCAACTACCTCCACGTCGTACGTTGTCATATCCATAAGAGGAACCACTTGGATTAGTCTGAACTGAAGAGGAATAATCATCATACAAATCCTGACAATACTCATATACATTACCGCTCATATCGTAGAGTCCTAATTCGTTTGCACACTTCAATCCAACTTCACGAGTTCTTCCTTCACAATTATCATCATACCAAGCAACGTCATCAATATTATTGCTACCTGCAAATTTATACCCTTTGCTCTTCTGTCCACCCCGAGCAGCATATTCCCACTCTGCTTCTGTTGGCAATCGGAAATTCTTGCCTGTACGTTGGTTCAAACGGCAGATGAATTCCTGGCAGTCTTCCCAACTGACTTCTTCCACAGGAAGATGATTACCCTTAAAGAACGAAGGATTCTTTCCCATAACCTCTTGCCACAATTCTTGTGTTACCTGTGTTTTACCTAAATAATATGATGATAACGAGACTTGGTGAATAGGTCTTTCATCACGATAAGCATCTGACCCTTGTTCCGATGTAGCCCCCATCATAAATGTACCTCCCTCTACACGAATCATTTTGAAACTCAGATTACCTACATAAATAGTCTCAATAGGAGCTGTCAAGGGGGTATTGGCTACTTGTGTTTCCTCGGCCACTTGCTGTTCAACAACAACCCTTGTATCTTCTTTACCAGTATTATCGATAAAGATAGTCCTTTCAAGATCAATCTGTACATCAAGCATTTCAAGGAACTTAGCAATACTTTGTGGACGATGCTTTTTTCTGGGTTCCATCGCGTCATTAATGGCTTGCCATACAGCAGGGCTGACATATGAAGGACATTCGCCGATTCCATCTTCATTAACCACAACAGCTGCTTCTGGCGGGGTTTCTCCTGTTAATAATGCCAACAGGGTTGCACCCAAACTATAAATATCGGTTACGGGCGAAAAGTCTTGCAAGGCATTCTGGTATTGTTCCAACGGAGCGTAGCCTGGAGAAAGACCAACGGGAGTGCTACTCGTTTCGTTGCCGTATTTATCGTAACCCTTAGAGATACCAAAGTCGATAAGTTTTGCCTGACCGTCTGCTGTAAGCATAATGTTACCAGGCTTCACATCCAAATGGCAAAGGTGTTTCTCTTCATGCATATACTGAAGGGCGCTACCAATCTGACGAACATATTCCAACGCTTGCGCTTCAGGTAAAGCACCTTTGTCCATCATCTGTCGCAAAGAACCACCTTCCAGATACTCCATAACATAATAAACGGTACCGTTTTCTTCAAACACATCCATTACTTGTACAATATTCGGATGGGAAAGGGATGCGATATTGTTTGCCTCCTTGATGAATTTCTGGCGATAACGGTCAGTTTGCTCCTTAGAACCTGTTGACGGCACGCTCACACGAGTACTGTCCACACGCAGGCAAACGCTGTCCATAAAGAACTCCTTCACCACAACAGGAATATTGACGGTCATTCCGCCCAAGCTTCCCGTTACGGAGCCTTTCATCACAGCTTTATACGTGATACCGAAGCCTCCTTGTCCCAGCATCTTTTCTATGCGGTACTTGCCACCTTGTAATGTCGTTCCGTTCTGTAATTCTTGCATATACTTGCGTGATTTTAAATTGTGTCACTTACCGGATTCTGACACGTTGTTTCATATCATTTTTTCTAGATGACCAGTCCCTGTTATCAGTTCAGAGAGGCACGTCCCTGTTCTTTCTCGACCAATACTATTTTTAACCTGTTAATGCGTTGTATTTTCATATTGTTTTTAGTTATAATGTCAATCATTTAGGTGTTTCGGGCACAAATATACGAAAAAAATGAATGAAATGCGATTTTAAACAAAAATCTTTATTAAAACTGCACAAAACGGGCTAAGTGTGAATAATTGTATGATGATAGTGCCTAAACTTACCAAAGGACAGTCCCCAGATATCAAATAATACAGGAGCAATCCATTTGAATCACTCCTGTATTTTCACACCAACTTTCAAGGGACTAGTATCTGGCATCCATTCTATTTTTGCAAATTTCTACTCCTGTTTTCTTCGATGTGTAATTTTACTTGTTTCCTTTTAATCTATTATGTCGTATGCAAAGCATTTGCCCGTTCTCTAAATCAGTTGGTCCCCCTTTGCTCCAAGCCTTTATATGGTCGGCTTCCATATCTTTTATATCCCATATACGAAACTTGTTCGCCTTACCTTCTAATACACAGTCAGGACAATTGCTGAGACCCTTTTCTTTTGCATCTGCTGTCTGGCGAGTATATAGAATGGACTTTTGTGTCTTATCGAAAACACGTATATTTAATAAGGTGTCATCCTCGCATCCTCCAAGCACGTATTCATAAATGTTCTTTCTGTTCGTTACTCGTTCGTCAGCACGAAGTTCTCGCACCTTTGCATTTACCTCATCGTGATTATAATGAATCTTATGATACTTATCATAATATTCACCCCACTTCAGACCGCACATCTCTGAATCAACATCATCGAAGGTTCCTTTTATCCAATTAATAACATCATCAAAATGGTCTTTCAATTCATCGATATTATTTTCATAACGATGTTCCTGCATATAGTTGTCTATATTTCCGAGGCTTACCCAATCAAGGGCACATTCTAATACCTTTTGACGATCAACTTCACCTTTGATATATCGTTGCCACATGGCAACATTTGAATTTTTCTTATTACTGAAAACCTGTTTGGCTAATGTCACGAAGGGGCCATAATAAGAGGCGTTACGTTCTTCTTGCTTATTTATTTCTATGCCAACCATATTAATGATTGTAAACCACTTCATTACTTCATATTCAGTTCCTTCTGTACAAATATGAGCCATAATTCGCTCATCGTCTATTTTCTCGCGGATTTCTTTTGGAAGCCTACTATATTTGTAAGGGCGACCATCAAGCATAATCGAAAACTTATCAGAGAGAAAACGCCCAAGGCTGGTAACACGTTGTTGCCCGTCAAGGACTTCCAACCGTCCATCTTCCAGCTGATTAAAATACAACACTCCTAATGGATAGCCGTTCTTAATGGAGTTAATAACTGCAATTTCTTTCTCACTATCATTATTGGCATAAAGATAGTTTCTTTGATACTCAGGCTGTATAATTAGTTTGCCACCAAGTCCATTTAGTCCTTTGTGTTCTTCTTGACTCCAAATAAAGCCTTCACAAAGCTGTTTTACTGTAAAAAATTCAGGTCGTGTTTTCATAATCTAATGTTTTTTTCTAATTATTATTCTTGCATATATAGATTCTGGTATGCCATTGACCATTATAACCCCACGTGCATTTAAGTCATTTGCATTAGGATATTGGGTAGTATCATATTTCTTTATCTTATAAGGATCGTCATTCCTTTGCATGATTCCAAGTATTTCAAATTGCTCTGGACAATATTTGTCAAGGAAAGAAATCGGTACGGCCATCATATCGTTGTAGTCAGACGGTATGGCATCGACAAACGGAACTTCTAAAGCATCATAATTATCGTAATAATAGTAAGCGTGCTTTTTTTCCCAATCTTTGTGTTTATTGAAGCGAACGTTGTCTTCTTTCGTCATTAGTTGCAAAGGTTGATGACGACGACCATGTTCAATGTTTGTGAACCAACAGGATGAACTGCGAGCCTTCACGACATTGTTTACAATTTTATATGTACTGCCTTCCTTTTCATTTTTCAACAAGTATTCTGCACGTTCTTCGGTAACATCGAAAAGCATGTCTATTCCCATGGGTTGTACACCTACCCATATTTTATTATCTCTAATGAGAGGAAATATTTCCTTATAGGTAGCACAGTTCTTATTTGCCACAAGAATAAATTTTTTATTGGCTTCCATAATCCATGAAAAGAACGAACGATATTGTGAGAATGGCGGATTTGTAACTATGATATCTGCCTCATCACGTAGCTTAGTAACTTCTGGACTGAGGAAGTCTCCATCACCTTCAAGATAGTCCCATTGAAGATCATCAAGGTCTATCCGTCCATCACCTGTGATATCATCTGTTAAGACAAATATCTTTCCATGAGAATTGGTCTTATTCTTGTCAAAACGAGGAGATTCGGTTTCGAATAATGACAATTGATATACCCCTTTGTACTTCTTACTATCAGGAGCATAGCTTGTACTTATTAGTTTCTTTAATCCCAATAGTTCAAAGTTTTGGGCAAAATATCGAGTAAAATTACTCCACTCTGGATCATCACACGGCAAAAGAACGGTCTTACCACGAAAAATATTGGGATTATAATCCAAATAGGCTTCTATTTCCCGTTCGATGTCATAGTATTGAGTATAGTACTCATCATATTTCGCAGCCTTCGCTGCACCAAGGTTAGTATTGTTAGCCATACGCTATGCATTATGCGTATTGCTTATCTTCGGAGGTAGGAGGTAGAGCATAAGAAAGCATGGACGATATTCCAATCCATGCTCTAAAGGCTCTACCAAAGCCTACCAGTTCAAGATAAGTCACGCCCATGCATAATGCACGAACGTCTGCGACTTATTCATCAAAACTGGTTACTTTTGAATTTGGTAGATTCTTAGAGCAATTCCGAATAACAGCAAACGCTTGTTAATATTTCCACTAAAGTTATACCAGCCCCTCCGCTGAGGTTTTTCTTGCTTTTTAGGCAAGCGTCATGCGACGATTAGCCAGTACTCGATTGCAAAAGTAGTGAAAACCGAGCGAAATGCAAAAGAAAACGGCGTTTTTTTTGCGGAAATCCACTACTACAGCGTTCTGTCAACTTTATAGGCAAGACTCTCTTTTCCAAACATGTCAGGTACCTGGTACGTGACACATGCTGTCATAGTCTGTTTCCATTGTTTTGCAAAACTCTTCAGCCATCTTGTTCAGGTTCACGCAGTCGGCGCGACTGATGTGACGCTTGCCCGCATCATAAGGCCAAGGACTTAAAATCAGCACCCGACCTGCAGCACAAGCATCAAAAAGCGCATCGGACGGCTTATAATAATCGCGAAAACCATTGTCGGCAAGCAAGATGAAAGGATGCTGCTCGTTGATTAATACCTGCATCACCTGCTTTTCCTGCTGCGAGATGAACGGCGACACCATCACCACCCCCTTGCGAGCCTTGAGCACGCAGCTGTTCATATAGTCCCGAAGGGTCTGACTGTCACCATGCTCTGCTGCTTTCACCCAGACGCTGCGCACATGCACTACGTCATAATACTCGGCATGTAGCAGGGCTACATTGCCCACGCTGTCAAAACTATAGCCACCAATCTCGATGCCCTTTTGTACCCTGAAGAAGCCTGGTTTCAGGCGCTTCGTGGCCAACCGCTGGGGGTTCATATCGATATAACGTATGGTATTGGGCAGTTGAGCCTTTCGTCCCATCGGCCGAATGAAGGGCATTTCAGTGAAGACTGGATACAGGTTGTAATAGGCCTCGTCGCTCATCTGTCCTTTTAAGCCCTCAGCGAAAACTTCCAGGTTGCGCGTAGCTTCCTGAAGTCCTAGAGTTCCTTCTTGGCAGTTCCTCCGAATGTCATTCGGAATAATGGAAGAAGCCCGTCCCAGTTTCTTTACGCCCTGCCAAAACCCACGTACCATCCCCTTGATGCCTGTAGGCATCGTACGGCGGACATACAAAACAGCATGTAGGTGGTCGGGCATAAGGCAGAAGTGAAGCACTTGCACCTCTGGATGGTGGTTGGGGATGTCCAGTAGGCAATCAACCAGAGAATTGCCAAGTGGTGTGCGTCTCACTGCGGTCATCGTGGGATCACCGTCAGGGATGTCCAACGTGCCCAACAGAGGCCTACGGTCGGGAATAGTCAGTGTGATGTGGTACAGGCCCACACCCTTCCAGGCCCTTCCCGGCTCCTGCCATTGCCATTTCTCGTGTTCTGTCATTTCTGCACTTATTTTTCCTTCACGATTTCCCGTTCTATCAGTCTACGACCTTGCTTTGAATTACTTGTAAAACGACCAATGTTGTTAGATTATATGATTTACGATGCAAAGGTAGAGAAAACCGAGCAAAACGGAAAAGAAAACGACGGATATATTGTAGAAATCCGTCGTTGGGTTATGAAGCAGCAGTGTCATTAATAGGTTTGCAAAATCGTATATATATGCATTTTGGTGATTGTATATTTTGAGATAAAACACAAAATTTTGAAAAATAGACTGACAGACTGACAGAACGCCGATAAACACAGGGGCTGCAGTCTTGAAAAGTGTGACAGAGACTGACAGGAGACTGACAGGTTTTGGAGGGTAAAAGGTATGCTTTTGCACAAAATTCTCTAGAGAATTTGTTGCGAAAGCTATCCTCTTACAAAAAATTCTCTAGAGAATTTCATTTTTGCAAAAAGGAATGGTTTTGATAAAGATATTAGCTCGGAAACAATCGTTATTTGATTGGTTATTAGATATTTATAAACACAAATAGAATTTGGCAAAATGACCCCTAAAAGGGGTAAAAATCGGTCTAAAACTGGCAAAACTAGCACTAAAAAGGGCGAAAAATGGAATGAAAAATGCAAAAAGTGATAAAAAAGCTACTTATTGCATGGAGAATTTAAAGAAAAATGCATGAAAATGATGGATATTTATGCAATTATACGCAAAGATAACCAGTTTGCAAAGAAAATTCCTGTCAGTCTCCTGTCAGTCTCTGTCAGTCTTAAAACAGTGTAACTCACTGATACACAACGTTCCTGTCAGTCTGACAGTCTATATTACGTTTTTTGAGAGGTAGCTTGGTATTTTTTCAACGTGAATCAGTGTTTCTTGGTGATTCCTGATTCTTGCGATGCTGCCAGATTTCCACGCTGTTGATGATATTCTGCCAAAGGATATAGCAACCAGGTCCTACTGACGACAAAGGATTCAAGTAGGTATAGGCTATCCAGATGGCGAAGGCGGTGTTCTTCTGCCCTAATGCCTGACCTGACTCGATTGTCCGATGAAAGAAATGACCGACATAACGCCCTACGGAGAACTGGATGATACAGAGTATCAATCCCAATAGGGCTATGAGAAAGAGGAACCCAATGGTGGTCTCTGCATGACAGATGTTTTTCACGGTGGTACCTGTAACGATAGCCAAAGAAACTGCCCAGAGGTAATAGCTCAAGTCTTTGATGCTGATAACCCACTGATGGAAGCGATGCATGGAATGCTTGACGATATAGGCCAAGAACATGGGCGACACCAGCACGAGACACACCTTATATAATATCAGGAAGAACGACGACAGGAAACCCATGTCGGCCGCTGGATCAATCAATGGAAAACAAACGGGCACCAATGTGGCACACAGGAAGTTGGAGATGAAGGTATAGGTGGTCATTTCCTCCAACGAGCCACCCAGTTTCTGTGTAACAACAGCTGCCGCAGCTGCTCCTGGTCCGATGATGCAGGTGAGGATGGCTTCGAGAAGTATCAGGTTCTTCCCATGAATGTCAAACACCAGGATTGAACCCACGATGACTGCTACGAAAAGTAATTGAAACAACCCTGTCCACCAATGCCACAGAACAGGTCGTAAGCGTCGGAAATCCACTTTGCAGAAGGTGACAAAGAGGATGAGGAACATGAACATCGGGAAGATGGTGTCGAAGATTGGGTCGAAGAATGCGGATGCTTCTTCCAGTCCTGGTGTAAAAGCAAACAGCAGATAAAAAACCGTGCCAGTGGTCATCGCCACTGGCAGCGTCCAATCTTTTAAGAAACGCTTAAGTAATGCATAATTCATAATGCATAATTCATCATTATCTTACGAACTGCCCGTGTTTATCCAGGAACCCTTTCTTGCGCCCTTTTCGTGCTTCGAAATACGGATATTCATCGCGCAGGGAGATGTCGTCGTAAAGGAAATCGGCTACGACCGTATTCTCCTGATCGGGAAGCACTAATCCCAGTTTGCCGTTCTTCTGCGCGATAATCGGCAGGCGTACCAAGTCGTCAACATAGACGTAGCAGGTACGCAGGAACTCATATTCCGGACGCAGAATCACATCGCCCTTATAGTCTTTGATTCCGAACTTCCCGTTTTCCTCGAATACAGAATGGAAACGGATATATTTCTCTTCGATGCGTGCTAAATAGAATTCTACCTTTTGGGAGTCGTTGGCAAGTGTATGGAAATAATCGTAGGTATCGCAATAGTTGGCCATTGCCCGAATCAGCACTATCTTCATATCCAAACCACGTATCGCCTTACGGTTCAGATCGATATATCGTGCTATCGCTTCTTCCTTCTCAGGCACCGACAGATGGGAAATCGCCTCTTCAAACTTCTCCATCATGTGCTTGGTACCACACATTCCTTTGATATATCGATGAATCTGACGCCCCATCTCGGCACAGACGAACTTGTCTATCTGTTGCAGTTCGATGCTATCAACATACTCCGCATTGAAGTTTTCCTGGGTGATTTTTTCTTTCGTCATGATTTGTCCTCCTAATTTTCTGTGGACAAAATTACGAAGTTTTATACGAATAACAAAGAAAAAGGAGGGAATTTTTTCCCTCCTCATCAATTCTTCTGACAACCTACCCCACTTTCTAGTGAAGGATCGGGAGTAAGACTTAAAGCAAGTTGTTCTTTTCGATATCCTTGAAATACTTGTAGGTTCCAACCTTCAGTTCATCGGTAGCAGGCTCATCGGCTACGATGATTCCGTGCGGATGCAACTGCAGAGCACTGATGGTCCATTCGTGAGAAACAGCACCTTCGACAGCAGCACGAAGCGCACGAGCCTTATGGTGTCCGTTGACCAGAATCATCACTTCGCGGGCATCGCAAACGGTTCCCACACCTACTGTCAACGCCAGTTTGGGTACCTTGTTGACATCGTTGTCGAAGAAACGGGAGTTGGCGATGATGGTGTCGGTGGTGAGCGTCTTCACACGAGTACGACTGGTGAGCGAAGAATATGGCTCATTGAATGCGATATGACCATCAGGACCGATACCGCCGATAAACAAATCGATACCGCCGGCTTCAGCAATCATCTCCTCATAATGAGCACATTCTGCCTCTAAATCCTTGGCGTTGCCGTTCAGGATATGGATATTCTCTTTGGGGCAGTCGATGTGGTCGAACAGATTGCGAGCCATAAAGCTATGGTAGCTCTCTGGATGCTCCTCTGGCAGACCTACATATTCGTCCATGTTGAATGTCAGCACATTCTTGAACGACACGCGGCCTTCTTTATTAGCCTTTACTAACTCAGCATACATTCCCTCAGGAGAAGAACCTGTAGGCAATCCGAGCACGAACTTACGGTCTGGTGTAGGATTAAATGCATTGATCTTCTCAATGACGTGATTTGCAGCCCATTGCGACATTTTCGCATAATCTGGTTCAATAATTAGTCTCATAAAATACTTGTGTTTTGTGTAAATTTAAAATAATGTGCAAAAATAAATTATTTCCGTGAAAACGGCCATCATGCAACATACATTTTTATAAAAAATAACAATTACAAGGGCGTAAAATGTCATGTTTTGATTACCATGTTTCGCCTAATATCTGCAGATTCTTTTTTGCCGTTTCGTCGCCGGCTCTTGCTGATTTTCTATACCAATTGACGGCTTCGCTCCGGCTCTTCGTCACACCCATACCGTTTTCATACATGTATCCAATGTTGCACATAGCTTTAGCATAACCCTGATCAGCAGCCTTGCGATACCAATACAGCGCATCGGAATAGCTTACCGCCAGACCTTGACCAAGGCGACACATATTTCCAAGGGCATACATAGCACTTACAAGCCCGTTGTCTGCTGCCCTACGGTACCAATATGCCGCATCAGCATAACTCTTGGTCACACCCTGACCATTTTCATATTCATACCCGAGGTTATACATGGCTTGTGCATTTCCTTTATCTGCTCCCTGGCGATACCAATACACGGCTTCAGAGTAGCTCTGTATCACACCCTGACCGTTTTCATACATGTATCCGATATTACACATGGCGGTACCATTTCCCATATCTGCTGCCTGACGATACCAAAACAGTGCTTCAGAATAATTCTGTGCTACCCCCAAGCCATAATGGTAATTATAACCTTTGGTAAACATTTCGCCAGAGGTCATTGCCGGCTTTGCAGGTTCTTCCACATACTTTGGAGTCGACGGTGTGTTGTAGGTCTTTTTCTTTTTCGTCGTAGCCTTCTTTTGGATTGTCGTTTTCTTCGGGGCAACGGGTTTCTTCCTAACGTCCTGTCCATAACTTATCTGAATGGCACTCATACAGACAATGATAAGCACAAGGCGTTGTAAGGTCCGGACGGGTTTCATTATAATTAGTCTCATAAAATACTTGTGTTTTGTGTAAATTTAAAATAATGTGCAAAAATAAATTATTTCCGTGAAAACGGCCATCATGCAACATACATTTTTATAAAAAATAACAATTACAAGGGCGTAAAATGTCATGTTTTGATTACCATGTTTCGCCTAATATCTGCAGATTCTTTTTTGCCGTTTCGTCGCCGGCTCTTGCTGATTTTCTATACCAATTGACGGCTTTGCAGGTTCTTCCACATACTTTGGAGTCGACGGTGTGTTGTAGGTCTTTTTCTTTTTCGTCGTAGCCTTCTTTTGGATTGTCGTTTTCTTCGGGGCAACGGGTTTCCTGTCCATAACTTATCTGAATGGCACTCATACAGACAATGATAAGCACAAGGCGTTGTAAGGTCCGGACGGGTTTCATTATAGATACATTCATCTTTGGTATATTGCGAATTTATTAAAAGGCAAACATTTTATTGATCTTTTCCATATACAACTTTTGCAAAGACATTGCCACTCTTGTCGTACCAAGAGCCATTATACTCCTTTCCCTCACGATATTCGCCTTTGAAATAAGAGCCGTCTGCAAAGGTGTATTTTCCCTCTCCACTAAAGAAATCGTCAACAAAACCTCCTTGATAAACATCGCCATTGGAGAAAGTGAGTTTAGCATTGCTGTCATTACGCAAACCATTGACGAAACCACCTTCATAGGTAGAGGTGACACCCTGCACATTGGTGGTATAGATAGCCGTACCAACTCCCTCAGGCATGTTGTCAATGTTGATGGGTCCTGTGTATTGGAAGGATTTCTTTTCACCACCCACCTCAATGGTTACAGGGAAGTCGGTGACTTCCTGAACGACTTCAGCGCTATCGGCTGCAGCAATGTCTTCTGAACTGCTACTGCCATTACCACTGAAAGCAAATATGAGTCCGAAGGCAATGACCGCAACAATCAGTGTGATGAAAACATACACAATCCAGTTGGTAGACGAAGCATTATCATCGTCTTCATTTATCTCAGGAACTGGTGGTTGGGGGTGATGAGCAGAAGGATCAACAGACGGCTGAGGTCCATCAATGGAAGATGGGTTAACAGGTGGTGTGACAACAGGCTTGGTGGGCTCGTCAGTAGGTATTACCACCTGTGTTTTTTCATTCCATTTCTCTTTTTCAAGTCCCTCATCAATAATCTTGATAAAGTCTTTTGTAGTTTGCGGACGCTCTTTGCGCAACGGTTTCATAGCAGCCTCGATAGCCTGCCAAGTGAAGGTGCTGATTTGTTGGGGCTTATCTCCTAACCCATCCTCTAACACCAAGGCTGCTTCTGGCGGAGTCTCGCCCGTAAGCAGGTAGTACAACGTAGCACCAAGACTGTAAATATCGGTCACGGGAGAGAAGTCGTGCAGTGAATTTTGGTATTGCTCCAACGGAGCGTAGCCCTGTGAGAGACCTACAGGCGTACTG
>Ga0326511_10000465_pt1 | contig 35539 bp, 50 predicted proteins | sample 0_2496_0518_D_FD_203701 | JGI IMG/M metagenome (GOLD analysis project Ga0326511, IMG submission 203701) | Bovine rumen microbial communities from UC Davis, California, United States - 0_2496_0518 | ecosystem: Host-associated > Mammals > Digestive system > Stomach > Rumen | place: USA...
TAAAAGAAGATTATATGATATTGCAAAATGCTAGTGATGAAGTAGAAGAAGAAAAAGATAGAGAAATAGAAAGATTAAATAATATAATAAATGAATTAGGAAAATGGTTAGATAAAAAAGACAATGAAATAGAAAGATTAAATAATAATATAAACAAAGGAATAGAAGCAATAAATGTATATCAAAATGAAAAGACGCTTTCAGTAGGTTATGAAGATTTAAAAAGAATAAGAGGTATATTACGAGGAAATGAGTTTGATTTAAAAATGTTTGCAGAATATTTACAAGAACTAAAAGGAGTAGATAAAGAGTGATAGATAATATTAAAGATTTTATAGAAGAAAAACATTATAATTATACTTTTAATGAATGGTTAAAAAAACAAATATTTGCAAGAGATAAAGAAATAGAAAGACTCCACTCTATCATAAAAGAAGTAAGAGAATATATAGAAGAAAATCAAGAAGAACATAAATATACTGATAGAGGTGGTTTTACTTATACAGAAGGACATTTTTTAAGAGATAGTGATACACTTTTAGAAATATTAGATAAGGAGAAAGAATAATGTATATAACAACCAATCTAAAAGAAGCACTAACAATCACACTTATAATAGTATTTTGGGTATATGTAGGTTTAATAGTTAATGATATAAGATTTAAGATTAAACGTAAGAAGAAAGGCAAAAGATAATGTTTCATAAGATAAGAAATTTTATTAGAAAACATTTTATAGGTTATCGTCCTAGTGATATGTCTTGTATAGATTATTTAGAAAGTAAAGGAGTAGAAAAAATGAAAGATGAAGAAATAGAAATATATGTTAATGGCGAAAAAGTAGATATTACTGATATTTATGAGCCATTAAAACAAGGCGAATACTTTTATAAAGAAAATGGTAAATGGTATGTGCATAGATTAAAAAATGTATCGTTTGTAATAGAAGAAGATAAGAAGATAGAAAAATTAACACCATTTGAAGCACCATTTTTAAAAGATGAGAAACCTGATATTAGATTTAGATTAATACTAGATAAAATCAATGAAATAATAGACTATATTAATAAAGGAGAATAACAATGGACTATTTATATAAAATATATGGTTGGAGATACGTAGGAGGTATAGAAATGGTAGCTAAGACACCATACAAAGACAAAGCCTATAGTATAGCTAACAATTTAAACCCAGAAGATTACGTACAATATATGATTATAGAACACGATAATAAAAACGATATAGATTGTCCTATTGCAAGGCAAACCTTACATAAGACACAAGGTAGAGTATTAAAGAGGTGATTAAATGTATCAGTTATTTATTAAGATAATGTATGAACAAGACTTTAGAAAGTATACCATACAAGAATTAAATGAAATGAAAGCTATTTTAGAGGAGTTTAAAGGTAGAACACTAGAAGTAAAACTAAAGAGAATAAAGGAGGTAGAGAATGTATCAGCTATGGGCGAAAAGAAGGCCGAAGGAGGGAGTCGGCTTTCCTTATGAGTATATATTTAGCTTTGACAATGAAGATTACAAGTATACAGCTATAGATACATTAGACAGAAGCATATATGGGGAAGCTATGGTATTAAACAATCAAGAATGTATTTTATATGTAGAGTTTGAAAAACCAATGGTATATAGGAGGAATTATGAAAGAACACAACCCATTTAGTTTAAATAATAAAACAAAATATGAACTTGTAAGATATATAGTAAAGCTTGAAGAAAATATAAATAAAGCTATCAAAAAGTTAGATACCGTATCAGATCCAGCAGTAAGAGCTGCAATAAAGATATTAAGAGGAGAAATAAAATGAGTGAAATGAATACTAAACTATTACAAATAATAAGTTATTTTGGAGTACATAACCAGCAAATGAAATTACAAGAAAAAATATTAGATTTACAAGGAAGCATAATAGAACTAGAAACATCCAAGATAAGAGATTATGAAGAAAATCTAAAAAATGTAATAGAAAAATTAGCAAGTGTAGAAGTATTAATTAGAGAATTTATCCTGGAATATGGTATAGAACAAGAAGATTTAATCTTAACAATGAAAAGTGAAGTAGATAGAACCGTCAATAGGATAAAAGAAGGATATTATAAATAGGTGATGGTTAATGAAAAACTACTACGATCAACAACTAGAATTAGAATTAGCAAAAAATAGATTAGCAACTCTCAAAGAAAAAAAGAAATTATATTTTGAAGAAACACAACCTAAGAGTAAAAAGATAAATGGAGTAATGGTACAATCGTCCATGATAGATAATAATAAGTTCTTAGAATATACTGCTAAGATAGAATGCCTAGATGATGAAATAGATGTATTAGAAAATGAGATAAGAATACTAGAAAATCATCTTATAAGAATGGAATGTAATTTAAAAACAATGAAGGGAATATTGGAAAAAGTATTTGTAGATAGGTATATAAACGGATTATCAATAAAGAAAATAGCTCAAAAATATAGCTATAGTGAATCCAATATATATGAACTATTAAAAAAGATAAGAAAAATACTATCTAAGTAAACTTTGTAAAAAATTGTAATAAAATGGTGCTATCATTTAGTTGGGTAAATCCCATACCTAGTACTCCAAGTTGGCTGCCTTAGTGGTAGCTTAGAGTAAATAAGGCAGGGTATATAAGAAATTAATTCTTTAAGAAAACTGTGAGGAAGAACGCTGTAAGAAGATAATTGGCGAAGCTCGAGTTCAATAATGAAAATATTACAGGTGGTAGTGATGGTCGAAAATATCTACCTCCCAAGAGTCAGAGCAAAAGTTGATGGCTTATTTATTCTAAGGTACTATTAAGTCAGTAAAGTGTATAGTATTCTAAGGAACTATACATATAGTACCAATTTGTGATTAATGAGAGCGTTACCTTATAGGTAGCGTAGAGAACATATATTGTAAAAAAGAGGTATAAACACCTTTAAGATACTTTGCAAAGGGTATATGTTTTCTATGGTACTTATAAAGTGCCAACCTTTAACTTTTTTGTGTTTTTAGAAGAAGGACTGGGTAGAGCAGTCTTTTTTCGTGATAGAAAGGAAGTGATAGTTATGGCTGGTAGACCTCCAAAATGGACTACTCCAGAAGAATTACAAAAAGATATAGATAAGTACTTTGATGAATGCAAGAAAACTGGAGAACCATTAACTATTACAGGACTAGCAATAGCTTTAGATACGTATAGAGATGTATTGATAGACTATCAAGAAAAAGACGAATTTTCCAACACTGTAAAAAAAGCAAAGCAAAAAATAGAGAATTTTGCTGAAAAACAATTATATAACAAAGACGTACCAACAACAGGAGTTATATTCAATTTGAAAAATAATTATGGATGGGTAGATAAACAAGAAGTAAATACCAATGTTAATTTATCTTATGAAGAAAAACTTAAACAAGTAGCTGATGATAATGAATATTAATACAAAAAAGTATATAGAAAGTTTTGTAAAGATAAGAGATAAATCAGGACAAATAGTAGACTTTAAGTTAAATGAACCTCAAAACAGGCTATATAACATAATCAAGAAATTAAGAGAAGAAAAGGAACCTGTAAGGATCATTATACTGAAAGCTAGACAAATGGGATTTAGTACTCTAACGGAATCAATATTATTCAAAGAGACTGCGACTAAGTTTAATATCAATACTGGTATAATAGCTCATAAAGAAGAAGCAACTACTAACCTATTCAATATGAGTAAAAGAATATATGATAATTTACCTATGGAGATGAAACCATCCAAGAAATCAAGTAATGCAAAAGAATTGATATTTGATAACCAAGAAGGAACAGGACTTAAAAGTAAAATAAAATGTATGACTGCTGGAGCTGATGGTGTAGGACGTTCTGATACATTTAATAATCTACATATATCGGAGTTAGCATTCTGGGGAAACAGTGCAAAAGAAACTATGCTAGGATTAATGCAGTCAGTACCAAACTTGCCAAACACTATGGTAATAATAGAAAGTACTGCTAATGGTTATGAATATTTTAAGGATATATGGGATAAAGCAGTAGCTAAGGAAAATGATTTTGTTCCATTATTCGTAGGATGGCAAGATTTAGAAGAATATCAGATGCCTTATACTGATTTTAAACTAACTGAAGAAGAAGAAAAGTTAAAAGAAGCATACAACCTATCCAATGAACAATTAACATGGAGAAGATGGTGTATTGCTAATAACTGTGGAGGAGATATAAGCCAATTCAAGCAAGAATATCCAATGAATCCACATGAAGCATTTTTACTTAGTGGTGCATCAGTATTTGATAAAGAAAAATTGATATTAAGATTAGAACATATACCTAAACCGATTAAAACAGGCTATTTTAGTTATGATTTTGATGGCAATAGAATAACTAATATTAAATGGGTAAATGATCCTAATGGATATATAAATATTTATAGACTGCCAGATACAATATCAACTAAGTTTTGTATAGGTGGTGATACTGCTGGAGATGGTAGCGATTACTATACAGGACACGTGTTAGATGTTAGAACTGGAGAACAAGTAGCAACGTTTAGAAACCAATTTGATGCAGATTTATATACTAGGCAAATGTATTGTTTAGGTAAGTACTATTCATATTACAATGCTAGTAGAGGTATAAAAGAAGAAGCATTAATAGCAATAGAAGCTAATTTTGATAGCTATCCTATAAGAGAATTACAAAGACTAGGTTATCAAAATCAATATGTAAGAGAATCAATAGATAGCTATACTGGTAGAAAAGAAAAGAAATTTGGCTTTAGAACAACATCATTAACACGTCCAACGATTATATCATCATTAATAGAGATAGTAAGAGAACATACAGAGTTATTAAATGATAAAGATACTCTAGAAGAACTATTAACGATAATAAGAAATGAAAAAGGAAGAATAGAAGCTCCAGTAGGAGGGCATGATGATTTAATGATGGGATTAGCAATAGCCTATGAATCTAGAAGTCAAGTAACATTAAATGAAGAACCATTAACTCCTTATGAAAGTTTTGGTATTACATTTATAGAACCAGAACGCGATTATGGAGATGAAATAGTAGTAATATAGGAGGGAAAGTATGAAGAAAAAAGTATTTAGAGAAAGATACTATGGAAGTCAAGTAGAGAAAGAAGAAGTTAAAGTTAACAAAGTAGCTGAAGAAATCAAAGAAGAAAAACCTAAGAAAAAGAAGGTAAAAAATGACGATACTAATATCAATACTGATAAGCACGATTAATCTATTGTGCTTTTATTTTGGTGTAAGAATAGGGCAAAAAGCAGCCAAGAAAGAAGAAATAAAAATAGAAGGACTAAATCCAGTTAAAGTAATAGAAACTATTAATCAAAGTAACGAAGATAAGAAAGAACAAGAACGTATGAGAATTATAGCTGAAAACATAGACAACTATGATGGAACTGGACTTAATCAACAAAACATACCGAGGTGATTAGATGGACTTAGAAGAAATAAGAGAAACTGAAACATGGGAGTTATACTCTAAAGGACTAGATTATCTAAGACAACATAATGTATTTACTGAAACTGATATGAATTATAGATTTTATAATGGTAACCAATGGGAAGGTGCTAAATTAGATGGTATAGAAATGGCACAGTATAACTTTATAGAAACGATAGTTAATTACAAAGTATCATCTATTAACCAAAACTTATGGGCAATGAATTTTAGTAGTGAAAATTTTGAAACCAAAGAGTTTAGAAAGACTGCTGAAAAAGTGTGTAAAATGCTTAATAAAAAGTCTGCTAAAGTGTGGGAAAAAGACCAAATGGACTACAAAATTCGTGGAATAAGTGATGATGCAGCTATTAATGATGAGGGTATTATCTATGTAGACTTTAATCAAGAGACACAAGATCCAGTAAATGAAATTATCAATAAGAATAACGTGCAATATGGAAACGAACAATCAAGTGATATACAAAGTCAACCATACATTGTAATAAGCCAAAGATTACCTATATCTACTATCAAAGAAATGGGTAGACAAAGAGATGTAAGCGAATTTAAGTTAAGATACATATTTCCTGATGATTTATCTAAAGAAGAAGCTGGAGACGAAGCTAAGATAGAAAAAGATGAAATGTGTACTCTAGTAACTAAGATGTGGAAAGAAAAAGGAACAGTATGGTATTCAAAGTCAACACGTTATGTAGATTTAGTAGAAAATGAAGATACAAGTTTAACTCTATATCCAGTAGCTCATTTTATATGGAAAGAGAAAAAAGGATGGAGTAGAGGAGAAGGAGAGGTAAGAACATTAATACCTAACCAAATAGAACTTAATAAAACATTAGCAAGAGTATTATTAAGTACTAAAAACTGTGCATATCCTCAAAAAATAGCTAATTTAGATAAAATAAGTAATCCAAAAGCTATTAATCAAGTTGGTGGAATAATCAAAGTGCAAGGTGGTGCAACAGTAGATGATGTTAGAAACATCTTTAGCTATGTACAACCTACACAAATGTCAACTGATGTTAGTAAACTAATGAACGATTTAATCGGTATAACAAGAGAATTAAAGAACTCTAGTGAAATAGCAACAGGTGGAATTAATCCAGAACAAGCAAGTGGTAAGGCTATCTTAGCAGTACAACAAGCATCTCAACAACCTTTAGTTAAGCAATTAACAGGCTTAAAGAGATTTATAGAAGATTTAGCTAGAATATGGTTAGATATGTGGACTATATATACTCCTGAAGGTATGACATTAGAAGATGAAACAACTGATGCAGAAGGAGAAACATATACTGAATTAGTACAAATACCAGCAAGTGTATTAGAGAATTTACAAGGAACAGTTAAGGTAGATATAACTCCAAAAGGTGCATTCGATAGATATGCTAGAGAGTTATCATTAGAGAACTACTTAAAAGCTGGATTCTTTAATGCACAACGTGTTAGCGAACTTAAATACTATGCAGAAGCATTACCTGATGATAGTACTGCTCCTAAGCAAGAACTATTAGATATATGCGACAAAATAGAAGAAGAACAACAAAGAATAGCATTAATCAATGCACAAGCTCAAATGATGCAACAAAATGCTAGTCAATTCTTAGGTGGTACACCAGAGGATCAAGCTAGTCAAGTAATGGAAGCACAAGCAATAGAAAATAGTACTGCATAAGTACTTTTTTTAGTCCAAGCATTTAATGACTTTAAAAGATATGGGAGAAGCAAACTCAAACAAATAGGAAGGAAAGAGTTATGGAAAATAACGAAGAACTTGTCAATGAGACTGAAAACGTAGAACTAACTACAGAAGAAATAGAAGATGTAGAAACTCCAGAGGAAGAACCTATAGAGGAACTACAAGAACCAGTAGAAACGGAAGAAGAACGTATCAATAGACTGGTTAATGAAAAGGTAGATGCTATATTACCTAAGAAATTAGCTAGAAAAGAAGCTAAAATCCGTAAGGAACTAATGAATAAGTACGGAAGATTAGAAACAGTAGTAAATACTGGCTTAGGAACTGAAAATACAGATGAAGCAGTACAAAAACTAACTGAATTTTATAAATCTAAAGGTATTAATATACCAAGCGAACCAACTTATTCTGCAAGAGATTTAGAAGTGCTTGCAAGTGATGATGCTAATGAAATAATCGAAGGTGGATATGATGAGATAGTTGAAGAAGTTAATCGTCTAGCTCAAATAGATGTTAATGAGATGTCTCAAAGAGATAAATTAGTATTTACCAAACTAGCAAATGCTAGGAAATCAATAGAAGAAGAAAGAGAACTTGCTTCTATTGGAGTTAGTAAGGATGTATTAGAAGATGCTGATTTTAAGAATTATGTATCTAAATTAAATCCAAACTTATCACTAAAAGAAAAGTATGAAATGTACTTAGAAAAACAACCAAAAAAAGAAATAAAACAAATGGGGAGTATGAAAAGTGGTAAGACTTCTGATATTAAAGAGTACTATAGCGAAAATGAAATCAATAATCTATCACTAGATGATTTAGATAATGAGGAAGTATGGAATGCAGTACGAAGAAGTATGACTAAATAAACTCCCAAAAGAAGGGAATGAGAAAATATGAACGATGCTAAACAAATGATTTGGCATAAAGCTTATGAAAGAGCTTTAAAAACTATTACAAGTTTAAGAAATCACTGTGATTTCAAATATGAAAGGGATTCAAAGAATGCTAAGACTGTTAGAGTTCTAAATGCAGTACGTCCTAGTGTAAGAACTTACGTACCTGGAACTGCTATAACAAGAGATGCAGTATCTAGTACAAAAGTAGATATTGACATCGATCAATTCAAATATTTCAATATTGGATTAGATGACGTTATCAAAGCACAAAGTGTACCTGGAGCTATGGAAGCAACTGCTGCTGAAGGAGCTTTGGCATTGGCAGAAGAAGGAGATAAATATGTAGCTAGTCTAGTAAAAGCTGGTGTAGAAGCAACTAATCCAACAATAGCTAGTGTAGCAAGATTTACTCCAACAAAAGCAAATGCTATTGAAGGTGTAGAAAGTGCATTTGAAATATTATATTCAAAAAATAATCGTGTAAGTGATACTTACTGGTTAGAAGTAGCTCCTAGCTATTTTAAATTTATACGTCCTAATATTTTAGAACTTTTAACTAATAACGTTGAAATGGCTAAAAAAGGTGTAGTTGGTAAATATGCTAATGCTATGGTAACTATTGAAAACTTACTACCAAAAGGACAAGCAACTACTGCAAATGATACAGTATATAACATCCTAAGAACTGAACATGCTATTGCATTTATCGAACAAATAGATAAAGTAGAAGCATATCGTCCAGAAGATGCTTTTGAAGATGCATTAAAAGGATTATATACATTCGGTGCTAAAGTTGTTAGACCTGATGAAATCGTAGTTATTAAAACTGCAATCTAATTTAAGGCTCATTAGAGCCTTTTTATCGTGTTAAGAGTATAAATGGGTGCAACTCCCATAAACACGTCTATATGAGGAGGAAAATATGGAAAAACTAGAATATTTTACTATTGAACCAAACTTGAAACAATTTTATGGAAAGACAGTAACAAAAGATACTGTATTTGACGAAAAAACTGAAGATGGAACAGTAGAACAACATTTTGAAAACTTAACTCTTACAACAAAGATAAAAAAGGAAGTAGAAATGAATGAAGATAATCCTTATGGAATTAAAGAAGAAACAACAGTAGAAGTAACTGTACCAGAAGGAACTATCTTAATATGGGATGAAAACGAAGGATTTATTGTACCAAAAACAATAATGACTACATTAGATGAACTAAAAAAGGAAATAGATTCTATAGGAAACATATATAACGGAGAGTGATAACATGACTTTAGAAGAAATGAAGCATAAAGTATATTCACTAATAGAAGAATATAGCGAAGATGCTGCTGATTTAACTGAAGATGAAGATTTAGCATCTAAAATAAATGGTGTTATAAACTCCATACAGAACGAATTAACTAGATTTAAGAAAATACCTAAGGATGTAACTATAAACGTCTCTAGTGGGCAAGAAATGTACTTTAAAGATATAGATAAAGACTTATATCAACTAATGAATATAAGAGGTGTAAGTACTGATATACTAAATGATAAAATATTCTTTAATGAAGATGGTGAAGCCAAGATATTTTATTATAAATATCCTAAACAAATAACAAACGAAACTGATGATAGTTATAAATTTGAATTGCCAACTGATTTACTAGAAATAATGCCTTATGGAGTAGCTGGAGATATTTTAAAAAGTGATGTATCTAGTCAATATGGAGCAGTTTATAGTGCAAGATATAGAGAAATGTTACAAACTCTTGATCCTAGATATGGAACTGGAATTGTAGAAATAACAGGAGGTATTAACGTATGAGTACAAGTGGTAGATTAGTAACTAGAAACTACTCTCAATTTAGAGGTGTAGATTTTAGTAATCGTAAAGATGAAATTAATATATATCGTTCTCCAGATGCTTTAAACGTATGGAAAAACTATAAAAGCTCCAATGGTAAATGTATAGAAACAAGACCAGATGTAGAATTGCTAGGAGAATTTAGCAGTCCTATATATGGTCTCTTTTTTTATGGTAATGATGTAATAGTACATTCTGGAACTAAATTATTCAACGGAATAAGCGAAGCAACTGCAACTGAATTATATGATGGATTAGCAGAACAAAAGAGTAACTTCTTTATATTCAAAAGCAAGTTATATATCCATGATGGAGAACACTATTTAGTAATGGATGGAACAGTACAGGAAGTAACAGGTTATATACCAAGAACATCTATATCACGTTCTCCTAGTGGTGGTGGAACTACCTATGAGGATGTTAACTTGATACAACCATACAGAAAGAACTCATTTAGTGCTGATGGAACAAGTACTGTATATCAATTAGACGTAAAAGAATTTGATAACGAAGCTCCTAGAGTATGGGTAAATGATACGGAACTAACAAGTGGATTTAGCTATGATTATACTAACGGAACTGTTACGTTTACTACTGCTCCAAGTGAACCAGATACAGTAGGACAAGATAATGTAATAATACAATTTAAGAAAACAGTAGAAGGTTATGCTAATGAGATATTACATTGTAGATTAATAGAAGTATTTGATAATAGAGTATTTGCAAGTGGCAATCCTGATAATCCTAATTACTTGTGGCATTGTAGCCTAGATGATCCAACTTACTGGAGTGATTTAGACTACTACCAAGAAGGAGAAGAAGATAGTGCAGTAACTAGCTTAGTAAGTGGTAATAATGCTTTATGGGTATTAAAAGAACCATCTAAGAGTAATACTACTATTTTCTATCATAATCCAACAATAGATAGTAACTATGGTAAGATTTATCCTTCTAGTCATTCAAGTATTACAACAGGATGTAAGTATAAAGGAATAAATTTTAAAGACACAATATGTTTTTATAGTGAAAATGGACTTGAAGCTATAACAAGTGATATTACAACTGAACAAACATTAACACATAAATCTAGTTTAGTAGATACAAGACTATTAAATGAAAACCTAGATAATATGAATTTATTAGTATGGGAAGATTATTTAGTAACTATTCTAGGTAATAAAGTATATTTAGCTAATTCAAGAGAATTTAGTGAGATAAATGGGCATTATGAGTATGAATGGTATTACTGGGAATTTAGTCAATCTATAAGTGGTGGAGTTGTAGATCATTATAGCGAAGGAGATTCTAACGGAATGTTAGTATTAATGACACAAGAAGTAACTAACCAAGGAACTAAATATAGATTTTATGGACTTAAACCACTTAAAGGTGGAGGAAATGTAGAAGCCTACTGGACTACACTAGCTGATGAATTTGGTTATCCTCAATATCAAAAAATAACCAATAAAAAAGGATGTGTAGTAGATATGGAAGGTAAAGAAGTAACCTTATATGCTAAAACGGATAATAAATCATTTGACTTAATAAAGAAGTATACCAACGTAAAAGGTTATGTAGTACCACGTATAAAGAAGAAAAAATGGAAGTCTATACAATTAAGGTTTTATTCAAAAAAACCTTTTTGTTTGTATTCAAGTACATTAGAAAGTTATATCGGAAGTTATATAAAGAGGTGATAATATGGCAGTAAATTATAATGATGAGAGATTTCAACAGGTAACAAGAGAACAAAATGCAGCAATTCAAAACTTGAATAACACATACAATAACATGATAAATCAAAGTCAACAATTTTATGATGCACAAGCAAAAGCAGCAGAAGATTATGGCAACCAACAAGCAGCATTACAACAACAAAATACAGACTTTACTATTCAAAAAATAGAACAACAAAAGGAACAAGCTAATAAAGACTATACAAAAGAACAAAAGGGAGCATACGTAGACTGGCAAAAACAATCTAACCAATATGGTGTAAATGCTGAAATACAGGCACAACAAGGTTTAAGAGGTGGAGGTTATAGTGAATCTAGTCAAGTATCAATGTATAACCAATATCAGAATAGAGTAGCAACTGCACGTGATAGCTATAATAGAGCAGTTTTAGAGTACGATAATGGCATAAAAGAAGCTCAATTAACAAATAATACTAAACTAGCAGAAATAGCCTATAATGCACTTAAAACTAAGCTAGAAGTGAACCTACAAGGTTTTCAATATAAGAACCAATTATTAGCTAATCAAATACAACAAACACAAGCATTAAGTGATACGTATTATAACAGGTGGAAAGATGTATTAAGTCAGATTAATACTGAAAATGCACTAGCAGAACAACAAAGACAATTCAATGAACAAATGGCATTACAAAGACAAGCAAAAGCTTCTAGTGGTGTAAGAGTAAGTAGTGGTGGCTCATCTAGGAGTTCTGGAGGAAGTTCTGGTAAAAAAGTATCTATAAATGGAAATACTAATTCTAAAGGGCAATTAGCTAGTGAACCAGTTAAGAGAATAGGTGGTAAAACATACATACCTTCTGGAGATTATGGAGTAGACACTTCTGGTAACAGGATAACTTTATATAAATACAACGGAAAATTATATTATCAAAGTGGTAACACAATGAAATCATGGGGAGGAAAGACTAGCAATCTTGCAAGTATAGGAAAAAGTTTATCTAAAGCAAAGTAGGTGATGTAAATGGCTAAAAAGAAGAAAAAAGAAGTAGAAACAGGAAGAATACTAGGTAGATTAAATGATGATGGATCAATAACTCCATTTATACAAAAGCAACAAGAAGAAGATATAGCTCCAGTTAGAAACGATAACAAGTGGTTTAAAAGTGGAATAGACACAAGTGGTTATGATATACAAAATCCACTTGATGCAATAAATAGATTTAATGCAAGTGTGTTAATGACTGGTGTAGATATTATAGGACAAGTAGGACTAGGTGTTACAAAACCTATAGAGGGTGTAGGAGACTTTGCTCAAAATAGAGTAGCAGACGTATTAGACTTCTTTGGAGGAGATAAAACTGCCGAAAAGATACGTAAAAGTGCAGCTAAAGAATGGGGAGTTAATAGAGAACTAGAACAATCCTTAGCTAGAGATAATGATAGAGGCATAGACGATATGTCTTTTTTAGGTACTAAAGGAAAATCAATACCACAAGGTGTAGGTAGTGTATTACTTGCTATGGGTTCTGGTGGACTTGGAGGAGCTATAGGTGGTACTAATGCTGCTGCTTCAGTAGCTTCACTAGGAATTATGGGTGTAGGTTCTGCTGGTAATGCTGAACAAGAAGCATTAGAACAAGGAGCAACTAGAGGAGAAGCTAGACTATATGGTATATTATCAGGTGCTTCTGAAACATTAAGCGAAATGATGTTTGGTGGATTATCTAAAGGTAGTCAAGTCTTAGGTATAGGAACAGGTTTATTTGATAGTGCAGATGATGCTATTATCAATTCACTAACTAAGAAAATAAATAATAGACTTGTTAAAACATTTACACAAGCTGGATTAAAAGCAACTAGTGAAGGTATAGAAGAAGTTGTATCAGGACTAGGTAGTGCATGGGCGAAAAAACTTACTTACATGAAAGAAGAAGATATTAAGAAGTTAATCGAAGATGAAAACTTACTTGATTCATTCCTAAGTGGTACTTTAAGTGCTGCCGTCTCACAAGCTCCTAACGTTGCACAAAATATTACAACTAGACAAGATGGTAAATTAAGACTACAATCTAATAACGAAATAAGAGACTTTATAACTAACTTAAACGAACAAGAACAACAAGTAGTAGAACGTGAAATTGAAAATCGACTAGGACAAGAAGAAAAAGTAACTAAAAAACGTAGAATAGAAATAGAAAAACAAGTTATAGAGGACTTGGATCGTGGTTATATTAATGCTAATACCATAAGAGATGTACTAGGCGAAAACTATAATGCTGAACGTGATGTAAGACTAAATGAAAGTTTTAATGAAGAAACACGTAGAACACAGGCTTATGAAAACGATTTATCAAAATATGATGAAAAACAACGTAAGACGATACAAACTGCTATTGATAGTGGTTTACTTAACAATAGTAATAAAACTCATGATTTTGTCGATTTAATAGCTAAATTAAGTGCTGATAAAGGAATAGATTTTGATTTTACTAATAATGAACGTATTAAAGATACTGGATTTGCTATAGATGGCAAACAAGTAAATGGATTTATTAAAGATGGTAAAGTAACTCTTAACTTAGAAAGTAATCAAGTATTAAATAAAACAGTAGGACATGAAATAACACACGTATTAGAAGGAACTGAATTATATGATAACCTACAAGATAGCTTGAAATCATTTATAGGTGAAAGAGAATGGAATAATCGTATAAGCGAACTAGAAAAGACTTATAAAGATGTTAAGGGAGCTAATATAGAAAACGAATTGACATCCGATTTAGTAGGCGAATATGTATTCAATGACGAATCATTTGTTAAGAGTCTATCAACTAGAAATCCTAACCTATTTCAAAAGATATTTGATGAAATTAAGTATATGGTAAAAATAGCAACTGCTGGAAGTAAAGAAGCAAGAGACTTAGAGAAAGTAAAACGTGCATTTGAAAAAGCATATAGAGAAACATCTAAAGAACAACAAGGTACTCAATATCAACTAGAAAATCAAGATGAGAAATATCAAAGCATATTAACTAATAAAAAAGAAATGAACTTAGGAAGCTATCAAGAAGGTTTATCTAAAACCGATAAGAGTTATAGATATAACAAAGTCAACTCTTATGACATAAAAAATGGTGGTAGAGGAGACAATGTACAAGTAGCAGTAACTAAGAATGGTTATATAGCTAATAATGCTTTACTAAGTGATAACGTTAAGGGTAAAGGCGAAGGAACTAAAATAATGCTAGACTTAAATCAACAAAGTTTAGAAGAAACTGGTTATCCTTTAAGAAGTTTACCTGAATATAATATAGTAGGAATTAAAAATCATACTGCAGAAGGTCAAGGTTTATGGGATAGTTTAGTTAGAAAAGGATTTGCAGTAAAAAATAACGATAATACTTATACAATGTTAGAAACTGCTCCTACAGTAGAAGAATATGTTAAACAAAGGGAAAATAATACTAAATATTCTTTAACTGAAGATAATCAAGGTAGACAGTTAAGCGAACAACAACAAGAATATTTTAAAGATAGTAAAGTTAGAGATGAAAATGGGCAACTAATTGAAGTTTATCATGGCTCTCCTAACGAATTTACTGTGTTTGATAAAAACAAAATGAAAACAGGAGCTACAATGTATGCTAGTTCTGGAGATGGATTTTATTTTACTGATAGCGAAGCAAAAGCAGACAAGTACTCTAAAGGTGGTACTAAGTACTCAACTTACTTAAATATCACTAATCCATTTGTGGTAGAAAACAAAATATCTAATGAAGCAGCCGATTTATTATATAAGTTTTCACAACAGGTTATAGAAAATCATCCTGAAGCAACTCAAAAAGACATAGGAGCTTATGAATTGTTTGATAGAAATGATATAGGGCAAAGAAGTGGTACTGCTATTCTTAGCAACGTAGTAACTGAATATGGGGATGAATTTACAGAATTTTTAAAAGAAAACGGATATGACGGGATAAAATCTAGTGTAACTGATTATGATAATGTAGGTGAACAATATAACTATGTAGCATTTGAAAGTAACCAAATAAAAAATGTAGATAACACTAATCCTACAAGTAATCCTGATATAAGATATTCTTTAAGTGAGGATGCTGAAACATTTAAAACACCTTATGGAGTAGAAGTAGTAAAAAATCCTTCTAACGATGATTATATAGAAATGAGAAAAGAGATTCTTGACGAATATCCTTGGTTAAGAGGACAAGAACCTATTTTAAGACATACATACGATGAAGAAGGAAACGAATACTACTGGAGTGCTTATGATGCACAACACGCATCTGTAGAACCTTATATCAATAAAAAATACGATACTAGAACTAATCAAAATGATGGTTGGTGGAAAAAAGACAATAAAAACGATTATCCTAAAGATTATTCTTGGATGGATTTAAGTAATTTTAATCCTGATAGTAATGTTAAGTATTCATTATCACCATCTGGTGAAATGGTAGATAATAATGGTAATAAGGTAACGTTAGAAGCAACAGAAGAAGGCAATTCTGGTACATTAATGGTATTACACAACTTAGGTGAAGATAAATTTAATGGAGTACTTGACTTAGGAGGAATACCTGTGCCTAGTCTTGCAGTAACTAATCCTAACATAATAGACCATAATCAATTTGGTGAAGGCACATTAATATTTGATAAAACTACAATAGATCCAGCAATAGAAGCAAATGAAGTATACGATAGAGATGTATGGAGTCCAACGATAAGAGATAATGTACAAATAGATTATGAAATAAATGATGATGCAATAGAAACTACTGCTGAAAAATTGGGAATCGAGGCATGGAGATTAAGAGATGCTGTAGAGGATAATAAACCAGAATATTTAGCAGAAAGACTATTAAGAGAAGAAAAACTAATTGATAAATACGTTAAGGATAACAATATAAAATACGAAACTGCTTACAAAGATGCAGAAACAAAAGTAGATATGCATCAAAGAGGTGAAAAAATAAGAAAATTTATTATTGATAATGATTTTGATTTTAGAAAACTATATAAAGATTCAAAATTACAACAAGAATACTTTGATTTAATTAAAGATTATTATGATAATTCCACTTTTCCTCCAGCAGTAAAAGAAAATCTATATAACGAAAAAATAACTCAACTAAAAGATTATATTGATTTTCAAAAAGGAGCAGGAGACTTAGAACCAGTAAGACAATTAAAACGTTATCAAGATGATTTTGATTTAATAAAAAGTGGAGATAATAAAGTCATAGATGAGTGGCAAACTGAGAAAAACAAAAAACAAGCTGCTATTGATAATGGGATAGAAGAATACCTTAAGCAACAAACTAAAGATGTCTATGGTGAAAAAGGAATTAGAAATGATGTAGAGTTATTTACTAATTCTGGAAACAGGAGGAGCTTTTGGGCATTACATGATGAATACAATTTAGATAATCTTGTAGAAGCTTTAACTAAAGGAGAAACTACAGGAACTCAACACTTTGGTTCAGGATATGGGCAGATACAAGCTGCAATGGCTAACAGATTTAATTCTATTAGTGATATAAAAGCGAATGAAGGTTTATTAACCAACTTGTCTGAAAACAATGAAGTATTAGAAAATGCAAAAGCAAATATAGATAGTGATATAGAAGAAATCGAATCTAATAATGATGTTTATTATGATACTGTAGCAGAACTATTAGTTGATTTTGCTCGTGGTGATTTAACAGTAGATAATTTCAAAAAATTAACTCGAAATGATTATCAAACAATTCGTAATGTATCTGATTCTTTAATTGAAAAAATAATTGATGATATGGAAACGTTAAAAAATCTACCTACAGATTATTTTGAAGCTAAGCCTCAAAGAGCATTAGGATTAGATGAGATTCAAATGGCAGTAATACCTAATAACTGGAGTGCAGAAACTAAACAAAGACTAACAGATATGGGTATTCAATATACAGAATACGATCCATCTATTGAAGGAGATAGACAACGTGTAATAAATCAATTTGAAGATTTAAAATTTAGTTTATCTCAACAAAATGAAATAGCACCAACTAGAGGATGGGAAGTAAGAGGTAGAGATATAGCATTAGAAAGTGCTATAGCGCCATTACAAGAACAAGTACAACAACTTACTGATACTATTACTAGACTAGAAGATAGAATAGCACCTTTAAATGAACAAGAAGCTGATGAACTATATCAAGAAACACAAAGAGGATTTGAAAACGAAGCAGCACCTATAAGAGAGAACTTAACTCCAGAAGAAAATAGACGTATGGATATGTTAGAGCTTCTTGAACGTAATAATATGATGAATGACGAAAGACGTTATGAAAAAGAACAACTAGAGAATAAAATTAATCCGGTATATCCTACTGAAGAAGCAACTCCTGGACAAGCATTAAGTGATATAAGAGATATAGACGAAGTAGGAAAAAGAGATGTAAAGGCATATCAATATGAACATCCAGAAGTAAAACCATATTTCCAAGAAGAAGCTAGAAGAATGTTAAGTGAATTAAACAACTCAACAAGTGGTAGTAGATACGTAACCGAAAGAACGGACAGTATGTATGGAGACTGGCATGGAATTAAAAGATTTACTTCTCCTGAAATAGCAGCATTACTAGATGGGGAATATGGAGCTAAATATCAAAAAGAAGATATACGTAAAGGATTAAATGCAATTATAGAGGATCACGGAGCTGAAAATATAGCAGTAGCTAAACGTATAGAACTTGTATTAGATGAACGTTTGAGAAACGGATATGATGCATGGGGAGTATTAGATGAAAACGGTGAACAATACCATGTACCACCTAACCAAGACTACTTAAATATGTTAGCTGAACAAGAGTGGCAAAATTACTTTGATGATATAAATAGTCAATATCCATTTGAATTAGAAGAAGCTCCAGAAGAAGTAGTAGAAGAAGTGCCTCAATATGCTACCGAAGATGAAGAAACAGACTTTAGTGATGTTAAAATAGATAAAGATATACAAGATATGACAGTAGATGACTTAAACCTAGAACCATTTTTACAAGGTTTAGTTAAATCTAGTGAAAATCAAGCTGAAAGACAACAATTAAGGAACGAACTTAACGAGAAAAGAGAAGTTAAAGTACCTAAAAATGTCGAACTAAATAAAGCTAAAAATAGAGGTTTAGGATTATTAGTAAATGAATTTGCAGCAATAGATGATTATTCTAAACGAACTGGAAATAAAGATATTAAGTTTAAAGCTGATACATATAATAACTATCAAGCAATAGCACAGTCTAACATAGAAACCGCACAAACTGATATTAATGGTAAAGCTATAGGACGTTCTGGTAGTTCTATCTTTGAAGAAGCTAAAAAATTAGGACTTGAAAATACGTTTGATGAGTACTTAAAACAATGGGCAAACGTAGATAGAGCTAAACAAGGTAAAGGAGCAGCTAATTATTCTGCAAAAGAATCTTATAAAATAGTTAAAGAAATGGAAGCTAGACATCCAGCATTAAAACGTTTAGGTAAGGATATGTGGCAATATTATAGAAATGCAAGACATAATCTAAGAGATGCTGGAGTAATAAGTCAAGAAGTTAGTGATATGTTAGGTAGAATGTACCCTCATTACACTCCATATATAAGTGAAAACATAGAAAACTACTTTACTGATGAAGGTAAGTTAAAACCTAAAAGTACTATCAAACGTGCTAAAGGTGGAGCTGCAATAGGTAGTTTATTAAGTGCAGAAGAAGCTATGCAACGTTATACTAAGTCTGAGTTTAATACTATTTTTGGTAATGATTTATTTAAAGAAATAGTTAATACATCAAACGATATAGTACAACTAGGTGGAGACGATAGAGGAATGCAATTTGTAAATGCTGATAACCTATATGCTGATAATACTGGATATTATCTAACTGCTTATGAGAATGGTGAACCTATTACTGCTAGAATAAGCGAAGATATGTATAGAACTTTAACTAGAGAATCTAGAAATAGAATAAGTGATATAGAAAATACATTCTCTATGGTAACTAAACCATTACAAGCAGCAAGTAAACTTAGAAGAAATATTTTAACGTCATGGAGTCCTACATTTATAGCTAAGAACTTTATTAAAGACTTTCAAGAAGGTATATTCAATTCTAAATATACTAAAGACTTTATAAAGAATTATCCTAGTGCATTTAAAGAACTAGCAAGTAATACTGAACTAGCTCAACAGTTTAAATCATTATATGGTAGTGGTTTAACTATGGGGCAATATGATATAGATGCTAATAACTATAATCCTAGTGGTAAAAATAGAAACTTCTTAAAAGGAATTAAGAATGCTAACGAACTTATAGAACTAGCACCTAGATATGCCGAATTTAAAGCAAGTATAGATCATGGAGCATCATTACAAGAAGCTATGTATAATGCTAGAGAAGTAACTACTAACTTCTCACGTGGAGGTACACTTGCAAAAGCATTAAATAGAAACGGATTTACGTTCTTAAATAGTAGTATTCAAGGGTTTGATAAGTTTATACGTAACTTTAGTGGTGAAAATGGAGCTAAAGGAATAGTTAATAGTCTAGCAAAAGCTGCTATATTTGGAATAGCACCAGCAGTATTTAATGAACTTGCCTTTGGTAGTGGTGATGATAAAGATGAAGAATATGAAGCATTACCAGACTATATTAAAGACAATTACTATATAATCAAAGTAGGAAACGGTAACTTTATCCGTATACCTAAAGGACGTGTATTAAGTGTATTTGGAAGTGCTGCAAGAAGAACTATTGAAGCTATGGAAGGCGAAGAAAATGCCTTTGAAGGTTATTTTAATAACGTACAACAACAAATAGGTATTAATAATCCTGAAGAAAACAACATATTTGCTCCATTAATACAAGCTATGGGTGGTAGAAAACTAGATAGTGGACAAACTGCTGGAGAAGCTTGGTATGGTGGAGATATAATACCATCAAGATTACAAAAAGAACGTCCAGAGGATCAATATGATGCTTCTATAGATAAATTAAGTATATGGTTAGGACAACATACTGGAATAAGTCCATATAAGATTAATTATGTACTAGACCAATATACTGGTGGTATAGGAGATATAGGTTTACCAATTATCACTCCAGAAGCTAATAGTGATGGGAGTATAATAGCACCTATTAAAGACCAATTTACTGCCGATACAGTAACTGATAATAAATACGTTAGCGAATTTTATGATACTAAAGGCAAACTTTATACAGGTTCTAAAGCAACTGATGAAGATATACTAAAGAATAAATACATGAACAGTATTAGTAGTGAAATGGCTAAACTATATGCAGAACGTAGAGACATACAAGCTGATGATAGTTTAACTAAGCAGCAAAAGTATGCTAAATCACAAGCTATTAAGGCTGAAATCAATCGTTTGGCTAAAGAAGGAATGGATAATTATGAAAACATAATCACGTCTAATAACTATGCTAAAATAGGTGATACAGAGTATTATAAAAATGCTAATGGACAATGGACTAAGGTTACTGATGACGTAGCAAGTTTAGGACTAGATACGGAAGAAAAGAATGAATATTATAAAGTTAAAAATGATATTTATACTACTAAAAAGGAAAATGATGGAAATGATAAACCATTAGTAATGCAAGATATTATTAATTCTAATTTAACTCCTGATGCTAAAGTAAATTTGTATACATCTAATTATAAAGATGAATTAATACAACCATTAGTAGATAGTGGCATGGACGTTGATTCATACTTAACATTTAAGTCTCAAAGCTTTACTGCTGATAAAGATAGTAATGGTAAATCTATAAGTGGAAGCAAGAAACAAAAAGTATTTGATTATATAAACTCAATGGACGTTCCTTATGAACAAAAACTTATACTAGCTAAAAGTGAATATAATTCATTCAACGATAATAACTATGAAATAATAGAATATATAGAAAATACTGGCATGGATTATGATGAAAGAATAGAATTATATAAGGCTTTAGGATTTAAAGTAGATGGAGATAGCATAAGTTGGTAAAATTTTGGAAAAGTTTTGTAGTATACTTGAAAGAGAGGAAAGCTAAAATTTTCTCTCTTTTGTATGCTAGAAAGGGGAAAATTATGGCATTAAGTAATTTAGAAAATAGAGTAAAACAAGATTCTGCTTATCCTAGAACTGCTGAAGATGCAATTAGAAGGGATAAAGATATAGACAAAGTAACAATTAAAGCTAGTCAAATAGAACTTGAAGGATATACTACTGTCAATGGTGGTTTTAAGATAGATAATACTGGGAATATGGAATGCAATAATGCAACCATAACAGGAGGAAAAATTAACCTTACTAGTAATGAAACATCTCCAGCATTAGTATTAACATCATCTATTAACGATAGGATGTCTACTGAAGTAACTGGAACTCACATAGGAATATATGAAAAAGATTTAGTTGATCCAAGCATATCCACTCCTAAATTCTCATTATCATACTTTGAAAATCAAGGATATACTGCTATGGCTATGCAAGGGCAACAGTCTTATTTAAGTTTAGGAACTTATACTTTGAATGGAAACTTAGTTGTACCTGTATCTATTAGTGAATTGAACGGTGGATTAATAGAACTAACAAGCTTAGATGGAACAAACACTATTAAACTTAATGGAAGTAACGGTAATATTAAGTGTGTATCTTTAACACAAACATCATTAGAAGAAGCTAAAAAGAATTTTGAAAAACTAGATAATGCTTTAGATTTAATAAAAGGTATAGATATATATAAATACAACTTAAAATCTGAAGATAATGGAGATAAAAAACATATTGGATTTGTAATAGGTGATGGTTATAAATATAAACGTGAAATAACGGATAAACAAAACAAAGGAGTAGATTTATACTCATTTGTTAGTTTATGCTGCAAAGCAATACAAGAACAACAGAAAGAAATAGAAGAACTTAGAAAGTTGGTGAATAAATGATAAAAATAGATGAAGATCAAACTACAATTCATTTAACCAGAGGAGATGCAACACATGAAAGCTATAATCGTATAGCTTTTTATTTTCCTATTTGGGATGATGAAGAACAAGAAGAAACAAAATACGAATTTCAACTAACTGATAAAATAACATTCTTAGTATATGAACCTAAAGGATATACTAAACGTGAATTATTAAAAGTAGAAAAAACTATAGCTCAACTAGGATATATAGCTCCTACTGAAACACCTGAATTAGTCTTAACTAGTGAAGATACAAGTGTGTTTGAATTAGATAATAAAAAACATACATATAACTATGAAATTATTTTAAATGGAGATACAACTATTCTAGGTAGTGATGATGAAGGAGATAAAAAAATAATAGTATATCCAGGTGGAACACAGGAGGATGAATAATGAGTGAAAATATGTTAAGAGGTAGTTTAACATCTAACACTAGTAGCAAAGGAACTTTAGGTTTTAAAGGTGAAAGAGGTTATTCTAACTATGAAATATATGTAAAAAATGGTGGAACTATGACTGAACAAGAATGGTTAGATCATTTTGGAGTAGACTTAACGGATTATATAAAAACAAGCGAAGTAAATGCTATAGTTGGTGATTTAGAAGATTTAGAAACAACTGATAAAACGGATGTAGTAAGTGCCATAAATGAACTTAACACAAACGTTAATTCTTTAGATGATAGAGACAACTATTCTACTACGGAACAAGTCGTAGGAACTTGGTTTGGCAAACCAAAATATAGAAAAGTGATTGAATGCGGAGCTTTACCAAACAATGCTAATAAGGACATAGCACACAACATACAAAACTTAGGTATAACTACAGACTGCAGAGGTATGGCAGTTAGAACAAGCGATAGCAGAGCTTTAACTATTCCAGATAGCACACCAAATGCCGAGATAAGCTGTGGTGCAACGAATGAAAATGTATATATAACTACTCATAACGATAGAAGTTCTTTTGACGATAGTTTTTTGATTTTAGAATATACCAAAACTACTGATTAAGGAGGGAATATATGGCAAAGACTGTAACAACTAATATTGAATATTTTATAGGTGATACCTATGAAAGGAACTTTATAGTAAAAAAATACACAGACGATATAGATTCTGTGTTTTTTAGTGTTAAAAAATCTAATGGAGATAAAAAGACTGTACTGCAAAAAACATTAGATAACGGAATAACTTTGGTAGATGATGTGGTAGTAGACAATGAAAGACGAAGAACTTATCAATTAATGATAAATGCAGAAGATACTGAAGATATGACACCTGAACAAGAATATGAATTTGATGTTGAAATAGTAACAAATAAAAATGATACAAACATAAAGCAAACAATTATAACAGGTAATTTTATTCTAACTAATGCAACTACAAGACTATGGAACGAATAGGAGGGAAAATATGAATGATATAGAAGTAGAAGTATATGATGTAAATTATATACCTGATTATGTAGAACATGAAGAACAAAGACAAGCTAACGAACTTATAAGAATTGCTAATGAAAACACTAGACAAACTAATGAAGCAACTAGACAATCTAATGAAACAAGTAGAACTAGTGCTGAAAGTACTAGAACTAGTAACGAACTTAATAGAATAAGTGCAGAAAATCAAAGAGTAAGTAACGAAAATGCACGTATAGCAGCCGAAGAAGAAAGAGAAGAATTAATAGATAGCCTTGCAACTGTAGCAACTACTGGAAAATATAGTGATTTAATAGACGAACCTACTAAAGTAAGTGATTTTACTAATGATAGTGGATTTATTAATAGAAGTGTTAATGATCTAACTTATTACACTCTAGCAACTGATACAGGAAGTACTATAGATTTATCAATTAATTCAACTACTTATGTAGTAACTCTAGCTTTAAAAAATGCTGCTGGAACTACTATATCTAGTGGAACAATAGATTTACCACTTGAAACAGTAGTAGTAAGTGGTTCTTATGATAGTACAAATAAAAAAGTAGTACTAACACTACAAAATGGCTCTACTATTGAATTTAGTGTAGCTGATTTAATAAGTGGTTTACAAAGCGAAATAACATCTAGTAATAAATTAAGTTCTGATTTAGTAGATGATACTAACCATACTAATAAATTTGTAACTGCAGCACAAAAGACAATAATAGATAGTGTAAAAACTGATTATGCTCATACATTAACTTTATCTCAAAACTTAACTACTGGAGACTTAACTGTAGGAATAAGTAATTATAATGGAACTACTTTAGATTATGGAACAGTAGAAGGAATAGCAACTAGAGATTATGTAGATGATTTAGTAGGAGATATAGAGAGTATCTTAACTAACTTAGACGTTGGAGAGGGTGTATAGTATGAGTATAACTTCAAGAATAAACGAAATGTCATCTCATATAGAACAAGCTTATGATGAATTACAAGGATTAGGAGCTGACTTAACTAACGTAAATAAAAATATAGAAAATATATCTATAGTATTAGACGATATATATGATAGTATGCCACAAGTAAGTGGAGAGGGTACAAGCTTAACACTAGACGATACTAGAGTAGGTAAAATTAAAAGTACATTAAAAGGGAATATCTCTCAAGAGGGAACTCCTACACCTACAAGTCCTATACCTATTAATGTAGTAAGTGGAGATAATGAGATAAATGTAGTAGGAAAGAATTTGCTTGATAAAGATAATTATATTACCGATAGCTGGGGTCCCCATAATGGTTGGGTATTAAATCTTGAACCAGGAACATACACATTAAGTGCTAATGTTAAATTAAGAATGATAAAAGGTAGCGAACATAATAGTTCGGGATGGGGAAATGTTAAATTTGGTAGTGGTAATGCCAATGCTAATACATTCACATTTAGTATTAGTGAAAATTTTAATCAATATTTATGGATGTCTTACACCGATAGTGGAGGTAACGAAGTATCAATAACTAAAAATAATGTATCAAGTTTAAATGTCCAACTAGAAAAAGGCTCTAGTGCAACAACCTACGAACCCTATCAAGGTAATACCTATAATATAGATTTACCAGAGGGAATGAAACTATGTAAAATAGGAAACTATCAAGACTATTTCTATAAAGATAGTGGTAAGTGGTATAAGTATGGGGCTATCGGAAAGAAAGTATTAAATGGAACTGAAAATTGGAGTATTCAAGCAACTTGGAGTGCAGTAGGAGATAAAACAAATGCATTTTATATATCTAGACCAACTGAATTAAACCCAGAGCAACCTTGTTATTGCGATTATTTAAAATATGTTCTAACGGCTACCATCTTAAATACTGATGATTATGGAATTAGTTATAGTGCAAGTTTAATTTTAAGAATGCCTAAAACAATAACTGATGGAAATGCTTTAAATATATATTTAGCAAGTAACAATATAACAATGTATTTTGTTTTATCAACACCAACTACTACTGAAATAACTGATACTAATTTAATAAGTCAATTAAATGAATTAGAAAAAGCTATGAGTAAAGACGGACAAACTAATATATCACAAGTAAACAATGATTTACCATTTATTATAAGTGCTAGTGCATTAAAAGAATGGCAAGAAAGTTTAGTTGTTCCAGATGGAATGAAATTTGCTAATTCTACATTATCTCAATTTACAAATCTAAATACTGCCCAAGTTACAGATATGAGCTATATGTTTATGGAATGCTCTTCTTTAACAGATGTTGGTGAAATTGATACAAGTTTAGTTACAGATATGAGTTATATGTTTCAAAATTGTAGTAGTTTAGAGAGTGTTCCAAATTTAGATACTAGCAACGTTACTTCAATGTCTGGTATGTTTGCTGGGTGTGCAGAAATTGTAAATATTCCACATTTAGACACCAGTAATGTTGCTGATATGACAAGTATGTTTATGGAATGTTCTCAATTAGAAAATATACCAATCTTAAATACAGCAAATGTTATAAGTATGACGGAAATGTTCAGTATGTGTGAAAATTTAAGTGATAATAGTTTAAATAATATATTAGCAATGTGCGCAAATGCCATAAATTATGAAGAAACAAAGATATTATCAAGTGATGATATGGAAGGTAATGTAGGATTAGGCCTTAATCAAGAACAAATAGAAAAATGCAAAACCTTATCAAATTATCAAGCATTTTTAAATGCTGGATGGAGGGCTGTATAAGTGAAGTGTAAATAATTGATATATTAAATACACAAGAAAATAATATTTAACCAATAGAGGTAGACAACATAGAACTTTTAGAGGAGGAAGAATATGAAGAAAGTTAAGAAGATAAGTAAATATGTAATGAATGTACTTGCTATGATTAATGCAATCATAGTAGGTCTTTCACCTATATGGGGTTGGAATTTAGAAAAAGTAACGGACTCTATAGTAGTAATTACGGGGGTAATTGGTTTATGGCTTGTAGGTGGCAAGTTGTTTGAAGTTCCTAAAGTAGATGAGCTAATATCACAAGAAAAGCCATTTAAAGATATGGAGGAATAGATATGAAAACTTATAAAGGATTTGTTAAAGTTCCTATAAAAACTTTTAAAGACTGGCGAAATACTGTTATAGGTAATGCTTATGATATGGACGGTAAATATGGTTATCAATGTTATGATTTAGCTAATCTATTCTGGAAAAATGCAACTGGTAGAACTTGCAAAAGTGCTACTAAAGATGGTGGTATAGTAGGTGGAGCTTCTGGAATATGGGGAGCTAGAGAACAAAATAATAAAGATAATGAATTTATACTTATTAATGATTATAAGAAACTTAAAAAAGGCGATATAATCATTACTAACAATGGTAAATATGGGCATGTATGTTGGTTAGATCAAGACTATGATAGTAATACTTATTTAAGAGTATTAGGTCAAAATCAAGGTGGTACTGGTGGGGAACTACCAGGTGCAAAAGTTAAAGATATTGACTGGGCATTTAGAAAATATTTTTTAGGTGCTTTTAGATTTAGAGCTTGGCATATTACACCAACTAAAGGAGTATATAAATGCCTTTTTGATATGAATTTAAGGAAATCTCCAGGAGGAACTAAAGTAAAAGTAAAAGAATGTACTGATGCTATGAAAAAAGCTTTAACTAGCAAGAAAGTTAGTGATAATGCAGTTATTAAAAAAGGAACAAATATTACAATATTAGATGTAGTAGAAAAAGATGGAGCATACTGGGGTAAAAATTATTCTGGTTATGTATGCTTAAATGATGGTTCTACAACGTATTGTAAGAAGGTGTAAGAGTGAAATCTACTCAATTAATATCTCTATTTTTAAGTATATTAAGTATATTAGTAGTAATAACTAATTTTGTTTTAGGTATATTTGATAGAGGTAAAAAAACTAAAGAGGAAACTGCTACAGAAGAAAGTAATCAAAAATTAATTGAATATCAATTAAAGGAACTTAAAGAAGATTATAAGAGCATAGCTAGTGATATTAAGGAAATTAAGAAAATGTTAGATAGTTATAAAGAAACATTTAGATCAATGATAAAAGATGAATTAGACGAACACGTCAAGATGTATCACCAAAAGGAGATGTGAAATGAATTTAGATAAAGACATAGATAATTTAGTTAAGAAAATAGATGCTAATGCTGATAAAATACAAAGAAACGAAAAGAAAATACATCAAAATACAGGAGCATTAGAAATACTTAAAACCTTTAAAGCAGATAGCCAAAGGTTTTTTGTAATGTGGCTTATTACTTTTATATGTTTACTAGCTTCTATTGGATGTATAATCTTCTTATTACATAGCTAATATGTTTAAATTAGAATTTACTAGACAAGAAGTAGAAGAAATAAAAAGTAAGATATATCTTAGCGAACTACAAGAGAAGATTTTTGAATATAGATTAAAAGAATACTCTATAACAAAAATGGCATTATTGGAAAAAGTTAGTGAATCTACTATAAATAGAGAACTAAAGAAAGTAAAAAAGAAGATTATGAAGGTAATTTGACGTTTTTTTAGTATAAATAAGGAATGAAGTCGACACGTTCGGCTTCTTTTTTTATGGAATAATATAACCAGAAAGGAGAAAACTATTGATTTAAAACATTGATGGGATTTCTCTTTTTTGTTAGGAGTGGTTATATGTACCCAAACTATATTGATAAATTGAATAGGCAAAAAGAAGAAATAGAAAACATGATAAGAAGTTATCAACAAATGACTCCAGTTAACAATTATATAAATACTAATCAAACACCTTCTAAGGACTTAATAGAGTGGCGAATTTTGAACGAAAACGAAGGATATACTAACGGACAATTTACTATTCAAAATACTAAATGTTTAAATCCTAGAGGAACGGAGGGATAATTATGGAATATGAAGATAAAATATGTGAATTTAAGAAGTATATAAAGCAAACTATGGATTTATTAGAGGATGCTTTTAAATGGAAAATGATGGCTAAATATTGTGATGATGTAAACATGAGACAAAAATATATGCAAGTAAGTGATACACTATTCAAAAGTGATACACTATTCAATATGTTTATGGTAGAAGATAATAATATAGGAACAATGTTTAAAGAACAATAAAAAGGACTAGAATAATCTAGTCTTTTTTAACATCCTACTCTTTTACCATAAATATTATAACATTCTGCTTCTCCATCATCATTGGTAGTAACAGTAATGCCATAACCCCAAGAAATAGCAAATAATATTACTAATATTGTAATAATTGTAATGATAATAGACTTAACAGACTTCTTTTCTTCTTTTTCCATTGTACTCCTCCTATTAATTACATAATAACATATATTTGCTTAAAATATAATTATAATGTATAATAAATGTATGTTAGAGAGGTGAAAATGAGTAAATATTGTTGCTATCTAGTGCAAAAACTAGACAGGACAATATACTGTAGATTCTTCAAGAAAAAGATATGTATTAGTGAATGCAACGGATGTAGAAACAGGTGTTATGAAACGAAACGTACTACTAAGAGAACTAAAGAATTAGCTATACCTAAAAAGGTAAAATTAGCAGTATGGGAAAGAGACAATCATAAATGTATATTTTGCCATAAAGAGGTAGAGTGGAATTATGCAAATAGTCATTTTATTAAACGTAGTCAAGGTGGACTAGGTATAGAAGAAAATATATTAACTAACTGTGGGGAGTGCCATAGACTGTTTGATGATTCAATAGAAAGACAAGAATGGCGAATGGAATATGCTGAAAAGTATTTACGTTCTAAATATCCTAATTGGAATAAGAATAAATTGGTTTATAAAAAAGGGGGAGTAGGGTATGGTACAAACTACATATCAGAAGAAGAACGGAGAATTAGTAAATAAAATAACATATTTTAAAGGACAGTATAAAATAGGAGAAGAAAATGGCTTTGGATGGAAAGTAGTTGACATCAAATATGGATTTAAAAATAATTACTATCCTATTTATGAATATGACAAACTTATCCATAAACATTGGGAAAGAGAAAATAAACTAGATGAAATAAAAAAGAATATTAAAAAGTTCTACTGGTTCTTTACTAACTTTGTAATATATATGATCCTATATAAAATACTGGAATTTATCATTATGAATATTGTTTAATTTACACCTTTTACAAAGAAAATACAAAAAAATAATAAAATATGTTGACTTTTAATTTCATAGTGCTATAATGAGACTATAAAATAAAGAGCAAAAAAATAAATATTTTAAGTCTTGCTTTAAAGGTTAACATAATATATATTAAGAAAAATTTATAGTATATGTCCTTTAAAAACAAGATTTAAAAAATCTTGTTTTTTTGTTTTCAAGAAAGGAGTAAATGTATGGAAAAACCTGTGAAATTTCCTAATCTAGTTGCTGAAATGGCTAGAAAAGGAGATACACAAGAAGTATTAGCAAAGCTACTGAATTTAACACAAGCATCCATTAGTAGAAAGCTAAAAGGAGAAACAGGATGGAGTTTAAAAGAAGTAGAAATAATATGCGATTACTACAAAAAGAATTATTACGAATTATTTAAGTAAAAAAATTGAAAACAAAGGAGTACGAAAATATGAAAAAACTAATAGTAAAAATTTTAATGATTATAGCATTAATAGGAATAATGAAAGACTTTACAGCTTTAATGACAGGAGCTTCATTCACTTGGTTCGGAGCTTTAACTGGAATGATTAATGTAATTATCTTAGGCAAGGGATGGGATTACCTTGAAAGAGTTTAGATTACTTAAAGCAGATGAAATAAGTTGTAGAGTAAATCAAATAAATGATAAAGGACTAACTTTATTACTTTACAAAGATGCACGTGTAGATATGGATATTCTTGATGAAACAGTAGGATGTATGAACTGGAAAAAAGAATATACACGTGATAACAGGAATTGCATAGTCTCAATATGGGATAGCGAAAAAAAAGAATGGATTAGTAAAGAAGATACTGGAACTGAATCTAATAATGAAGCTGAAAAAGGACTAGCATCAGATAGTTTTAAAAGAGCATGTGTCAACTGGGGAATAGGTAGAGAGCTATATACTGCACCTTTTATCTATATACCACCTAGTAAAGTAGAAATTACACCTAAAGGTAATAAATATACTACTTACGATAAATTTCATGTAGAAGCTATTAAATACGATAAAAATAGAAACATCATAGCATTATCAATCAAGAATCAAAACAACAAAAGAGTTTACTTACTAGAACCACCTAAAGAGGTAAAGAAGGAGGTTAAGAAAGATGAAAATAACAAACAAGCTTAACCTACCAGATATGTTACAAAGAGCAGTAGAAAGAGAATATACCTATAGAGATAAACGATATTCAATAACAAGTCTACTTGATCCAGATAGAGTACTAATGTTGAAACGTAGACATAATGACGAAATAGAACAAGACGTATCAGAGTGTATATGGATGTTATTCGGTACTGTTACACATTATGCTTTAGAAACTGGAATTGAATGTAGAGAAAATGAATACGTAGAAGAACATTTAGAGTATACGTTTCCTAGTGGATATACACTAAGTGGAATAATCGACCACGTAGAAGATTATATAGACGATTATAAGACTACTAGTGTATGGACTGTTATTTATGGAAGTAATAATGAGCATTGGAAGAAACAATTACAAATGGGAGCTTATTTACATTATAAAGAGCATGGTAATTGGATTGGAAAAGGTAGAATTATAGCAATATTAAAAGACTTTAACAAAAAGGATTCTTTGCTTAAAGAGAATTATCCAAAACTACCAGTACAAGTAATTAATTTTGATTTAGGCACACCAGAAGAAGTAGAAGAATGGATAGTTAAAAGATTTAAAAGAATTGAATATTTAGAAAAACTTAGTGATTTAGATTTACCTTTATGCAGCATGGAAGAACGATTTAATACTGGAGATAAATATGCAGTAAAGAAAAAGGTATGGAAAAAGGCATTTAGAGTATTTGATAGCTTAGATGAAGCTAGAGAACTACTAATAGAACTTGAAAGAAAATATCCTGGAGAATACGAAATAGAAGAACGTATAGGAGAAGATAAAAAATGTAAAGACTATTGTAGTTGTTGCCAATTTTGTCCGTACTATTTAGAACATTTTGATTTAGAACATAAAGAGATAATGGAGGAGTTAGAAAATGTACAAATGTAATGAATGTGAGGAGAAGTTTTTAGAGCCTGTAGAGACGGAAACAACTTATGAGATGTATTTGGGTATAGACGGAGGAAACACACCTCTAACAGTCTATAAATGCCCTTATTGTGGAAATGAAGATATAAGTGAAATAAATTTGGAGGATGAAGATGAATAGAATTGATTTAATAGGAAGATTAACACGTGATCCTGAATTAAGAAAAACTGAAACAGGACACGTAAGAGCTGATTTTAATATAGCAGTAAATCGTATAGGAGCAAAAGAAGAACAACAACAAGCTGATTTTATACCATGTAGAGTATGGGGAAACCAAGCTGAAAATTTAGCACACTTTATGGGAAAAGGTAATCAAATAGCAATAGAAGGAAACATAAGAAATGATGCTTATACCGATAAAGACGGAAATACTAAATATACGTGGTATGTACTAGCTAGTAGAATTGAATATTTATCAAAGGGGGAACAAAAAGAAAGTAAGGAAGAACTTACTGAAGATATATCAGGATCAATTAAAATGGATGAGATTGAAATAACTGATGAAGATTTACCATTCTAGGAGGCTTTTATGGAAGAACGAAGATATGGAACTAACCCATTAAAAGAAAATAGACATGAAGCTAATAAAACAGTTAATAGAGCTAAGAGATATGAACAAATATTAGAAGTATTAGAAGGACATCAAATGACATTTAGAGATATAGCTTATGCTATGTACGAAAAAGGATATACACCATCACCAGAAACAACATTTAGTCAACCTAGAGTAACTGAATTAGTAGAACAAGGGAAAATAGAACCAGTAGGAAAAGTTAAGAGCAGTTTTACTGGTAAATATGTAACAGTTTTTGAGGTAAGACATGGCTAGTGTTAAATGGATAAAACTTAATGTAGATATGTTTGATGATGAAAAGATAAAAATTATCCAATCAATGCCAGAAGGAGATGCACTCTTAATAGTCTGGGTAAAGTTAATTCTATTAGCTGGTAAAACCAATGAGGGAGGTTATATCTATATAAGCGAAAATATGCCTTATACAGAAGAAATGTTATCAGTAGTAGTAAATAAACCACTAACAATAATAAGACTTGCTATAGAGACTTTTACTAGACTAGGAATGATAGAAAATGACGAAAAAGGAATTTACTTAGTTAATTTTGAAAAACATCAAAGTCTAGATAAATTAGAACAAATAAGAGAACAAACAAGACTTAGAGTAGCTAAACATAGAGCTAAATTAAAGGAAAATAACAATGTAACGTTACAGGTAACGCAAAGTAACGCAATAGATAAAGATATAGATAAAGAAGAAGATAAAGATATAGATATAGAGATATATAAATATATTGTCGACTATCTTAATCAAAAAACAGGTAAAAATTTTAAGGTTAATTCAAATAAAACAAAGTCTTTAATTAAAGCTAGGTTAAATGAGGGTTTTACAAAAGAAGATTTTGTTAAGGTTATTGATATTAAAACAAATGAATGGTTAAAGACAAAAATGGAGCAATATTTAAGACCAGAAACTTTATTTAGTAATAAGTTTGAAGGCTATCTGAATCAAAATAGTGGTACACCTAATTGGCTAAACAAAGATATTAAAGCAGAAGAAATAAGTGATGATGAATTAAAAGAATTAGAAGAAATGATGAGGGATTTTAAATGAAAATACATGAAAAAATAAATTTATACTACAAAGATGGAGTATATGAGAAATATGAAACTGAACTTTATGAATATTTGTGGAGTTGTATAGAACCAGTATTTAAGGAGATAGAAGAAATAAGATCACAAAGATACGATTTTACAAGCAACAGGGCTTTAGGCTATTATTTAGCTTCATTATTTGAACAAAATCCAGATCTTAAAGAATTTGGGTACAGATGTATAGAAGGCAATACACCTATAGAAAAATTATATTATGAGTGTTTTTCTTATATATGCTGGAAAGAAAGAATAAAGTTATATCTAATACCTCAATATAAAATAGAGGTTGAAGGCAAAAATTATTTTGTAGATTTTCTTATAGGAACAGAATATATAGATCCAAACAAAAACAACAAATACGTAGTTGAATGTGATGGCTATGATTATCACAGTTCTAAAGAACAACAAGCATACGATAATCAAAGGCAAAGAGATATAGAAAATGCTGGATATACAGTTATTAGATTTAGTGGGAAAGAAATATTTGATGATGAGGTTAAATGTGTATATGAAACATTAAAGAGGTTGGATATAGAGGTGAAACAATAATGTATAACATAGAAAAAGATATTTATTTAAAATGCTGGATAGTATGGGAGAAACATCAAAACTACTCAATAGATAGATACCACGGAAGAACGAAAAGGGAGTGTAAGAAATGGTTGTCTACTCTGTAGAGAAATTAAGTAGCTATAGTAACGGAGCAGTACAAAACATAGCAAAGATACATCAAGAGAGAACAGAAAATACTTATAAATGCAAATGTGGACATAGTGTGCCTATAAGACCTTATGAAAAGAAAGTATTATGCCATTGGTGTAATAAATGGGTATTTAAGAACGAAAAAGATGAGTTTAAATTTCGTTTATAAGAACAAAGGAGGAAAATTAAATGAGTTTTATTTTAGGAGTTTTCACAGGAGTAGCTATTATGTGTGTTTTATCCGTAGCCAAAGATGAAAACGAAGATTTAGAAATGTATGTAGAAGAAAAAAAGGATGATAATAAGTGAATTATGAAATATTAAGTTTAGAAACTGCTGAAAAATTAGCTAAGAAATCCAGAAGGAATAGAAACAAGAGTTTAATTAAGATAAATAAAGCTATTAAAATGCTTGAATATTACACGAGATATGGAGAAAACATAATCTTAAATGGTAATGCTTTAAAACCTATATTAGCAGTTCTTAGAGGTGAAGAATGAAAGACTGGACAGGAAATAGTAGAAGTTATGCATCTGTATTAGGAGCTAGGAATTTTGCATTAGAAGAAAGAGAAGAACATGATTATTATGCAACTGATCCAAGTAGTCTAGAAAAATACTTAGAAGCACTTAAAAGAGACCATATAACACTAGACATAAATATATGGGAGTGTGCTTGTGGTGAAGGGCATTTAAGTAAATTATTAGAGCAAAAGGGATTCAATGTAAAAAGTACAGATTTAATTGATAGAGGTTATGGAGAAGGCGGTGTAGACTTTATCAACACCCAAACGAAGTGGGGGGGG
>Ga0326511_10000466_pt1 | contig 35538 bp, 60 predicted proteins | sample 0_2496_0518_D_FD_203701 | JGI IMG/M metagenome (GOLD analysis project Ga0326511, IMG submission 203701) | Bovine rumen microbial communities from UC Davis, California, United States - 0_2496_0518 | ecosystem: Host-associated > Mammals > Digestive system > Stomach > Rumen | place: USA...
ATGGCGCTCAGCCACGCCTTATGATTTCACAGGCCTACCACGTGCGTGAGCGGTTCCCGATGTTGTCCACTCCTGCTTTTGTCTGTCTCGCCCTGTTGCACGCTTTACATGCTGGCCTGACGTTCTCAGGCATCAGCGCCAGTTCTGGGTGAGTTGCTACTGGGTAGTAATGATCAGGCTCATAACTATCTGGCGTGCTGCTTGGCTTCGCGTTGTAGTTAATCGGGTGATGACCAATCCAGCACTCAGCGTTTGCGGCCTTGTCGCGTTCATAGCACTGCTTGCGCAGACGTTTCCATTGTGGCGTTGAACGTGGGTCTTTAGCTGGCATGTCGCTTATTCCTTTGTTGTTCTTCGATTGAAACCCAGCGACAATTCGACGGCTCATAATTTCCGTATGGGTTTATTCTGTCTAGAGTGAACCGACCTCTTGGAGCTGTTTTGTCGTAGCCGTTCGCTAATGCCCATTCTGCAAACACGTTAAAGTCGTTAAGCCACTCATCGCATACTTTCACACCAAGTGCTCCATACCACTTATAGCCGCTGTTGTTTTTGTTGTAACAACGCGCTTTCATACCGTGGTACATGCGATAGAGACGTTCATTGTTGTGGTCGTATGGTTTGAAATTACACCCACAACTAGTAACTTCGCCACGCTTTACGCTGTGCAATTGCTTAACGCATTTATTCCCACAATCGCATTGGAATTCCCACAATGAATATCTGTAACGGTCAGAACCAATACGTTTTATCGCTGTCAGTTTCCCGAACCTCTGCCCGGTAACGTCTATTGGCTTACCGCCGCCAATACCACCACCAACGTAGCCGTTGCGTAAGCAGCCGCATGATGATGTATTCCCACTGACTAAAGCACTTGCAGGTGAATCTATTTCATTCCCGCAATCGCATCGACAATGCCAGATAACACTCCGATGCTTTGTTCTTTCGCCAGTGTCATATTCAGCTACAAGCCGACCGAAACGCTGACCCGACAAATCACGAACTTTTGCCATTTCCGTACCTTCGATTCTCCGTACCCAAGAAAAGACAAAAGCCGCCATGGGTACGGTCATGACGGCTTTCTTCTGCCTATGTAAACGGGTAGCTACTCCCGTAAACACCTTTATGATCTAGAGATTGACCCCGTGTTTCTGCTTACGGCAATCCTCAATCCCTCGGTACTTCTTACGGTTGCCACGGTGCTTATGCCGTGAACGTCCACGCCTTGCAAGCTTCGACAACCCCAGCACTTCACGCATACGGCAAGCAATGAGCGTGTCGCTGTTCGAGTCACGTACTATCTTCACCAGCTCGTCGCGTGTCATGCGTTAAGTCCTAACGTCTAGCAAAGTCAGCCGCCAGCGCGAGAAAAGGAGGAAACAACGGCAGGAGGGAAGGAAGCTGTCGTAGCATGAAAGAACGCCAGCGGCCGACGATGCGCCAGTATGCCCACTGTGTGAACCTAGGATAGTGGGCAATAAAAAAGCCGCTCGAAAGCGGCGATGCTGGGCGTGGTTACAGTTTCACACCCTGACATATTCTAGCATAAGTAGGCCAAACAGTTGTTTGGCTACAACAATGCGCGTATTGCTTACAATTTGAAAGCAAAAGAAAAGCCGCCGACACAGACGCAATGCCCATGCCAGCGGCCTATCGTTATTGTTCGCCGTCTTTCATAAGCGCTTCGAGAAATGTCTCGCTGATGCTTTCGCCGTTCTCGCGCAGCTTCACAGCGTAATAGCCGAGCGCAAGCGTGATGCCCTTTGCTTCTTCGTATCGCTCTGACTCCATCAGCATGTCCAATGCTTCTTCGAGTGCTTCGTACAGTCCAAGAGCTATTTCGCGATAATTCATACTTCAACCTCCCCTCTTAACAACTTGCTTATCCCGATGCTGTCTATCCAGTCGAAAGCTATAGCAGCTTTCATCTTGCCAGTGCTTTTCGCAACGTCCATCTGTTTCCATGTCAGGCAGTCGATGTAACGCTTGTCGAGAATGTCGGCGTAATCGCTGCCTAGTCCACTTCTAACCGCTTCGATAATCGCCAGCGTCGTACCGATGAAATGCTCCAACTCGCTCTCGCGCTTTCGCAGCTCGGCAAGCTGTTCGCCCCACTCGTCAACGTTGCGTATGGCTCTTGATGCTGTCGGGTCACTGACTGCGTGGACTTTCACGCCCGGTGGTTTCCAATCGTCACCGTCAGACATGATTAGCGCCTTGATGCCATCCAATTCGACAACGGCCTTGCGGGTTTGAACGAACCGCTCTCGTGCGCCCACTAGAACACCGCCGCGATCAACGTCTTTAACACCCACGCCAACGCAAGGAATATCACGCTAACGACCATCGCGGCCAGTATCACGCCTAGAATCCTGTATAGAGTCTGCATTCTTATGCTCCGTTTCCCAAACCTTCGCACACCATCCGATGCCCTCGCATTCACCTCGACATGGCATGTGCTCGCATATCTTGTTCAGTCTCTTTATGAGGGCGTTGCTAAACGTTTTCATGCTGTCCCCTTGGCTTGGCTTTGTGGCAGTAACCGTCATCAGGAACTTTCTCACCAAACGACTTCCTAACCCAACAAACCCGCTCGTCATCGCCCTTGTGATGTTCGACTGTCGAATATCGGCAATCAGCGCACACTATGAGGTCGCGTATCTTGCAACATTGGCGCTTGTATCCGTTGTCTACTGTCTCGATATCGCCGTAAGTCTCGATAATCTGTCTCATTCAATCGCCCCCGTGGTTTTGCGCAATTTCGCTTCGAGGTAATCGATGCGCTTCTGACGGCTCTCGGCTTTGCTCTTCCATTCGGTGACGCGACGCTCCAACAGGATTATCTTGTCAGACAGCCTGTCCTGCTTCGATTCGTTGGATTCAACTTCGCGCATTAAGTCCTCGATTAGCTCGTGCTCGTTAGAGAACTTGAAATGCTTAGTCACGTTGTCATCGAGCAGCAACAGGAACGCGCCGTTGTTGTCCACTAGGCCGCATGAGACGCCTTGCATGCGTCCTTTGCTATCTATCAGCTTCATAACGCCCCCGCTCACGGTTCGGTTTAACGTCCACTTCTTTCTCTGGCATGAAGTCAACGCCAATATTCTCCCCAAGCGCCCTGATTCGCGCTGGAATGCCGCATTTCTCGCAGAACACGGTTATTACGTTCGTGCGCTCGTTGTAGTGCGCTGTTACGTTCATAGCCGCCCACGCTCCCTGTTTCGCTGCTCACACTCAGCCATCACGACGCGCATATCGTCCACGCCTAATGCAGCAGCGAGATTGGAGCACGCTTGGATTACGTCGGCGATTTCGTCCACCAGGGGCGGCAGCAGCTCAGGGTCAAGCGTTGATTGCCAATCTTCCCATGCGCTGAACACCTCCATGCACTCTTCGCCGATTTTCAGCACTTGCGCCTTGTCGGCTTTGACGCCTGGAAACGTCCGAACATCTCCGATTATCATCTGTCACCTCCGGCAACTAAAAGAGCCATCGAGATAATCCCAATGGCCCCGCCTAGCATAAATGTCAGTAAATGTGTCATGGCATTAACCTTTCGATCTCGTGTGCGTGGTCAAGCGCCCTTGATAGCTTCTCGCGGTACATGTCGCGTTCGGCGGTCAGCTCGTAAAATTGTTCTTTAAGCTTCTCGGCCTTAGACCTCCATGCCGCGATTTCCTCGGCTGACGCAGTCACCAATTTGTAGCGTGTCTTTTCTTCTGTGATTGCGTCCTGGCGATCGAGCAGGTGCATGATGACAGTCATCAGCACGTGCCCCTCGTGATTCGCCATGACGTTGCCCTCGTCTACTTCGACGCCATACGAGGACAGGTAACGCTTCTGGGCGAAGTGCCTATTGTCATTCTTGCCCCAGCAGATTTCTTTGACGTCATATTCCAGCTTCTCGCGGCTATCTGCTCCGTCACTCAACAATTCGATAGTTGACTCAACTTCCTGAATTATTGAGTCATCGTCGGTAAGCAAGTCGATTACATCTGATAGAAGCCCGCCATCTGCAATCGCCGAGCCTATGTCGGAATCGAATATCGGGCTTCTGTCCTGCAATCGTTTCAACCGCTCCACCGCTTCCGCGCGGAGCTGGCGTTTAGTCTTGGTCATAGCGCCTCACCTTCCACGCCTGCGCCATCATCGAAGCGATGAACTCGCCGATTGCATCGGCGCAACTGCCAGCCATCGAGCGCGAATCGTCATTGCTCAGCCTTTCCTTCAGCAGTGTCGCAGTCTCGAACGCTTCGACTAGCCGTTCGCATTCCTCGTAGGTCATTCGCCCTCTCCTTCCCCACGCAGCCGTATAGCGTGCGCGTCATTGTTCGCCACGTGCCACAACTCCCGTAGCTTGCGCTCAACATCGGCTTTCTTCTCGCATTTGGCACCAACGTATTCGACGCGCCTACCACATTCCGAACATTCGATTTCGCCGTACCATCCCGTTCTCTCCGAATAGCCGCCGTAGTCCCATTCGGGTGCCATCGTGAGAATCGACTTGCGCTTTGGATAGAGGAGGCGGCAAATGCTGTACGAGCATTTTTCACGGATGCTCTTACCCTTGAAATCGTCCATTCCGCTCATTCCACCCCACCGCGCTTCCTTAGCGTCTTGACGATTTCGTGCGCATAGTCCAGCGCATGCCGCTCGCCCTGGTAGTCGCCCTTGTCGGCGCTGCGATGCGCCATCTGGAGCCAGCTAGACGCTATCTCGTAAAGCCGTTCACGCTCGTTCTTGATGCTCATTCCGCATCACCCCTCAGCTCATAATCATTCTTATTTACAACCTCGTACAACAGGTACATGTCTCCGATGAGCATTACTTGCAATACGACTTTGTCGCTATACTCTCTCATGAGCGAATCAGTGTTCCTGCTATTGACGTGCCCAAGCATGAAATAGCTTTTCGGGTGCGACTTTACGAGGGTACCCGACACGGCGTTGACCGTCTGCACGTTCTTCGTGCTCACCGCACTATCGAACATCACGCATCACCCCTCAGCCATTCGAGTACGGTCGAATAATTGCCATCGCAGTTCGCGGCTCGCATCCAGCACTGGCCGCAATAGCTCAGAAACTCGCAGTTGTCGGCAATCAGTTGCGCCGTCCGTTCGGGAGTGCCGAACAGCTCGAACCATCGGGTCTTATCCTCGATATAATCCAGTTCAGAGGTCACGTTTTCGGTTAGCCAAAGCTTGCGCAACCCGTCCCAGCTCGCCTTGATTCCGTAGTCGTTCTCAAGGCAGCGCAGCAGTACGTCGAGCGGGCCGCAACTTTCACGCTCGCCCTCGCTCTCGCGTTTCACCAGTTCGGGAACTTGCTCATAACTTTCTTGCAGCCTGTCCCGCAGGCTCTCGATGGTGTCGGCGGCTTCGAACAGCATGCCGCTAACCTGCTGCATCTCGTCAACGTCTTTGCGCCTATACAGGCACCTGCCGAGATTTCCTTGTACGTTACGGGCGGCTTCGCGCAGCTCCTTGACTTGCTCGCTTAGCATGCTCATCGCTCCACCGCCTTCCTCTCGAATCCCGCGCACGCCGCCTTCCCTCGGACGAAGCGCCATTTACCGCGCACGTCGCAGCGGTATCGCCCAATCCACCAGCGGACGGGCCTGCCGTGAACGCATCGGTCGCACATACAACTCATCGCTTTACCGCCCTTCCGCATACGACGCAATAATTCGGTCGCTCGGTGCCTTGCACCTCGTGGCCGCACGAGAGGTACCATTTCGGCGGCGCATAACTGAACCACTCGCCGTCCATCCCCTCGTCCACTCCGTCATCGAAGCATTCGACCTCGCACTCCCCGCCGCCCAGCATGAACGTCATCGGCTCGTGCTCGCCGTTCTCGTCGTTGAGGACAACGCAGTCAAGCTCTCCCTCTTCGAGCAGGTAGCCCATGTCAACGTCAAACTCAATCATCGCTTCACCGCCTTCCCCTCGGGCCTTTGAAGACCACGTCGCGCAGCGATCCGATGCGCTCGATTGCCTGTTCTGGCGTGTGGCCGTCCCACTCGGGCGCTCGCTCAAGCTCCCTGCACCAGAACATGTCCCAGTACGGCTCCACGTCGTAGTGGTACGTTGCCTGGCCCTCGGGCGTGTCGATGCCGACGATGAACATGCCCTCGTACATCGTTCCGTCATGGTGCAGCTTCGATTTCCACGCCCTGCCGCTGTTCGCAGCGACTACCACACTGAACAGCACCGCGCGATGGTGGTACAGCTCGTTGAACGTGTGGTATCCGTCGCTCGTATCGCCGTTGATTTCGCTCCCCAGCGTGGCGGCTACGTACCGCTTACCGCCGAACTCAAGCGAGCCGTCATCGTGCTTCTCGGCGAACACTAAGTGCCGTGGAGTATGGTAGATTTCCTTCTCGGCGTTCTCGTCTATCTCAATCTCGCCGCCGCAGTCGTTACAGTACGTGGCGCTTATGTCGTTGATACAGCCGCATTCGCAGCGCGTGCAATCATATGCTCCCGTATCTGGCTCGTAGCCGTACGGATGCGCCTTGGCTTTCTGCTTGCCCAGCGTCGCGGTGCGAACCCATCCAAGTTCTGCCATATGCTCGTCAACGGTCTGCCTGTTCTCGTCCCATTGCGGGTCTGAACCGACTGGCAGCGTGCCGAGCGAATAGCCGCTTACGAATGCGCTCTCCACGTCCTCGCGGGTGTACCGCTCACCCAGCGTCGCGGCAATTGCCTGCCAGTCGTACTCTGTTATCCATACGCCATCATCAACTGGCGATTCGTATTGACGCGAGTTCGATTTAGCAGCTTCGCGCACCTGCTCGGCGGTCAGCTTCCCGCCCATCAGTAATTCGCCTCCATTCCCAGCTTCATCGCTTCCTCGTACCACCATTCGTCGCACCAGCACTCGTCGAGCGCCTTCTGGACAAGCTTTTCCAGCCGCTTCTCGCGCTCGCCTCCCAGCGTCGCGGCTATGGCCTGCTCGGGGGTAACGGGTCGAGTCTCAACCGAAAACACGCCAGTCTTGTATGCCTTTGCGACCCATATCACGTCATTGGATTCCCATGCGGTAATCGGAAATGGCCCTTCATGGTCTTGCCATTCCACGCCGCGCTCGTCCAGCATTCGGCGCAGAACCTCGGTTGCTGATTCGCTCATGCGTCCACCTTCCTTTTCTTCTCACGTTGCCTTGCGTTGAAGCAGTCCATGCACGTGTACGCCTTGCCATTCCCCAGCGAGTGAAACCGCTCGTATGGCTTGAACTGGCCGCAGCTCTTGCACCACATATCGGGCATGACGTGAAAGACCTTCATCTCTATCACGTTCATTTCACATCACCGCAAATCCGAGACGCGATGCACGTCGAACCTTGTATTGGCCTAGTAAAACGGTGCCTTTGTAAAGCGCAACTTTGATAGTCGATACCGATACATGCATCTTCACGGCCATCTCTTGTATCGACCAATAGACATGCTCTGAGCCGTCCGCATCAGTGACGATACACGGCCTGTTGGCTTTTCCGACGATGCATTCGCGCTCATCGTAGGATTCAGGAAACCGAAAGCACGTCGAGCGGTTGCCTAACGTCTTTCTCTTGCACATGCCGAATATGGACGTTTCGCCCATGCCGGATGCGCTCGTCGCGTCTATGATCGAGTCGTACTTAGCGACGATGCAACCCGTGGCCTTGTCCACTTCGACTACTTTTCGCAGTCTGTTGTCGCTCAATCCAACACCTCGCATTTCTCTTCGTAATCGGGCGCGGGAATCCACCTCTTGCCGTTAACGGTGATTAGCGATACCTCATAAGGGCCGACGTTGAACACGTGCAACCTCGGCTTTTCTCGATAATCGTTGAGGTAGATTGCGATTTCGCACCTTACGGAAGGGTCGTATACGTTCCTGCCGCCGTTGGCGCAATCACTCATTCGCCATCTCCCTTCCGCGCTTGTCGAACCGCTTCGGCTCGCCCTCGACGTGTCCCTCGCATTCTCGGTGCTGGTGGTGCGTGTTGAACGTCGGGCACCAGAAATAAACCGTGCCGACCTCCCACTCGGGCGAACCCTCTGGCGGGAAGCCGTTGAAGGTGGCGCGTGCGCAATGCTCGCACAGGCTCATAGGCCGTTCACCTCCTAATCAGCCGCTTCGAGCGCCTTGCACACGTCGCGCACAAGCGCCTTGTTGCTCGCCTTGATCGCTTTCACAGCATCTTGCAGCGATTCGTACATCTCGCCGCTATCAGCGAACTTCTTACGCGCAAGCCACTCGAGCGCATGTTCTGGGCAGCTGAAAAAAGCGGGTAGCGCAATCCAGTCGCTTTCCCCTTCGCGGCTTGCCAAGTTCGGGTTGTTTGATTTCTTCAGCGTCCGATATTCGAACACTTGCCAATTAAGTGTGTCCACGTGGGTGATTTTGAAGCGTTCGTCCACGGGTATTTCGGTGCACACGTGTTTAGCCATCGTATGAACCTCCGTTCTTTTACGTTTTGGCTTACTGTGGCTTTCACAGAAGCGCGTTATTCAGTTTTTCGGTTAGTTAGTCGTGAATCGGGTTTGCGTGCCATCTGAGTTCTCTAATCGCTCCAAACGATTCGATGCTTCAAGCACATGCCGTTCGGTCGCTTTTTCGGGAATGCGTACTTGCCAAGAACGTGAACGCATTCACCGCCTTGCCAGAACATGCATTGCTTGCTGTCGCACGGTTCGATAACGTCCACGAGATGTGCGCGGCCCTTTTGAACGTCATCCCACGTTGGATTGCCGCGTTCGAACAGGTCGAGCGAGAGCTGGTCGTCAAGCGGTTTTGCCTTCATCGCTTTCCACCTCAGCTATGCGCGTGCGGCTTATAGCTCGCGGCGTCCACGGTTGAACCTCGGCGGCTCATGTTTCTGCTCGACGCGCTCTTTCGGACACGGGAAGTTGGCGGGATCGAAATACCCGTGAATGTGTCCGCACCAATAGCGTTCCTCGTCTTTGTGCCGCGTGCGCCGAACCAAGACCTCGAAGCATGGCTGTCCATCGCACTTGAAGTTTTTAGTACGTGGAGAAGAATGAGGACACTGCAAAACTGCTCACCTCGATATTGGATTGTTTGGCTAGATTTGGTTAGAAGAAGAGCGCCCGACTAATCGAGCGTCCCCGTGTTTCACGTTTTGCCGAACATTGCCGATTGCCGTATTTTTCCTATACCTATCCCTTTATAACTTATTCTTTATTTACTTATTTTCTAAAGATTTAGGTCAAAGTAGTTAAAGGAGACAAAAACGTACAATCTGAGCAGCGCAAACGAACTTTGCCGTATTTTTGCCATTGACTATTTCGTTTGCCGTAATGCGGCAAATCTTGGACTTTTGGGGTCGATTACATAGCATCTTTGGACTCCAAAAGCGGTCAAAGCCTTACCGCCAGATTTCGGGTAAGGCAAAAAACCCTCGACTTGGTTGCGCATGATTGCGTGAATCTCGTTGACGAGTCTGCGTGGCGGGTTCTTGTAATCCTTCTCTTCGAGCACGTCCCTAAGAAGCTCCGTCACGCACACACGCGCACTCAAGCTGTCTGGGTCATCGCAGTTTTGCATCCTGGCATCAAGGTACGTCTGAATCAGTGCGACTCGCGGGTCATCCTCGGTGTGCGTCTTTCGCATTTCGTCGGCTATAACAGCTATCTTCTCCGGCAACACAAGCGAACGCTCACCAGCTTTCCAGCGCGTGTAGACCTCAGCCCAGCATTGATCGAAAAATTCTTGGTACGAGTCATCAAAGAGTATTTCTTGGCGCTCCTGCGCATCGCAGTGAATCGGTATGAATCGGCGATTGCCTGTCGGGTCACTCAGAAAGTCCATGTCGTTCGTCGTGCCAGCAAACACGCACACGCGCGGCCGCTGCTCGGTTTCGCGTGCGTACTTCGGTCGAATCGTGTCAACGGTTGACGTGATAAATGCCTTGACCGCTTCGACCTCCTTTGCTTTCTTCACGCTCAACAGCTCGGCCATTTCGACCATCCACATACCACGAAGCTTCTCGACCGCATTGTCACCTTCAATCGTGTTGAAGTTGTCATCGAACCATGCGCTCTGATGAGCTAGCCGACGAAGAAAAGTGGACTTCCCGATACCCTGCTTACCCACCAACACAATCATATGGTCGAACTTCGTTCCCGGCTGCAAAGCTCGCGCAATAGCACCGCGCATGAACAGCTCGATTACCTCCGTGTTATAATCCGTCTCATAAGCGCCGAGGAAAAGCGGCAAGAGTCCACGCGTGCGCGGCTCGCCGTCCCATTTCAGCGATTCGAGCCATTCGACAATCGGGTTATAGCGATTCTGACTGCAAATGTTCGCGATTGCATCAATGGCTTTCTGCTTGCTGTGGAGTCCGTATTCCTTTTCGAGATAAGCGGCGAACTGCGAATAGTCCACGTCGTTTATCTGCCGCGTGCCTTTGGACGTGTCCCACGGGACGGGCGTTTCGATTGTCTTTGTGTAAGCAATTGAGTTGTAGCCGAACCGCCCGACTAGCAATGGATCATTAGCAAGCACCGTCATGCAATTTGTAATCGTCTGGTACGGAGCGCCCTTGTCGTTGCAATCGAGCATTCTATAAACGTTGCGCTTTGCTGCGATTGCTTCGTCTGACAACCCCTTGCGCTTTGACAGCGCGGAATTGACTATCTTCTCGCACTCCGAATCACTGACAGGCGTATCACACAGCGTCTTGTTAACGCCCATGACGCTTGCGACAATCACATCATCTGGAACGCTATGTGCCTGCAAGCTGCAAGCGTATCGGAATAGCGTGTCGTTGCGTTCCCCGTCGCGTATGTGGTCGGGTAGCACGAACTTCTTCTCGCCGCTCAACTTGCCCTCTTGGACTTTATCGAGGAACGCTTTCACGTTCGCGTCAGCGCGTGGCACGCCGTAATCATCATAATGTAAGTCCCATTCGTACAAGCGCCCATCCTCGCGCACGCTTGGCGGGGCAACCACGAAACCGCCGTCCGCTCTCACATCAATTCCGAGGTCTTTATTGACGGAACTCGAATATGGCTCGTCGCTCATGAAATACAAATGCATACCGCCACGTGGCGTGGTTACGCAAGCGCCCTCCGGCAACTCGCCGTGTTCGTTCTCCCATGCCTTGAGCGTTATGTATCCGTCCTCGCCTTTGTCGTTGTCCAAGTCAACGTCAATAACGACCAGACCGTTACTCATGCCGCCCGTCGCGATTCCAATATTGCAGTTCGGTCGTGTAGTCCAGAACAGCCTTATTTGCTCTTCGTCGGTCGTTGCCTGGGTAAAACCACCCTGGATGCACGGTATCTTCGTTCCCTCGGCAAGTGGAAACACAGCCCAGCCGCGCCTTGCATACGATAGCGCCGCATCAAGCATCGTCTCTGCCATACTCCACCTCCTTCAACAACTCGATTACCCGCGCCCCCGCACGCTCTGGTGGACAAAACTCAAAGCGCACGCCGTACTTGGTGGACATTGTTTTACATGTCTTGTATAACGACGTGCCAGTAAAGCGAACTTTCACCCTGCCGCCTGATTTGCGCTTGCGTGCCATGAAGTGCTCCATCGGCTCTATCCAGTCGGCAAGATCATATAAAGTGGACACCTTCTCGACGTTTTCAACAAGCACGACGAGCTGATATCCAGCTTCACGCGCACGCACGCACTCGCGCCTGAATCGCTCGTGCTGTTGCCGCAAATTGGATGCCAGCTCGTAAATGTCGGCCTTGGTGTCCACGGTAGTCATGCCGCCTGGGAACATGTAATCGCCCACGTACAACTTCGTTCGTTCTACCGTGAACCCCTCAGCCTTGAAATACTCGTTTTTGAGAATGTGCTGTGTTGGTTTTTGTCGAGAATCCTCAAACAGCACCGTCATGATTAAAGGTCGATATCGTTGTAAATATCACCCGCGCTCGGAGCAGTGGACGTAGCAGCCTTGTCGCGCTGGTCATCGTCCGCTGGCACCGTGAACTCGCCGTTGCGGATATCCTGCGCCGGAACTGACGCGAACCAATTGAGCCGCCATCCGTCCTTCCCTGCATTCTTGCCGCTCTTCTTGGTAAAGAGTTGTTTTTGCAGGATTACGCCAATTTCGAGTCCGACGAACTCCTGTTCATTGCAACGCTGCTCCCATGCCGCGATGTTGAAGCGTCCACGGTTGCTGATTTCGAGTGCTTCAAGGAATTGCTTGAAGAATTGAGCGGCCTTGTCGCTGTAGTAGCGCCTATAGCTGTGCCGCCAATCGTCGGACTCGGGAAGTCCAGCGTAGATGCCAGCGTGCTCGCCCTCTGCCACATCCACGACCACATCGATGTACTCATCTTCGGGATGATCTTTCACGCGCACTATCCGCATGACGTAGCCGCCAGCGCCTAAAGAATTGTTGCCACCGATGCCAGCAGCGTTCACGGTAATCCAGTTTCCGATTTTCATAGTGTTGCCTTTCTACTTAGTTTAAGCAGCGAAATCGCCGCCATCTTCCACGTTGATTGCCGCACTCTTTTCGAGGTCTAATTCTTCGATTAACGTGCCCTTGTAAAATTCTGATATTGGGCATCGCCTTATTCGTATGCATTGCGCTAGCTTTGGATTACGTAAAATGATTTCACGTCGAATGGTTGCCCACGATGCGTTTGCGCCGCTAAACATCTTCTTAGCTTCTGTTTTATTGCATTCGCCATTGCGCACCATCATGCGTTTGATGAGTCTTGCTTCATGTTCAGGGTCGAACTCTTCATCATTCTCATAACGATACTCAGCTTGTGCCATCAATTTTGCGAACGCGCCGCCTTGATAGCTTTCACGCTCGACGAACTCAAGCGCTTTTTCGTGTCGCATTTTAGGTGGCGTGTAGTTCGCTTTGCGCTGTTCTTGCCAATCATCAGAATTAGCCATTTCTTCGCGCCACTCATTAATGCCGTCATCGAAACGGCCATAATCACTCATCAATCTTCACCGCCTTTAATGGCTCATACCCATACGCTTCACGCACACGCGAATCAACGAATTTGAGGTCATTGTCGATGGTCTCTTCATCAAACAGCCCCATCGGTGATTTCGCTGGGTTGCCGTTGTTCGTGTGGAACACGTAGCGGTCACCCTCCTTTGCGCTTTGCAGCGTCATCGTGACAAGTCCGCGAATCTTGATCTTCTCGTTCAGCAGCTTGCCGACCGTCAGTAAATCGACCTTGCCGAAGTTGTCGGTTTCCTCGTGGAACACGAAGTAAACGATGCGGTCAACGTCACCGTCTTCGATGACTCGCTGGAACAACAGCCACATTCGATTCGCGATTTCCTTGTAAACGCCGAACTGGTCAGCCATCTTCTCGTCACCGACCGTCCAGCGCATGAACATTTCGGTTATGAGGTAACCAGCATCGTCCACGACTACGGCCTTGTGTTCATGGTGTTTCATGAGCCAACTGCGCACGATATCGACCTTTAGCGCGTTGTTGTGGCTTGCCGCAATCTGTGGAACGTTTACCTGATGGACTTTCGGCTTGAAGAACGGCATTATCTTGCCCATCGTGTTAATGACCTCGACCTCGCCCTCGCCGAACGTCCTAATGCTGGTAGACTTTCCTGTGCCGGACTCGCCCATGATGATTATTGGGATAGACATTTATTCACCCCTCAATTCTTCTCCAAGATTTGCATCGAACCGCTCAACGAAATCGCGCCACATGTCCACTTCGCCGAATATCTCAGCGTCGCGAAAGAGCGTTTCGAACGCTATTGCAGCGTCGAGGTAGTACGCACGCGCAATGCCGCTCTTCTCGTTGGCGATTTGGCGCGTCATCTTGAGCAACCCGTTAACGTCGTTCTGCTCGAAGATGAATTGCGCGTCGTAGATGCGCTGTGGACGGTACTTGCAAAGCGTCATCTGGCATCACCGCTTCTCAGCTCGTTCCAATCGATATGCCAACCGCACGACGGGCAATAGTTCCAATCGGCTTCAAGCGTCGTATAGCACCGTGGACATTCAGGCGCGTCAGGCTCGTTGAAGTAATCGTGCGTGCCGTCCACGCCTAGTGGGTAGTTGCTGTTGCCGTTCATGCGTCCACCTCTACGTGTTCGTACCATTGACCGTCATCGCACCAGTAGAACGCCCAGTTGCCGTCCTTATCTTGAATCGACGCATGGCCGACAAGCTCGCCGTCGCAGTCGGTGAAACCGAACTGAACCGACGTGAGGTGTTCGGTACGTGCCACTTTAATTAGTCGGTTGATTGCCCATTGCGTGCGTGGCGGGATGCTCTTCTTGACCATCACCACACCCCCGCACATTTAAGCGCCGACATGATCGCGGGAATCCCCACGAGGGCAACGGCAAAGGCTGTACCGATGATGATTTCGCGTGCTATTATTAGAGCGCCCGGGCGAATGGGCTTTGTTGGCGTGGAGTAGTTGCAACTATGCCGCGCCGCTTTTGTTTTCGTGGTCATAGTCGAACCTCCTGTTTGCTTTCCAAATACGGCGCTATACCGTCGCGCTGAATTAGTCGTTTCGCGCCGATGCGCAGATGCGGTGGCGGGTCTGACGAATTGAGCCAATCGCGCCAATTCTTAGAGCCGATGCCCGATATTTCAGCGGCTTCATCGGCTGATACGTATAACGGATATGCCATCTATCCACTTCCTTAAAGTCGTATCGGTCACTGCTTCCAAGCATCCACATACACGCCCACTAGCCGCCCTTGCCTAGCTCTGTAAACGAACAGCATGGAACGAGGGAAGGATTATCGCTGACAGCGCCCGAGGACGGCACACGCTAAGAAAGGAGTTGTAGCGTGCCGTACAGTGGACGTGTGCATGGATGCTCGGTTATAACTCCATCGTTACACGCTACTTGCCGTCGTGCTACTGCGTCTAATATGCTCGCATCCATATACCGTTTTCTCTCGGCGGCTGGTAGGTCATCGCAAGCAGTCACGGCACTTTATGGCGTACACGTGGGACGATGGTATGCGGTTGTCAAGGCGAACGGGGTTTCCTTTGTATGTAGGCCGTTTAACCCTCAGACCTGCCTGATTTATCGTCGTAGGCGTGGACGTTCCTTGATATGCGTGATGGATTCGGGTTAAACAGCCACCTTGGGCAGTCGGTCATCCGTCATGTCGAGCAGGTAATCAGCAGAGCAGCCGAAATAATCAGCAGCACGCTTGACAAAATCAGCAGGCATTTCGCCGCAATCAGATTCGTATTTCACGAGCTGCTTTAGAGAAACGCCTAGCTCACTTGCGCAATTCGTTTGGTTCAAACCAATGCGAATACGCTCACTAGCAAGGTTGCGATGCTTCATGTCCCCTCCTTTCGAGTAACCAGATTATTACCCTTCGCGTTACAGTATACCCAACAATTTACCCTTTTCAACAAAAAATATCCGCTATAGGGTAAAATCTTGGATACTCCACAGACAAGGGGGCATCATGGAAAACAACATCGGTGAAGCTCGCAGGAACTATGAACTTAATAACGGAAGGTTCACGCAGAAAGATGCGGCTAAATTCTTCGGTGTTAGCTTGTCCACTTACAAGAAATGGGAACAAGGGCAAGGCATGATGAACGGAGAACAGCTTCGAGAAATCGCTATTAAATACGATACGACGGTTGATTTCCTTCTTGGCGTTTCATCGGTGAATTACGCAGTTGTCGATTTGCCCGATGATAACGAACTGGCCGACGATGAACACGAACTGCTAGCCTGTTACCGCTCGCTGTCCACCAAGGGCAAGCACGCCGTACTGACGGGCTTGCGCGATTTCGCAAACGGTCAGTAACCATGTCAATCACTCCGCGACAACTCAAAGACGGCACAACCGTTTACGACGTGCGATGCTACATGGGTTTCAAGTCAGACGGCACACGTGACCGCCGATGCATAACGGTCAAGACAAAACGCGCCGCCCAGCTCGAAGAATCGAAGATGATAGCCGAACGCGACGCCATGCGCGGCCGCTCTGGAAAGATGACGCTATCGCAGTACATCGACCATCATTACTGGCCTGTCGCACGTGGCAGGTTGGCGGCTACATCCCTTGACACCTACATCATCGAAATAGACAAGCGCATAAAGCCGAACCTCGGCAACGTGGACATACGCGATATCAACCGCAAGATGATACAGCGCATGGTGGATAAGATACCGACACGATCAGTTGCACGTAAGACCATAGGCACGTTAAAGACGATACTTAACGAAGCAAAAGGCGATGGACTCATAATCTCGAACCCGGCAACGGCTAAATTCTCGATGCCGCCAGACGGACGGAAACGCGATAACGGCCTTGTATTGACCACGTTCGACCAAATAGACGATTTCGCCGCTATCGTGTCACAGAGAGCGTCACAGAGCGTCCAGCGCGTGGTTATGCTCGGCGTGTACCAGGGATTGCGCCCAGAAGAACGCTACGCGCTCAATTGGGATGATATCGACCTTGAATCGCAGACGATAACGATAAAAGAAGCGTATGTGATGGCATCAAAGGAACATGGTGGCACACAGCTCAAAGCGACTAAGACGGAGCTGTCCACGCGCACGATACCGATGCACCCGCGATTATCGGCATGGCTGGTGGACATTCCGCGCACTGACGGCGCATTCATCAAAGGCGTCCACGGTCGGCGGCTGTCACCGTCCACGTCCCGCAAGCAGTGGACACGGTTTCTCGCCGACAACCCCGATGTGCCGCCGATAACGTTGGAAAACATGAGACACAGCTTTGCCACGGCATACCTCGCCGCTGGTGGACGAATTGAAGTGCTGTCTAAAATCCTCGGGCATAGCAACATACAGACCACAATTAATCGGTACTATCGCCCCTCGGTGGACACTCTACGAGATGACATTTTCATTGGCTAATTATTGGTTATCCATTGGCTAATTATTGGTTATTCCCAGGTCAAGTTATAACAAGATATAACAAGATACGTGAAAGTTAACCAATGACGAACGGGAACAAAAACAGCTTTTCATCAGGCTTTTTGTGCAAAAGGAAAATGGTGGAGCCGCGGAGAATCGAACTCTAGAGACTAAGCGTCTCATCAGGCATTATTCAATGCCATTGGCTAGATTTTGGCTACAAAAAAAACGCCCCCACCCACAACGGGGCAGGGGCATGATGCTAAAACACTGGCTCGACCGCGAAGTTCAACACAATGCCAAGCGCCGCGATAGCCAGCACGACTATAAGCAGAGCGGTATCACCGCGCATTAGGACAGCTTCTTCAAAATCGCGTCAAGCTTCTTTTCGAGTGCGACGGTCTTGTCATACGCCTGTTTCGCGTAATCGCGCCCGTCGCGCACGTTCTGGTACACGTCGTATTGCTCTAGGTTCTTGTTGCGGTAAGACCATACGTCTGCTGCCGTAGTCATATCGTCATCCTCTCCGTCATCGCCGATATAATGTAGAATGCAATCCCACGGGAAGTCGTAGTAACCGTGGACATAGGCTTCATAGCCTGTCTGGTCACCGACTTGACCGCCGACGATCCCGCCGTATTCGTTAATCGAAAACTCGCCGAGTAAATCAGGGTCGGTGCTTATGCACATCGCCGTATGAGCTGAATAGTTAAGGTAGATATCGCCCGGTTGCGCAGTGAAGTCTAGACCTCGTTTCTCAAACAGCCCAGTCGAAAGGAACCCATACAGCATATCGCCCGTGTAGGTCGCTTGCACGTCCACGCCTGCGGCCTGCCAGCACGATATGACGGCGCTAGAACAATCGCGGTCACCTTGCGCCACGTAATACGTCGTGCCGTCCACGTCCACTGGGCAATAGCCATCACCGTCACCCCAACGGCCTGCGCCCTGCGTGTAGCCGTGCCAGTCGTGCTCGCACAGATGACGCATCAGCGCCGCCGCGATTAAATTACGCTGCATCGGTATCCTCCTTGCCAATCGCCGCCATAATCGGGCTGAGAACAGCCATAACGAGCGCCACGACGAACGCCCTCATGGACGGGTCGAGAATCACGTAACCAAAGAGCAAATCGAGATTAGCCACGATCACGCCGAGAACGCCCTGGACGATGGTTCGCACGAGACGCCATTGCCACTCGTTACTAGTGAAAAAATCGGACATATTATCACCTCCCTTTATGCTTCTCTAGGTATTCGTCAACGTCTGACCCAACGAGGTTATCCATGTATTTCTTCGTTTGATGGTTGCCCCCGTTGGAGCGGTATATCGTATAGGCGTCTAGCTTTTCGTCCACGCTGAAATGCTCGTCGTAGATAGCCATTCGGCATGTCATGAGTATGTTCTGAGTCATGATTTCCTTTAGCTCATCGTTCGACCGACGCGCATCGTCCGACGCCTTGCGCACGGTCTTAATCTTGCTGACAAGTGCGCCCACGATTGCACCGACAACGCTGGATATCAGCGCCGTCACGGTTGCTGCTATTAGTGGTTGGATTGTCATCACCTCCAACGAAAAGCGCCCACCGTAAAGGCAGGCGCTTAAAGGTCGTGCTGTTGTGGTTGCTTAGGCGTTGATCGCTTCGATGATTTCGGCCTTTGTCCACGACTCGGATACTTCGACGCCATGCTCGTTGGCGTAATCGATAAGCTCGGCCTTGGTCATGGTGGACAAGTCGGGCATTTCCTCGGCTGCTTCCTCGGCTTCCTGAGCGGAGTAATAAGCGTCAATAAACGCTTCCAGCTCTTCGACCTGATTGTCATCGAGGACGCCTGCCGCCTGCTGGTCGTACATGCGCAACGTCCAATACTCGATTTCCGTTCCCTTGAGGATTGCCGCCTTGATCGCCTTGAAAACGATGCGTCTGCGTGCTGCTGATACCATGTCATCTCCTAACCGTTGGTAATGTCCGCGATTGCTTCCGCAAGCTCGCTAGTCTTTGCGTTGACCGCCGCCATGATTGCCTTGACTACATCAGCCACCGCACCCGCGCCGCGCTCCCACCACGAAGCGTCTATTACAGGCACAATACTCGCGCTCACGCTGATTGCGTCCCCGCTCTCGATGGCGGGCATGTCGATGTAGCCGAGGTCGATTAGCTGGTGGGTTGCGAGTTTGTAGTAAACATCTGCGCCCGTTGTTAGCTGCCCGGTGTTTGAGAGCCAAACATTGCCTACCGTTTCGCCGTTGTACGATGCGATATGACCAACAGTGTTATCTATCACCTTATGCCCCGCGCTATCCACCAACAGCCTGTCCCTCGTGCCGTCTGACAGGCTTGCGAGGACATTTCCTTGCAGGTCGATTGGCGTGACAGTATCGCCGACTTTCAGGCCGATTGAGCCGTAAGGGACGTATGGGTAAGCTGTATCACCGCGAACCATCATTGGCGTGGCTCGCCAACCAGTAGGCATCGTGAAACCGTTTTTAACTTGAACATGACAACCACGAAGCCCGCTACTTACACTAGTGAGTGTCCCATTTGGCGATGAGAAATACCCAGAACCAGACAGCGCAACTCTCCAAGCGGACGAGCCATAACCTTCAGTTGGCATACCAGATAGTGTTACTTTATCGCCTGTTACAATTGGGATTGCGGTCTGAGGCGTATAGTAAATGATTGTGTCTGCTGTAGCCGTTCCGCTGATAGTCCATGTGCCATCTTCGCTAATCGTTGATGTGAGTCCATTACGCGTGGTAGTACCAGGCGTGAATGATAGAAGCTGAACACTTTGAACCACCTGCACGGGAACTGGGTTATCAGGCGTAGGCGTGCCGTCCTGGATGGATTCGCCGTGCACTGTCAGCGATTGCAACGCTTCCGCGCTCTCTGTTGCGACGCTTCGACCGCTGCCGCTGGCCGTCAGCTTGACGTTTAACCGCTCGTCCACCAGTTGCAGCGAATTGCCCAGCTTCGCGCCGCCGCGCGTGTCCTTGGTCATGAGGGGTACGGCAAGCTCGGAAATATCGCCCATCGCGTCAATAGCCGCATTCGCTCGCGTTGTAGCATCGTTGGTGTCCACCGCCGCCGCATTAGCCGCCGTCGCTGCTGTGGACGCTGCATCAGCGTTGCGCTGTGCCGCCGCCGCCTGCTGGTTGGCGTTGCTTGCCGCCGTGTTAGCACTTGCCGCCGCCGTCTGTGCCGCCGTTGCCTGGGTGGACGCATTGCCAGCCGCCGTGGTTGCGTTACCCGCTGCGCTGTTCGCGCTTGACGCCGCGCTGTTTGCTGACGCCGCCGCAGCGTTCGCCGCTTCGGTAGCCGCAATGATGCCGCTCTCGTATGCGTGCGCTGGGTCTGCATCGTAGTCCGCGCTTTCGAGCACGATAACGTTGATGCGGTTCGTGCTGCATATCGTCGTGCTGCCCGAATAGATCACGACGTAAGCGATGCACGTCTGGCCCGTGATAGACGCCGCGTAAGTTTCGTCAATCGTGATGGTCGCGACGTTGCCGGACAATGTTCCGTTCACGCGATAAAAAGATGAGTGGTCGGGCAGGCGCATCTCGAATCGCACGCTGTACCCCGACACGTTCAATGGAACTCCGTTGTCGTATAGTTCAGCTTTTAGAGTCGTGCCGTTCTTGTCGCCTTGGCCTAGATATACAACAGGCGTTATCGCAGGCTCTTTTGACACGTCGAGCTGAATTGTTTGCTCGTTCATTACACCTCCGCTTCATCTAAAATCGTCACGGCGAATCGAGCCGTGGACAGTGTTTGGTCTGACTTTGATAATTCGACGTAGCCGAATGTCTCGCCTGGTGCCGCGCCTATGTGTTTCGGTCGCATGACGAAACTCAAGCGCCCGTCTGACGATACGGACGGATTCTCAATGTTGATATGTCCACCGCTCGGATTGCGAATCTTGAGCCGCTTCGTGTAGCCGTTCAAACCCGCGTAATTAAGCGTTGTGCCGTTGTCGGCAACGTACACGTTGAGCACAGGCGCTCGCACATCGCTTTTGCTAATAACCACACGCTGGTTGCTCGGCTTCTTGTTGAGGTCGAGAGTTAGGGTTACTTCGTTCATTTCGCATCACCTTCCAACCGTGCGATGACTGATTCTAGGTGTTCGATTCGCCGCTCTAGGCTTTGCGCGTAGGCAACTAAAGGAGCGATTAATGCTGAATAGTCGAGCGACAAAGGAGCGAACCCTAGCTGCTCGTCGTAATCGTCCACCAAGACCGTTGCCGTGTCGTGCTCGTCCACATCCCGCACGTCTTGGGCGTAGAAGCCATAGTGTTTAGCGCCGTTTCGCGTGAACAAGACAGGCTTTAAGTTGCGCACCATCTCGCATGCGTCATCGCTGAGATACGATTCGTGTCGTTTCAATCGGCGGTCGGAAGAGTGGACGGAAGAGCCGTTGACGTAGACTGTGCCTTGAAATGTGGAAGTGAACATGTCTACTCTTGTTGATGCAACAGCAAATGCGTTGCGTTTATTGTCGCTGTTTCCGTTGCCGACAATAAAAAGCGACGTTGAATTAGATGAATTGTACTTTCCTATAACTGTTTGACATTCGCCATAAGCAACTGTTCCATATCCACCAGCATGCGACCATCTGCCGCTTGCAATCGTTGAGCCACCTTCCGCGTGTGAGCACAGCCCAGAAGCTTTTGTACTATCGCCCTCAGCGTGAGCGTACATTTCCGAAGCTTCGGTATTTCTACCTTCCGCGTGCGAGCTATTGCCAGAAGCTTTTGTTGAGCCACCTTCTGCGTGCGCTTGGCTGTTGCTAGCTTCACATCCTGAACCTTCTGCATGCGAGTTAGTGCCGCTTGCTATACTTCCGCTTCCTTCGGCATGGGATCCAACAACTTTCGCTGATGTATAGAAACCTTCTGAGTGTGCTCCGAATCCTTTAGCTGATGTAATTACACCTTCCGCGTGCGAGCAATATCCCGTTGCAATGTTGCCTGTATGGCTAACGCCGTCATATGTGGAGCTGCCGCCACCTTCGACAACCGAATAATTGCCTATTGTCGAATTGCTACGTCGTGTTCCGAGGTCGTAATACGGCGCAATCGACGTGCCGCCCGAAGCGTTTGTGCCGCTCTCGTACCCGAAATGCGCGAGAATCGTTGAACCGCGTTTTAGGTCAACATAACCCTTCGAGGACAATTCGACATTTCCAGCACTAGATGCCCTGCCGACGCGCACGGTTGAGACATTGTTCTCAATCTTCGCCGACAATGCCGACACGCCTTGACCGTCGAACATTTCGATGCCGCTTCCATTGATGCGCGTCTTTGCCGACGTGCCAGAATAGCCGATATCAAGTCCGTTGGTTGAATCATACGTGAGATAGTTGGTAGCAACCTTTTTAGCATCCTCCGCTGTGCTCTGAGCCGTGGCGGCGTCCGCAAGCGCCGTGCTCGCGTTGCTCTTTGCTGTTGCAGTATCGCTAACAAGCGTTCCCGCCGTCGTGCTGCCGATTTCCGCGCCCGTGCCGATTCGAAGATTGTTATTGTCTAAGTCCCAATAACTGCCACTCGAAGCGTTGCCGATATAGCCAGCCGTGATTTGAACTGCCGTTACCAATTCAGCGGCGATATGCCCACTTACGAAAACGGTTTTCCATTCCCATTCACCCTGCGCGGTCTTGGAATCGGCAATGCGAATCGAGCCGCCCTTGATTTCCACGACTTTCGACGCTTCCGCGCCAATCAGCGGGTCGGTAACGGCAACGTCGTATGCGCGTATGCCCTGACCTTCCGTTATATACGTGTAGCCACCCGTCGCGTTGATTTCATCGTTCATACGGCTGATGAGGTCTTTGACGTATTGTGCAGTGGACAGCGTGTTACTAAGGTTCGTAACCATCGAGAACGCGCGAGCGCCATCCGCGAACTGCCCAGCAAGGCCATCGTCCACGTAACCAAGCGTGACCGTGACGTTCCGCTCGTTCAGCTCGTCCACGGCCAGTTCGATGACGCGAGCCTGCAACCGTATGCCGTCAGCTCCGAACTTGCGATCAACAACTTGCACAGCATCGCCGAGCGAGACGCCTTGAGCGTCCACGCCCTCAATCGCGGCTTCGTACACGTCGATTTCGTAGGTAACTTTAGGCGTGCACGATTCCTCTAACACGCTTTGCGCCCACGTCTTTAGCTCGGTCGGCGTCTTGCAATTGCTGTTCTCGATTATGACCGTTGGATATTGCCAGCCACCGTTTCCATCGGGCAGCTTCGCAACGTCCACCATAGGCGCGTAGACAAGATAATCCTTGCCGTCGTTCACGCTCTCAATCGTTATCTTGCGGCCATAGCCGCCGCCTGCGGTCTGCTCACCTGCGCCGCGTGGTGAAACACGGCAATACAGCGGTTCATCGTCGTACTTGCGCTTGATTGACTTAACGTCCGCGCCGAAGTCGAACCGCCGCTTTGCCGTCTGCTCGCCCATCTGCGCGTAGTAATCGACGCGCCGTGCAGTAATGTTTCCCGACACATCGACGTCAAACGACGTGGACAGCTCGCCTTTCCAGTTTTCGATCAGCACGCCTAGAGCTTTCCATGCGCTCATGTCGTACATGGACGCGCCGCCCGTGTTGGTGTTGGTGACTGTTCCCACCGTCCACCGCACCTGCGTGGACAGCGCGTCAGCAAGCGCGTTCGCTGCCGTGACTGGTGTTTGCACACCTGGCATTTTAGATACCGTCACGCCGAGCAAATCGCTTTGCAATGACCACGTGCAGTAATACACGCCGAGCACCGTCTTTCCGGCAACGTGTTCGGTGTCCACGCCCGATACTACGTACTCGCGCCAACAACCGCGCCCGTCCTGGTACACGATGCGCTGGCCCTTCTCTAGCACTTGCGTTGTCGTGATTTCAAGACAATGCTCGCCGTTGATTTTCTCGCGCCGCGTGAGCGTGAACACATCATTGGGCGATACCTCGCGGACAACGTTGCCGAGGTGGTCGTATATGACGAAACGCCGCATTAGTACCACCTCTCATGCCAACGGAGCCACACGGACGTACCGCCGCCGATGTGGTTCTCGATGGTATGCACGCCTGGTGTCAGTTCGAACCAATCGCTGTTTATGGTCGGCAGCTTGATAACGTCGTTGACGTATGAGATACGCTCGCCGAAATCGGCCTGAATGTAGCGGTTTGATGTCGTGCCGAAATCGAGCACGAACACATCTTGATTGTCAAGCCGCCAGCCCCATTGCTTAGTGGTTTGGTTTGGACTGACTATTGTTCTGTTGAAGTACGGTTTCGTCGGTGCCGTGCCGCCAACCGTGAACGTAATGGAACCGCCGTATGGTACAACTACGTAATGCTCTTCGACGCCGTAGGCTATCGGGTCGGTCATCTTGAACGTGACTTTGAAAATCCACGGTTCGATGTTGTCGGCAATCTCGAACGCACCATCAGGCACGGCCAAGTAATACCAACCTGGGCTATCGGGAAGTATAAGCTGTTTCGGCTCGTCCACCGCTAGCCAGCTTGCCAGCGTGGACATTTTCACGCGCCGCTCTGGTGCCGTGCCGAAAATCGCGCACTTGAACGTGACGCGGGATATGCCCATTCGTGTTCCGAGCACCTTGGAGCCGTTGACATTATCCAGCTCTTGCTCGTTGTTGACGAACTGCACGAACTCAAACGACGGCTCGCCGCATATGCCGATTGCTTCGAGGTCATGCCCGTTGTACATGAGCGTCATTACGCATAACCTCCTACCGTCTGCCTATTGATGAGCTGATTCAATTCGTTTGCGATGCGCCGAATATCGCCGTCGTTGCGCACGTTGAACGTGCAATCGTGGATGTCCACGCCGCCGCGACCGCCCATGCGGTCAGCAATAGCGTCTGCATACTTTGTGAGATACGGGTCATACGACGGCCAGATAAGCTCTGCGCCCTTTTCACCCGCGCCGATGAGCTGCGCACCGTCCACCATGCCGCCCTTGGCGTACCAGTCGATGCCAGTAAACTCTGGAATTGAGATTGAACCAAACGGCCCCTGGAACTCATGCCAGTTCCAGTTAATATGCGGAAGTTTCGGCGCTGGGATATCGATGTTCATCCATGCAAAGGCGTTCTCGATATCGTTAATGATGCCCTCGATAAAGTTCTTCGCTTCGCCAATCGGGTCTTCAATGAAACTTTGAACGCTTTCGAAGATATCGCGAACGACGCCGACAACGCTGTCAATACCCTCGATTGCGCTTTTTATAGCATCAACGGCTGTGGTGACGATCCCTTCTATAACAGGCCATGCTGTCGAAATAACGCCCTCAACGGCGCTCATAACAGTGCTTATAACGGCTTCAATAACGGGCCACGCAGTATCGATAACGCTCTTGATAACATCCATCGCAGACGTGATAATCTGCGATATCTTAGGCCAATTTTGCTCCATAAATTGGCCAATTGTGCTCATGACCTGCGAAATTATGCGCTCTATGCTAGGCCATACGGTTTCGATGACCTTTTTTACCACATTCATCGCCGTTGATATTATCGTCATAATAACTGGCCACGTCGTTTTGATTACTTGGGCAACAACGCCCATGACCGTAACAATAACCTGCTCTATAACAGGCCAGACCATGCCGACTATCTCGCCAATTGCCGTCATGACCTCATCGAAAGTCTGCTGAAGTTCTGGCAATACCGCATCAATTACAGGCGTCAGATATCCTATGAATTGCTCAATAACAGGAACGGTTGTAGAAACGAAAACATCGATAACCTGCGTGATTCCATCGATGAGAATATCGACGTATGGCAAAATCGCATCAACTATCGGCTCTAGGATTTGGAAGAAACCGACTTGCAAGTTTTGACCAAGCAAATCGAATTTCTCCTGTGCCGTGAGCGTGGACTGGTAAACGGACTCCAACGCGCCATCGGAACTGTTCACGATCGAGTCGTACATTTCCTCGAAGTTGAGCTGTCCCTTTTGTGCCGCGTCGTACATCGTGACGCCTGCCCTCGCACCGAATATGTCGATTGCATCGGCGCTCGAAACGGTGCCGTCCTGCACGCCCTGGACGAACTGCGCGAAACCCTCTTTCGCAGATACGCCCTCTTTCGACCACTCGGCAACGCCCTTTTTCATGCCAGCGAGAATCGCCGACGTGTTAGCGCCCGTTTTCTCGAAGTTCGCCAACATCGCGATAGCGTCATCTGTGGACAGACCCATTTCTTTGAAGCTCGCCGCGTTGTCGTTCACTGACGTTGCCAGCTTCCCAACGTCGATACCAGCCGCTTGACCAGCAACAGTCAGCTTGTCGAGCACTTGCGCGTATTGGTCGGCAGGAATGCCAGCGTTGTTCATCATGCGCGAAACATCCTGAATTGCCGTCGTTGCGTCCTGCCCGGTAACCTTCGCGTATTTCATCGCGGCTTCTGACGCCTTTTCCAGCTCGTCACCTTGCAGGCCAAAACGCGTGTTCAGCTCGCCGACGGCAGAGCCGATATCCTCGAAGCTGCCCGTGACATGTTTTGACACGTCGAGATATACGCCTTTGAGCTGTTCGGCTGCTTCGCCCGTTGCGCCTGTCGCTATCTTTACATTGTTGAAACCCTCTTCGACGTTCTCGAAAGCGTCTTTCATAGCGCCAACGGCTAGGAAGCTTGCGAAAATGCCGCCTGCGGCTTTCAGTAGAGCGCCAGCCTTGCCGACAAAAGCTGTACCGAAACCAGCAGCCGCCTTGTCACCAGCAGATGTGAGTTGTGGAGTGAGCGCGGAAGTGATGCTTGTTCCCGCGCCCTCCATCGACGGCATTACTTGAACGAACGCGTTAGCGACAGTTACGCCCTCTGCCACTAGCTATCACCTCCGTAATACCATTTGTTGAATTCTGAAATCGGAATAGGATCAGAACCGATGCTCTTGCTCGTGTTCTTGAGCCACGGTCTTCTATATGGCTTCGGTTTCCTCGGCCTGCCGTTATGCGCTTTCGCGTACATGTAGCAAAGCGCCGAAACGCTGTCTATCAAGTCGGCTATCATGGCGCTTTGGTTGAGTCGCGAAAGATAATCGGCGGCGTCCTTGTTGCGTGCGCGAAATACCGCGCTCGTCTCTGGTAGGTGTTTCGAGAAATTGAAAAGCTCGCCCCATCCGAAAAAGCGAGCGGCGTCCTCGAATGTGCATCCCAGAATGGCCATGCAGTCATACGAGAACGCGCCGCCCGTCTCTTCGTCTAGTCGGATGAGGGAGAGGATTCCCCCAGGCTTTCTTCTCCACCGTTCGCGTAGGCGCTGACAAGCTTCGCGGCCTGCATGTACGTTAGGTTGTCGGTGGAGCCAGGCGCGAATTCATCGAACACTTCGAGAACGGCATCGACCGCTACCTCTTCGCGCATGTTCTCATCCGCGTCCCTGACCGTCTTCTGAATCTTCTTGAACCTCTTGAGCGGCAAGTCGCTAATCTGCGGAACGCTGTAGACTTTTCCGTCCGATTCGAATTCGAAAGGGTCTTTTACTTTTTCAACCTTGTACATGGTTACCCCGCAATGACCTCGCCGTCGTCGTACAGGAAATAGATAGAATGACCCGTGCCATCATCGTAGGTGTCGATCGTGCCACCGATGATGTTTCCCGCATCAGGCTTGAAATCAATCTGGTTAACTTCTGTCACCTGACCACGGGGGACGCACACACGAACTCGCGCGTCATTGTCCTTCATCGAGAAGCACCATGCTTCAATAGGAGGCAACTCAGCGCCGATTGAAATCTTCATCTGCTCGCCGTGCTCGCGCGTGGCGGCAACGATGGTGACGTTATCCGCGCCGAAAACGCGCTTCGCGGCGAACTCGTCCACCTGCAAAAATGCCAGCGTTATTTGCCCTGCGAACTCGGTCAACATGGTACGGACTGCGGCTTTCGACCAGTCGCGGATTGTTTCCGTGCTGCGCGTGATCGTGACGGAAAGACCGTCCTCGGACACGTAGCCGCCATCATCCCACGTTTGGGGAAGTGCCGCGCGTGCGTCAGTGGGCATCGCAGTGCCAACAGGCGCGACTGCAACAGCGCCAGTTGTGGCGCTCTGGTCGGGAGTAGGCGCGTAAACATTCTTCGCATTCAAACCCATTGTTTATCTCCTTAGAATTCGATTCTTTCGCCAGGGCAGATAATCGACGCCCTGAAAGATTGACGGGACAATTGCGGCGCTCGCGGGTCGTTGTCCGCATACGGCTTTCGTGTCGAAACGTCGCTGTACTGCGTCATCGTGTCTCGAAGCGGCAAGCTCGAAACAATGCCGTTTAGCATGTTCGCGGCCTGCGTCGCTTCGGCATCGTCCACCGCGTAAACGCCGAACGTTACGTCATACACGTCTGACGCGCCGCTCACGCTCGAACCGCCAAGCGATTCAATTACAACATCGCCGGGTTTCAAGTCGGGTGGTATTGGTATGCAGCAGAACCGCAACTCGTCCACCGCCGCCGACAAATCAACGCGCAACGCATCCGCAATGTCGATAGGCGTTACAACCTGCATGAACTCACCGCCTTAGAAAGTACCTTGTCCTCGGCTTCTGCCTGCTTCGCGGCGTAGCTCTCAGCGTGGACGGCATAGCCGACGCGACCGCCGCCGAATCCCATCTGACGAGCTGGCAACACAACGAACCCCTCGCCAGCGGTTTCGGCGATTTTCTCGGCTGCTTTCTCGCCTTCATCCGCTATCGGTTGCGACATGAGCAATTCGCGTATTCCGTCGCTCAACAGCTCGATTCGAACGGAAGTGGACATAGCTAGCCCCTCCATTCGTTAAGCCGTGCGAACACGTGCGAGATTCGCCCAGTGGGGCTTTCCCATGGCATAGGAGCGCCGTTTATCTCGAATACGCTACCTTGCCAGTAAACACGGTCACCCGCCTTTAGATTCGCCCCAGTTGGCGCGTACAGCGTCCACTCTTCGCTGATACCGAGTGTTCGCCCGTCGAAATCCCGCGTGGAAGTGGATGGCTGCACGGAGCAACCCTGAATCGTGAACGTGAGCGGGTTAGTCCAATCGGCTACGGTTGTGCCGCGCTTGTCCACCAGGTTGGCCCGTTTTACTGTGATTTCGCTTCTGCAAAAACTAGGCAGCATAACGGCATCACCACGCACGCGCCAGCTTGTACGGCGCTAGCAATTCCTTATCGCGGTCAAGCAGCGAAACGCCACCCGTGATACCCGCGCCCGTTTGGTTATACGTAACCGAGACATTACCAGCGCGTTCGCTCGCCACGCCAGGAGCCGCAACGAGCACGTTAGACGCGATTTGAGCGGCAACCTGCCCGATTGAGCTAGCCGCGAAACCCGCCGTATAGGCGCATTCGACCGAACGCCAGCTATCAGGAAACGTGGACGAAACAAGGCGCACCATACCCGCCGCCGTCCACTCGTAATCGGTCACGGTTTCGCCGTTCACACTCAGGCTGTCCACCGATGTAACGCCCATTGCGGGCAACATGAGCAATTCGCCATCGCCATGCCCCGTGTACGCGCATTCGAGCGACGGCGCGACGTGCCAGCCGCAATGATCGCGTATCGCCGCGCTGACGGCGCTCAGAACCGCTTCTAGCTGCGTGACCGTGGACGATAGACCCTGACACAGCACGCGGAACTCAGCTACCGAGATAATCGGCGGCAATTCTTCGACGGTGTACCCCCAGGGCGTTACCACCGCCGCCATTACTCGCCCTTCTTGGCTCGTGGCGTGCGTGCCTTGTTCGTCGGTTTGACTTCTTTCGTTTCGGGCTTCGCCTGTTTGACCTCAACAGCGCCAGCAGGCTGCTCGCCCTCTTCGAATTGGAAAGTCAAACCGTTGTAGCGGTAAACCTTCAACATTGGTTGACCTCCTTAAAAGAAAAGGCGGGAGCCGAAACCCCCGCCATGCTTGCAGAACCGAGATTAAGCGGAAACCTTAACGAACGCGCTCGGGATGCGGGTCGCGAGCATAAGGCGCTCTTCCACGATCACGGTAACGCGGTTGTTCGTGCGGTCATCGTGGTCACCAGTCACGACCTCGACGCGCACGCCGTCACCCTGCTTGGTAACGACCGACGCGCCCGGACGGAACGCGCCCACGAGAACGGTGCCGGCGCTGACAGCCGTGGTAACGACGGTGTTGATGCCCCAAAGGTTCGGCTGCTGCGAATTAGCCGTGTTGCCATATGCGCCGTAGAAGTAGCCGCCGCCGTAATACTGAAGGTTGCTGTCCTTCGCAAGACGCAGAGCCTGATAATCGGTCGGGTTGATGACGATTGCATCGGCGTCGTAGTTCGTGGCGCTCTTGACGTTCATCATCGCCTTGAACACGTCATCGGCGCTCAGCGCAGAGCCAGCAGGGGAGAGCGTCTGGATGCCCGACGTTGCAAGAAGCGTGGTCATCAGGTAGCTCTCGATGGCCTGGTCAAGTTCGAACAGGCCGCGATTGTCGATGCTGGACTTGAGGAATGCGTTATCCTCAATCAGCTCATCAGTCTCGTAGTACCAGCCAGCGATCTTTTGCAGGCTCGCCGTCTTCGGCTCATAGGGAACGTGGAACTGCGGCTTCTGCGCGTTCTCGGCAACGGTGGTCGGTGCGCCCTCGGTCGCTCCAAGCACGAAATACTTGAGCGACGTACCAGAAATAGACTCAGCGCCGAACAGCGAACGAATCGCAAGGTTGCGCTGCGAAACAACGTCCACAACGTTCTGGTCAAGGTATTCAATCGGCGTGGAGGTGTGTGCGCTGGTCGCGGCCTTGAAACCGTAGTTTGTGCCAGCAGACTTGGCATCACCTGCACGCAGCGCATCGAGGACGAGGTTCTTAACGGCGAAATCGCCCAGCGTCTTGCAAACCTCGATGCCCTTAACGTCACGCTCTGCGCCCTTGAACGAATCGAGGATGGCCGACTTCTCGGCGATAACGGCCTGACGCGACTTCTCGGCATCGATAGCGGCCTTGATTTCGTTGATTTCCTCGACAGTCTCTGCGGCTTCGAGCTGCCCCATCAGTTCGTTCATCTTCTCCATAATGATTCTCCTTAGATCATTGCTTTGATTGCATTGCGGTATGCGTCCACGAACTCCGCCTGCGACTTCTGGCCCTCGTCGTTCGACTCGCCATCTGTCACTTCGTCTGTCTCGTCGGACTCGTCATCGGCCAAAAGGCCGTTAACGACTGATTGGATTTGCGACGCCAAATCTGCGATACTACGCAGCTCGTCGGCGTCCTTGGCCGAATTTCGACGGCCTGCTTTGATTTCGGCTGCTGCCTGCTTCATCAGCTCGGCAGCGTCCACCGCTTTGATTTCCTCGACGGTCGCGTGCTGGTTCGCGGGAATCTGAACAAGCGACACTTCGAAGATTTCAAGTTCACGCAGCTCGTTTGCTTTCACGCCGTTTTCAAGCGTGGTAGCGCCCTGGTCGATGATTTCGAACGCGAAGCTGAACTGGTAGACGCGCCCTTCCTGCACGAGCTTGCGCACGTATTGCGCTTTCTCGTTGTCGGCGTCGAACTCGGCTTCGATGAACAGGCCGCGCTCGTCCTCGTAGGCGTCCACCACGCGCCCGATATTCGATTGCGGGTCGTTCGTGTCATGACCCCACAAAAGCGGGATGTACTTTCCTTGTTCGTTGAGCGACTTCCAGCGTTCAAGCGATTTCGCGAACGCGCCAACGGCTACCACATCGCCGTATGCGTCAGGGTCGCGGTCGAACGTGGACGCATAGCCTTTAACGGTGCCGCCGTCCTCTTTAAGCTCTGACTTGATGCAGGCTTTTGTCTGATGCATTACCTAGCTCCTTTCGGGCATTAAAAAAGCCGCTCGATGGCGGCTGTACGGAAAAGGGACGTTTTAGAGACGTTTTAGTTACGGTATGTAAATCTCAACCTGACACTGGCAATTGCACGATTCCTCGGGAGTCAGCACTTGGTCACCAGGGAACTTCGCGCCGTTGCTGAATTCATCGTCATACGGCACGGTCTCGCCGTCCATCGCGGCATGTTCGGCGCGTGGATTGCCGGACGTGACTATCCACGTCTTCATCATCTGCCGTCCACCGCCGCGCTGCCTGCAAGCTTCGAGGATTGCGAAACCAGCAACAGCCGTGGCGAACGATCGAGCCGACGTATCCGCACGTTGCGTCTCGGCTTTCTCAAAAACGCCGTCAACGGTTGCGCCTAGCGCGTCCTCGTCCTCGAAATCGCCGTCGATGGCTGCTTTCAGTTGGCGGTACGTGACGTTGTTGATGGCCTGCGACTTTCCACGTGCCATCGCCTTGATGTATTCCTCGATGCGGTCGGAATCGAACTCGCCGCGCAAGTTCGCATCGTCCACCGCTTGCCTGCCGCGCCTTGTGGCCTGCCGTTGGAATATCGGCGTCAGGTCATCGGCTAACTCTCGATCCCATCGCTCGGCGTTCCACCAGTCGGCGTAATCCTTCTTTGCTATCCGCTGACTGACGGAACGCGCTTGGCGCTTGAAGAACTTTCGGAGAGTGGACGCGATTTCCTTTGCATCGTCATCGTCAGGTTTCGACTTTATGCGGATGCCGTCTGTGGCCTTAGAGTGGACAACGGCGGCGTTGTAGCCGCTTTCTACGCCGTCCACGTCGTTCGGTGCTGCTTGTCCACCTGTTATCACATTGAGCGGCGTCACTAGCTCATCACCGCCGTCAATCGCTGGCAAATTCAGCATCGCGCGTGCTTCGTTGCGCGTCATCCACGGAGCGCCGACGCTTGACTGCATGACCTGTGCTCGCTCTTCAAACGAGCCTTGCAGCTTAGCGTCAAGGTCGAACTCGCAATAGTGCGTGTTATCGAGTCCGAGACGCGGAACGAGAAAAGCGTTGATGCGCTCTTCGAGCATGTCGAGAATCGGTGCCAGCGTGTCCGAGTACAGAGCACGTGCATTGTCCTTCGCGCTCGCATACGTGGTCGCGTCCGTGTGGTAGATCAGACCAGGATTGACGTGGTACACCGCGCAAACGTCCTCGCGCGATAGCTTGGTAGCTTCGACCCATTGCGCTTCGCGTGCGTTAAAGGTCGTGGTTTCAAGCCGCATACCGTCTTCGAGTAGCGGAGTACCGCCCGTGTCGGTTCCCTTATCGCTAGAGAACTTGTTTTTCCACGATTTAGCGAACCTATCGCGTGCACCTTCACCCCACGGAGTATCGGCAGGACGGCTAATCCATTGGGTGACCCTGCCGCCATTCTTCCAAACGCCGTTTCTGAAGTTCCACGCGCTAATCTGCTCGCTCAGAATCTGCTTGAGCGATTCGATTCTGCTTGAACTCGATGCGCTGCCGTATGGTGACCAGCCTACAAATCTGATGTAGTCCTCTGGTTTCAGCCTGACCTCGCCACCCATGAAGCTAGATTTGACTTTGATGTAGTCCACTTCCAAGCCGTCGCGGGTCTTAGGAGTAATCCAGTCGTGAGGTATGACGGCGATTGTCCAGCCGTCTTGACTCGGAACGGTCAGCCACAGCGAGTCCTCATGCAGCAGGTACTCGCTCACGGTTGCGCGTATCAGTTCGTGACCAGTGCTCCACTCGTTCGGGTTTTGAAGTGTTCGCGCAAGAATCGAGTCGCGGTCACGCTCGCGCCCCCCGTCTGGTTTGCGCGTGTAGCACTTGAGCGGTAACCCTGCGATGTTGTCAGCCAGAAACGAAACGACGCTTCGCAATGCCGGCTGCGTCTCGTAGAGCCTTGACGCGCTCATGCCTTTTACCGATTCCCCGTTGATGTACACAGTGCGTTCGACCGTGTACCTCGGACGGAGAAAATCGAGAACGCCCATGAAACCCCCTTACAGAATGAGAAGATCAGCGCCGTCCTCGTATGCGCTTCTCTTGACCTTCTCGACCGATGTAGCAGCGCCGTGTGCCATTGTTACAGCCACGAGCGGAGAAATATCCTCTAGCGATTTCTTTCTGTCCCATGCCCACGCGCCATCACCCAGCGGTCGCGTTGCTGCGATGTTAGCGGCAAGGTCGAGCGCAGGTTGCGAGCGATGGAAAACTGGCACAGAGTCGGAGTTGCCAGCATCGTCGCAAGCTGCCACCGCGTCCCATAACCGACCGCACCAACCAGCAACGTCTGCACCCTGGCAAGGAACAATCTCCACGCCGTCGACGGCTCCGATAATGTCAGCCATCGCAGCGACGGGAGAACCCTTCACTTGAAGAGCGACGCGCATACCGTTGTACTTCTGAGCACGCTCGGCAAACCAGCCTTGCAGCCACCCAACGCCGACGCGGTACTCTACCAGCTCGGCGTGCCATGTCCTGTCTGCTCTCATACCGCAAACGGCAATCGATGAGCGGTTTCTATCGTCGCTCACGTCAACGCCCCACCAAAGCGGAGAGTCAGGCGCTATCTGAGAATCGTTGTCCTGGCCTTTTTCCCATGCGCCGATTGGGAACGGTGGCGTTACTGCCGCTGTCACCCATTGGCACAGGCACTCGGTCTTGAATTCATCCGCTGGGTCAGTTGCGCAAGCACTAGCCAATGACCGCTCAGTTACGAAACCATAGCCAAGCGACGGGTTAGCAAGCGCCCACTCGTCACGATCGGTAACTTTCGCGTTCGGATGAGCTGACCACTCGAAAATGCCGAGCGTGTCATCATCGAAGTCTTCAAGTTCTTCCATGTCCACGGCAGATGAGCCGAGACTTGAGTTTATGCCGTCAGGGTCACCGATTCTCGCGTGCGCTTTCATACGTAAATTGCGGAGCACTACGCTTGAACCATCGCCAGCGTTCGACATACACCAAACTAGAGCGTTAGGACGCGCCATCGTCGTTTTGGTGACAGCCGACCACGCGGAAAAATCTTGATGCTCGCGCAGCTCGTCAAGAAGAATCAAATCGCCCGACTTGCCGCGTGCGCCTTTTCTGTTCGCCGCCGTTATCCTGTAACGCCTACGCCTGGAGAGCGTGATTGTCTTTCGACCGCTCGAACGCTTAATGTCCTCGATTTCTTCGGCTAGTTCGTCGTTGCTTTCCGCAATGTCAACAACGCCGTCCCACACTTCTTCGGCTGCGTCGAGGTTTGTAGACGTGCCGATTATCAAGTTAACGCCAAGCGCATACAAAAAGAAAAGAGCGAGTATTTCGCTCATCATTGTCTTTCCCTGTTGACGCGCAACGAGAACGAGAACGGTACGGAAACGAAAACTCCACTCGCCGTCAAGATTGCCCTCGATTTCGAGCGCATGAATGAACAGCCATTTTTGCCACGGTAGCAAATCGACCAACAACACATCTTGAGCAAAGTCAACAACAGCGAAACCGAGCGATGTTTCAGGCGTTAGCTCTCGTTTCTCAGGCGTGAAGACACGCGGCTCAGTTGAGCCTTTACGCACTCTTTATCACCTCTAGATTGTTGTACTTGCCACGGAAATTCTTGAGCGGCGAGCCGATGCCCGTTTGCTTCTCGCTGGCCTTGCCGTTTGTTTGAGCGGCGATAGCTCGAAGCGTGGCGTGGTAGCTCTTCAGTAGTTTCTCGTATGCTGTCCACTCAGGGTTTTCCTTCGTGCCAACCTGACCGCCGCCGTTGTCGTATTCAACAACGAACGGCTCATTGACTAAATCGTTGCGCCGTTGCTCTAGCGTTTTGCGCTGAAACTCCGCTTGTGATTGCAGCTCAGCGAGGTTTTTGTCTACCGCCATAATTGACACCCCCTTGAAAACCAGTGAACGCGGAAATAT
>Ga0326511_10000468_pt1 | contig 35502 bp, 39 predicted proteins | sample 0_2496_0518_D_FD_203701 | JGI IMG/M metagenome (GOLD analysis project Ga0326511, IMG submission 203701) | Bovine rumen microbial communities from UC Davis, California, United States - 0_2496_0518 | ecosystem: Host-associated > Mammals > Digestive system > Stomach > Rumen | place: USA...
GTCCGAAAAACCACCCCCACCCCCATTTCGGGGGGCTCTTCGGAAAACCTCCGGGGGACTTTTTCTGATATCGAATTTCCAGCATGGTATTTGAGCGAGCTTATGGGGTTGTTGGACTTCTTCGTTTCATGGAATCACCTCCTTTCAACAATTCCTCTGTGTTCTTTTCATGGGTTTGTTCGTTCCCAGCTCCTTTCGGCACAGACAACCAGAAAAACAGCCCCATAAGTTCCCTCAAGTACCATACAACCACAAAATAAAGGAGACAAAGTGCTGTGGAAAAAAGCAGAAGTACGGAGTCTCCGAAGGCTCCGGAGCGACTTCGGCCCAGTCTGAGCCGTGAGTCAGATGAAAACCAGTGCATTTCGCTGTCGATCGACGCCGCAAAGAAAATGTTGGTCGAAGGAACTGCCCCTACTTCCGTGATATTGCACTTCCTGAAGCTCGCGACAACCCGTGAAGAGCTTGATCGCGAGACGATTCGTCTGAATCAGGAACTGATGGTCGCCAAGAAGGAAGCTCTTGAATCACAGGCCAGAACGGAGCAGTTATTCGCAGATGCCATGAAGGCCATGCAGCGATATTCCGGAAACGACACCGAAGAGGACGAGTATTAGGATGACAATTAGGATGATAAGAACCTACTCGGATTTAAGTGCCCTTCCGACTTTCGAAGATCGTTTTCAGTATCTTCGGCTGGATGGTCATGTTGGGCACGAGACTTTCGGTTTCGATCGCTGGCTTAACCAACGGTTTTACAGCTCGCAGGACTGGCGGCGGATCCGTGATAAAATCATCATTCGGGACGGCGGGTGCGATCTTGGGATAGACGGTTTCTTTATTACAGGGCCTATTTACATTCACCATATGAATCCGCTCGCCCAGAAGGATATTATAGATCTTACCAGTTTTCTTCTAAATCCCGAATACCTGATATGCACATCGAAAAGGACGCACGACGCAATTCACTATGGATGCGAACCACAGAATTATGAGATGATAGTACGCAAACCAAACGACACCTGTCCCTGGAAAAGTTAGGAGGTATCCCCGTGAACGAGGTAAACAGTATTCTTCTATCGGTTAAAAAAGTCCTCGGTCTGGGGGGCGACAATGCTGACTTTGACACCGATGTGCTGATCCATCTGAACTCGGTTCTGTCCATCGTGCAGCAGCTCGGGGTCGGACCGGAGGACGGATATTATGTGACAAGCGAGGACCAGACCTGGGAGGACTATCTTGGGGAAGGCAATCCCCACATCAACATGATCAAGTCCTACATTTGTGCAAAGGTTCGCTTGCTGTTCGACCCGCCTGTTTCTTCGGCGGTCATGGAGAGCCTGAACCGAACCTGCACAGAGTTTGAGTGGCGTGCCAACGTCGCCGCCGAAAATAAGATGCTGCATAAGCAGCTTGCATCGGAGGGATATTAAATGGCAGTTGAGCTCGTTTCAAGAGAGATGGAAGCCGGCCGCTCTCTGATGCATTATCGGGTAGGCGGCGAAAAGAAAGGCGTTCGCCGCTGGCAAAACGAAGACGGAAGCTATACGCCAGCCGGATATAAGCATTACTCCGAAATGTATGGCTGGGGAAAAGGGCCGGGTAAAAAGGAAAAGAAGGCCCAGGATGCCAAGGAGAAAGAATCGGAGAAGCCCAGTTCCAAAGGCCTGATAGAGCGGGCGAAGGATCGTATCGAAAAGAAGCACGAAAAGAATACGCCGGAAACCCGCAGGGAAGCAAAAGAGTCCGATAAGGAAGCCGAGAAGAAAGCAACCGAGAAGATCGAAAAGGCTCAGAAGGATATCCAGGAAAGCAAGGAACGCCGCCAGCTGGAAAAGACAGCCTTAAAGGATATGCTGAAGTCTGTTCGGACCATGTCCGATGATGAGCTGAATAAGCAGCTTGATCGTCTTCGCCGGGAGAAGCAGTTCTCGGAGCTGGTAACCGAGCGTGAAGCCCGGGAAAAAGGCCCGCTTCGCACTATGGCCAATAAGCTGCTGAAGGATGCTGCCGAGGAACTCGGACGAAAGTCGCTTTCGGCTGCAATTGATGCCCTTGTAAACAAGGTCAAAGGCAAGGCGGATGGCAACACCTTTAAGCTCTCCGACTACAAGGACGTGGACATCTTCAGCCTCAGCTCGGACAAGATTTCCGCAATCAGCGACGCTTTCCAGAAAGCCTCCATGATCAGCCAGAATCGCTGGAAGATTGAGCATCCCGGTGAGAACCAGAATAACCAAAACAACAATCAGAACAACAATCAGAACAACAATCAGAACAACCAGGGCAACCAGAATAACAACAATCAAAATACCCAGAATAACGGGGACGGAGTCTCCAAGAACCAGCGTAAGCGGATGCACTCCCTGGCCAATTCCGGAAAGAGCGCAGCGGAGATCGCAAAAGAGCTTGGTGTGTCCGAGTCCACCGTGCAGAAGTATGCCGGCGAGCAGCTGAAGTCCGCTCGCAAGGAGGAGCCGGCAGACGAATCCAAGAACAGTCCGGCAGCTGAATCCAGAGATAAACCGGTAGAGGACTCGAAGCCCCAAAAGCCGACAAAGGCTTCTTCGAATCCGGGAAAGATCCGGACAGCTATCGAACAGCAGAGAGCGGCGACAAAAAGCCAGATTGAAAGGGCAAACAAGTTCCTCAGCTCATTCGAGAAGCAGGGACTCAAGGAAGCCAGCGAACGGGATAAAGAGGATCGCATCAGGCGGTTCGACGAATGGGTCAACGGATCTGAGTGGGACAAGAAGAAAGCCGAAATCAGAGCCGAGGAAGAAGAGCGCCGGCGCAGAGATGAAGAAGAAAAGAAACGTAAGCGAATTCGCGACGCGTACAACGGCCTGATCGTTTAACCGGCAATGGAGGAGCAAAAATGAACGAACATGGCACGGTAAAGGAAGAGCTGATGCAGCGTGCTTTCTAACACCGCAACTCCAAAGTATTACGGAGAGTTTCGGCAGCGCGTGCTGTCCGGAATGGAGCCCATCTGCAGGGAAATCGAGATGCAGATGCACCGGGTGGACGACATGATCGCCGACCCGAAATACTATTACGATGACAAGGCTATCGATGGGTTCATCGAATTCTGCGAGAACGAGATGACCCTGACCGATGGCGACGATCTGAAACTGCTTGACACCTTCAAGCTGTGGGCGGAGGATCTGCTGGCCTGGTTCTATTTCGAGGAACAGCAGGTGCCCGAGCCCCAGCCTGACGGACGGGTTGTCATGGCGACGAAATGGATCAAGCGCCGGGCACACAACGAGCAGTTCCTGATCATCACAAGGTCTGCGGCAAAAACGCTGTACGCAACATTGCTGCAGGCCTATTTCCTTGTCATTGACACGTCTACCACCAACCAGCTGGCTGTGGCCTATACGACCGATCAGGCGGATGAAACGCTGGCACCACTGCGGGTGGCAATCACCCGGGCCAAGGGGCCGCTGTTCAAGTTCCTGACGGCCGGTAATCTTCACAACACTACCGGCAGCCAGGCAACCCGACCAAAGCTATACTCCAGCAAGGTGGGGATTGAGATGACACTGACAAACAGCTACATCAAAACCATCCCCATGCGAACGGACCAGCTTCAATCCAGGCGCTCGAAGGTGATTACCATCGATGAATGGCTGAGTTGCGATGTCCGGGACAATGTGCTGAACGCCTGCCGGCAAAGCTGTGCCAAGATTCCGGATTACGTGATTGTGGCTATCAGTTCCGAAGGAACCATCCGAAACGCCATCGGCGACGACATCAAGCTGGATCTGATGAAGGTGCTGCGCGGCGAAATTTACGCCCCGTACCAGAGCATCTGGTATTACAAGCTCGATGATATTTCCGAGGTCGGGATGCCGGAGATGTGGATCAAGGCCAATCCGAATCTCGGAAAAACTGTCACTTATGAGACCTACCAGCGTGAGGTGGAACTGGCGGAGAAATCCCCTTCCCAGCGGAATGATATCCTGGCGAAGCGGTTCAATCTGCCCATGGAGGGAACGACCTATTTTTTCACTTATGAGGAAACCTTCCCACACCCGAAGAAAAGCTATTACGGTATGCCCTGCTCCATGGGGATTGACCTCAGCCAGGGCGACGACTTCTGTGCGTTTACGTTCCTCTTCCCTCTCCCACGGGAGCGTTTCGGGATCAAGACGAGGAACTACATCAGCCGGCTTACCTACGACAAACTGCCGCCGTCCATGCACGAGCAGTATCGGGCATTTATCGACGAGGGCAGTCTGGAAGTCATGGAAGGCACCGTGCTGAACATGATGACGGTTTATGACGACCTGGATCGGTTTATTCTGGATAACGAATACGACGTTCGCTGCGTTGGGTTTGACCCGTACAACGCGAAGGACTTCATCTCCAGATGGGAGACAGAAAACAGCCCATTCGGCATCGAGAAGGTGATCCAGGGAAAGCGCACTGAAAGCGTGCCGCTCGGCGAGCTGAAAAAGCTGAGTGAAGAGCGGATGCTGTTGTTTGATGAAGATCTGATGAGTTACACCATGGGAAATTGCATGGTTGACGAGGACAATAACGGAAACCGGATGCTGCTGAAAAAGCACGCCGACCGGAAGATTGACGCAGTGGCGGCTATGTTGGACGCCTATGTTGCATATAAGTTGAATCTGGATGCGTTTATGTAATCTGAATAAGGAGGTCGTCTTAACATGGCCGTATATCTGGTTTCCTCTGAACCTCGCGGGCGTTCGCTGCAGCACAGTGAAGAGCCTTCTGCTGGAGTGGTGCTCTGCACTAAGGAGTACGCGGACGAACATACCCTGATGCACTACCGTGTGGGCGGTGAAAAGAAGGGTGTCCGTCGCTGGCAGAATGAAAACGGCAGCTATACCAAAGCCGGGTATGAGCATTATGCCGAAATGTATGGCTGGAATAAGCTGCGGGCCGATCATGCTGATCGCAGAGCTGAAATTAACCGGCGGAAAGCATCAGATGCCAAGCTTCGTTTGGACAAAGCGACTGTCAAATACGACAAGGCAGAGATTAAGTCCAACAAGCGCGGGGATGTCGTGAGCGCTGCCAAACGGGATGCCGCTCGGAGAAAGATGAGTGAAGCTCAGTATCAGTACGATACCTACTCAGCAAAGGCCAATAAGTGGCAGGCAAAATCTGATAAGATTCACGAAAAGTGGGATAAGAAGCAGGAGAAGATCGCCGAACGTGAGGAAAAGGCTGAACTGGATAAGAAAGCCGGCACCGATGCCGAGCCGATGACACGAACGAATCCCGAAACTGGAAAAACATCCAACTTAATAACGGATATGACCCTGAAAGGTGCTTCTTCTGATGAGTTGGCGAAGGTCGAGAAGGCCGCAGAAGATCGAGTCGAGAACAACCGGTATGTAGAAGGATCCAGGGCATTCGATGAAAATGCGGAGAACGAACGGAGAATGCAGGATTTCGACGATCTCAGTGCTGAAGATAAGCGTAAGACCGGAGATTACCTGTTAAAAAAGATGTCAGATTTCAACGACGTTTATAAATACGGCTATGGAGAGATTGCCAATGCCAAGGAGCTTGACGATCTTGATGCCGACGTTGCAAAGCAGGCCGTAGAAGAGTACAAGCGTGACTATGGATGGTTGGTCACACAGATAGATCGCGTTGCTGGTAATGAAAACGCTGGCGAATATGTGGAAGGCAGCAACAGTGAGAAAGCGCATCAGCGGCTTATGAAGTCCTATGATGAAAGTTGGGCAAGAAGAGAGGAACTCGAAAGAGAGGCTGGGCTCGATCTTACACGATCAAAGAATTACGAACGAGATCATCAGCGATTAAAAGAAATCCTTGATTCCGACAAGATCTATAAAGCCTTGAATGAGGTAGATGCGAAGAACGAGAATGATCTTATTACCGCTGTTCTTAAAGACCTTGGATTCTCCAACACGCCCACCAATCGCTCTATGATTTTCCCGATTGTTTTCCGTGACTAACGTACGTTTTCATATAACTGAATAGATCATGTGGAGGCCGACAATGCCAATAGTATTCACAGACGGCCGACGCGGCCTTTTCTTGATTTCCTCTGATTATCAGGATGCAAGTTTTCTGATGCATTACCGCCGTGGAGGCGAGAAGAAAGGTGTCCGGAGATGGCAGAATAAGGACGGCAGCTATACTCCGGAAGGTTATTTACATTACAAGGAAATGTATGGTTGGGGCGACCGGAAGGACGGCACGAAGATCGAGTCCAATCTTCGAAATGGCGTTGTTCGAGGAATCAATGGCCGGGAAACCAGCTCAGACGCGAAACATCGGATGTTCAGTCCCCACGGTGGGATTGACCCAACAGATGCCGCTTCTTATTCCAATCGTATTCTGAGCGAGCTACACATTCCTGTCGAAAAGCTAAGCGACATTAAACGTCTTAGTGCAGGTGAGGATATCAACAAGGTACTTCACGATATAAACCATCGAGATGAAGAAGGCGGTAAAGAAGTTGCTGGTACCATTTTAAGTGACACGGGTCGGCAATATAACTGTCCGAACTGCGCATGCGCGTTTGAGATGGTCCAGCGAGACTATGATGTGGTTGCGAGAAGAGCTCCGGATGGTTCAAACGTAGGTGATATCGAACGGAATTTCAAAGGTGGCCATCTTCTGACAGCCGGGGTTGACTGGGAAGACAACCCGATTAGGCTGGCTCCCACTCCGAAGAAAAAACGGGATCGTCTCAGATATTTTCACGATCTGGAAAAGTGGGGTCAGGAACTATCACAGACCAGGGATAAGGCGATCAAAGGCCTTCGGCGTACCCTTGAGGAACAGGGTGCTGGCGCTCGTGGAATAATTGTGGTAGGATGGCTGAGTGAATATTCTTTGGCCCCCACAACCGACTTTCACGCACTGAACTACAAGATCGACGGTGACGGCGTCATGATGCTGTACGACACACAATCATGGCGTAAGTGCACGGGGACGTACGATCTCGGAATGCTATACGGATGCGATCCAAGGGAGCTGCATTACATGCGGACCGATAATCTTGATCTGGATGAAAGTATTACTGAACGAGTTTACAGTAGAGGGAGGAGCGACAAATGACCGCCTTTGACGCATACGATATTATTTGCAACCATCTTGGCTACCATCCGCAGGTCAGCACAGCTTATGAGTATGAACACGTATTTTGTTTTCGGATGCGTCAGAGCGAGCGTCTGTGCGTAGTTAAAAGCACAGGCGATGTAATATGGGAAGACGATCTTCCTGACGAACTTGCCCCGGAAGGGGCCGGACGGTTTATTGTCATTGGAAAAGGCTGGTAAGATCCGGCATCCATTCCTTTTCAAGTCTATGAATAACTGAATAGAAAGCTTACAGGGAGGATCCTAAAGATGGGATTTTTAGATCGATTCCGGAATGCCTGGAATATTTTCAAGAATAAGGATCCTACCTGGACGGTGGAGACCGGGCCGGGGTATGGGATCCGACCGGACCGGATGCGGTTCACCCGGGGAAATGAGCGGAGCATTATCACTGCCGTGTTTAACCGGATTGCCGTGGATGTGGCGAATGTACCGATTCAGCACGTTCGGACGGACGCGGAAGGCCGGTATCTGGAGACCATCGACAGCTCCCTGAACAACTGCCTGACGCTGGAGGCGAATATCGACCAGACCGGCCGGGCGTTTATTCAGGACGCGGTGCAGACCATGCTGAATGATGGCTGCGTGGCGCTGGTTCCCACCTGCGCGGACGACGAACCCATCGACAGCGGAAACTTCGCCGTGTACACCATGCGGACCGCGACGGTCACGAGATGGTATCCGGAAAAGGTGACGGTGATGATCTACAACGAGCTCACCGGAGAAAAGGTGGAGCGGACCGTTCCGAAGGCCGCCACCGCCATCGTGGAGAACCCGCTGTATTCCGTGATGAACGAGCCGAGTTCGACACTGCAGCGGCTGGCGAGAAAGCTGGCCCTGCTGGACATCGTGGACGAGCAAAGCGCCAGCGGAAAGCTGGACATGATCATCCAGCTCCCCTACGTGATCAAAACCCCGGAGCGGCAGAGGCAGGCCGAGCTGAGAAGGCAGAGCATTGAGCAACAACTGGCGGAGGGGAAATACGGGATTGCCTATACGGACGGCACGGAGAAGATTATTCAGCTTAACCGCCCGCTGGAAAACAACCTGATGAGCTCCGTTGAATACCTGACCAATCTGCTGTTCAGCCAGATCGGCGTGACCCAGAGCATTTTGGACGGTACCGCGGACGAGAAGACATGGCAGAACTACCGGACCCGGCTGATCGAGCTGTACCTGAATGCCCTGACGGACGAGATGAAGCGCAAGTTCCTGACGAAGACCGCCCGGACGCAGCATCAGACGCTGATGTACTTCACCAATCCGTTCCAGGCCATTACCGCTGAGAATCTGGCCGAAATGGCTGATAAGCTGCGCCGCAACAGCGTGGCCACCGCCAACGAGATTCGCCAGATGATCGGATGGAAGCCCAGCAAGGACCCGAAGGCGGACACGCTGGATAACCCGAACCTGAGCCAGCCGGCCGGAGAGGAACCGCAGCCTTACGGAGATTACGACGGCGAGGACGAGGTCGCCCAGAGCGCGATTATTCCAGCCGGAGGAAGCGGTAAGGCGCTGCCGGGCGATGAATCCCCCGGACCGCTGCCGAAATACGCCAGGAAGCCGGTTCCCAACCGGAACAAACCCAAGGGAAACAGGGGTCCGAGAGGCCCGACGAAGTGACGCGGCATTGGCCGCTCTTTTTTCATTTTTGGGCGACATCGATCTCGGAGAGGAGAACAAGATGAGATGAAGTACGATTTCTGCGGGTACGCCACGAGGAGCAATGTGAAATGCTCGGACGGGCGGACCATCATGAAAGACGCTTTCCGTGATGACGACGGAAAGACGGTGCCCCTGGTCTGGAATCACGACCACTCCAAGGCGTCCAGCGTTCTGGGGCACGGCGTTCTGGAGAATCGGGACGACGGCGTGTACGTTTACGCCAGCTTCAACGACACTCCGGAAGGCCAGCGGGCAAAGGAACTGGTCCGGCACGGCGACATCACCGCGCTGAGCATCTTTGCCAACAAACTGAAGGAGAGCGCCGGTCGGGTCATGCACGGCATCATCCGTGAGGTGAGCCTGGTTATGGCCGGAGCGAATCCGGAAGCCACCATTGATTCCTACGTCGCGCACAGCGACGGTTCGGTCGAGGTTGACCGCAGCCAGGGACAGTTCTATTCCGGAATGGACGGGGAACTGTATCACTCGGAAGACAATGAAAGCGACGAGGCGGATACGGAAGAACCGAACAGCGGATCGGAGCTGGAACACGCGGACAGCCGCGAAGACGACGAGGAAGAAGCCCGGCAGCGCCGCCGTGAGCGGGCAGTCCAGAGGGCGAAGGATCAAAATTCTGACGACGCAGAGGATTCCGACGGCGACGAAGCTGAGGATGATGCGGAGGAAGAGGACTCCGAGGATGATGGGGACACCCCGGACGAGGAGGACAAGAAGAAGGTGCAGCATGCCGACGAATCCGAAAAGACCGTCGGAGATGTGCTGGATACCTTCACCGATGAACAGAAGGTCGTGGTGATGGCGATGATGGAAAACGCCCTTGCCGCCGCCGGAAAATCCATGGAACACTCAGATGAGGAGGATACTGACATGAAGCGTAACCTGTTCGAGCAGAACGAAGAGATGGAAGAGAACGTGCTGACCCACGCCGACGAGATGAAGATTCTCGAGATGGCGAAGGACACCAGCATCGGTACCCTGCAGAAGGCCATGAAGGCGTTCTGCGAAGACGAGAGCCTGGCCCACGGCTTTGACAGCCAGAGCCTGACCCTCATGTTCCCCGAATACAAGGACCTGAAGCCCGGCGCCCCGGAAATGCTGACCGACGACCAGGGCTGGATCGGCAAGGTGCTGGCCAAGGTTCACAAGAGCCCCCTGACCCACATCCGCGTTCGGTTCACTGACATCCGGACGATCAAGGAAGCCAACCGGGCGAAGGGTTACCAGAAGGGAACCCAGAAGGCCCTGACCCAGGACATCAGCGCGCTGTACCGCGTGACGGATCCCCAGACCATTTACATCCGCAGCGACCTGCCCCGTGACGATGTGTTGGACATCCAGGACTTCGACTATGTCGCCTACATGTACAACATCGATCGGATGAACCTGAACGAGGAACTGGCGACGGCGATCATGCTGGGCGATGGCCGCGGCGTCAGCGATCCCCACAAGATCAAGGAAGACAAGATCATCCCGATCTGGAACGACGATGAGCTGTTCACCATTCACCGCACCGTGGACTTCGCCGCCATGCGGACGAGCCTGCAGGGCACCAACACCAACATGTACTTCAGCGACAACTTCGTGTACGCAGAGACCTTTGTGCAGGAGCTCCTGTATGGCCGCGAGGACGCGAAGAACGTCGGGCAGGGTGACCTGTACATCGCGCCACACGTGGTGAACCAGATGCTGCTGGCCCGCGACCGCAACGGCCGCCGGATCTACAACACCATCGAAGAGCTGCGCAGTGCCCTGAACGTCAACTCTATCATCACTGCGGAGCAGTTCGAGGGCAAGATCCGTACGGATAAGCAGGGCAACCAGCACAAGCTGCTGGCGATCCTGTTCGACATGAAGAACTATCAGCTGGGCGCGGCCAAGGGCGGCGAAATCACCCATTTCACCGACTTCGACATCAATTTCAACACGCTGCAGAGCCTGCTGGAGACCCGTACCAGCGGCATGAACACCCGTCCTCTGTCCGCGCTGGTGCTGGAAGAGGATTACACGGCCACCAGTGAAGATGGCAGCGATGAGAGTAACCCCGGCTAATACCTGACGCAAAGGAGAACGCGCGATGGCAAGATTCAGCGGTGATGTCGGATTCATCGAGAATGTTGAAACCGACACGAGCAAATGGGTTAACCAGGAGACCGTCCGCCACTATTACGGAGACGTCCAGCGAATGGTGAAGCGGACGGAAGACGGCGCCGGGGTCAACAGCACCATCAACATCAACAATGAAATATCCATCGTCGCGGATCCCTTTGCCCGGGATCATTTCTTTGCGATCCAGTGGGTTCAGTGGCAGGGCGTGAAATGGAAGGTGACCGGCGTGGAGGTGCTTTACCCCCGGCTGGTCCTGAGTCTGGGAGGGATCTGGCATGGCGATGAGACGTAAAGAACTGGACGCGCTCCTGCGGGAGACGATTCGGTACCCGAGCCGGAAGATCTACTTTCAGCCCCCGGAAAACCAGAAGATCAGCTACCCCTGCCTGATCTACGAATTCACCGGATTGGGCACCCGATACGCGGATGACCGGCCGTACAGCCAGATTCCTTCCTGGAACCTGACGTACATTACCCGGGATCCGGATGATGAGATGATCCTGAAGCTGGCGGAGCTGCCCCAGTGCGCAATGGGGCGCCCCTTCACTTCCGAGAATCTCTATCATTACCCCTATACAATGTATTTCTGAGACGGGAATACCGTCGGACTCATCCCCCATAACAGAGCGCATATATTGCCGATGAGTCAGCTGCTCTACCCCCGGAACGGAAAGGGATAACGGGGCTTTTATCGACAGAACGGAGGATCAAAATCATGGCAAAACTGACCTGGGACGGCGTAGGTAAGAAAGAATACCAGTATGGCGTAAGCCAGGGCGTCCTGTTCAAGCAGGATCCCACCAGCAAGAAGTGGATGGGCGTGGCCTGGAGCGGCCTGACCAACGTGACGGACAGCCCCGAGGGCGGTGACGTCGAAGAGAAGTATGCCGACAACATCCTGTACGCCAGCGTCCGCGGCGTGGAGAAGTTCGGCGGCAGCATCGAGTGCTTTACATATCCGGATGAGTGGCTGGGCTGCATCGGCAAGAAGGAGATCATCCCCGGTGCGACCGTTGGCCAGCAGAACCGGGATACCTTCTGCCTGGCGTATCGGACTGAGATCGGTAACGACCAGAACCAGAACGCCGGCCACAAGATCAACATCATCTACAACTCCACGGCGAATGCCAGCGAGATGAGCCACGACACCACGGAGGAGAGCGTCGACTTCGAGCCCATGAGCTTTGACTTCGACAGCAACACCGTGCCCGTGACCGGACATAAGGCGACTTCCAAGCTGGAGTTCAGCAGCCTCACCCTGGCCCCCGCCAAGATGACCGCGCTGGAAGACCAGATCTATGGCACCGCATCCACCGAGAGCGAGCTGCTCATGCCCGACGATCTGTTTGCGCTGCTGGCAGCTGCTACCTGATCGACCCGCTATTTCGGGGGAGAGACTGACTGATCGGCCTCTCCCCCACTTTTTCCAATTCCCTTTAATTTTTGAGGCACAGAAAGGAGCCAAAAACAATGATCAAGAAGACCCTGACGTACAAGGACTATGAAGGCCAGGAACACACCAAAGATTTCTATTTCAGCATGAACCAGACGGAGTTCGCTCTGCTGAACAACAGCCTGCCGGGCGGGTTTGAATACTACCTGCAGAAGATCCAGCAGGATCATGATGAAACCAAGCTGCTGGAGCTGCTGACGATGTTCATCGTCGAAGGCTACGGCGAGCGGCTGATGGACGGTCTCGGCTTCAGCAAGGAAGACCTGAACGGCCGGAAGCTGGGTAAGCTGTTCCTGAGCACGGAAGCTTGCGACAACCTGATCACTGAGCTGCTGGAGAAGGAGAACAATATCGGCCTTTTCCTGACGGGCATGCTGCCGGCCAGCATCCAGGGCAAGGTGGAGCAGGGCATTCGCGACGCCCAGGCCAAGGAAACCAATGTGGTTCCGCTGCCTGGAAACGGCGAAGTGAAGTAAGGGGCGGGTCGGCATGCTTCGGCTGACCATCCCCGATCAGGAGCTGTGGTACGAAGACGCGGTGAAGCGGTGCTTCATCCCCGTCAAGGGCCGAACCCTCAAGCTGGAGCACAGCCTGATTTCCATCAGCAAATGGGAATCAGAATGGAAGAAGCCCTTCATCAGCCCGGCTCCCAGAACGCGGGCGGAAACCATGAGTTATATCGCCTGCATGACACTGAATGATAATGTGGACCCGAATCTGTATGAATGCCTGACCGCAGACGACATTCAGAAGGTTCAGGAATACATCGACGACCCCATGACCGCCACTACCTTCCGCGGAGAAGGCGGAGGGAACGGCGGCCAGGGCCGGGGAAAGAAGGGAAAGCCCCTGAACACCAGCGAGCGGATATACTCCGCCATGGTGCGTCACGGGATCCCCTTCGATCCCTGTGAAAAATGGCATCTGAACCGGCTGTTCACGCTGATTCATCAGTGCGAGCTGGACGATAGCGGAAGCCGTGTAAGCAAACGGGATACGGCCAAATACTACGAGCAGCTGAACTCTGCCCGCAGGGCCAAATACCATACCAGAGGATAAGGAGGGCGGCGCGGTTGGCGACGAAATTCTTCACCGTAAAACAACGCGGCGGATTTGCCGGCACCGAGCGATTCTTCAGAGTCAGTGCAAAGAAACTGAACGCCCGGAGGCTGGAGAAATACGGCCAGATGGGTCTGGAAGCTCTCGCCGCCGCTACCCCCGTCCGAACCGGAAAGACGGCTGCCAGCTGGAAATACAGGGTGATCTCCGATGGAGAAACCCTGAGCATCCGCTGGGAGAATGACAACACCGCACCCAACGGCGACAACATCGTTGTGCTGCTGGTTCGCGGTCATGGAACCAAGAACGGGCACTATGTGAAGGGGGTCGACTTCGTGAACCCCGCGCTGGAGCCGGTTTTCGACAAAATTGCCAGGAAAGCCTGGGCGGAGGTGACGAGCGATGGCCGATGAGCGGGTCCATGACAAATATGTTGCTGAAGCTCAGTTCGACAGCAGAGATTTCGACAAAAACATCCGAAAGAGTCAGAAGACACTGGAGGATTTCAAGAAAAGCCTGAATTTCGAGGACGCTGTCGGCCAGATGCAGGATCTGCAGCACTCCAGCGGCCTGCTGTCGGGCATGGCAAAGAACCTGAAGAAGCTGACCAATGAGATCGCCGGAATCGGGAGCATTTCCGCGTTCGTTCAGCAGAAAATCCAGGCCGCCTGGCACGGCGCAGCGAACAGCGTGGAAAATTTCGCGAAGAGCCTTACAAGCGTGCAGCGGCAGGCCGGCGCCGAAAAATACGACAAGCTGCTGAAAGCTGTTCAGACCATCAAGAACGCGACCGGAGACGCGGAAGAATACGTCTACGGCGTGATGGAAAAGCTGAACAAATACACCGACGAAACCAGTTACGATTTCGCGGACATGGCCCAGAACATCGGCAAATTCACCACTGCCGGCATCCATCTGAAGGACGCCGAGGAGGAAATGGAAGGCATTGCCAACTGGGCCGCTCTGGCTGGACAAGGCGTTGGCGAGGCCCAGCGGGCCATGTATAACCTGAGCCAGGCCATGAGCGCCGGATATGTCCTGAAAATCGACTACAAGAGTATTCAAAATGCCAACATGGACATCCGGAAATTCCGGGAGGAGGCCCTGAAGGCCGCCGCCGAGGTTGGCACCCTGATCGAGAAGAACGGCGTGTACAAAACCGCGAAGGGCGGCAAGACGGTTGACGTTGAGAACTTTGTCGAAACTCTTCAGTTTAAATGGTTTGACAAGGCCACTATGGAGAAGGTGTTCAAGACCTTCGCCGACAACACCAAGGGTATCGGCGCGGAGGCCTATAAGGCCGCTCAGCGCTGTGTTACTCTGAAAGACGCGATCAACGCCATTAAGGACATGCTTTCCACCGGATGGATGAAGAGCTACCAGCTGGTGTTCGGCCGGCTGTCCGAAGCCATGGATCTGTTCAGTGGGCTGTGCAACAAGGCCAGCGCCGCTCTGCAGGACTTCATTGACACCCGGAACGGCATTCTGGAGCACTGGAACGTCGGCGGAGGCCGCGATTCCCTGTGGTCCATGCTGGTCGGCGAAATCGAAACCCCGGACGGAAAGACGCTGTTTCGCGGCGCATACGGCCTGCTGGATCTGGTGGTCGATGTCACGGATATGGTCAAGGAAGCGTTCCGCAGCTTTGTCCGCATGTTCATCCGGGAAGAGAACCTCGCTATTTATGACAGCAATCCGGACTATATGTTCGCCTATCTGGGCTCGGTTCTTTCCGAATTCACCGGAAATGTCCAGAAATTCATGGACAGTATCGGCACCTTCCTGCATGAAGTTCCGGAAGGGGCTATGGAGACCCGGTTTGAACAGATCAAGCATGTGGTGGAAGCGGTTTATGCCGCTATCATGTGGGTCTTTAACCTGGGTCACGGGATCGTTCAGTTTATCGGTCAGATCCTTGGGCAGCTGACGCCCGCCTTTGACGCGGTTCAGTGGCTGCTGACCTATCTGGCGCAGCTGTTCACCGGAGATGTGGTGAAAGGCGCCAAGGAGAACACCATCGGTAAATTCTTCAAGAATCTTGCGGAGCTTCTGAGGCCGGTTACCACCGTTATCAATGTGGTGGTGGTTGTGCTGACCCGGCTGATTGCGGCCGTTGTCGGATTCGTGCATCAGACGGGGCTTCTCCCCGCTCTGCTCCAAATCCTGTCGAACATTGTCGGTCTGGTCGGCCAGGCGTTTGTCAAAATCCTGACCAGCGACATGTTCAAGGACTTCATCACCTGGATCGGGAATCTTGTCGTGAAAATTCCGGCCGCCGTCCAGCGGCTCCGGGATTTCGGGCAGATGATTATCGATACCGTTAAAAAGACCAAAACGTTTGGGCTATTCTGGGGATGGGTTGAAAGCACATTCGGCGGGAAAAGTCTCGACGATGTCTGGCACACCATCAGCGGAAGATTCTCCAAGCTGACTTCCAGGATTCCAGAACTGCTGCCGGAGTTGCAGGATAACCTCAGAACCATCTGGGGCAAGATTGTCGGCGTTCTGGATCAGTTCTTCGGAACCATCATCGGGTTCTTTGTCGGAAGCGCCAAGGCTGATGAAGCGGCGGAAAGCGTGAATGACGCCATCGTCGCTGTGCTGACTCCCGGAAGCGGAGCGGATGATACCGCCGCCGGAACAGCCGTCGCGGGCAGCTTGATCTCTCAGATCAAGGACGCCTTTAACCGGGTATGGATCCCGGTGAAGGATTTCGTTTCCAACTTCTTCTCCGTCACCGTTCCGAGTTTCTTTAAGAGCGATGCCGTGAAGGCAGTTGGAAAGTTCTTCGAAGGCACGACCTTCATGGGACTGCTTGGCGGAGTGACCAACCTGATCAAATGGCTGGCAATCTTCCGGACCGGAAGCGGCCTGGTGGCTGCCGGCAAGGGAATCAAGAAACTGGGAACCGGTCTGAAGGTCTTCGGCAAGAATCTGAAGAATTTCAATCTTGTCGGCGCCTTCAAGGACATGTTTACCTTTACGAATACCATCAACAGCAATAACACGGATAATTCCCGGACTTCGAACTGGGGAAAATTCGGTGATAACCTGCTGAAGACGGCTATCGGAATCGGCATTGTTGTCGTCGCAGCGATCAAGCTGAGTGACGCCGTAAGCAAGCTGACTCCGGAGCAGCTGAAGAATACCGGAATTACTCTGGCAGCTCTTGTTGGCGGCCTGGTCACAGCGGATATCGTGTCTGGGAAGCTTGGCGGCGGAGGCAAGGGTCTGCTGAAGCTGGCCGCGGCTGTCGGGATTCTCGTGTATGTCCTGAAGCAACTGTCCACGCTGAATATTGCCTTCCGGGAGGCAGGAGCCACAAGCATTTTTGATAAATGGACTCCGTTTACAAAGGCTCTTCTGACGCTGACCGGAATGATTATCACGCTGTCTTTCGCCGGAGCTCTTGCCGGAAAGGCAGGCGCAAAGGGCCTGATGAAACTGGCCATCGCCGTTGAGATTCTGGTACTGGTAGTTAAGCAGCTGATGGGAATCGCCGTGTTCCGGGAAGTCGGAGCCAAGGGGCTCCTTGATAAATGGACGCCCTTTACAAAGGCGTTGGCAACTCTCGCAGGACTTATACTGACTCTTTCGATCGCCGGGCGCCTCGCCGGAAACGGGGCAAAGGGCCTGCTCGGATTCTCCATCGCTATCGAAGTTCTGGTTCTGGTTCTCAAGCAGCTGTCTAAGATTGCTGTTTTCCGGAATCTGGATGGAAGCCTGACTTCTTTCTCGAAAGCGATTATTACGCTGACTGGAATCATTGTGGTTCTGACTGCAGCTTCCTTTGCTATCAGTTATTTCGGAAAAGAAGGGCTTAAGGGTCTTGGGAAGGTGGTTCTGGCCATAGCGGCTCTGGCACTCGTTGGCGCCATGATCGCGCAGATGAAGCCCGAACAGATCATTTACGGGTTTGGCGCGTTGGTTGCGCTTATGCTTACCATGGGCGGCTTCGTTGCCATGGCTTCCAAAATAGACCCCGCCAAAATGAAAGCAATCCGTGGGATCTTTGTTTCGTTTGCCCTTACCGTCGGCATCATTACTGCGGCGCTTGTCCTGATCACTGAACTTGGGGTTCAGGAAAGCACCATTCTTAAATACTTCGGCGGACTTGTCGCCGTGCTGCTGGGAATGGCTCTCATTATCCGGGCTGCGAGAAAGGTTCAGAGCGGAAAGGCGCTTGGCGCGCTTGCCATCGCCTTTGGTGGCCTGTTTGCTGTCGTAGCCGCCATTACCGCCAGCCTGATTCTGATCCAGGATAAGGGGATTCAATGGGAAATGCTGCTGACCATGATGTCCGGGATTACCGCCATCGTTGTCGCAATGGGCACCTTCATGCCCCTGCTGTCCAAAATGAGCGTATCCGGGGCGGCCATTGCCGTGGTAGCCATCGCAGCTACCATTGCAGCGATCATGGTTGTTATTGGGATGCTGGCTGAGTATCTTCTTGGAAAGATCGGCAACGCCCTGAGCAGCATCAGCGCAAGGCTGAAGATTACCAGCGGGCTACTGGGCGACTTCTTCAACCGAATGGAAGGCATTTCTGTGGAAAGCGTGCAGCACGCCCAGAAAATCTTCGATATGCTGAAGGATCTGATCGTGTCCGTTTCCGGCTTTGCCCTGTATTCGCAGGGCGTGCAAAGCCTTGAAACTCAGCTGAACAAGCTGGGAGCCGGGCTGGATCTGTTCTTCCTGAACGATTCAAAATACCCTGATCCCGAAAGCAGCAATTCGTTTAAAGCACTTGACAAGCTTATAGCGATCGGCCCATCCCTGGGCGCTTTTAACGTCGGCAATGTTCCGGCCGACATCTTTGCGCTTGGAACCGCGCTCGGGCTGTTCGACGCGGCCACATCCGGCATTACAACGGATAATCCGCCGGCTCTCGGCCTGATGACCGGTCTGTTCAGCCAGGCGGACAATATCCAGACCATCATGAGTCTGCCTCTGACAGAACTGGCAAACAAACTGGAGCTTCTCGGCAGCGGCATGAGCCTGTACGCCAAGGGATCCAGCGAAGTGACCGGGGTAAAGGCCGACAGCGGGATCATCAGCATCAGCGAAGCCGTCGGCATTCTGAACGAAGTGATCGGCGCCATGAACGAGGAGGGCGGGCTTCAGAGCTTCACCATCCCGGAAGGGCTTCCGGAGGAACAGGAAACCGCTTCCTTCAGTCTGAAGTTGAACGCCCTGGCCGTTGCCCTCGGAGAATTTATCGACGCGGCGAGCAACTATACCGGAACTACGCAGCAGGCCGTTGACATGCTGGGAATGCTGAAAGATATTAATTCCAATCTGACCAGCGACCGGCTCAAGTTTATTTCTGTTCTTGGCCCGGAGGGAGTAACTTACGATATGCTTAGCGAATTCGCTCTGGATATCGGTCAACTTGGTTACGCACTGGGCGAGTTTGCCAAAAATGTGGACGGCGCAGACTTCTCAACCGGAATTTCAGCGCTGCAATCCATGCAGACGATCAACAGCCTTCTGACAACAGATCGGCTCAATTTTATTAAAGCATTTGAGGAAGCCGGTTTGAGCGGAGCAGAAGATTACAGCCCGCTCAGTCAGTTTTCAACGGATATTGCAGAACTCGGCCGCGCTCTGGGCGGATTCGCACAGAGTCTGATCATGGACGATGGCACCGAGGCAAACTTTGACAATGCCATTAAGGCTCTTGGGTTCCTTGGGAGGCTGCAGACCAAACTTGGAGCTCTCCAGAATATTGGCGGTCTGCTGAATACCTTCCTTCACGGAGAAACCCAGACCATCGGCACGCTGAGCGGCCAGCTGACAGAAATGGGCCAGGCGCTTGGGGATTTCAGTGACGCCATGTCCGGCATCGGTGAAGGTAAGAACGCGTTCAACTACGAAGCGGTCAATAGCGGACTCAACTCTCTGGAGGCGCTGATCGGCGTCATCAATCATATGACGATGATGAACCCCCAGAACGGCAATATCCTTGGCGCGGAATTCTTCATCCGGAATCTGGCCGACATTACATCGTCTATCAACGACGTTGAATTCCTGAACAGTCAGGGTTACGGCAACGGAAAGAGCGTGGCTCAAAATCTGGCGGAATTCTGCAAGCAGCTGAGTGACGCCATCAACGAAGTTGGCGGCCTGGATGAAGGCGCCCTGGATATGTTTGCGAAGGTATCCAATGCTATTAACACTCTGTTAACGCTCGATCCAACCATGGATTTCGAGAACACGGGGCGAATGATCGCGGCCGGCATCAAGCAGGGTATTGAACAGGGTCAGTCCGACGTTGTTCAGTCCGTAATCGATGTGGTTCAGGCAGCGATTGACGCCGGTAATTCGACCGCAGGTATTGCAAGCCCGTCGAAGGTCATGGAAGAGATGGGTATGTTCATGGACCAGGGTCTGGCAATTGGGCTCGACAAGAACTCGAATCGGCCGGAACAAGCCATGTCTGATATGCTTGCGAGCGCCTTTGGCCGTGACGATGATGACGTTCAGGCGCGAATCGCGGTGAACGCAGAAGCGGCAGAACGTTCCCGGTGGGAGAGCCTTAACGAAACACAGAACAGCTTAAATGAAATTCAAGATAACATTTATAAAAATCAGGCAATATCCGCCGGCAAAGGGTTTGAAACCTGGGAAAGCTATATTAAAGGCTCTTCCGAAGAAATCGGCCTGATGTCGACTGCCGGTCTGAACCAGGGCCTGGAGAAAGGCCAGCCTGAGGTTGTCAAGACCTTTGCCACGGTCATTCAGGCGGCTATTGCCGCCGGTAAGGACGTCGCACAGATCGCCAGCCCCTCCAAGGTTACTGAGGAGATGGGCGAATTCCTGGATCAGGGTCTGGCCAACGGCATTGCCGGAGAGGAACAGACCGTGTTCGACCGGGCACAGAAAGTGGCGATCGGGCTTATTCAGAAAATGAAGGGGGCCTTCGAATCCGAAGATGTCCTTGGCAATCTTCTGACTACGTCCGGAGTCAACGGCAGCGTATCCTCGCTTGGCCATTTTACCATTACACCGGTTCTTGACCTGTCCGTGGCGGAAAGGCAGATGAACCAGTACGAATCCGGGTATTTCCAGTGGCAGTTGCGTCAGCATCAGCTGAACACAGACCTGATGAACGCCCGAGCTGAGTACATGGCAAGCCAGACCGGACCGGCACAGGTTGTGATTCAAAATCCTTCCGATTTCCCGGATCCGCTGGCAGCCATCAATGAGCTTGGACTACAGCTAAATGATCTTGGAAATCAGCTTACGGAAAAGATCGGAAACATGAAGCTCTATCTGAACACCGGCGTTGTCGCCGGAGGCGTTACAGATGATGTTGGAATGAATCTTGGGCGAAAGGATATGTACGCCGCCCGCCGCAACTAACTGCCGGAGCGTCTCTCCGGCTTTCTTTACCCACAAAGGAGGTCGGAGAGCGCAATGGCTCTTGTAGAGTTTTACATTAAAAACTATCTTGAAAACGGGGCAATGGTGACAACGGAAAAATGTTTCCAGACCATCCCCTGGACGGCCGGAGAGCCTGCTCTGCTTTCCCCGAAGGTGAAAGCCAGCATGGGAAAAAGCGGCAGTTTCGATTTCAGTCTGTACGTGGATCATCCCCTGTATGGTGCCATGCAACAGTACCAGACCAAGATGCGTGTCGTGTTCGCTGGGAATACCATTTTTCGCGGCAGAGTCATCACCATCGACAAAACTTTTGACCGAACCCGGACCTTCCACTGTGAGGGTGTGCTGAGCTATCTGCTTGACAGCCATCAGGAAGGAACCAAGGAGGAGACTCGTCCCACCATCTCAGTTACGACATATATGCAAAACCTGCTCACGCAGCATAACGCTGACGTGGAGGATGAAAAGAAGATCCAGCTCGGAGAAGTTCCCGGACAGTATTCCAACAGTATCACTGCGGAACAGCGGGTTACAATTCCAAGCGATCAGATGAACCAGCAATTCGGAAATACCAGCTGGAATTCCACTATGGAGCGGCTGGAGGACCTTCTGAGTCTTTTCGGCGGGTATATGCGGATCCGGGAAGCGAATGGCGTGAATTACCTGGATTGGCTGGACAAATATTACAACGCGAATATCAACGCTCAGCCCATCGCTGTAGCCAGCAACCTGATTGATCTCGGCGGAACTTCAGAACTGGAAAATCTGTTTACGGTGGTTGTCCCTATTGGAAACGATCGGGGCGAAAACGTCTACATCGGAGACTACTGGCCCGTAGCTTATGAAGGTCACGCCAAAGTGAACTATATTGAGGTGCCGGAACTGGCCACGCAGGGCCTTTATACGGATGCCGAGTTGAACGTTGATTACCATCGGAAAAGCGACTACCAAAACGCAATTTCAAAATATGGGCGCATCTGGAAGACGGTTGATTTCGAAAACGCCAACACCCCGGAGAAGCTGTTCGGCTATGCCAAGGATTGGATCAAGAATAACTATATGCCGGATCTGATTCAGTGGAGCGTTACCGCCATTGATCTGGTCATCCCCGGCGAAAGCAGAACACCTCTGATTGTGGGCGACCGGGTTACGCTGACTCATTCGGAAGTGGACCAGGAATATGGAAGTTATACCATTATCGAGGCGGAATACGATCTGTATGAGATGGATAAAAGTCGATATACGATCGGCATCCCGAATCAGCAGGTCAATGCCAGTTATGGAGTTGCCCAGAAGCAGGAGTCCGAGGGAAAAAGCAGCGGCGGCGTAAAGAGCAGCGGTGGAGGTCGCAAAAAGACCCCACCCGAAAATAACGAAATTGCCTATGAAGAGGTCAAGTCGAGGCTTCTAAACCAATATGTCAACAAAACGGAGTTTGGCAAAGACATTTTACTCGATAACCCCATGGCATTTCTTATGCACAGCGAAAGAGGTATGCCGCTAACCAAGGTCCAGCAGGCTGTCAACGCAGCCGGGATCATTCCTCAACTCGAGTTTACCAAGACAAGCCGGGATCTCGAGTTGAGGGCAGAAGCCCTTCGCAGAGGCGTACCGCCCGACGATCCGCAGTTGCTGATCGATTTTACCCCAAAACTGAAAAAGCAACAGCAAGACTGGAAAAATGCGACCGCCTGGAACCTGAGCCAGAACACGGACATGACCGAGCAGGAGATTAATGTTCTGCTCAATGAGACCGCCGGCGAAAGCTGGCTGGCCTCCCTGGTGGACGACAACGGAAACTGGAGCCAGAAAGCAATCGAACAGGGATGGGCAAGCGGAGCAAAGAAGGGCGCCGCAGAAATAAAAGAACAGGCAATCCGAACCCGAAGCATTCTGAACGGCACCGCAAATACTTATAACCCGTATGACGGAGCCAAAGAGCGTGGTATTTTCGGGAATATAGACATAAGCGATATTTTCGGCACGAACTCCACTCCGAACGAGGCAACCGACACGGTTGACAAGGTTATCAATTTCTTCGGCGGGAACACCAAATTCGATCTGTCTGAAAGCTTTTCCGGTCTTACAGACAAGGTAACGCAGGCCTTTAACTTTCTTGGCGGAGTGTTTACCGGAGGTTCTGAGAAGGAAACTCAGGGCGGAACCGAGACGAAGACTTCATTCTTCGATCTTCTCGCTGATAAAGCTCACATCGACGGAAAGGATGGAAAAGCAGGGTTCGGGAAAGACCCTTCACAGAAATGGCAGGTGTACTTGAACGATACTGTCACCTATACAGATAATGATGGGGTGACACATACTCTGCCCGGATTTGTCAGCGCTCAGGATTTTAACCTGCCTGACGTTCCCAGTTTCAAGACCCGCTTCGCTTATATCGAGACCGCTTACATCAGTATCGCATATATTGACACCATTCTCGCGAATGATGCATACATCAAGAACATTACAGGTGAGCAGATTGTAGCCGGTACTTTCATTCGGGCCGCAAATGGGTATTTTGGGGATGTCAGCCTGATCGGAAATATCGGTAATGGGCGTATTTCCGCCAAGTCGTATGCCTATCGCAACGATGATGAGACTACATATTTGGAACAGTGCTTCGACGGCGCGCAGACCCGTACTGAAGCGTCGTCCCCCGGTACCATTTATCTCGATCTTTATCGAGCCAACGGACAGAGGATCACCGTCCCTTTTGACATAGCCTCCACTCAGTATTTCATTGACGCGGTGGAGGCCGCGTATCAGAGAGGACGTCAGGAAGGCGGCGGTGGAACTGTCGACATATCGATCAGCAACGTCCGGGACTCCAACACACGTCCCAGCGGATCCGTCAGCGCTTCTGACATCACCACCCTTATCAAATCCACCACCAAATCGTATGTTCTGTTCCAGGTTAACGCCGGAGAATCCGAAAAGACCTATTACATCGCCATGTAAAGGAGATCAAAATGAACGACTATACAGAAAACTATATTGAACTGGCTGATGGAACACAGTTTCCCGGACTTGCGGCTGAGATATTCGGCTATCTGTTGATAACCGTCTCCGCCGAAGATGCCCGGGAACATTTGCTTGATTTCATGGACACCAAGAAGACGAAAAAGATTGTTTTCGTGATTAACAAGAAGGATAAACGCGAATACGAGGGTTATGTCCATTTCGCGTACGCCGAGCAGAATCCCATGAATCCGGCGCAGATCATTGTACGGCTGCGCAAAGACGAAAGCGAGGCGTAAATGATGGAAAACGGAAGTATTCTGCAGGCCATTGACGCCACCATCCGGATCCTGAATTCAGTTAGCGTTCCGGTGGAATTGCTCGAGAAAGTCGGGATTCCGATCATGGCTGCCCGGAAGAATCTTGAAAACATTCTGGAGAGCATCCGGAAAGCCGGAGAAGAGCACGAAAACGTGGTTCCCATAGTCCCGGAGGATCCGGAGGAAGAAATTCGAGGGTAAAAGGAGGCCGGGTCGATGACCTACTATGACGAGAGTCATTCCATCACATTTTCACCAGTTGGGTCCACGGATCCGGCCGAAGCAAGAAACACCTGGAAAAACTGGTTCCTCATCCCAAGTTCGCGACCAGATGTTTCCTCCCCCGGGATCGACGCAAAGTATATTACCGTTCCCGGAAGACATGGAGCTATTGACGTCACGGAATATCTTACCGGAGAACCAGTGCTGTCCAATCGAACCGGCAGCTGGGAATTCCTGATCGATAATGATCATAGGGATTGGTACGCACTCCAGCACGAGATTCTGAACTATCTTCATGGTAAAAAGATGAAGTGCGTTCTGAACGATGAGAATAACACTTACTATATCGGTCGATTCACCGTCGACCCAAAGAGCGGGGAATCCAATAGTACGATCAGTATCACATACAACCTGGAGCCCTACAAATACGGGGAGAACTGGCTGTGGGATCCGTTCAATTTCGAGACGGATTACGCACCGCAGGAGAAGAGCCTGTAAAAGTTAAAGGAGGCATTAGTATGAGCATTAAAGCAAAGACTTTTGCGGAAAAGACGGAAGAAGCCTTCGCGGAGAAGCGGGGGTATATCTGGGCGACATCCGGGCAGCTGTGGACCGAAGCTCGGCAGGCCGCGCTGGTAAAGAAATACAACAGCGATCCGGTCAAGTATGCCGACTATAAGCTGAGCGCTGAAGTCGGATCAAAATGGATCGGGCATAAGGTGGACGACTGCAGCGGGCTGGTGAAGGATATCGCTTCCAAGCTGGGTCTGAAAGGGGTCTACCACGGGTCCAACCACCAGTTTAACAAGAACTGCAGCAAGACCGGCAAGATTGTGAAGGGTCAGAAGATCCCGATCGGCGCTCTGATTTTTACTGGAAACGAGACTGGAAAGCACAATCATGTGGGCATTCTGACTTCTGAAACCTGCGTCACGGAAGCTCAGGGAACGATTAAAGGCATTGTGCATACTCCCCTTTCTAACCGGAAATGGACCTACTGGGGACTTCTGAAGGGTCTTGAGTATGATTTTGTGCCCGGAGAAACTGTTAAAGACGAGATCCCGGACAGCTGCACAATTCCGGTAACAATGGATATGACTCTGAAAACCCTGCGGAAGGGCGCCAAGAGCGGAGATGTGGTTACGCTGCAGAAGCTGCTGATCGAAAATGGTGAGAAGCTGTCGAAGTATGGCGTAGACGGAGATTTCGGCGCCGAAACGCTGAAGGCCGTGAAGAGCTTCCAGAAAAAGAAAGGGTTGGTTGTCGACGGAATCGTCGGCCCCAAAACCTGGAAGGCGCTGATCGAAGATTGAATCATAAGGAGGGCAATCGCTCATGATTGACATTCAAGGAATGGATATTACTGTCAGCCGGGGGGATTGCTCTCCTTTTACCGTTACCTTCACCGGAGAGAATTCTGTGGCTGACGGCACTGAGATTCTCTTTACCGTCAAGCGGAACAGCAATCAGGATAAGGCTCTGATCGAGAAGCGGATTCCAGTTTCTGAGGGAAAGATCGAGGTCACGATCCGAAACGCTGACACGAAGGATCTGCCGTTCGGCGACTATGAATGGGACATCCGGATTCCGGACATGTACGGCGAAAACGAGCCGTATACACCGGATGGTTTTCCGGGAAAATTTACCGTAGCGAAGGTGATCGGAAATGTCGGATAAGCAGCTGGACATCCAGGTCGTCATCGAAAAACGGGAACCGGACATCCGAATCGGGCTGGAGCACCAGAAGCCGGATATTCAGGTGAAAATTGTTTCCGGAGGTGAAGCACACGAGACCTACGACGGGGCTTATCACGCGGAAAGCCTTATTGAGGCCCCACAGGTCTTCCCCACCAAAGATAAATTGATGAAAGATGATTTCACCGTGGATGAAGTGACGGTTTTCAAGGTTTCAAATCCGACTGGCGGGTGGACCTATTACATCGGCAAATAGGCCGGGAGGAGGAATTCAAAATGGCATATGATCCGGGCTCCAAAATCGTTCTCGGCGGCGAGGTAATCCTGGACCTGACTGGAGATGACGTTACAGAAGCCGACGTTGCAAGCGGTAAAAAATTTCATAAGCGGGATGGCAGTCAGGGAACCGGCACCAATACGAACGACGTGGACTCCTCAGATGCAACAGCGGTTGCTGCGGAGATTCTGGCCGGAAAAACAGCGGCTGTTGGCGGGACAATCATTACCGGCACCATGCCGAACCGAGGTGCGCAAAGCGGCGTTATCACGGATAAAGATACGCCGGTTGTCATCCAGCAGGGTTATCATGATGGCTCCGGCAGTGTTGGAGTTGACGCTTCTGAGAAAGCCAAGATAATCGGCAACAACATTCGAGAAGGCGTGACTATTCTCGGTGTACTCGGGACCATGAGCGGAAGTGAAGGCATGTCGCCTCAGCAGAAAAGCGTAACTCCTTCCATGAGTGCTCAGACAGTTCTGCCAGATGCCGGATACAATTGTCTGAGCCAGGTTAATGTCGCAGCGATTCCTGTGGTGATCACGGACAACGTCGCCGGAGGAAAGACCTACACCATTGGATAAGGAGGGTGTTTCGCATTGGCTGAAAACCCGTTCTTTAATCGAGTAGACGAACGAAACGGATCAGTAATTATGGATATTAGCGATACGACAGCTACAGCTAATGACGTTCTTTCTGGTAAAAAGTTTTATTCTGCAAGCGGTGCTCCTACGATCGGAACGCTTGTTCTTGATACGATTACGACTGCAACTGTTGAGTTAGGAAACTCGGTTTCTCTGTCTCCCGGAAACATAGAATTATCATTCGATGTGAGTAAAACTGGTTACACGCCCATTGGTATAATTGGATACAACCTATTTAACCGGGGAATTGCCGATAAGATTTTCCTTTCTGGGATGATTGTTCACGAGAATACCGCAATTTTTTACGGCAAAGTATCTGAAAACATTACTATTGGAGCATCAGCAAATGTTACTATTATTTACATAAAATCATGATTTTAGCAATGAAAAGTATAGTAAGGCATAGAGGACGGCGATATAAAAGCCGAGTTATCTAAAAAGGAGGAGTATAGTCTATGAAAGTAAACTGGAAAGTACGCTTCAAGAACACGACATGGCTGAGCATGTTCCTCAGTCTGATTGTCGGGTTTGTATTCAATCTGCTGAAGATGTTCGATATCGTTCCCGTGGTGACCGAAAACTTCGTAATGCAGATTATCGGGCAGGTACTGACCTTCCTGGGTCTGATCGGTGTGCTGGTCGATCCGACGACCGCCGGACTCAACGACAGCGTCCGTGCCATGGGATATGAGGAACCCTGGAGCGACGTTCCGAACAAGGAGGATTAAGCGATGGAGCCATGGATTCAGATGGCCTTGACCATTATCGTCACGGTGCTGGCCTGCAATGGATTCTGGGCGTATCTGCAGAGCCGGCGGGATAAAAAGGACGCCAAAACACGGATGATTCTTGGGCTCGGTCACGACCGAATCGTAGCCAAAGCCATGGAATATATCGAACGCGGATGGGTTTCCAAGGACGAATATGAAGACCTGAACAAATACCTGTATGAACCCTATACCGCTATGGGCGGCAATGGAACAGTCCGACGGCTGATGGTCGAGGTTCAGAAGCTTCCCATCCGCGATCTTAGCTACACGCAGCAGGCCAAGCATATTCAGGAGGCCGGAGTCAACAACGGCTGAAGGTATGAAATCTGGATGCGGTGGTGGTAAGCATGTGGATGAGATGCAACGTGAATCCCGCGAGAAACGACACGGCAGATTGCGTTATTCGGGCATGCGCCGTGGCCCTGGACAAAACCTGGCTTCAGGTTTCCGATGAAATCTATAAGTTGTCCAGGAAACATTATCTTTCCATGAGTGACGATCGGCTATGGGGCAGATACCTCTATGAACAGGGGTTCGTCCCGTTTCTTCTTCCGGAAAGCTGTCCGAGCTGCATCACGATCAAGCGTTTCTGCATGATGTACCCGCACGGAACCTATATTATCGGAACGGGGAGTCATGCAGTTGCCGTGATTGACGGAAACTACTACGACAGCTGGGACAGCGGAAATGAGATTCCAAGTTTCTTTTGGCGAGTTAAATGAAAGGAGTAATTTCTCATGCCTGGTTATATGAATCCGTATGCTCAAAGTATGTACCCCATGAATTACGGCGGAATTTCCTATCAGAATCCTGTGCAGCAAAGCTACGCTCAGACGCCGGCTTCCGGCACTCCCGTTGCAAGTAATATTCTGGGTTATCAGGTGGACGGCGAAGTCGGAGCCAAGAGCTTTCCGATGCCGAATGGTGCGACCGGACCGGTGGCGCTGTGGGACATGAACGACGGCGTGTTCTATCTGCGCACTTTTAATCAGGCCGGTTTTCCGATGCCGCTTGAGCGGTATCGGTTTGTGAAGGAAGAAATTGCCAACGCACTTCCCGCAGGACAGAGCGGTGGAATTGATCCTTCTCAGATGGTGAGCCGTAGTGAGTTCGACCAGCTGGCTCACAAGATCGATGATCTGGCTGGAAGCATCCGAAACATGCAGAACCAAAGTCAGGGCCAGAATCAGGCCGCAAACAGGACCAACAACGGCGGGAGGTAATTGTGATGGGCCAGTCTATTTTTCAGGCCGCGGGAATCGGAATTCCTCAGACTCCCGCTCAGCCTGCCCAACAGCTGCAGATGAGCGGCGGAGCTCCATTGATGACGTCTGTGCAGCGAGCCGCGTTCGTGATGAAGGCCATGACAAACCCGGCGGCCTTTGTAAAACAGCAGTTTCCGGATATTCCGAATGAGATCATCAATAATCCTCAGGAGATCTTCAATTATCTTCAGAGGACGAGAGGGATTTCTCAGGCGGACATTCAGAAGGCTCAGGCCGAGAACCCCTTTGGAGGTGGCAGATAAATGTCAACAGTCGCACAGGATGTACAACAGATCAGAGAGGCTATTTATGGACGGGAAGTTCGGGAGGCCATCGCTGATGGAATTGAACATTGCTATTCGGATGTGAGTAGCGGTGCTACTACGGCAAACGCAGCCGCAGCTGCTGCAAACGCTGCCGCTCAGAGAGCCAATACGGCTGCGGCCGGAGCAGAAGGCATTCCCGGAACAGCCAGTTTGGAAGATGTAAATAATATAAAGAGCACTTTCAGTGGCCCTCGTGTCCCGACAGGTAATGAAACAAAACTGTCAGATATGCGCTTAAATGGCGTATACAAACTTGAAAGAGCGAATGTTTCCAATCTGACAGATCTGCCAGATGGAGCAGAGCCTAATGTGACCTCAACACTTGTAAATTCAACAAATTTTTATTCCGGTGGAAATTTTATTCAGCAAGATTTTTATCAATTATCAAACAAAGTTTGGAGACGCCTTATCACATCTGATGGTGCAACTGTATATACTCCGTGGTTTCGGATTCCTATAACAGATCAGTTTCAAGCAAGAACTGTACCTTCTTCCATTTCGACGTTTGCCGCTCTCGTTGAATTGGGTGTGTATAACATTCCGACAAACGTGTTTAATCGCATGAGTGATGCCCCGGCGGGTGCCGTTTCATCAGTTTATACTTTGCTTGTTTTTCCAAACTCATATAATGGACAGTATACTACGCAGATTCTGATAGATATAAATACCAAAGTCTATTGCAGAATGATTGGAACATCCGACGGAGTAATTCTACACGATTGGTTTGTACTACATTCAAATCATCTATATTATGACGCAACTCCTTTTGAGGATGGCGCAACCACGTTGGCTTCTTTGCGAAATCCCGGAAGTTACAACATCCCATCCAATAGATTCGATAGTATAACTGATTGGCCGGACGGGCTTGTTCGTGGGACTTATACGCTTTTTAATATTACAAACGCCTTTGCCGGAACGTATATAATTCAGCATTTATATACTGTAAATGCTGACGAACAGTATTTTCGCATTATCAATTTTGATGGAACAATATATTTGGATTGGGTAGGGTTTACAAATAACGGTATAGTATATGCGGCAATAGGAGACAGCAGGACACAAAAAACAGCTGTCGTAAATGTTGCGTATCCCGATGTTGTCAAGAAGATCAAGAGATATAAAACTGTGTACAACTGGGGGATAGGCGGCTCAACTTATGTGAAAATCTCAGAAAGAACGAGTGCATATGAAATTTGTTCTGCACATAGTTTTGCCAATGTTGATGTTGTTTCAATGTGTTGGGGCTTTAATGATTATGGAAGAAATCTTCCAATCGGACAGCCCGGAGATACAGATGATACAACCGTTTGCGGAGCTATTTATAAATGCTTGAATAAGATTTATTCAGATAATCCGAAGTGCGCTGTGTTTGTCTTTACTCCGCTTCCGAATAAGAACGTAATTAATAACGCCAGTTCAAGAGCGGCATTTGATCCGTATGTAAGTGCTATTATTGCAACCTGCGAAAAATACGGCGTTGCTGTCTATAACAGCGAAGATGGAGGGCTTCCGCTTTTCGTTGTTGACAGTTTCTTTGACTATGACGAGACTCATTCCACAGACTATACAATCTGGGGGACGTGGATTGCAAGTCATCTACCATAAGGATTCTTACTTAAATTGCCATTTAAGGGGACTTGGGAGGAATGCAATGCACCGATTCATCAGACGTATTCTTCGGTATATTATTCGGCATAAGCGGCTTAATAAGATATTTAGTCGATGGAAATGGTTTAACCGTGTATGTTACGAGGAAGCTCAAGCGGTAATTGGAAACATTGAGCTAATATTGATAACCGAAGGTCAGCATGATCCGCAATTTAAGCTCGGCGATTTCATCAAATACACACCGTCTGAAGTTGCTGAAATATTACGGAAACACGCCGACGAATTTCTAACTTAAATAAGACTTTAAATCATTAATATTTTTCAAAACCCGAAGAAGCTTCCCGAGTTCGCGATAAGGGAGGCTTCTTTTGATTTAGCCACTTATAACTCTACGACCGACTTATGTTTTTGAGGAGGAGACCTGAATGACTTCTGAAAACGTTGGAATGACGATGCCTGTTACGCCCTATTACGGAGGCGGCTATGGCGGTGGCGACATGGGCTTCGGAGGCATGAATGGCTGGTGGGGCCTGATCATTCTGCTGGCGCTCATGGGCTACGGAAATGGATTCGGCGGCTTTGGCGGTTACGGTGGAAACGGCGGTGGATTCGTTAACGCGGACATTCAGCGCGGTTTCGATCAGCAGAGCGTCATGACCGGCATTAACGGCCTGCAGAATGCCGTCAACACCGGATTCGGCAATGTCCAGACGGCTCTGTGCAGCGGATTTGCTGGGGTAAATCAGGGCGTTTCGAACGGTTTCGCTCAGGCGGAGATCGCGGCGAACAGTCGTCAGATGGCCGACATGAATCAGACCTTCGCCCTTCAGAGCGCTCTGCAGAACTGTTGCTGCGAGAATCGGGCAGCCACCGCGGATCTGAAGTACACGGTGGCCACTGAAGCCTGCGCTGACAGGAATGCAGTTTCCAACGCCCTGCGCGATGTTCTGACGGCGAATGCTGCCGGAACGCAGCGGATTATTGACCAGCTGTGCGCGGACAAGATGGACGCGAAGAATGAGAAGATCGCCGAGCTGCAGAATCAGCTGACGATGGCTCAGCTGGCCGCTTCCCAGAATGCTCAGACCGCGGCTATCCTTGCCAACAATGAAGCGCAGACAAGCGCTCTGGAGCAGTATTTGGCTCCTGTTCCCCGTCCTGCCTACATGGTGCAGAATCCCAACTGTTGCGGCCAGTTTGGCTATGGCGGATGCGGCTGCGCGGCGTAATTCGGAAGTGATCATTTAGGGGCTGTTCGTGGCGGGCAGCCCCTTATTTTGCTTTTTGGCAATAATTGATTGGAGGGAATCAAAATGGCAGTTGAACTTGGCTATGCCGCCGAGCAGACGATTCAGCCCGGCGCCGGAGCAATTCTGGAAACGATCCGTCCGTGCAGGAAGTGTCCGCAGAACGTGATCCATGAGAACATGTCGCCCAATGCGACGCTGCGGGGGATCGTGAAGAACCCCTGCTGCAATGCTGTGGCTCAGTATGAAGTAAGCTTCAGCGGCAATATTGCTGTTCCAGAAGGCGGGACGGCCGGGGAAATCCAGCTGGCGCTGAGCGTCAACGGATATATTCGGCCGCTGACCATTGCTGCTGCGACGCCTGCCGCCGCAGAAGAATTCTGGCATGTGAGCGGAGACACCACAATTGACGTCCCAGCCGGATGTTGCACGGACGTAGCTGTCGTGAACGCCTCTGTGAGCGCTACTCCGGCGACAACGCCCGCTCCGGCGCTCGTGAGCCGGAATCTGAACGTTAAGATTTCCCGGGTCGCGTAAGGAGGGACGGACGATGAAAGAATTCAAGAATCTGAAGCGGATCGCTCAGGAAGAGCTTGAGAAGCTGGATGCCCAGTATGCCAACAAGAGCGAATTCACCGCGGCTGATGCGGAGATGTATAAGTGCCTGATGATGGCTCTCGAGAAGCAGATGCGGATCGAGCAGATCCAGGAAGAGATGGGCATGGGTGAAGAGGAAGGCATGGACGGCATGAGCGGCCGCCGGGGGCGGAGCTCCGTGACCGGCCGGTACGTGAGCCGTGAAGGCGGAAACAGCTATGCCGACGGATATTCCCAGGGGTATTCTGAGGGGATGCGTCAGGGCGGTATGAGCGGACACTGGCCGCCAATGATGCCGCCGTATCACGACGAGCGGTACCGCTACTAACGGTTATCACAGACGTACGGAGTAGTCCGTCCAGGGATTTTATCAGCTCCCTTCTCTGGATGGCGGGACTGGAGTACGCCGGAGGGGACGCCAGCGTCTGGTGATAATACAGAGGGCGCGGTTCATGCTGCGTTCCTCTGTCTAAACAGAGAGGTCACATCAAATGGATCAGCAACACATCGTTGAATTCGAGGACTGGTGTTTTAAGTGCAAGCATTATCCCGTTGACGAAACGGAAGATCCATGTGACGAGTGTTTGCGCTGCCCTTTGAACTGGAACAGCAGGCAGCCAGTCATGTTTGAAGAGGCACGGGATTAACAATCCCTCCTCTTTTTTCTATTTTAGATTTGATTTCTATTTTAGGATAAACGGAAATTTGTCGTTTCTGGGCTCGAATTTTTCAACGACTTCTGCAGAAAGGAGGTCGTTTGACATGAGCAATACGACAATTTATACTGGGGATGTACTGCAGAACCTTGACAACCGCATTACGGATTGTCCGCGTGGAACGGAAATGAACGACAAAATCGGACTGGTACCGTTCATTGACATCTGGCTGGAGCTGTTTAAGAAGAACAGCGTCAAACAGGCGTCGTACGGACGGCTAATCCAGTCGAAGAAGACTCTGGAGAAATACGCCATTGCAAAGAAAAGCATCGGCGAGATCAGTTTCTTTGATATCCAGAGATATGTGAATGAACTGGTAGAAAACGGATACGCGATCAATGGGCTGAAAAAGCAGGTTCTGATCGTAACCGCTCCGTTGCGTCAGGCTGCAGCGATGAAGATCATCAGCGCAGACCCCTGTATTGGGCTAAAATTGCCCGTAGAAGACAAGGTTCTGAAAAAGGCGAAGGAGATCATTGCCTACACCGCCGACGAACAGGAGAGGCTCTGGAAGGCAATTAAAGCGAATCCGACAGTTGGGTACCTCGCAATCGGTTTTATGATCGAAACCGGGGTCCGGAGCGGCGAGCTTCTGGCGCTGAAATGGAGCGATTTGCAGATCGACCGCAGTCGGATGCACATTCATGCGACGATTGTGAACCCGATGTACCCGTCAGCGGTTTACCAGGATTCTCCGAAGAGCAAGAGCAGCAACCGGGTGATCCCGCTGACTCCCCGGGCGAAGGCTCTGATAAAAATCCTGCAGAGCCGGCGAAAGACGGAATGGGTATTCGAGCAGGATGGAGAGCGGTACACGTACCAGAAGCTCCAGTACCAGACGAAGAAGCTGTGCCGGGAAGCCGGAGTGGAATTCCATGGCGAGCACGTGTTTCGGCATACGTTCGCGACAAATTGCTACTACAAAGGAATTGACGTGAAAATTCTCAGCAAAATGATGGGCCACAGCAGTGTGCAGGTGACGTACAATACGTACATTAACCTGTACGGGGATGGTTTCGACGATATGTACGCGGCGCTGTGCTTCTGATAAAAGGAGATGGAGTGAATGGTATTTTTCTGGTTTCTGGATTTCTGGTGAAGTGGTTTCCGGCTTTCCCGGATGCCACAAATCCTTGCATAAAGGTCTTGCGTTTGAGAACAAAGAAAAATCAGCGCCCGGTTGGAGCCCGCGAACGCTGATTTCTCAAGGGTTTGGTGGAGGTGCCATCCAGACTCGAACTGGAGAATAAAGGTTTTGCAGATCAATCTGAAGAAAGGTGCGGACAGTTCGTAATGCCAGATTCTACAAATCGGTCTGTTTTTAACCCGGAAATAGAAAGCTTATTTTAGATTTGATTTGAGGTCGGTTCTATGATAAACTCATGAAAAACGAAGGAGGGGTTTTCAAATGAAGAAGATTTTGGTTCTGGTAATGGCATTAACGATGCTTGTCGGGATTGCATCCGCTTCAGAAGTGGATCTTTCTGGCATGTCGGATGAGGAGCTCGTTGCCCTCAGCCAAAGAATCTGCACGGAGATTTTTGAGCGCAAAATTGAGAAGACCGCACATCTGTCCGCCGGAGAATATACTGGTGGAAAGGAAATTCCCACTGGTGATTATATACTGTTTGTGGATAACCGGGAAGGCGACGCTCCGATTCAAATTAGTTTTGCAACGAAGACCTATGACGACTTTTGGGGTTCGGTCAATGTCGGAGAAGCGTACCGGAAAATGATTACAGTTTATGATGGCGATCGGCTCGTTGTTCACAACGATTTCGATCTGACGATTCATCTACAGGGCGTCGTGAACTTTGAGTAATCTGACGACGATGCACAGGGCTGGGCAACCGGCCCTTTTCTTTTTCGATTTTTACAAGGTCTATTGTGAAAGGAGGTACGAACAATAGTTATCGTTGCCAAAGATGGTCTCTGGGCCGTTATGGGGGAGCAGGAGAAAGTTGACTCGTTTTACAGGCTTACGGATGGAGTTGCGGCGTTGGCCAAGGAAAAACATAAGACAGTCACTGTAAGGCAATTTTACAGGGA
>Ga0326511_10000469_pt1 | contig 35477 bp, 51 predicted proteins | sample 0_2496_0518_D_FD_203701 | JGI IMG/M metagenome (GOLD analysis project Ga0326511, IMG submission 203701) | Bovine rumen microbial communities from UC Davis, California, United States - 0_2496_0518 | ecosystem: Host-associated > Mammals > Digestive system > Stomach > Rumen | place: USA...
AATAAAGTATTTATTGGTTACTGCCGACCACAGGGAACTATATTTCGACCATTGGTTGGATATGATTTCGGCAATGGCAACAATGATTGATAAAGGCGAGACGGTCTGTGTCAAAAAACTGGATGAACGGATTACGAATGATGAAAAGTGTTGCTGATGAAATCCGGTTAATCCATAAAGAACTCGGATGGGTAATGAAGCACCTCGCCAACATCTATCAGGCTGTGAAGTCAGACGACGACACAGCCGTTGTTGATGAAACCGACCCACGCCAAATGTCGCTATTCCCCGACAATGGAGAAACTGACGATAATTTATAGGTATGAAATGAAGTCGAAACAACAGATTATAATGGAACTGTACGAAACAAACTTTGTTGAGAAGTACGCCCGGAAGATTGCCAACGATGCCGACAGGATGTTTCTCGATGATATTGTTGCGGAGTTGTATTTATACATCTGTGAAATGCCGACAGACCTGATTACAGGCATATACAACCGTTGCGGTATTAATTGTTTCAGACGGTACATTTCGGGTGTTGTGTTCAAACAGATGAGGTCGCAGAATAGTAAGATATTTTGGAAGTACAAACGACACGCACAGCGGTATATACCTGCATCACAGGTCGAGAACTTTGATAGGTTATGGGAAGAAAGCGGAAACAACTCACTATAGACACATCGGCAAAGGTATTCCACGACCTCGATGTCGAGTACACAGCCAACGACTATAACAATGCAATGGTTGATGCGCTCAATAGTCTGCCGCCAGATGAACGCTCGATGATGATTCTGTATATCGCTACAGGATGCAACAAAAGCAAACTGGCAAAGATGCTCGGCTGTAGTCGCACGCACATACACCCTCGTATCGTTGCACTCCAAACAAAACTGAAAGAAATAATCAAAACAAAAAAAAACGCTGACGATGATTTATATTAACATTCTACTGATTGCCGCTATATGGGTGTTCCTGCTCGATTTGAGCGGAGCGTGGCAGTCAATGACAACCCATATTTCGGAATGGCTCACAAACGGCAAAATCCGAAAACCGATAGAGTTGAAGCCTTTTTCCTGCTCGTTGTGTATGACCTTTTGGACAGGCTTGTTGTACATCCTGATTGCAGGACGATTCACAGTGCCGACAGTGGCGTATGTCTGTCTGATTGCATACCTGACACCGAGAATCAAAGACACGCTGATTGTTGCTGATGCAATGTTGGCGAGATTGTTCAACCTTTTAATAAGTCGCAAAGATGGATAACAAACCAACTATGACGAATGAACAGCGGAAAACCCTGCAGCGGTATGAAAAGCACCTCCACAGCGCTTTTTATGCCGACTACGTTGTAGGACTACCAGCAAATGACGTTCGTGTCTTATTCGGCGTTTTCAACAAAATTTACTCCACCACCGAAACAAACTACAGTTGCAATTTCTGTGTGTTGAGAGTGTTGAAAGGCTTGGCGAGACTGTATTACAAATCTGACAGCAATAAAAAGACGAAATGAAAGAAAAGAAATCAATCATACAACAGGCTGTTATATTGCCAATTTCCGCACTGGAAACCAACACCGGACAGATTGAGGGATTGCCAAAGAACCCACGACTGATAAAGGGCGAGAAGTTCAAGAAACTCAAAAAGAGTATCGAGGACAATCCCGAAATGCTTGCGTTGCGAGAACTGCTCGTTTATCCTATAGGGGGGGGCAAATATATTATTATAGGGGGCAATATGCGATACACGGCAATGTCTGAATTAGGATATAAAGATGCGCCGTGTAAAGTCATTGACGAGAGTGCCACCGTTGAACAACTACAGGCATACACCATCAAAGACAACAGCGGATTTGGCGAGTGGGATATGGACTTACTCGCCAATGAATGGGATGTCGTTTTGCTTTCCGAGTGGGGTGTTGATTTGCCAACGGTCAGTGAAACCGAGAAACTATCACTACTCGATTATACAGGTGTGTACTATGAACCGCTGAAAGTACCTGACATTAAACTGATGGACTGCGTAAACCTCGACAAATTCAATGCCAAACTACAGGCGTTGAAAGAGTACAATTTGACTGATGAACAACGAGAAACGCTGAAATGGTTTGCATACCGATTCATAAAGATAGATTTTGAGAGTGTTGCGAATTACTATGCTTTCAATGCCACTGACGAGGAAAAGAAAGCCATTGAACGGCTGCGGTTGGTATTGACTGACAATGGCGTAAATGGTTTTATTCAGGACGATTTGTTGAGGGTTGCAGAGCGGGTTATGTTTGACGATGATAAGGAGAGCGAAGAATGAAAGACGACATACACATACTAATCCCATCGTACCACAGACCGAAAAACAACAAGACGGTCAAATACTTTGTCAAAATGGGATGGCAACCCGACAAACTGCACGTATTCATTGACAGCGAAGCAGACGACAAAGCGGACTATGACTTTGAATGTGCGAAGCAGGGTGTACAACTCCACGTCTTTGATATGAATGAAGCACGCAAGCGGTATGACTATATCCACCGACCTACACCTGCAAGACGTGCCGCAGGTCAAGCACGCAATATGTTTCAGGACTGGGCAAAAGAGAACGGCATTGATTTTTACTGTGTCATTGACGATGATACGCAAGGCTATGGAATCAAGTTCCCAAAGCACAGTGAAACGAGAGCGACCATTGACGACATCCGGGATGTGTTCTTTTACATCGAGGAATTTATGAGACGACAACACATTGGTTTGTTCGGACTGATGCAAAGTGGAGATGCGATTGGTGGAGCGAAACCACGATTGTACATTCCCAAAGTAATGAATACAACATTTTACCTGCTACCGTATGTGTACAGGGGCGAAAGAGGTGTGCAGGATGATGATACGAGTATGTTCGTGGGCGTGATGAACGAGGGGTATTTTACAGGCAGTACAGGTTGCGGTCTTATGCTGCATCAAACACCGAGTGCAAAGGCAACAGGCGGACTTACTGACTTATACAACGAATGCAAGTTGCTGAATAAATCACTCGTGACACCAATACAGTTTCCATCCGCTATCTTTGCCGAAAAGCAGGTCAAGAATGGCGGACGGTTACACCATCACATTTGCAACAAATACTTATTCCCACGAGTGTTGAAAGTCAAAGCAACAGACCGCAGCAATATGGCGTGGGATTCATTCCCTGAAGATATACCATTCACAAACGAACCGAATAGATTATGGCAACGAGAAAATCAATAACAAAGCAGAAAAAGGAAGCGATGATTGATGCACTGCGCCGTAGTGCAGGAAACATCACTGTCGCCTGTAAGAATGTAGGTGTGTCACGTGATACACATTACAGATGGTTGCACGATGACGACTGGTACAATGACGAGTGTTCAAAGGTTGATGAGGAAACAGGCGATATGGTTGAGGGCGAATTGATGAAACACATTCGCAATGGCAACCTTACGGCAATCATATTCTACTGCAAAACCAAACTGAAAGACAGGGGATATGTTGAAAAGAACGAAATGGATTTGGGCGGAGATATGACAATTAATGTGACCGACTTTGAATGAGACGACAGCGGACTATAACTGTAAACCTGTATAAACCCAAAGACTATCAGTTGGCGGTGCATCGTGGACTGTCCGAACACTGGGCGGATTCATTCCACTTTGTAAAGGCTGTGCGCCAGTGCGGAAAGTCGATGATGGCTGAAAACATCCTGATTAAAGCGTCACTGACACACCCGAACCAAACATCCGTACTGATTGCACCGACATTCAAACAGGCACGCAAGATTCTCAAATCTATTGTCCGCAAGTTCAGACGTACACCCCTGTATGCGGGAAGTAACAGCAGCGACCTCGAATTTACATTCTCCAATGGCAGTATCATTGTGTTTCTGTCTGCCGAACAGGGCGACAATATACGTGGTCAGACGGTGTCGCAATATGGTGTGTTGGTAATTGATGAAGCAGCGTATATCAGCGATGAAGTCTTTTACACCGCAACACCTTTCGTCAATGCAAACCACGCACCCATTGTCGCAGTCAGTACACCGAGATTCAAACAGGGTTTCTTCTATGATTTCTACGCTGATGGGTTGCAGGGCAAAGCAAACATCTACGCATACGATTTCACGGACTACGACAATCCATTTCTGACACCTGAAAAGTTGGAAATGTACCGCAACAAAATGCCGTTGAATCTATTCCGAGCAGACTACCTCGGACAATGGATGGAAACAACGTCTGATGTGTTCGGAGATTTCAAAAAGGTACTGTCAAACACTGTGTCAATGACCGGGCAATATACAGCCGGTATCGACTGGGGTGTTGGTAAGAACGCAAAGAGTAACGACAGCGACAGCACCTCTTTGTCGATATTCAACAATCTACATCAACAGGTCGGTATATTCCATTGGAACGATCTCGATGAAACAACGACCATTGCACGAATAGTTGAGACGCTGAAACAGTTTAATGTCCGCAAGGTTGTAGTGGAAACAAACAGCATCGGCAGTGTGTATCTGGGATTGTTGCGAAGGGCAATCCAACAGGCAGGGTTGCTTTGTCAGGTTGTTGAATTTGCGACCACCAACGACAGCAAACGTGAAGCAATAGAATACTTTATCGTACAGGTGCAAAACCGCACAATTCAACTGCTTGACGACAACGAGCAGTCAATACAGATGTCCGCTTTCAGGATGGAGAAAACACCTACAGGCAAAGTAACCTACAACGGCACACCCGGCTATCACGACGACTGTATAATGGCAACCGCTATGGCACTACACGGATTGAAAATTGGAACGTATAACATACTTTAAAACAATGAAGATAATAAACAGTTGGCGACAGGTTACATTGTCGCAATTCACGGAAATTCTGAAACTGCAATCCGAGAATCAGGATGCAGCGAAATTCACTCAAAAGGTAATTGAACACCTGTACGGCATCGACCCTCTGACGATACCTTATACCGAGTATCTGTCAATGATAAGAGGTTTGAACGAATTCTTTGACAAACCCATTGCCGAACAAAAGATTACGTCAAATGGTTGCTACACCATCAATGGCACAACGTACAGGTTGGATATTAATCCGCAGTCATTCACTACGGCACAGTATATCGACTTTACAAACTTTGCAAAAGAGCCGAGCAGATATGCTGATATGCTTTCCGTTGTGTTGATTCCTGACGGTCATTTGTACAACGATGGGTACGATATGGAAAAGACCAAAGCGGACATTGGGGCAATGCCTGTTGATAATGTCCTCGGCATTGTCAGTTTTTTTCAGGAATGGTCAAAAGCATCCATCAAAACCATCCTGCGCTTTTTGACCAAGCAGATGAAGTCGAAGAAAACGAGCAGGAAAACAATGCGGAAGTTGAAACAGGAAATCAATCGCCTCTCGCAATGTATGGAATTATCCCATTCGTGCTGACGTACTGCCAATTGACAAACGAAACACTAACTACAGCAATGCGTGAAAGCGTGTTGCAGGTGCTATTCATATACAACTACGAACACACACGAAGACTGCTTGACGAAGAGAACCGCCGCAGGTATGCTGTTGGCGGTTTCAATGGCATACGATAATTTATTGTCAAAATATCTTTACAATGGCACAAACCGAAGTCGAAATACTTAATATAGACACCTCGCAAAGCGTTCGCTCAATTGCAGACCTGAAAGCAGAGATCAAAGCACTGAAAGACCAACTCGTTACACTGGAAGCAGGAACGGAAGAGTACAACGAAGTACTGGTTAAGGTTGCAAACAAGCAGCACGAATTGGTTGAAATTACCGAACAGGTCAAACAATCCAGTCAGGATTTTGGCGACCGTATGGCAAATGTTGCAGGTGCGATTGGCGGTGTGAGTGGTGCAGTGCAGACAGTGACAGGTGCATTGTCTTTGATGGGCGTGGAAATTGGCGATGATGCCAAACTGATGAAAACGCTTGTATCTGCAATGTCAATCACATCGGGCATTACTGCCATTGATAAAGGTATGAAAGCGGTTAAGGCTCTGACTGTATCGTTAAAAGCATCTACCGCAGCGGCAGGCGGACTCGGAAAGGCTCTGAAAGCACTTGCAATGTCAAATCCATTTACAGCGATACTGGCAGGTGTTGTCGCTGTTACCGCTGCGGTTGTCGCTTTAACCAAAGCCATAGGAAACGCACGTGAAGCACAAGCGAGGTTGCAACAGGCTTCCGACAACAAACAGATGTTGGATGCGTACAACGAGTTGGAAACAAAACTCAATACGCAGGTCGAAATGATGAAGATTGACGGGCAAACCGATTATCAAGTGTTTCTACAAAAGAAAGCCAATGCAAAAGCACTGCGTGACCAAGCGGAACAGAACCTCAATCATTATCTTAAAATTATTCAAACAGGCTCACGTGCAGAGAGAAAAGCAGCCGAAGAATTTTATCAGATATGGAGTGAAGCATACGACAAAAGGGCAGCGGACTATCAGGCATTGATAGACCAAACAGCCATCGAAGAACACCGAGAAGAAAAGCGCAGGGAAGCAGAACAGGAAGCAGCAAGACGAGCCCGACAGCAAAGGGCGCAAGCAGCGGCATCGGCAGCAGCGGCACAAAAGAAAGCGGAACTCGCACAGATAGCAAAGATTGAGCGTGATGCGCAAATTGCTTTGATGGATGCAGAGGACGCAGAACTGGCGAAACTCAAAGACACCTACGATGAGCAGGTCAGATTGTACCAAAAGCGAGGACAGGATATTTCCACACTTACAGCAAAGTATGAAAAGGAACGTCAGGCGATAATCGACAAGTATATTGCTGAACGTGTGCAGAAAGACATTGAAGCAGCCGAGAAAGAAGAAGAAAGAGCAGCGAATAAGTCTGCGGCATTGGTCAGACTATTGGAAAAACAGATGGCAGACGAACAAGCCATTTATGACCGGATGCAGATTGAAACCGACAACCTACTGGCAAAGGATTACACCGAAGAAAAGGTCGAGGAAGCGGAAGCAATGATGGAATCCGCTTATATGGCATTGCTACAACATAGAATTGAACTCGAACAGCAACTGTTACAGAGTGAAGCACTGACAGACGAGGACAGAGAAGAGTTGCAGGATTCCTTACTACAGCATCAAAAGGAACGTGCCGAATTGAGTGTGCAGATTGAACAGAAAGCATTGGAAAAACGCAAAGCACTGTATCAGAATTACGCAAAGGCAGTCAATTCGATTACGTCTTCTATAACATCAATCCTCGGCACTATTGGCGGCACACTCGAAGAGGGTAGCAAACAATGGAAAGCGGTAAAGATTGCGGAAGCAACCATTTCAACCATTCAGGGCGGTGTCGCTGCATATATGGGTATGGTTGAAAGCATACCGGGTCCGGCAGGTTTGATTGCAGGTGCGGTTGCAGCAGCGGCAACGGTGGCGGCAGGTATGGCGGAAGTGGCAAAGATACGCAACACTGAAATATCTACTGGCGGTAGCAGTGGAACAGCATCCACTACAACGGCACTCGGAAGCGTCAAACCTACAGCGGTACGGGTTGCAGCAACACAGGTCACAAACACCCGACAAACATCTACAACATCCGACATCGAGGAATTGCCCGATACAAAGGTGTACGTGTTGGAATCCGATATTACCAACGCACAAAGGAATGTAAAAACAACTGTCGAACAGGCAACATTTTAAACTATGAATATTTACAAGATTACCATTGATGATTTGACCGACCCCGAACTGGGGTTGATGGCAATATCCCTCGTGGATTTTCCTGCGGTCGAAAAGAACTTTATCCGCTTTAAGGATGAGAAGCAGCCACAGCGAATAATGCTGAAAACAGACAACGACCAACGTGTTATAACTGGCGTTGCACTACTGGCAGACACACCCATATATCGTTACGACCCTGCTATGGGTGGGGATTATTACATTGTATTTGAGCGTGAAACAATCAAAACACTCGTTGAGAAATATAGCCGTGACGGTCTGTTGAATGTCATTAACCTGCAACACAACGCCAATACATACAGCATCAACGCCTGTACGATGATTGAAAGTTACTTTGTCAATGCCGAGCGTGGAATATGCCCGATTGAGTTTAGCGGCATTCCTGATGGCTCGTGGATTGTGTCTTTCAAAGTGACCGATGAAAACCTGTGGCAAGCGATAAAGGCGAGCAACGGCGAAGAGGGTGGTTTAAATGGATTCAGCGTTGAAATCACAACTGGCATTGCACCGATGAAACGCCAAAAACCTGTCGAGGAACTTTCGATTGACGAGTTTGTTGATATGCTGACCGAGAAACAACCGTCAGAGTTGGACGAATTCTTTTCAGTCACAAAGGGCGATATTCGCAGTGCCATTGATAAACAGAAGCAGTTGGAAATAACCATCGAGAAAGGCGGCAAGGAATCAACCATCATTGCACAAATAAAGGAACTTGGAAAACTGGACGGAAAGGTTGTAGTAAATGCGTATCTGCCCGAAAGGGGTTTGTGGCAAACTATCAACATTGAAAACATCAAAGCAATCGAGGTTACGGAAGTTGGATTGGCTCCGTGGAACTACGACCTGCCGAGTTACAAAGATACTGTCGAAAATGACGATATTGTTGTAACAGATAGCATCATTGCAGACCGCAGCACGATAGAAGCGTGTATGGACGGACAATTCTTTGCAATGATTACTTACGATGATGAGAGCAAAGAACATACGCCTGCGACTGGTATGCGTCAGGTGCAGGTGTGCGCCTACGGTACAACCCTGCGTGGCAATGAGTGTTTCAGGGCGTATGAATACTTTGGCGACACATCGGGAAGTTTGCCCGGTGGGGTTGGTAACTGGCGACTATTCCTGACAAAGCGTTGCAAGTCATTTCATATTATGTCAGAAGCGCAACGCTGGTCGTCACTGCCGCCTGGGTATCACTTGAACGATGTTGATATGACGACCATATACAAACAAATCAACCCATCGGCAATTAAAAGGATATGACAGACCGTTCAATTGACTATGGCGAGGTATCTGACAGCACGAAACTATACCAGTTAATCAAAGACCTGTTAGACGCTTACAGAGCCAATATTGAAAAAGCACAAGCAGTTGCAAGTGGCGAACTGATTAATGCAGCGACTTATAGTGCGAACAAATGGGAATTGCGTTGGAAAGGTCAAACCCTGCAACTGGTTTTGTTGCTGCCCGAACAATGGCAATACATTGAAGAAGGACGATCGCCAACGCAACGTAGCGAGGGCGGTGTTCTTTATCCTGCAATATTGGAATGGGTAAAGGTCAAAAGGATTGTGCCACGACCCGACCCAAAGACACACAAAGTGCCAAAGATTGAATCGGTGGCGTGGGCGATAACAAAGAAAATCCACAAGCGAGGATATTTCGACCCTGACCATCACGGAAAGCACCCATTAAGGACTGCGATTGAAGAAACGGACATTGTAGCGGCTTTCGCAACCGCACTGGCAGACCAGTTCAACCGCATTATAAAAGTCGAACTGGCGGAGAATTTGACCAAAATAACTCGCCATTAATGTACACAAACCACAAATCACGATAATTTAATATCAAAAATCACGAAAAATGCCGAATTACTACCATATAAAGGTTCGCAGAGATACCGCAGCAAATTGGGCGGCTAACAATCCGACCCCTGCTTATGGCGAAATCTGTCAGGAAACAGACACCAAACGTAAAAAGATTGGCGATGGTGCTACTGCGTACAACTCATTACCATACGACCAACCGGGCAACGCTACCACATCCTCGGCAGGTCTTATGTCTGCAGCGGACAAACAAAAGTTGGACGGTATTGATATGTCGCAATATGCGAAACTCAACTCTCCGCTTTTCACAGGCACACCAACAGCACCGACCAAAAGCGGTTACGATGTCAGTAAACAACTTGCGACAGATGCCTACGTGCTGCATCAAATAGCAGCGGCATCGGCATCGGTAATGGTGCGTTGCATCTTTTCATTGTCTGCGAATACTGTTCAGAATATCATTAACAACATTTCCGAATGTGTCTTTATGGCTGTCAATGGGAAAGCGGTTGCAATAGAGAAGTCACAAAAACTCGTTGCAGGAATCAACTATGTTGATTTTGTTTTCAATACTGGTTCGCAGATTGCCTGTAGCAAGATTCCCGACGATGCCTTTGGCGGCATTTCCAATCTGACCGCTGCGGTATTGCCTGAAAGAATAATCGAGGTTGGCATTAAAGCCTTTAGTGGCTGTCCGGAAATGAATATGGTGTATTCGCTGTCGCCATTCGCAAAGATAGATGGCACAACGTTTCAGGGGACAAACTTACTAAAAGCATACGTACACAAAGCATTTGCCACGTACTATCAGGCGGATGCGGAATGGACTGCTTTAAATTGTCAATTTATAACATTCTAATACAATGATTAATACATTTGAATCCGTCAAAGTTTTAAAGGTCGACAAGGTCACAGACCTATCGACCAATTTTGCACCTGCATCCGGGAAACCGTTTCACATCTTTATCAATCCAAAGAGTGAATCCAGTTACGACATTGGCGATGTAGTGGTTATCACTGCGAAACCTGCCAAAAACAACACCGCAACGGCTGTTCCTGTCGTGATTGGCGACTGGAATCCTGTTTTGTTTGAAAACATTACGGCAGGGGCAATCGACATCACAACCAACGACATCTATTATTCCGAAGTTGATACCTACTAAACTATGAGTTTGATTGTTGGAATACTCAATGCGATAGGACGCAAACGCAACAGTGGAGGCAGTGGCGGTGGTTTTGTGCCTGACGATGACAACTACCTGACCACTGAAAGCAGCCGACCAATATTGACAGAGGGCGGCGACTATCTGTTGTGGGAAGCGGCAACAATCCTACTGTCTGAAGATGGTTTTGGACTACTGACTGAAAATTATAATCAATTAATTTGCGAACAATATGAGTAAAAAGAAAATTTCCGAACTCCCTGTGTTTAATGGCAATGCAGCGGAGTATGTCATTGTCGGTTACGATACTACCGATATGACAACAAAGAAATGTAATTTTGCCACGCTGATTGCCAACAGTGGCGACCCACGTATCAAACCATTGACAGCCGAGAATCTTGAAGTTGGCGATATGCTGTTCTTTGACCGTGCCGAAGAAAAATACTGCATTGTTAAGAAAGCAGCCATCGCAGCAGTTTTGGCAGACTACAACCAAACTCGCTACGAAACCAACTACGACACCTACATTGGCACATTCAATGGTGTTGCACACTTTGTCGCTTTGGACGATGCAGTTGCAAGCAACGCACTCTACAGCGATGATGTTGCTGCGACATCCTGTTTCTATCGTATCGAGATAGACAACACGCAGGCTGGCAGTATTACCCTGTCGGCAACAAGTGGCAATGCCAGTGTCGCAGAAACGACCATCACTTGGGGTGCAGGCGACACGATGTCAAGCATTGTCGCACAGTTCACGGCACTCAATACCACGTACATAACCTTTGCTGCACTTGACGACCAAAGCGGTGTAGGACTGGAGATTGGCGGTTATGGCAATAACACCCTCACGACATCGGGATTGTCAAACTGCACCGTCATTGACTGTTCAGGACTGGCAATGCTGTCGAGCCATAACAGTACCGCTGTTGTGGGCGGCACTTATGTACCCGGCAACGCCTATACCTTTATCGGTCAAGGTGTACACCATAATTTCAGAGGTGCTTCCGCAAACTCCATCCTCGGTGCAACCGTCAAGGCTCCGAATACAGTCTGTATTGCCAATGATGGTTTCAACTACAGTTACCGAGTCGGAATCAACTTTGCCAAATTCAAATCGTGGGCATCCGTCAGTGGCGATGATACATACTATGATGATGGCGAGGGCGGTCAGGATGATTCTGTAGGTCACGTGATGCGTGAATCGAGATTTAACACCGAGGTACGTGACTACACAGGCAGCGATGCACACCACCTCGGAATGAAAGACTACTATACACACCTGTTGAATGACCAGTCGGGCGAATATGCCGAACTGCGTGAAGAGTTTATTTCTCGCTATGGCAATATGACCTCGATGTATGACGGTTATTTGATGGCACACTGTATGGATGTGGCTGCCGCCAGTGGCACAACCAATGACCTGCGCAATTATGGTATGACGCAGACAGCAGCGAAAGCAGACTGCCTGAACGTCAATTACAATTACAAGTTCATTCCTGCATATCCGCCTGAATACAACGCACAGCATTATGGCGTGACTTCCGAGGGATTTGTGCCGGGTAAATACTACCATCCCGAACCGGGTGACATTGGTTTGATGTTCCGTGACGACATTATGCCTGTCATTAATGACAATATAACAGAAGTCAGAGCGGCATTGCTACAGAACGTTGGCACACCTCTTACAAACTCACTGTACAGAGGTTCGTGCGCTGACTGCGGCGGCGGCAGCTCGTGGTTCTTCGACGGCAGCGGCGGCTGTTTCAGCAGCGACGGCCGCTACGGCGGTTACTTCCGCTGTCGTCCTGTCCTCGCTTTAAGCCTTTCATAAGTTTGAATGTTTAATCTTTGCCGCTCCATCCCGTAGGGTGGGGCGGCATTGAAACAAACAATGAATCATTATGCCGAGAAAACGTCCGAAATCACTCGATGCACCTGTGGTTATGATTGCCCGAAGACTTGAAGCGTGGGCGTATCTGCGTTGCGACCAGTGGAAAAAGCAATACAGATATACCCTCGTGAATGATTTTCGCAGTCATATCACAGCGGCAAAGAATGAAATCATACGTGGTTTTGAATTGCACAACAGATTCAAAGACGAAAAACTATACCATTACAACCTCGCACAAACCGAATTGGCATTGACCGAGAGTTGTATGGATATAATGATAATGGACGAATTCTGCATAATGAGTGAAAAGGAATGGGCGCAGGCTGCAATGCAGATTGATGAAATAAGAATGGGATTGTCGAGGCTCGCTAACTCGCTAACTAAAGGCGTTGGTGGGTCGGAATCTTCGAACTGCGGAACGGAGAGCGTGTCTGCCAATTATAAGGATGTCTAACTATTCAGGTAAATATGGATAGTCAAATCAACATAGACAAGCAAAGAGGTTCGTGCGCTGACTACAACGGCAACAACTCGTGGTACTTCAACGGCAACAACGGCTGTTTCAACAACAACAACCGCTACAACGGTAACTTCCGCTGTCGTCCTGTCCTCGACTATGGCTGGTATGACAATGCGAAACTCGACACATATCCCATCACACTTGCAGACTGGTACATTATCAGTCGTGAAACTGCAAAGGGCAAAGCGAACAAACCCTGCTACGTGTTCTTTATCCTGAATCGGATAAACGAGTTGGTACAACTTGCACACGAGGTTGGAAATTTTGAGGTTATGCCGACCGAAAGCACTGCACATATTATCTTTGAACCGAGAGTGCGAGAGATTGTATGTGCTGTTGCATCGAAACGAGTGTTGCAAACTTACTACATCCGCAGTCTGCAACCATACCTCGAAAGCGTTCTGTACCATCCTGACAGTTACAGTTGCAGACGTGGCAAAGGCGGTCTGCGTGCCGTGATGCAGTTGCAGGATTATATCTTTGAGCAGTCAAACGGCTATACTTCCGATTTGTGGCTTGCGAAAGTGGATATACAGGCGTTCTTTATGTCGCTCAACTGCTTTCAGGTGTGCGAGGTCGTAACAAACTTCATCAACCGCAGAATGTCAGACCATCCACAGCGAGAGTTGCTTGTCTATCTGACACGCATAATCTATCTTGCAGCAACAAAAGACCATTTGAGGGATATGGCGCACCCTGCGGAACGAGTGTTGCTCGACCCTACCAAATCGCTTTACAACCGTCCGCACTATACAGGTGTACCCATTGGCGATTGGACGAGCCAAACGGCAGGATTAATCATTACTACGTTTCCGCTGCGGTATCTTGAATCTTTGGGATATAAGTTTATCCATTACACGGACGATACTGTTGTACTGGTCAGGGATAAGCGGCAATGGCTCGAAGATGTTGAACGACTTGCGAGATACTACAAAGAAAATTTTGGTTTGACACTGCACCCGAAGAAACGCTATCTGCAACACTACAGCAAGGGCGTTGAATGTTTGGGGTACAAAGTCAGATTTAACCGCATACTTCCGAGCAACAGAATCTATCATAATTTGACGTGGTATTTGGAGCGTACTATCCGCAAGGCTGAATCCCAACCGAGTTTTGCCATCAGTCACGCCGAGCAGATACAATCAACATTGAACAGTTACCTCGGTTTCCTGCGTTGGTGCAACGGTTACAGGCTCCGTGAAAAGGTCTGTAAAATGGTTTCTGATTCAGTACTCGGAACGGTGTTGAAACCATCCGAGGACTGTAAGAAAATAACCATCCGCAGGGAATACACAAAGAAAACATACTATCGAAACGAATATAAAACACTGAAACAACAATTAAAAGCAGCATAAAATGAAAAAGTACGGAAAATTTGTTTGTGGCGCATTGAGAGTGCCGCAGAACTATCCCAGTTACATAGAACTGGACGGACAAAAGGTTTACAACCCTACAGACGAGCAGTATGCCGCAGCCGGGTATCTGCCAATCGAAGAAACCGAACCTGAAACCCCTGCCGAGGGGAAAATGCCTGTGGCGCACTATGCCATCAGCGAGGACGGAACAAAGATTGTGCAGTCGTGGACTTACGAGGATATTCCTGTAATGGAAACCGAGCAGGAAACCGAAGCACCGAAGAAAACCACCAAAAAGAAATCCACGAAGTAAGATGCTATTTCTTGACGACACATTACCCATTATCCTGACCGAGAACGGTGACGATATTACCACAGAGCGTAAAAATGACCTCTGCGGCGATAACGTCACCGACTTGGTGGAAATGGTCATACCAACAAAAAGAACGGCACAGGCGGAAAATTTGACAATTTTAACTGTCAATGACACCACCGGAGCGCAGTTTGAATTTGTGTCGCAGTCTGCATCCATCAAACCGTATAAAGTGACTGCGATTTTCAACTTTAACGTTGATATGCCGTGCGGACAATACCATTTCATCCTGTCAGACATTGACGGGGAACTGCAGCGAGGATTGATGCAGGTTGGTATGAGAACGGCAGACGTGCAGCAATACAAACCCGAAATCAAAACGGTAAGTTATGAACGAAGATAATATCAAAGTACTGACATTGCAGATGAGGGAAGCGAATATCCCTATTCCAAAGGAAACCGAGGACAAATCCAAAGGGTTTGTCACGTTTGGAGAGGGCAACAATTATCCTGCTTTTCTCTACGACTGCTACAGCGAGTGTAGCATCCTGCAATCCATCATAAACGGTCTGATAGACTATGTTTGCGGCAATGGATTCACTGACGAGAATTTGTCGCAGAAGCAAATCAACAAAAAGGGCGAAACCTTTATTGATTTGGTAAAAAAGGCAGTTGCGGACTACGCCATATTCGGTGCTTTCGCATTGCAGATTATCCGAAACAAGAACGGCAAGATACTTGAATTGTATTGGATTGATGCAAGGCGTGTAAGACTGAATGAGGACGAAACATTAGTCTATTACCGCAAGGATTGGACAAAGAACAGGGAAACGAAAAAATATGACCGCTGGCAGCGTGATTATAAGTTTGACAACTGCATATACTACTACAAACGCCCTGCGTCACGTGGGGTGTATGGTCTGCCGATGTGGTCAAGTGTGGTTAAGGATGTGACAACGGCGATCGAGATTTCAAAATTTCACTTGTCGTCAATCCTGAATAATTTTGCAGCATCCGCCATTATCAACTTCAATAATGGTGTGCCAACAAAAGAGGAACAGAAAGATATCGAACGGAGAATCAACGAAAAGTTTTCAGGCTCTACAAATGCCGCCCGAATGATGCTTGTTTTCAACAACAACAAAGAACAGGCGGTAACCGCTGAAAGACTGTCAGAAGATAACTTCGACCAAAAATATCAGGCGTTGTCAAAGAGTGTGAAAGAAAACATCTTTGTCGCTTTCAGAGCGCAACCGCAACTGTTTGGCACCGACCCCGACCGCACTGGTTTCAACTCGCAGGAATATCAGGAAAGTTTCAAACTGTTCAAAAAGACAGTCATCGCACCCATACAAAGCGAGATTGAATCTGCTTTTGCACGAATCGACCCTGCATTTTCATTCAAACTGAAAGAGTTTGAAATTGATTTCGACCCGATACAAACACATCCGACAATATGAGAATACAACTGATTTCCGAAACAACACTCAAAGAACTCACATTGATTAACGACAATGTGGATGCAGCCTTTATTACACCTGCAATCCAAAAGGCGCAGGATATGGGATTACAGCCATTAATCGGCAGCAATCTACTTAATAAGGTTTGTACACTGGTAAAGGACAAAACCATTGACGAACCCGAAAACGAAGCATACAAAACACTGCTCGATGATTTTATCATTCCGTATCTTTGTAACAAAGTAATGGCGGATATTCAGATACCGCTGTTTGCAAAGTTGAGAAATGCCGGTATCGTGCAGTCGCAAGACCTACAGACGCAGCAATTGAGCCGTGAGGATGTGGACTACATCAAAAAGGATTTCGAGTATTCTGCGGACTTTTACGGCACGAGAATGACGGACTATTTGTGTGCGAATGCCAGTCAATACCCTGAATGGCGCAGTCGTAGAAACATTGCTGATATGCCTGCCGACCCTGAAACCTTTAATACGCAAATTGTATTATGAATCTGTCAGAAATAGCAACAGCCATCGAGCAGGGTTTTTCCCGTGTTGGATATGTCGAAAGCATCTACAATGATGATGTTTACGACATTTGGAACAATAGCGAAATCCGTTATCTGTCCGCCTGTTGGGAACTCGAAAGCATAGAAACGCAGAACGATGTTAAAGCATATAATCTGATTGTCTATGCTGCCGACAGACTGATGGAGAATGAGACGAACAAAGTGCAATGTTGGGATGCTGCCGAGCAAGCAATTGAAACGATGTTCAATTATATTACAGAAAACGGACAGTCCGATAATTTATATATAGAAGAAACCCGACAATATACACCATTCACGCAGAAATTTGCTGATTTTCTCGCAGGTGTGTATTGTAGGGTAAAGTTAAAAACATCAAACGAAATTAATCTTTGCACGTGACAATGAAACTGACCACAGAAAAGAAAATCGTTTGGCAATACATAGCATCAACGCTTGTATTGCTTTCAGGACTGGTGCTGATTTTCTTGAGTTTTTTCGCACCGCCCAAAGGGGCAATCGATGCAAGTGTTTTGACTGCATTTGGCGAGGCTCTTTCATTCGTTGGCGCAGTGTGGGGTATAGCAGCCACATCGACACGCAAAATCTATGAGATAGACAGAAAATACAAGTCTATCGAGGAACTTGCGGAAGAAAAAAAAGATTGATTTTTTTACACATTCAAGGCAATCCGATAATTTACTCACAAATACGTTAAAACAATGAATTTACCAAAAGCAAAAAGAATCCAGTTGGCAAAACTGATGAAACTGGTTAAAGAGATTCCGACCGAAGAGGGCGCAATCCTGTTTGTCGAGGGCGATGTCACTGTAGATGCAGAAGTCTTTGTCAGTGACACTGACGGCAATATGATTCCTGCGCCTGATGGTACGTACACAGCCGAGGGGAAAATCATTACGGTCACTGCCGGAAAGATTTCCGAGATTAAGGATGTGGAAACCGACCCGGTTGATAACAATGAAAACCCCGAAACGATGGAGGACGACAACCCCGACCCCACCGACACCGACAATCCCGATGAACTGAAAGCACGCATTGCGGAGTTGGAGACGGAAATTGCAGAAAAGGACAATAAAATTGCCGAGTTAGAGGCTAAAATTGCCGAGTACGAGCAGAACGAGGAAACCCCTGCCGCAGATTCCATCGAGGACGAGGAAAAGAAAAACAAATTCAACAAAGAGGAAAAACCGAAAGGTTTAACCCAAAGGATTCTTGACAGCATCCTGAATTAACCCGAATTATTAACTAAAAACATAAAAAAATGGCTTTTGATGTAACAGCATTAACCCAGTATGTTAATGAACACCGCAGCGAGTTGATGTCCGCCGCTGTTATTGCCTTTAAGTCGCAGCGACTTTTTCAGGTAATGCCCGAAGTAAAAGGACCGACCACACTTAACCTGCTTTCCGCACCTGTCACTTTTCAGAGTGGCGAAAGTTGCGGTTTCAATGCCAGTGGCAATGTAGCGTTCACGCAACGTGTACTAACTCCCGGCATTGTCAAGGTAAACGAGGAGTTTTGCCCAAAGACACTCCGCAAGTACTATATGCAGAACGAAGTTATGATTGGCGCAGGTCGTGAGACGATGCCTTTCGAGGAGAAAATTATGTCGCTCATTATCGCCAACATTGGTGCCGAGATGGAGAAAGCATTTTGGCAGGGCGATAAGACCAATGGCAGCGGCAATATGGCTTTCTTCGATGGTCTGCATACCATCCTGAAAGCAGATGCCACCGCAGGCACTCCCGTAATCCCCTCTGCAAACCAGTACACCGCTGGCAGCAGCGACACCATCTACGACCGTATGAAAACTTTGGTCGAAGTGGTTCCCGACAACCTCGGCAACAAAATGGAGTTCTATATGAGTACATCCAATTTCCGCAAACTGGCAATGCTCATTATGAACGCCAACCTGTATCACTACGAGCGCAACGTGAACAGCGAGGATATGGAAATGATTTTCCCCGGCACCGACATAAAGGTAAAGGGCGTAACTGGTTTGGCTGGCGTGAACGCCATTTGGGGTTTGAATCCCGAAGAGGTTGTTTACGGCTTCGACAAGCAGGACGATGTGGATAACTTCGACCTGTGGTTCAGCAAAGACAACGACACATTCCGCTTCAAATGTCAGTGGGCGGCAGGTGTGCAGTACGCATTCCCGAACAATGTCATTGCCGGTATTCCTTACGGTGGTCTTTAATCAATAGGACTGCTTGACAAATCAACGAGGGGGCGGCAACGTCCCCTCTATTAAAACAACAATTAAAACTTTAACAATATGTCTTGTACGCAAACCCTTTCAGATATAAACGTGAACTGTGGCAGCAACAGGGGCGGAATCCGTGAGGTAATGGCACAAAACCGCTCGGCTATCACAGGCATTACGCTGACTGATGGCGTAGTAACTGCGTTCACAATGGCGACAGGTGCGCCACAGGCTGCGAAGTTTATGTTTAAACCGCAGTCGTCAGTTTTAAATAGCACGTGGAATATAGACGAGGCGGCAGGTTCAAAGGGTGTGTCGAGCGAACTACAGATGCGCTTTTCCAAAATGGAAACAGCAAAGCGTACATCCATTGTGGCAATGGCGAATGCAGAAATGTACGTCGTTGTTAAGGATGTGAACGGCAAATACTGGTTGCTCGGCTACGACGACCCTGTGACACTGACCGCTGGCGGTGGAACATCTGGAACGACTTTCACTGATACCAACGAGTACACTGTTACGCTTGGCGACCAGTCAGAAGCGCTTCCTTACGAGGTTTCCGCATCCGCTGTCGAAACGTTTTTCAACGAAACCGTAACACCGTAAACTCCTTGTTTGATTTGCCCTTTGTGCGGTAGATTGGTTAAACGAAAGCGTCTTCCAAAAGAGGACGCTTTTTTCATTTTTTGCCCGATACGATAATTTGATATAAACTATATCCGATATGCTTTCGACTATCAGACCGATAATAATACCCCTTTCGGGGCTTGAGGATGCCGCAGGAACGTATTTGATGTACGAGGTACGTATGTTGTACAACGACAACTCTACAGGCGGCACAGCGGCAAAAACAATCTATCACGGCAAATCCTTTGTGGATGCCTACGGCAACACTGACATACAAATTGAAAAAGTGTTGCGTGATTATCTTTTCAGGTGGCGTTGTAAGTTTCATCCTGATTCGCAGCAATACCGCCCGGAGTGTTTGATAGGTTCTTTGTCGCAACAGTTGTATGCCATCGAAGCAGCCAACGACCTGTTTTGGAATACAACAATCGAGATTGCATATATATACAACGCCACCGAGCAGGTTGAAACGATAGATGTGAGTGGTGCGTGGTGTCCGCCATTCCAGTCAATGGGTGCGATATGCAGTTCTTTAGAGGATGTTGCGATTACTGACTACGTGCAGAATTATGCTGTACTATCCACGCCAGTACCGCCACACATTCCACCGATAGCAACCTCAAAATTCTGGCTCGGACTTGTATTGAATATCAATAAAGGTGCAGAAGCGAATGTCGGCAGTATTGCCATAGGTGCAACCAGTGTCGATAATATTGCCATCAACTACAGGCACGGTGGCACATACGCATTTGCTGTCACGCTTGCACAGTTATTCGCTGACCTGTCAAGCAATGATATTGATGGCGGTACAGCGACAACGACAGACTACTATGATGATATTGATGGCGGCAACTCCGCATCGACTTACAGCGGTTCTTATGATGGTGGAACGTCCGAGGATTCAGGATATACGAGCGACAGCGTGTTTGCAGGGTTGGGATTGTCGCTATTTTGGTATGTTGCAGGGAATCTTTACAGGCAAATTGCTGCGGTTGTGGATAACTGCGCAAAACCATTCTACGTGTCGTGGATAACCCCGACAGGTGGTTGGACTGCATACGGTTTCAGTGGCAATGTAACAAAGGGCATTACTGACGAGCAGACATCCATTGTCAATATTCTTGGCGATACTGATGTGTTGGCGAACAAAGAACAAAACACATTCAATCTATATTCAGGACGTGTGAACAAAGAAACCTACGCCCATTTAATGACGATGTTGCAATCACGAATCCTGTATGTGTATGACACTGCCCGTGATATGGGTTGGTACTGCACCGCAGCAACCAACAATGCGACAACCATTCCGAGCGTGACAGGTAAGTCGCAGACATTTCAAATACAACTTAAATCAATCAATGCCAACGAGCAATGAAACTCTATCTGAAATTTGACAGCGGCTTTCGGTTGATGAAAATGGATGCCGGGAGCGATATTGCACTCAATTTCTCGCACGACAATCTTGACAATCCAACAAACTATGTCAGCGAGTATTCATACAGTCTGAAAGTGCCGTGTTGCGAGGAAAACAACAAACTTTTCACGAACTTTCTGCATTTGGATTCGCTGATTGTGGCAGGTGGTTACACGCCTACGAAAAGTATGCAGTATGTTGTTACCGACAATGCAGGTTCTTTGATTTCCACAGGTACGGCATACGTAAAAAGTATTTCCAACGGTTATTACAATCTGTCGCTGACAGGTTCTTTGTCGAGGATATTCAACAGGCTCTTAAATTCAGGATGGAACGCTCGAAACAATGACCTCGAATACACCGAACTTACAGACTGGTTGCAGATGTATAAAAGCGGCAGCGGCGAGTTTTCATCCGGTATTAACGCCATCGACAAAGATATTGTTTACGCTTCGTGGATGATTCCAAAACCTGTATTCGACTGGGAAACCCTACAGACAACGAGATTGCTTTTGAAGTATGGTTTGGCACGTGGCAGGGTAACCGAGACGCAATGTTGGATTGCAAGTATTATCGGTTTCGCACCTACGGCACAGGGTCGTTTGCCCGGATTCAGCAACGAAAAATGGGTTGAACTTGGAGAGATATATGACGAGGGTTCCGAACAGTACATTACTGCAGGCGGATTCTCCGTGCTGCCTGTTCTTTGCTCAAAAAGAAATTCTGACGATGAGCCGATACGCACTTATGATGTTGGAGAGGGTGTTGTGGAGTGTCAAATCGGAGAATACCGCAGTTATTACCAACAGCCATTTATCTACGTATTCCGTTTGTGGCAGATGTATCAGGCGGAGTTTGCAAGGATTACAGGCGGCTATACCCTGAATTTGGACGACAGGTGGTTTAACGACAGCAATCCACAATTGGCAGGGTTGGTGTATATGCTGCCGAGGATGTGGGACGAGGGAAATACAGAAATACTCGGTGTGCAGGAACTTGGCAACGGAACAGCAACAAAGACACTGCCGACCGCAGCGACACAAACAAGCAGTTCGACATTTCTCGTAAATGGTCTGACTGCGGAAGCAGCCATTACACCATATCCGCAAGTCAGAAACAAGCGAGGTTGCAAAATCAGTTACGATTTCAATGTACATCTGACAGTACAACCAAACCAGTCTATACCGGGAAATGCGACACTGTACGGATCGCCATACAATTTTCTGCTGCTGAATGTGTCTGTAAGGGACGATTACAATCTGTATAACGGCTATCCTGCGACCATTGCAAACCACCGCTACGCAGTTATATTCCTGCCGACAGATGAGAGTATTACGATGGAAACAATAATGTCGGATGCACTGGCAAAAAGTTTCATACTGGCGGCAATGCAACAGGGGTATAAACTCGCTCAAGCGTCATACGAACCCGGCAGTACGCAATGGGAATTTGATTTTACTGACACGCTGTCTGCAATCAACCATCGTTCATCTTTTCAGGCGGACACATACGAAAGCCAAACGAGGATTGATGCGAATATAAGGTATCAGGACAATAATACACCATTCCTGTATGTGCAGAACGGAGCAACGACATACACATATAACAGTGGCGGCATTGTGACAGTGGAATTGTCGAACATCAAAGCACGAAGCACCTATGCAACCCGAACAGGCAAAGCACTGACACTCGGCAACCTTTTCAGGGATGAAAAGCCGTTTGGTGTACTGCTCAAATACTCAAAACTGATGCACTTGGTTTGGGATGTGGACGACAACGCAAAGACTGTCACTGTTAAAAAGTCTGCTGATTACTTTGCAGACATTGTGAACGGCGGTGCAGGGGTTACGGATATTAGTAAACTCGTTGATATTTCAAAGGGTGTTGAGGTTAATCCGATATCGTGGACTGATAACAAAGTGCAGTTAAATTATGCCGATAGTGATATGGATTACATCAAAGAGTATTCCAAACGCTACGGTCTTACATACGGCTCAAAATCCATTATTACAGCCAACGAAATAAAACCATCCACAAAACAACTGCTCGGACACAATGACAACGACACAATAAATCCTGTTGCGTTACTGTCTGAAAGTGTTATCCCGATTGGTCAATTGCTGTCTGTATCGTCTGCCGAAGTGGGGTATGTTGAGAATGATGCGATGATGTTGAACCAGTCAGGCGAAGAAAGCGACAATCATTATGGCTGTTTCCTATTCAGGACAAACAACGGTGTTTGGAATACTCGTATTTGTGGCGGTTGGCGTAATGATGGTGCCGACTTTGTCTATATTACTGACGACCTCGATTTTGAATACGATGTCGATGAATGGGCGTGGCACGGTCCGGGTGCGCTGACATCATACCACGAAGCAAGTTGGATAAAATGTTATGTCAGACCACAGTTCGATACAACCTCTTTGGATGGCTCTGTGTCGATTCATTTTGCTGCCGTGAGGGAATTGTACAGCGACCAGCACAACGAGCCTGTGTCGTATCTATACGAAGCAGTATGGAAAGACTACATCGAAGAAGTGTACAACGTACAGAACAAGACCGTACAACTGTATGCGCATATCAACAAATCAACACTCGACCTGCTACGTGCAAACCCTCTCGTCAAGATTGGAAACTGTCTGTATCTGCTTACTACAATCGAGGGATGGGGCGAACATTCCCCGTTGTCAAAACTGACATTGCGACAGATTTTTGACCTCGACAAACTGACTGGCGGTGCGAGATTAGAACCTCGTGACGCTTGGTTTATACTGACCGAGGACAACGAAGAAATCATTTGCGAGGATGGCGATAATTTACTACAGGAACATTAAAATACAATCATTATGGGATGGATTAAAGAATCAAACCGTTGGAAACATCTTTTGGGCGGAATCGTACTTGGTACATTCCTGACATTCTTTTGCGCTCTCGGCTGCGGTGGGGGTATGGAGTTTAAAGATAAGCAATGGGGCGGCAAATGGGATTGGCTCGACTTTCTCGCTACCTGTTTGGGCGGCATTATCGGGCAGGATATTCAGTTATTAATCATTTATATTATTGTCAAATGACACAAAAAGGAATCAATCTAATAAAGCAATTCGAGGGTTTGTGCCTGAAAGCGTACAAATGCCCGGCAGGTGTATGGACTATCGGTTACGGACATACACAGGGAGTTAAAGAGGGCGACACAATAACCGAGAGGGAAGCGGAAAACCTGTTGCGAAAGGATGTCTGCAACTTTGAGTGCAATGTGCGTTGCTCCGTCATTGCCAATCTTAACGACTACCAGTATGATGCGCTGACCTCGTTGGCGTACAATATTGGTTTGGGTGCGTTCCGCAAATCTACATTGCTACGCATTATCAACAATGGCAATGCCACCGAAGAAGAAATCCGCAAGCAGTTCGACAGATGGGTTTATGGTGGCGGCAAGCAACTGCCCGGATTGGTACGCAGACGACACGCAGAAGCAGACCTTTATTTCACTCCATATTGTTGATGTGATGAAGCATTATTTTCACTTTTGCTGTTTTCTTACAATAGCAGCATCCTTTATTTTACTTTCAGGATGCAGTCGTAAGATTGTGTCAGAGGTTGTGACCATACACGACACGGTGTACCAGTCTGCAACCAATGTCGAAAAGCAGTACCAACACGACAGTATCTATATTGACCGTTGGCACACGGAATGGTTACAGGGCGACACAGTACACCATCGGGATAGTATCTATTTTCACGTTGAAAAAACGGTACACGACACGGTGCAAAAGACTGACACGGTATATAGAGCCACAACCAACAATCAAACGACCAATACGACCGAACAGGCAAAGCAAAAGAAACAACCCGTGGGGTGGATTTTCTTTGCCGGAATACTGACCGCTTCATTGTGTTTTTTGGGTGTCAAATTCCTACTGTCAAAATGGCAAAAATAGGCGGTTTCGGTCACAAATCGGTCACATATTTCGCAATCGTCTGAATTACAATTCTAATTGTACCCCCTGGGGGAGTGTTTCGATTGTCACTTTTTGAGTACTTTTCGGCACAAAACAAATCATTTCAGAGTGTTGTGCGCTGATGAACGGCTTATGGTTAGTTGTAGGCGATGCAAATTCTGTCATATTGATACAAATATTCGGTCACATTTCGGACACACTGTCTGCAAAGGTGTCGAACATTGACATTTTCTTTTTCTTTACATCGTCAGCAATGGCGATGTATGGTTTTAGTGTCTTATGGTCTTTGTGACCAGTCCAACGCATAACGACCTCTGACGCTATATCCAGTGAAAGAGCCGTCACAACGAATGTCTTGCGTCCGCAATGGGATGTAAAAACCTGCCATTTCGGTACTGATTCCTCGTGGCGTTCAGAACGCACCCACCAAACACGGCGTACAGGCTCGTCAATCTTTGCCATCCTGCCGAGTTCTTTCAGATAGATGTTTGTTTTCTGATTGCTGACAACAGGCAATGCCGGGCAATCTGCATCATTGCCGCAGTTGTACTTTTCAAGTATGGCTGCGGTTACTTTGTTTAATTCAATGTTGATGGCGGCAGATGTCTTTTTCGTAACCACACGAAAATGTTCTTTGTGGATGTCCGACCGCCGCAGTTTGGCAACGTCAGAATACCGCAGACCGCTAAAGCAGCAAAACAGGAATATGTCACGCACCCTGTCAAGGTGTGGCAATGCCGACAAATCCAGTTCCATAATGCGATGCAGTTCGTCACGGGTAAGATAGACAACCTCGTTTTCTGATTCAGACCGATAGCGAGTATAGAATCCTGTTGCGTCAGTCTGCTCGCACAACCCTCGTTCAATGGCTGTCCGCAAAGTCCATCGCAGTTGTTTCAGAAACTTTTGTACTGTGGCGTTGATAAGTCCACGTTCAAAGCAGAAATCCATAAATGCCTGTATATCGGCTTTCGTAAAGTCTGCGAGTGTCTGATATGGTCGCCAGTCTGATATGCGGTTACGCAGTGTAATATAATTGCGACGTGTGTTGTAACTCCAACCATCCCCGAGGGTGCTATCTTTCAAAAACAAGTCCATTACGCCCACGAGCAGCAAAGATTCTTTTGCCTGTTCTTTGGTGTGGATGTCTCCGAGTGCAGATTTGACCTCGGCAGGGGTAACGATGCGATGTTCAAGATGTGCAGCATCAAAGAGCCTGTCGATTGCTGCGGTCTTTTCCTGTATTTCTTTCATCGCCCTGCGATGGGTGCGGAGTGGCAACCCAGTACGAGAATCCCACTCGCTATCTTTTGCCGAGGTGTCGAGATAGTGAGTGACACATTGACCGTTCCACGATACACGCATCCTGATTGCCTTTGTACCGTCCGTGTGTGGTCTGTTGAGGGTGTAACGGACGCTGTATTTCATAGTCGGATAGTAACTCCATTTTGCTCTATGCGGACACGTTCAAGCAGTTTTCCTGCTTTGTGCATCGACCTGTTTTGAACAATCCACAGGATAACGGTTGCAATGCCTGTTGCACCCATTATAAGACCGCCTGCGAGTTGTGTGCTTTCTCCATTCTCACAGAGTAACAATCCGCCAGTTGTGCCGACTACCGCAACAGGTATCATTACGAGTTGCAGGTTTGCCGACCTCTGAATATAGAATGATGCTCGTTGATGGTCACGCCAAATGGAATCCAAACGTTGCTGTTCGGCTTGCGACAGTTGCGGTGGTATTCCATAACTAACAGGTGCTTGCGCCATTGACACGGACGCAGTGAGAGCCATTAATAATAATATAAGAATACGTTTCATTATGGATATAATCTAATTATCCGACATCTTTTTTCTCGACAGCCTGCGGCTGTTGGTAACTGTCAAGGATGCGAACGAGCCTGTCAATCGTTGCATCCTTTTTCTTCGATTCCAACTCCAGTTCCGCAATCCGTTCTTTGAGTTGTGCGACCTCTGTATTGGAGTTTGCCGAAAGCATAGTACCCTCGCCAGTAACAAGCCACGAGCGACTGACTTCCGGGAATACAGACAGGATGGTTTCGATTACTGCTTTCCCTACATTTTCATTTCCACACAAACCACTCGTGTATGTGTGTGATTTTCCGAGCATATCTGCGAACTTTTTGTTGTTGTTTTCGCAAAAATACGCCCGAATTTCTGAAATTCTTTGGTTGATTTCTGCCATTTTTCGAACTATTTAAGGATTATACTGAATTTATTTTAAAATTTATTTACCTATATTTCAGCAAAATACCGATTTTGTACGAAAATTTTAAAAAAAAAGTTTGGTACATTCAGAAATTTGCTTACTTTTGTACTCGATTTTGAAACCAATGCAAAAATAAGTAAAAAATTTAAAACAGCAGAATTATGACAAATTTGAACTACACAACAAAGGAAATCAACAGCAACTTCAAGATTAAAGTTGCAGGTGTTGATGAGAATGGAAACCACATTAACACACTGGTTGGTGTTAGTGGTGCAATCTCCCTGATAGGTATTGATATATTCAACAGACTGCTCGACCGTGCTTTCTACAGCACCGGGGATTGCTGCTACTGCAAACTCCGCAGGGGTATCAAATTCAGTTTCTACGCTTATTAATTAATCCTTAAATATCCTGAACAATGAAAACAACAATCAAAGTTTATGTTCCGAGTTGCAGTGAATGGTTTACAGCCGCAACAATCAACTTTCTCCCAATGCCACAAATGCTTGACATCATAGTTGATAAGATTGTGGATGCTTACTGCGAAGATTCAATGGCTGGAGTATCAAAAGCCAAAGTTATTGTTGATGGGAAAGTCTATAAAACCATCGAGTATTAACCCATAAACACTGCATCAATATGAAAACAAAGAGGATGCAATACAACAGGGGTGGCATAGCAGCACGGCAGACCGTTCAGGTGCGAATCCTGACACTCCACAACTTTATTAACCAATCAAAAATCAAAGACAATGAACGAAAATCAAATCAACAACGAGCCTGTAAGCGTCCACAGAGACGAGAACGGCAACCCTGATGGGGTATTGGTGCAGACACTTGACGAACGCTTTGTAATCGAGTTGCACGACATTGACGATGGTAAAGACGATTTCAGTTTTGACACCGCACAAGAGCGACTGAAAGAACTCGGTAAAACCACATTCAACAAAAAGCAGGGTTTGATACTGGCTGCATACATCGAGGAAATCAACACAGCGCTTGTCGAAGCAGGTGGCGAACCCTTTGCCAAAGACTTGTACACATCCGGGGAACTGTACAAACCTGTTGGGTGCGCTGACTACTACGGCAACGCCTCGTGGTGCTTCCACGGCGCCGGCGGCTGTTTCGACTACGACGACCGCTACGACGGTGACTTCCGCTGTCGTCCTGTCCTCGCTTTGCCTTTACAAAGTTAAATAGTTAAACGTTGCAGCCTGCTTTCGGGCAGGCTGCATTAAAACAAATCAGCAATGGACAACAGATTACCACAAGCACGGGAACGCAGTTTTACAATCCCAAATCAATTAATTATGGAACATTCAGAATATGTAATCAGGATTGCCGAGATTGAGCAGCGGCAAGTCGCACGGAAGAGGGCAAAAGAGAACTTTCACAGGAACGCAAACAAAGTCTATCAAAACAGGCTGGCAGCAGCAAAAGCAGAGTACGACCACCAACTGGACGATTACAACATTAGGTACAGAGCCGAGCAGGATGCAGACGAGCAACTGAAACTGCAAACCAAAATCGAATACCTGAAATCCAAAGAAGCAGCGGAAAAGGCTGTTGAAATGGGGGGGGGTATAAACCCATAGGCAAACACCTCGGATGGAACAACCCCTGTAGCACGGTGGCAAGTGCGGCGTAGCAGTCCAACCAGTCAATACGCAAGTTCACAGGTTCGAATCCTGTCAGGGGTGCAAGTATTAACCAATTAAAACCATTCAACAATGAGAACAATAGTATTTCTTTACAGCAACAAACAACAGATGGTGTTTACTGCCGAGGGCATCACGGAACTTGACACCGCCATTGGCATTGCCCGTGAGAATATGCCGCAGGGTGCAAACAGTTTCTGTATTGTATGCGGAAAAGGCACAAGAAGCCACTGGATGCGCTAACAGCAGGTGGCGTGGGTAAGTGTACCAAGTTTCAGAGAATGTCAAAATACGGCGAAATTCGACAAAAATAACTGATATGAACAACCGAGAATCAAAATGTAAATACTGCATCAATGCTTTTCAGGCAAAGCGTGGATACGTGGTCGAGCATTGCTGCAGCGCAATGGGGGGGGGCTTGCGTCCTTACCGAGTTGTGAAATGTAACAAATACAGAGTAAAATGAACGTAACGAAAACCAACAGACAGATTAAACGTGACGAGTTGGCGGCAAAGGCTTACAAACTCTATAAGAAAGCACTCGAAAAAGGATTGACCAATCAACAGGCAATAGACGAGGCACGATTCAATCCTGCTATCAGGGTAAGCGACCGCACAATGCGTACTTACATCCAATTAATGGAGAGCGAAAACAATGACTGAATCAACATTGATAGGTATAACGAAAGAGCAGTTGGCGCAACTGGTCGAGGATGCAGCACGGAGAGGTTACGAAGCAGCAAGGCGTGATTTGGAACAGTCCGAATGGCTTACATCCCGAAAAGAAATATGCCGTTTCCTGTCGCCTGAAAAACCTATCAGCGAAGCAACATTCAACCGCAACAGGGCAAAAGGTATGTATGGCGAAGCCATCATTGGCATTGGCGCAAGGTGCAAAGCAAAGAAAGATGAACTGTTGCAAGCAATACAACGATACCAATTATTAACCATCTAATACAAATCACACAATGAGTAATCAAACAAGTAACCTGCCAGCGTTGCAGGAAAGTAAGAACGAGTTCGCAATGGCTCTTACCGATGCCATCCAACTCGACATCGTAAACAATGTGGCAGGGGCGTTCGATGCCGCTATCATAGTGGCACGGCTCGAAGCAGTACTGACCGATGAAGTTATGGAAGCGGTATTTATGCCGTTGATGAACAAAAAAATCGGTTTCCTGACTGACCACGACCCGAACCGCCCTCGCAATGGTGTAACCCCGAAACCGTACCCAGTCAGTGTTGTACGTACCTGTATCATTGACGCAGCGAGTATGGGTTTGCGTCCAACAGGCAACCAGTTCAACATCATTGCCGAAAGAATGTACCCAACGAAAGAGGGTTTTTCGGCACTGTTGAAAAACTACAGTGTGCAGCACGATTTGAAGTACATCTTTCAATTCGACAGTGGCGCACAACCTCAATCAACGCCCGAATGGGAATATATACCCTGCGTCATTAACTACCAGTTGAACGGAGAGACGCAGAAACCGTTCAAGTATGTTGCATCGGTCAATAAGAAAAACGGTGCCAATGTCGACCAAATGAGGGGCAAAGCAGAAAGAAAATGCAAAAGGGCGTTTTATGAGTATCTGACCGGGAACGATCTCGGCGATGCAGATGCCGACACGGTGGATGTGACCTATGCCGAAGTGAAACCCACAGCGACCGCCAAGAGCGCAGCACAGAGGGCAAAGGAAGCAATGGAAAAGGCGAGAGCCAAACGTGAAGCAGCCGAGGAAAAAACGACCGCAGCGGCAGGAATCCAACCCAACATCAACTTTGATGAAATGACGGACGAGGAAATTGAACGTCTGACCAACGGAGAGGGGGTTGAGCAATGAAAGTCATACGGTACGATTGCAAGACCAATCAGGAGTGGCGAGCAGAACGCTCGCACTCCATTGGTGCAAGTTCAATTGGAATCCTGATTGGTGCAAACCAGTACACAACCCCGATGGAACTGGCTGTAAAGATGCGTAAAGAACTGGAAGGCGATTTCGACTACACGCAGACACTGGCAATGATGAGAGGACACGCCTACGAGCAGGGAGTTGCAGACCTGTTCAGTTGGAAAACAGGCAAAGAGGTAATCAAATCGAGCAGTCGTGAGTTTCTTTTGAGACGTGACGACATACCATTTATGCACGCCAGTCCGGACAGAACGTATTGGATTGATGCAGATGGCACAAAGCACGGAAAAAACGCTGCAGCGAACAAAGGTGTATTGGAGTGCAAAACCACTCGCAGACTTATCGACCCTGACGATTTGCCGCTATCGTGGCAGTTTCAGTTACAGGTGCAGATGGGTATTGGCGGATTCAGTGAGGGTTTTATTGCGTGGGATGTACTGACCTCGACAGATGGTTTCGGTTACAAGTATTTCCAGTTTGACGAGGACTTGTTTAATACCGCTGTGGAGTTGTGCAGGGATTTTTGGGAAAACACCATTGTTGGCGGCAACGACCCCGAACCTGTCAATGCTGCCGACCTGCTACGAAAATACCCTAATAGCATTGAGGGTAAGACCATCACGGCAGACGGGGAAACGAAACAACTTGTTTCCGAGATTAAAGAAATGCAATCCACAGCCAAAGAACTTGACAACGAGATTGACGAGTTGAAAAAGAAACTCGTTATGAAGTTTACGGATGAGGAAGCGATAATCGATGATGAGACGGGCAAACCCATTGTGACCTACAAAACAAAGTCAGGTGCAATGCGTGTGGATTCCAAGAAACTCAAAGCAGACTATCCCGATGTATATGCTGCGGTCGCCAAGCAGGGAGAAAGCACACGGACATTATTAATCAAATAAATCAGGAATTATGAACAACAATAATCAGGATGCAGTAATCAGCATCATAACAGATAACAACAACCATAAATGGGTTAGGGTTGAAGCATTGGGCGAAGACTTCTGCATTGCCACAGAGGACTTGAATAGCCGAGACGATATGACCTATGATGAAGCGATGAAAGAGTTGAAAGAAGTTGGATTGGACACTTTCAACCGCAAGCAAGGATTCATCATTGCCATCTACATTGAGACAATCAATGCCAAATTAAAAGAAGCAGGCGGAAAGGAATTTGAGCGTGACTGGTATACAAGTAATGAATTGTGGAAGCCTGTCGGGTGCGCTGACTACAGCGACGGCTACTACTCGTGGTTCTTCTACGGCGGCAGCGGCTGTTTCAACTACGACGCCCGCTGCGGCGGTTACTTCCGCTGTCGTCCTGTCCTCGCTTACGCCTCCTTAAAGTTTTAATCTTTTTACCTTTTAAAATGGCAACAGGTCAAATCAGCAACAAACAAAAGGTGGTCCGGGTGTATTGCTCGGACTGCCGCTGGTTTGTCCGTGACACCGAGGGAAACAGTTTTAAGTCAGGCACAAATCCGAGATACTATTTTATGGGCGAATGTTCAAAGGGGTTGCACCCTGATACTATCATAAAGCAGTTCGCCGACAAACCAAGAATCTGTCAAACCTATAGTGAGAAATGAGATTTTTCTTCGATACAAACGAGAGTGACCGACTGGGTTTGTCAGGGGTTGATGAAAAGATATACTTTTTCATCAAATCCTACGGCAACGAAGGTGTAAATATGGGTATAAAGAAAATGTCGGAAAAGTTTATTAAAGAGAGTATATCGACAGTCCAAAGAGGCTTAAACAGACTGATTAATCGTGGTTTGGTTATATGCTCAAAATCCGACTACATAATCAATGGTGGAATGGTAAATCATTACTGCGTACCGCAGGTCAAAATGAACGAGGGGGATAGTTCAAAACGAACAAAGGGTACTATCAAAATGAACGAGGGGGATAGTTCAAAACGAACAAAGGGTACTATCAAAATGAACGAGGGGGATAGTTCAAAACGAACAAAGGGTACTATCAAAATGAACGAGGGTACACCTTATAATAATACAAACAATATACAAACAAACTCTACAAACAATATACAAAGGGGTAACGCCACCGCAGAAATTATTTCGATTTCAGAATTGGTTTTGATTAAGTGGAACGAGCATTACACACAGCATTTCAATACTGGATATGTACCCGACTACCGCAGTCTGACCAACGACAAAGATTTGATTTCCGATGCGGTCAAAAATAAGATGCAGGATTTCAAAAAAAATCCGGACAACGTAGATGAAGCAGCCGAATTCATTCAGGCAATGTTTGAAGCAATGTTTTCCGCTGCCGACAAATGGCAAAAGGAACACTGGACGCTGCACACTGTAGCAACACAATTCAATCAATTATACAACGCAATAATCAACAGAAAGAATGGAAACAACAACAGCAATAACAACGGTGGAATCACGGACGATTACATTGCAAGAAAGATGCGAGAGGCTGGATTGCTATAACCCTGCCGCCATCGGAAAGACCTTTGCAATGGTCAAGACGATGAAAGATTGTTTGGCGATTCAGGATTCAGGCGAACCAGTATTGAGGGCAATAGCAAAGCAGGGAGAAACGGAGAGTGTGAAACTGTCTGCAATGATAGCGTTGAACATTGCCGCAGTCGATAGGTTTCTCCATTTGAAAAACCCATTGAACGAAGATGAAATTGATTTCATCGCCGAGCAGATTGTGAACGAGTTCGGGTGTGCAATGACAATGGCAGACATCTACATTGTGCTGCGCAATGCAAAAGCAGGGAAATATGGCAAATTCTACGAGAGATTGTCCGCACCTGATGTGTTGAACTGGTTCCGGGAATACTACGACAACAGACTGGATGCGGCATACGAATACAACCTGACTAAAGACAAACAGCAATATTCGGGCAATGGCAACGGCGATGATGTATTGAGGGGTTTGGGATATACATTAGATAAGGATGGGCGGAACGTGCGTGATGAGGACGGGCACAATGTAATCAACAAAGAACAGGTTGAAAAGAACGAAGCAGCACGGAAAGCACAGGAACAGAACGACCCTCGCAGGACCGATGAGGAATACAGGAAATTCAAAGCAGCGTACTATGGCAACAAAACAAACAAATATATCTAAAAACTGGAAATATGAGTATTGGTTAAGCCAAAGCGATTGTCAATATTGTCAGGTTAAAAGGTGTGAACGAAGAATGGCGCCAACTTATACGGTTGCTGGTGAAATTGGCGGAGTAACTATTGGATGCGCAAATTTTATCCCGTTCAAGCCTAAAGCAAAGAAAAAACAAGATAATCAATTAAAACTATTCTGATATGTCCGCAGTATTTCAAAAAGACATTATCTACAATGGCGAAAAATACATCCCAGAAAGCGAAGCAGTCAAGGTGTACGACAGAATCTACAAACTGTTGAAAGACCAAAAGGAATACTTTAAAACCAAATCACAGACGTTGTGCGCCAGTTGCAAAAAGCGTGAAGCAGGGTTTATTAAGTGGTACGAACAAAACTACTTGAACAAACCACAGCAACAGGACAACCAACAGGAAATGAACTTATAGGTTAATTGTCACGGAAACCCCTGTCGAGAAGCCGGACAGGATACAGGTAAAGAGGGAACGACATTTTTGCAAGTTTCATTATCAGGTTCAGGATTAATATTTTGTCATAATAGTACCTCCGAACAACCCTCTGCAAAGTATGAAAAGTGTTGGTGCGAGTCCAACTCCGTGACCAAAATACAACAAATGACGGTCAAAATGGAACAGAACGACAACAACTGGGACGATACAATTGCAGGATTACTTGAAATCCTGTGCGCAGTGGCAATCTTTATTGCATTAATCATAATTCATTAACCAACAAAATTTTAAAGCAATGACAAAGCAAGAATTAGCAAGCAGAATCGCCAAAAGACTTGGCATTGAAGCAACCGCAGTAAAAAGCATCCTCGATGAAGCAGCCGACCAAATCATTAAGGCAATGATGCAGGGCGAAAACTACTATCAGCGTGGATTTGGCACATTTGCCGTAATCACTCGCAAGGCAAAGACTGGTCGCAACATCACAAAGGGAACGTCCGTACACATCCCCGAGCACAGGTGTCCGAAATTCAAACCCTGCAAGGATTTCAAGGATGCAGTAAAATGAAAGCACTATGAAAAGTAAAATCTACATTGCAGGTAAAATCACAGGCGACCCGGAATACAGGCACAAATTCAAGTGTGCCGCCTACGAGTTGAGGGAGTGCCGCCGTAGTTGCAGTGCAAACAAGCAGTGCAGCGGTTGTGTGTTCTACGATAGGGATTATCTAACATCCTGTAGAATCAGCAGCGTATTTCCTGACCAACTCGAAATTGTCAATCCTGCCGAGTTTGATGTAAAAGGTCGTTGCTACTGGCGTATTATGCTGTACTGCATCCGTCAAGTAATTAAATGCGACTACGTTTTTATGCTGAAAGACTGGCAGGATAGCAAAGGCGCACGGAAAGAACACAGGGTCGCCAAATGGTTTCACAAAAACATAATCTACCAACAATGAAAACAATAAAGTATTTATTGGTTACTGCCGACCACAGGGAACTATATTTCGACCATTGGTTGGATATGATTTCGGCAATGGCAACAATGATTGATAAAGGCGAGACGGTCTGTGTCAAAAAACTGGATGAA
>Ga0326511_10000470_pt1 | contig 35469 bp, 35 predicted proteins | sample 0_2496_0518_D_FD_203701 | JGI IMG/M metagenome (GOLD analysis project Ga0326511, IMG submission 203701) | Bovine rumen microbial communities from UC Davis, California, United States - 0_2496_0518 | ecosystem: Host-associated > Mammals > Digestive system > Stomach > Rumen | place: USA...
CATCTTCTTACGACTGAGGAAACACTTTTCATCTTCATTGGTGATATGAAGGGCATCATAGCACTGTTTAACGTGCTTCTGAAATCCTTTGTTAATCTTAACTACTCTACGCTTACCAGTCTTTTTCTCGTAGATGGTGAACTTCTCACCGTCTAACAGCATTGACCATGTAAGGGTTAAAATGTCGCTGATACGCAAACCAGTGAAGCAACCAGTACCAATTAACAGAGACAAACGGAAATCGCCATCACGGTAGAGTTTGCGCACCAGTGATAACATACAATCCCAATCCATTGCGTTGCTCGTTCTGTATTCGTGAAATTCTTGCTTCATAATCCTATTTGTTTAACTGATTAAATACTGTTTTGAATGTAACTCTTACTTTCTATTTTGTAACTAGTTGATTTTCAATCTTTATTCATTTATATAAAGAAAAAGAATATTGTTGTCTAACTCTTTGGTCATAATCAAATGAACCGTCCTTTTCGACATTGTAATCAATAACATCAACTAGGTTATCTAGATACACTTCTTCGACCTTCTTAACTAGTTGTTTCTTGTTGTTGAGGAAATACACATCAAAGGCATCTGTTCCGTAATTGTAGAGCACCTTAACCCATCCATTCAGAAGATAGCCTTGAACGTGCCACATCAAACCTTCATTCAGTGCCGTGAACTTGCAGCATCCCCACGACCACATTATTGTTAACCTCGACTTCAACAATATCATTATGTACTCTGCCATTCTTGTATTCATTTCACTTTATTGTTACTGATTAAACTTTTATGTTAGAAGGGTGGGGATTACTCCCCATTCCCTTTTAGTTCTCAATCGTACCGATGAATCTTTCTTCTTTGAAGCCTCTCCAATCCATCTTCTCCAAATCAAGATAAGCGAACATTCCGTAGAATCGCTTGGGAATACCAGTACCCTTCACGTTGGCTTCTACTGCCTGAGCCTGCAATGTGCCGACTGCTGTACGAACAGTGCCATCCTTTTTCATGTAGGCAAATCTAACGACCTCACCACGCATCATGCGTTTCTTCATTGTCTCAAGGGCAATCCCCTTACTTGTGGCTGTAAGCATATCCACGTGGTTCTTAACTACATTCTTCACTGCGTAACGTGCAATCTCATTGGTGCTAACTGTTGCAATCTGCTTCATAACTGAATCTCCTATTAATTAAATGGTTAAAACTTCTTGTAAATTCTCTTTGGCTCTCCCCATCCGTTGAGGTGGTAGGTGGTCTTTACGGCATCTTCGTAACTGAATACGTCTTTAACGAATGTACCACTAGTTACACCGTTGATGATGCTCTCGACAATCCAAATGCCCCATGCTCTGCGATGTCTTGTGAAGTAATATGTTCCTACTGTCTTTGCCATTGTTGTTTACCTTTAACTGTTACTGTTTCTTTTTTACACTACAAAGATAATACTTTTTTCTAAACCCCGCAAGGATTTTGAATAAAAAGTTTAGATTTTACTATAACTTTAACCTCCAGTAACAGTTTTAGGTAGAAACTAAACAGAATTTAACTAAATTATTAAAGCCATAACTAAACTTTTCTGAGATATTATTTGGTGGATTGAATCTTAATCAATAACTTTGCACTAGTAATAACTAAACATTGAAGATATGGATATAAAAGGAGTGATTAAGGCGCATGGATTCACATTAATTGATGTAGCCAATAAGATGGAGATTACCAAAGGTGGAATCAGTCAGATTGTGAACGGTTCACCCAACGTAAGGACATTGCGCACCATTGCTGAGATTGTGGGGTGCAAGGTCGGTGACTTCTTCAAAGATGAAATGACTGAGGAAAAGGAATCTTCACCAGTCCTGAGGTGTCCTCATTGTGGTGAAGAATTGCATATATATATTGAATGATTGGTTAACATTAATTTTTTGCCCATATCTTTTCAACTGTTGATATGGTCTCAGCTGTTGTGCCTTGCAATCTAGAATACACATCCTTATTGATGTCGTTGGCAATGATATATTTAGGGCATTTCCTTGCGATTTGTCTTTTGGCTCTTTCATTAACGATGGCTTTTTCCTCGTCATAATCGCCAAAATGTGCTGCTTGACGATAGTACCATCCGTACCTACCCCAATACTTGTTCCATGATGTGATATGGTTGTGCCGATAGTGCATCACCATGTTAGACAACCATAAGGCTCTTTCATCATCACGAAAGACGCTAGTAAGATAGTCGGAAGTGTCGAATCTCTTATTGCACATTGGGCAATAAAAGGATTTATGCCTATATCTGTGGTCAAAGATAGGTAAATCGCTCGCTATCAAATCTTCTTGCTTATTATAGGCTTTACGTTCTCTTTTTGCCTTCGCTTTCTCTAATTTAGAAAGTTTATTTTTCTTTTTGGGTTTCATATTTTTATTTATGTGATTAATTATTTGCGGTTATGCCCTAACACGCATAACCGATTAAACCTAATGCTTACAGCCCTAGTTAGGATAGGCTGTGAAGGGGATTATCCCCAATTCCCATCAGCATACTTGTGAAGAGTTGCTTGACCACGAAAGTTAGGAAAAACACTGATACCATTATCATCTTCATCAACACAACCGATAATGTAGGCATAGTCGTTCCTACCGTCATCGTCAATCTGTATATCGTCAAAATAACAGTCGGTATCTTCATCATTCACTACTGCTTCTGTTAATTCATCAATGGCATCAATCCAGTGTGTCAGAAGGGCTTTCTTCGCTTTTAGGACTTTGATAACCTTATCTTTGTCTTCTACTGTGATAAATTTATAATTTTCTTTCATAAGAATATTTTTAATATTTAACTTTAGGCACACCTTCCCCTTACAACACCCCATGAAGAGTGTAGCCAAATCCTCAGTGCCCATTAAGGTTTGGAAGGATAATACACCTATTCTACTATATATGTAGAAGGTGTTGCTAGATGGCAAAGGGGCATAGTTAGAAAGGATGGGCATTTGCAACTGCTCATTTGTAACTAGTATTATTCCGAAACTAGCCCGATTGTCTATCACCTCGCTCTCACAATACTTAAAAGTCCAATGGCTTAGAGCGAACCGCCATAAAACAACATATTGAAGGTGATTAATGCAAAGATATACAAAATATTTGGGAATCCCAAATTATCAAGCAAAAAAAATACAGAAAACCGTTTATTTTGCCCATATAAATTGCTGAGAATGCCTTTAAATAGGCACTTTGGGGATTGTTGTGACTTTTATGTTACTTTTTCTGTACGTGGTATTAATCCATCAAATTCACCTTACAGATGCACGCTTGAAGATACTCAATTTCTGCATCGGTTAACTCGTCTTGATAAAGTTTTAACCAATCGATAAACTTATACTTCATCTGTATCTTTGTCTTTAAATCATTCTCATTTTCATACCGCTTAACCATTTTGACGAATTTTTCTCTGATTGAGTAGTTATGTATCATAACAGTTTCTCTATTTCTTCTTTGATTATTTCTCGGATAAAATTTTCTTGCTTCATCAGTGACTTGATATACCCCTTAATATCTAGTTGCGGATTATTACCTAGAAATTCATCCATCGTCATCGGTTTTTGCTGCTGCGCTTGTCTGATTCTCTCTTGATAGGCTCTATGACTATCAGACATTTTTTGCCTTGATTGCTGACTATGAGAGCGGCCATACATGGGATTCAGATTACCTTTTCTTGATGGTCTATTCTTTTCTTGATTCACATTTAAGTTATTCATGTTACTTTTTTGTTATATCGTTATAATTATTATTAGATGAATGTAATTCATTCATATATAAATATAATAAGGTGTAAAAAAAGATTCCTAGAAACTTGTTTTTCTGATTTTTTTTGTATATCTTTGCAATATATCCTATGACAAGCATACTTTTCATTTTTTTGGTTGATTGGGTTTAATCAAGTGGTTTTCCCATCAACCGTTTAACTAACCACTTGAATAATATTTTAAATCAAAAAAGATGGAAAAATACAGTAACGATGAACTGTTGGAAATGTTACCAACACATTTAAAAGAAACGAAAGACTTAACTAGTAAACAAAAGGTTGTATTGGGTCAATTACTTATCTACAATGGGCTTGATGTAGTTAAAAAGGATGGTTACTTCTTTAGGAGTAATAAGGACTTAACTAATGACTGTGATATTGAAGAAAAAACATTGATTACAGCAATCAGAAAACTAGTTATGTTGGGATTCATTGAACGAAAGAGTGGGTCTCGTAAAGAAGGTGCATCACTGTACAAAATTAATCAAAAGACGATTGATGATTACTGTAAGACACCTATTGATGATAACTGTAAAAAGGATATTGAAGATTACAGTGAAAATTACAGTGAAATAGTCAAGAAACTAACCGATAGAATCAATGAACTTGAGATTACTGTAAAAAATCTTGTTGATAGGATTACAGTAATTGAAGGTAAAAATTACAGTACAGATACAGATATAGAAATAGATATAGAAAAAGAAATAGATAAAGATAAAGTAATATATAATAATACATTAAATAAAGATTCTTTTAAAAATAAAATTGAAGAAATTGAAAATAAAAAAGAACTTGAAACAAAAGAGGATAAGGAGAATACTACAGAACTTCAACTAATCTGTACTTCAACCGATGCCGATGAAAGTGATGCAAACGAAATAACAACTACTTCAACAAATGAAAGTGATATAGCCGATGTAACAACTACTTCAACCGATTTAAATAATGAGGATGAACAATACCAACAGTGGTTTCAAGCAATTAATCCATTTCTCAATCAACTAGAAAATGTTCAAACACTAGCACAGTATGATGTTCTAAAGAATAAGATTAAAGAATATGGTAATAAGTACCTTAACAGCCATGATTATACTAGTTCAACTGTAATTAAGAAAATGAACAGAATGGTGGGCAGTGCATTGAAAAAAAGGAAAGCAGAACTGTTACCCAATGAAATGGAACTGTCAGAGTATATAAGAGTGCATGATTATTGCTAACTGTAGCCATCTGGATGTTCAAGGTGTTTGGTTGCCCACATCTAACTAGTTAACGGGTCAGAATGGCTGGAAAAAGCTGGATTTTGAATCATACGGTTCAACTCTGATAGCATTAAAAAAAGGAGGGCCACTTGAGAAATCTCAAAATTGGCTCTCCCGAATTTTTCAATGAGTTGGTGTGAATTGGTGAATTTAATTCAATCTAGGATGCAACGAAGGAAACATAACTTGAACTGTTCTAGTAACCCTAACTATGTTACTGATTACCCTTTTGCCTTTGATACTCTTTAATCGCTTCTTCTCTACTAAGATACTTCACTTTTGCAGACAACAACGCAAGTTCCTTGTCTATCTCTGCTAGCATCTTTTTCTTATCTTCATCAGTTAGTTTCTTATGCTTTTTTATCTTGTATTTACGATTGTAGAGGTGTTTCTTTTGTGATTTTATATCTTCATAAGTTTCATCCTTCACTACATAAGGAACCATAGTTGGCAAACCATTATTATACTTCTTTCTCCATTCTTTATATTTGGCATCTATCGCCTTGGCTTCATCAGACAAATCTTCCAATCTTTCAAAAGGAATGGATAAACGGTCTTTTTTGATTAATTCTTTAGCATCTAGCACCACTTGGCTTCCACGATATCTTAATACGTTATCCCTAATGTCGTAATGAAATAAACTATGGGTAAAAATTTTAATTCTCTGTTTCATTAATCTTGGTGAATATAGAAAATATTCAATAGTTGTATCAATGAAATGGATAATGATTACATCAATACTTGGAGTTAGATTAAATACATATACCTTTTCGATTACCGTTTTAAATAGTTCTCTCAAAGTTTCTAAATTGCTTTCTTCCATCAGTTTAGTGAGAAGTTTTTCCGCATTGGAACTAACATTAAGTTTTTTCGTGTTTAAAATATTCTGTTGGGCTAATCGATATTTTTTATTAATATAGCTAACCTTTTCTTCTTCTATCTCACTAATCATTGATTCATACACAGCAACTCTATCTTTATTACTAGCGTGAATAACAGTTTGTTTAACTGCTTCTTTGTAGTTCTCATCAAGTTCATCTATTTTTTTTTCATATTCTGTAATGAGCAAGTTGTTCGTCTTGATTTCTTCTTTTAGCCTTTTTTCTTCTTTAGGGTTAACCTTGAAAAAGTTCGTAACAACTCCTTCTTTTCCTTGAACTAAATCATAACCGCCTTTTTGCTTCACAACTAGCGCAACAGCCGCTTCTATATTCTCTTTGCTTACACCTCTTAAACCACACTTTGCTCCTTCTTCAACTGATGAACAATAATAATGATTGTTTAATCCAGTGTAATGTCCGTACATTCGCCTACCACACGTGCCACAATATAATAGTCCACTTAACAAGTAAAGGTGTTTTTTGCTTTCTCTCTTTGACCGAAAACTGATGGCATTACGTTTAAGTTTTGCATCAACATGGCTCCATTGTTCTGCTTCGATGATTGGGTCGATGCTGTATGACTGCTTATTATATGTTCTTACACCGATGTACCATCTATTGCGTAAGTAGTTAGATATTGTTGCACCTTGCCATCTAACATCAACTCTGTTAATTGGTACGTCTGAACCTTTTTTGCGATATGTTGATTGATAACCCTTAAACTTAGGTGAATTAAGCCTATAACTGCTTGCGGATGGCACGTTATTGGTGTTTAAATATTCTGCGATTCTATCAATATTATAACCTTGGGTATATAAGTTAAATATGGTCTTAATAACCTCTTTTCTATCTTCATCAATTCTTATCTCTTTACCTTTCTCTGTTTCGACAACGCAATAACCATCTGACAAATGACCAACGTACAAACCTTCTTTGGCTACTTCATTCCGTGCTCTCATTGTTCGCATCTTCATCTTCTTTGCTTCAACCTTACCATAGGTTGCTGCACCAAAGAGGTATTCAGTTGTTTCTTCGTTTTCTTCTTTAGTTAACCTATCCATAGTCCATAAGTCTGCATCATAGATATAGATAGGGATGTAGCGGTCTGTGAACCACTTAACACGTTCAACTAGGTTGTATGGGTCACGTGAGATTCTACTTAATTCATAACAGTACAGATAATCCACCTTATGTTTCTCTACGGCATCCATAAGGTCTTGCAGACTTTTGCGGATGGGCTTATTAGCATCAAGACCAGATATTTGTTCTTGGAAAATCAATTCATTAGGAACTTCATAACCGTCCTTTATTGCTTGTCTCTTTAATACTGCCACTTGACTTTCCAAACCCAACTTGGTTTGTTTGGGTGTACTAACTCTTGCTAGTAGGGCTGCACGTTGCTTCTTTGCCATCTTTAATCGGTTTGATTTCGGACACAAAGGTACAAAAAAAAATTAAAAGGTAGTAAACTTATTATGTAATTATTGTTAATTAATTCCATTCGCGAAGAGCACACCATTATGGGCAAGACTGATTTCACCCGGTTGCGGGTTGTTGCCGCCACCAACAAGGGCCACCTGCGAGATGGTATGATGAGGACTGCGAAACGGCCGTTGTGAGATGAGCGATGTGTTTTGTGACATCTTCCCTGCAATGCTGTATATCTGCGTTGTTTCCAGACTTTCTGCCAGTGACAGCGGAGGCAGAATGGAAGGCAAGCGCTTTGCCATCATCGACTTTCCGCTGCCCGGCGGACCAATCATAATCAGATTGTGACCACCTGCAGCGGCTACCTCCAATGCACGTTTCACACTCTCTTGTCCGCGTACATCAGAAAAGTCGAGGTCAAAATTATACTGATGGTCATAGAATTCCTTGCGAGCATCAACTTCTTCTGGTGCATACTCACCCACACCATTCAGGAAACTGATGACATCTAATAGGTTTTCCATTCCATAAACATTCAGGTTGTTGACAACAGCAGCCTCACGCACATTCTGTTTCGGTACAATGAGTCCTTTGAACTTTTCGGCACGTGCCCTGATAGCAATGGGAAGTGCACCTCGTACGGGTTGCAATTGACCATCAAGTCCCAGTTCGCCCACCAGCATATATTCACTTAAACGGTCGGTCTTTATCTTTTCGTTGGCAGCCAAGATGGCAATGGCTAACGGTAAATCAAAACTACTGCCTTCTTTCTTAATGTCTGCAGGAGCCAGGTTGACTGTCACGTCGGCGACAGGGAACTTATAACCAATATTCAGCAATGCTGCTGCAATACGATCATGGCTTTCTTTAACGGCAGCATCAGCGAGTCCCGTCAGATGGAACATTACACCACGTGTCAAACTGACTTCGACCATGACAGTAGTCACGTCCAAGCCATTGACAGCTGCGCAATACGTTTTTACGAGCATAATTTGTTAGGTTCAAAATGGCCGGCAATACACGTTTTTCGTTTTCCGGCAACGGTTACGTTTAGATTATATTTTTTCTGGGTTATTTCACCAGTTCTCTGAGTTTTTCGCGCAGGGCTTCGCCTGTGAGTCCGCGGGCGACAACACGGCCGTTCTGGTAGATGACGACATCGGGCATCTGAGCTAAGCCGAGCTTCTTCAACACGGGACTTTCTATCATGGTGCCGTCGCAGACGATGGGCCATGTGATGGTGTCGCGCTCCATCATGTCGCGCTGGAATTTGTCTATCTTCGGATCAACACAGATGGTGACGACTTTCATACGCCTGCCGGAACGACTGTAGGCCTCACGGATGATGCGCAACATCTCCTGACTGCTGTAGTTCCACGTGCTCCAGAGGTTGACAACGGCTACACCACTGTGCATGCCGGCATCGCTGACAGCCTGTCCGTTGATGTCTTTGGCCTTGAAAGAGGGGAGGGGACTGCCGACGGCGGAGGCGCTGAGCTGCTGCACAAGGGTCTTCATGCGCTTGAGGCTGTGGTTGTCGTCTTGCTCTTTCTCCATCGCGGACAACAGCGTGGAGGCTTGCCGATAGTCGGGGGTCATGCTCTGCAGGAAGTATTTACGGACGAGATAGGTGCCCATAAAGGCTTCGGGATGGTCTTTGACAAACTGGGCGGCGAGCTTGGCTTCTTCGGGCGGAGATACGTTGGACACCATCTTACGGAAGGTGGTCATCAGCTCATTGTCGTCGTTGCCCTCGACTTCCATTTCCTTCAGATGGGAGGCATCGGCTTTGACGGAGGCGGCTTCACCGGGTTCGGCGAAGATAGCATGCTCGGAAAAGTTGGGGAACACCATCACCAGGGTGCCTTTCTCTTCGCAGGGTATCTCGTAGGCAAAACGTCCGGCTTCGATCTTGATGGTGTCGAATCCTTCGATGATGCCGTCGGGACTATAGACATAGACTTCGCCCTGGTTGAGGTGGAGGAAACGTCCTTCCATCTTGAAATAACCGCTTCGTGCGCCACAAGAGGTGAGGAGGAGGAAGAAGAAGGAGAGAAGGAGTAAGGAGAGAAGGAGTAAGAGGGACCCCCCTCTAACTCCCCCGAGGGGGGAGAATATGGTATGAAGGGTTTGGGAAAAAGGTAAAACTTTTATGGTTTTGCGGATTGTTGTAAATCGGTTGTTTCGCATCGTTTTTACCTTTTAATTTTTATGGTGCCGCGAGCGGGACTCGAACCCGCACAGCCATCACTGGCCAAGGGATTTTAAGTCCCTCGTGTCTACCAATTCCACCATCGCGGCAGCCAATTCGGGTGCAAAGGTAGTGCAAATCGAGCGAAATACAAAATAAATTCGTATTTATTTTTATTGTTGAGATGCAGCCTACCTTCACGGCTTGCCGTAAAGGTACGATTAAATCTAGCCCCCTCCCCTTAAGGGGAGGTTGGGAGGGGCCTTTAATTCACATTCAACACTCCATAGGGGCCTGTGGTGCCTGCACGGTAGCGGATGAGGGATTTCCCGTTGTCGCCTTTGTCTATCATTCCGCGATTGTTCATGTTGTAGCTGCGATGACAATAGCCGCAGGTGGCATGACCGTCGGTGGTCATCGACAAGGAGCGGTCGGGCATGATGGCTGCCTGGGCATCTGAACAGTTCGGACACTGGGCATCGTAGGCATAGAAGACGGCGGGGTTGTCGAGGTTGCTGAATCCGACTATCAACCCGTTCTTGATGCCTAAGAGGGGGTCGTATTTGTCGTCGAGGGCATAGAAGATGGACTTCTCGGTGAGGCCCTGGTTGGTGGAGAACTCGAAATAACGCGGGTTGACGCCCGTAATCTTCACACGGGCGAAGATGCCTGGCGACAGGGCGTTCATGGCTGATGCCAACGCAGGATTGTTGTGTGTGGCATTGTCGAAATGCAGGCGACAGGGGATGTTGCTGTATTCATACTCTGCTTCGCCACAGGCTGCCAACAGCAGGATGCTGCAGACAACGATCAGGTGCTTGAACTTATTCATCGAGGAGCCTCCTTTCTGCTTCATCGACACGCTCGAAACCAAAGCCGCGCAACGTCTGGTCCATCAGCTGGGCAATCTGCTGGGTACACAGGTTGCCGATGCTGCCTTCATGGGTGTGGTGGATGGTGCGGTCGGCACGGAACGTACCGGCTTCGATGGACAGTCCCACTTGCTTGTAGGCATCGCGGAACGGCATTCCGCCTGCGGCCAGGCGGTTTACTTCTTCTACGGAGAACATCGGGTCGTACATCGGATTGTCGAGGATGTGCTCGTTGACTTCCATCTTATTGATAATGTAGGCGGCCATCTGTAAGCAGTCTTTCAGTTCGTCGAAGGCGGGCAGAAAGACTTCCTTGATAATCTGCAGGTCGCGGAAATAGCCTACGGGCAGGTTGTTCATGATGAGCATCACCTGCTGGGGAAGGGCTTGCAGCTTGTTGCACTTGGCGCGGATGAGTTCGAACACGTCGGGGTTCTTCTTGTGGGGCATGATGCTGGAGCCTGTGGTACACTCCTTCGGCAGTTTCACGAAGTTGAAGTTCTGACAGTTGAACAGACAGGCGTCGAAGGCCATCTTCGCCAGCGTGCCGGCAACGGAGGCTAAGGCAAAGGCTACATTGCGCTCCATCTTGCCGCGTCCCATCTGGGCATAGACGACATTGTAGTCCATCGAGTCGAAGCCCAACAGGTCGGTGGTCATCTGACGGTTCAGCGGGAACGAGGAGCCATAGCCTGCTGCCGAACCTAACGGGTTGCGGTTGGTGAGCTTGTAGGCTGCCTGCAGGAACAGCATATCGTCGGCCAACGACTCGGCATAGGCACCGAACCACAGTCCGAAGGATGACGGCATCGCTATCTGCAGATGGGTGTAGCCGGGCATCAGCACGTCTTTGAGCTGCTCACTCTTTGTCTGCAGCTCATCGAAGAGCACCTTGACGGCATCGACCACCTGGCGCAACTCGTGACGGGTGAAGAGTTTCAGGTCAACCAGCACCTGGTCGTTGCGGGAACGACCGGAATGGATTTTCTTGCCCATATCACCGAGCTTACGGGTCAACAGCAACTCGACTTGTGAATGGACATCTTCCACACCGTCTTCGATGACAAACTCACCGCGTGCTGCCTGCTGGTAGATGGCTCGCAACTCGCGCAGCAGGGGCGGCAGTTCTTCTTTGTCCAACAAACCGATGGAGGTGAGCATCGTGATATGCGCCATGCTGCCCAACACATCGTATTTCGCAAGATACAGGTCCATCTCGCGGTCTTTGCCTACGGTGAAGCGTTCTATCTCTGCATTCACCTCATAGTTCTTTTCCCAAAGTTTATTTGACATATTATTTGGTATATTTAGTCGTTTGGGAGACTAGTCGTTTGGTCGTTTGGGGATATTATTCATACGGAATCATTGCTAAGGCATCTGCGATTTTCTCGACAGCCTCTTGCAATGGTTTGCTCACCATTCCCTTCAGGAAGATGGGGATGTCGGCATCGATGGTGACGCGGATTTTCGAGGTCTGCTCCTCAACGGGCAGCATCTGCACCCACATCGTCATCGGCACCGGACTCTGCATCGTCTGGAACTTCACACATTTCGGTTCGTCGCGCTCAATAATCTTCATCGTCACCTCGCCAACGGGAGAGCCGATGGTGATTTCATCACTGGTGAACGCCAGCTTCTCGAATTTATCGGCTGGGATGCGGTCACGAATCTTCTCTATATTCGACAGGTCGCTGATGCAACGATACACCGCTTCCTGTGAATATGCGATCTGTTTGATATTACTTTCGAATTTGGCCATATTTTATTTGGTCGTTTGGTATATTGGTCGTTTGGTCGTTTGGGGATATTACTTTCTGCTCCTCGCTCCTCTCCCCCTCGGGGGAGTTAGAGGGGGGTCGGTCTCCTACCCCCACTTGCTGGGGTCTTTTCTCCACTCGTTCAACATTTCCACATCTTCGGGTTTGATGTAGCCTGTTTCAGAAGCCTTTTCTACTACATGCTGGTAGTCGGTGAGGGTGATGAGTTTCACACCGGCGGCAGCGAAAGCTTGCTCAGCTACCGGGAAACCATAGGTGAACGAAGCCACCATGCCTACCACCTCGAAGCCTGCTGCGCGAAGTGCCTCTACTGCTTTCAAACTGCTGCCGCCAGTAGATATCAAATCCTCTACGACAACGACTTTCGCTCCTGCCGGCAGTTCACCTTCTATCTGGTTGCCCATACCGTGATCTTTCGGTTTCGGACGCACATAGGCAAAGGGCATCCCTAACTGGTCGGCTACCAGCGCACCTTGTGCGATGGCGCCTGTGGCGACACCTGCTACCGCTACTGCCTCCGGGAAATGTTCCAAGATGGCGTGACAGAGTTCCAGTTTTACAAACGAACGCAGGTCGGCAAACGACAGCGTCTTTCTGTTATCCGTATAAATCGGTGACTTCCAACCACTGGCCCAAGTAAACGGGTCGTTGGGTTGCAGCTTGATTGCCTTCACTGCCAATAATTTTTCGGCTAATGCCTTCTTTGTTCTGTTCATGATGATTTTTACCTTTTTATAATTTGCCTGCAAAGATAGTGCAAATCGAAGACAATACAAAATAAACTTAGAAAATTTCTAATCTCCTCTCCTTACTTCTGACTCCTTTACTCCTTCCTACTCCCTCCCCTCGGGAGGGGCAGGGGTGGGCCTCTAACTTTTCGCAAAACAAAGGGTCAGCACGCTGATGGCTACATCCCTTGCCCGCAACAGCTCCTGGGCACAGGCAGCTATCGTAGCGCCCGTCGTCATCACGTCATCGACTATCAGGATATGCCGTCCTTCCACCCGTGAACCGTCAACGAGTTGGAAAGCCCCTTCCACATTCTCGTTGCGCTCCCATTTGCCCTTCTGCGTCTGACTGCCCAAGAAGGAAACACGCTGCACAGCCTTCTCTTCGACGGGCAGACGGGTGACAGCAGCAATGCCTTTGGCTATCTCCACACTCTGGTTATAACCCCGCTGACGTTGTCTTTTCTTGGTCAGGGGCACAGGCAGCAACAGGTCGATGCCATCGAAGAACGAGGCATATTCCTCAGCCATCATCCTGCCCATCATCCTCGCCAGTTCGGGATGATGATGGTATTTGATATCGTAAACCAAACGTCCTGCCTGGGAATGTCCCTCGTGGTAATACAAGGCTGCACACCGCTCAATCGGAATACGTCCCCACAGCAGTCGCGCCATACGATTGTCGGCGGGTGAGCGCCAAAACTCGGTACGGGGCAGATGGCGGTTGCAGACACCACACAAGCCCTCTTCGCTGACGGCAAGCCGACTGCCGCAGATGGCGCAGCGGCGCGGTCCGATGATGTCCAGCAGACGGGACAGGAAACTGATGGTGTGTATCTGCTTGGTCATTCGTCTTCAAATTCATCGACAGCCTCGTCGGAATCCAAACACTGACGGATGATATCGATGGTGAAACCACGACTCATCGCAAAACGGATGAGCTTGGCGTTGACCTCATAGTCAGACTGTCCTTTGATACTTCTACGTTTACTTTTCAAAAGCGGCAAAAGCTGTGCTTTCCACTCATTCGGCTCGATTTCATCGAGTATCGGTTGGTAAATCTGTGCCTCGACATGCTTCTGCCATAAGGCCTGCTCAATCTTGCGCCGACCCCATTTGTTATAGAGGAGCTTGTCTTTCACGAAAGCACGCGTAAACCGTTCGTCATCCACATAACGGTTCGTGGTGAGATAAGCCATCACGCGAGCCTGCGCCTCCTCCGACAGGTTCCAGCGGCGCATCTTCTCCAATAGTTCACCCGTACAGTGCTCACTCCGCGAACATAAGGTGGTCAAGGTGCTCAAGGCCTGTTCTTCTGTCTTTTCTATCTTCATCGTTTACAACTTGCTTTGATCATCCGTTGTTTCCCATACTGGTCGTTGCGTACTTCCACAGCCGTGAAACCGATGTCGGCCAATAGGGATTGCAGTTCATTTATATAGCGGGGATTGATTTCAAAAAACAGTTCTCCGTCATTTTTCAGCGATTTGATCGCATAGCGGGCAATGGCCCGATAGAAGAGAAGCGGGTCATCGTCGGCTACAAACAGCGCCAACGACGGCTCGTAGTCCAGTACGTTGCGGTCCATTGCCGCCCGTTCCTGTTCTGCGATATAGGGCGGATTCGACACGATGACATCCCACTGGCGACCATCGGCGAGGGCTTGCAGTGTATCCTGCTTGACAACCGTCACGTCGGCATCGTATTTTCGCGCATTCTCGGCAGCTACCTGCAGAGCGACAGGCGAGATGTCCCAAGCGGTGACCTTCGCCTGCGGGAGCAGCAGCGCCAAGGTGACGGCGATACAGCCGGAGCCGGTGCCGATATCCAACACCGACAGGTCGGGCCGTCTGTCCTCCGCGATCCAGTCAACCAGTTCGGCTGTTTCAGGACGGGGAATCAGTACCCCCGGACACACCTTATATATATATCCGTGAAAGGAAGACTGCCCCAACACATACTGAACCGGTTCGCCTGCTTCGAGGCGACCCATCATTTTTTCCAGTTCTATGGTGTCGTTTGGAGATAATTCCGTAACTTTGCCCGCGTAAATATCAGCCAGCGACAAATCAAAGCGCATGTCGAGCAACAAGCGTACAATCGCCTGTGCTTCGCCTTTCTCATAGAGGTGCGACAGTCGCTGATACAATTGCTGAAAGGTATTCATGTCGGCAAAGTTAGTGCAAGCTGAGCGAAAAACCAAAATTTATTTGGGTTTTTCCGAAGCGCAGCCTAACTTCGAGCTTCGAATGAAGCTCAAAGGTAATAAAATAAAATAATGATATGTTTGACGACGAAAAATATATGCGCCGCTGTATTCAGTTGGCAGAGAACGGACGACAGAACGCCCGTCCGAACCCGATGGTGGGAGCCGTGATTGTAGCTGACGGAAATAGCCTCCCCTCTTCCCCCTCCCCTTGGGAGGGTTGGGGTGGGGTCGTTGGGGGCCTTATCATCGGTGAAGGCTATCATGTGCGCTGTGGTGAAGGACACGCTGAGGTGAACGCTTTTGCTTCGGTGCGCCCCGAAGACGAGCCGTTGCTGAAGGAGGCAACCGTCTATGTCAGTCTGGAACCTTGCGCCCATTATGGTAAGACGCCCCCTTGCTGTGAGCTGATTATCCGAAAAGGTGTGCGACGGGTTGTCGTCGGCTGTGTCGATCCGTTTGCGAAAGTGCAGGGACGCGGCATCGAGCGCATCCGTGAGGCAGGTATCGAGGTCACCGTCGGTGTGTTGGAGAAAGAATGTCGGTGGCTGAACCGCCGCTTTTTCACGTTCCATCAAGCCCACCGTCCGTATATCATCCTGAAATGGGCACAGACGAGTGACGGCTTCCTTGACGATCACGGTCGGGCTGTCGGCATCTCCACCCCTTTCACCAAGATGCTGTCACACCAGTTGCGGGCAGCGGAAGATGCCATCCTCGTGGGACGTGTCACCGATGAGCGTGAACATCCCCAGCTCACCGTCCGTGCGTGGAGCGGTCGCAATCCGAAACGGTTTGTGCTGAGTCATGACACCAGCATCGAGGAAATCCTGCAGCAGTGTGTTGAGCAACAGTTGCAGTCGCTCATCGTCGAGGGCGGTGCGAAGACGCACCAGTCGTTTTTGGAAAAAGGTTTGTATGATGAAATCAGGGTTGAGACAAACACCCTGATGAAGGTAGGTGCAGGAACACCTGCTCCTCTCGTCCCAACTGATGTAGCGTGTTTCTCATCGGAAACATTCGACGGCAATACCATCTACCGTTTCCGCCGCATCTAATCACTCCCCTCCCTACAGGGAGGGGTCGGGGGAGAGTCTTCTATTTCCTGCCGAAGTCTGCAGGAATCTCACCCCATTTGCTCGTTTCCCACTTCACAATCGGAACGCGAATCGCATGCTTGCGGAGCCACAGCTCAGCACGGGCGATAATCTCGTAGAGCTTGGCGGTGTCGGCGTTGCGTTCCAATTTCGTCTTACACTGTTTCTTCTGCACCCACAGGATGGCGTTGTACGAGTCGCTATAGATGGTCTTGTCAGTAATACCCTGTTTGTCCATCAGTGCCAGCGCGTGGACAATTGCCAGGAACTCTCCGATATTGTTTGTGCCATGAACGGGTCCGTAGCGGAACACCTCGATGCCCGTTGCCAAATCGATGCAACGGTATTCCATCGGTCCCGGATTCCCACTACAGGCTGCATCTACAGCCCAAGCGTTTGCCTCCACCTCCATCGGTAAGGGCAACACCGTATCGTTGCGGTAGTCAGGAGGATTGATCAGTTCGTTTGCTGCCATCTGTTTTCAATTTTGTGTGCAAAGGTAGGAAATAAATCATGATACAGGAGGCATTATACCTGATTATTTTGAAATTTTCTTTGTGATTTTTTGTTGTGTTTCGGAAAAATAACTACTTTTGCAGCATCTCTAACCTAAAAAGATAGAATATGTTGTTGATGATTCTGCAGCTGATGATTGTGCTGCTTGCGTTGTGGGTAGGCTCGCGCTACGGTTCGCTGGCCCTTGGTGCTATCTCAGGAATCGGCCTGGCTATCCTTGTGTTCGGGTTCGGGTTGAAACCCGGTTCTCCTCCTACCGATGTGATTTACATTATTATTGCCGCCGTCACCTGTGCTGGTATCATGCAGGCTTCGGGAGGTATGGATTGGCTGATACAGATTGCTGAGCGGCTGTTGCGTAAGCATCCCGACCGTATCACCTTTCTGGCTCCGCTGTGTACATTCTTCCTCACCGTCTTGGTAGGAACGGGACATGTGGTCTATACGCTGATGCCGATTATCTGTGACATCGCCCTGAAGAAGGGCATCCGTCCCGAACGACCGTGTGGTGTGGCCAGTATCGCCTCACAGGTAGGTATCACCTGTTCGCCGATAGCGGCAGCGGTGGTCGCCTTTGTGAGTATTTCCAATGCCAACGGTTTCGATATCACCATTCCGCAGGTGCTGATGGTCAGTATTCCAGCCTGTCTCTGCGGACTGATGGCAGCGGCGACAGCATCCTATAAGCGTGGACTGGATTTGGACAAAGACCCGAAGTTTCAGGCCCGTCTGCAGATTCCGGAACAGCGCGAATACATCTATGGCAGCGGTGCTACGACGTTGGGTAAGGTGATTCCCGTCGAAGCCAAGCGTGCGGTGTTTATTTTCTTAGGTGCCTTGCTGGTAATCGTGTTCTTCGCCATCTTCCAGAGTGTGCTCCCCACATACGAAACGCTGCGGGCTGTCAAAGGTGCCGACCCGTTGGTGATTGGTGCCAACACCAGTTTCAGTGCTGACCAGTTGGTCAAGGCAGGGGTACATGTAGAGGGTATGACGGAGTTTTTCCAAAAGCCGTTAGCGATGAACTTAGTGATTCAGATTGTCATGATTACGGCTGCCGCCTTGATGATTATCTTCTGTAAGGCATCGCCCAAGAAAGCGGTGGCAGGACCCGTATGGCAGTCGGGAATGGTTGCTGTGGTAGCCATCTACGGTATCGCGTGGCTTGCCGATACCTATTTCTCGAACTATCTGGGTGAGATGCAGACGATGCTCACAGAGGTGGTCAAGGAATATCCGTGGAGCATCGCGCTGGTGTTCTTCCTCGTGTCTGTGCTCATCAACTCGCAAGGAGCCGTTGTGGTAACGATGTTGCCGTTGGCCTATTCGCTTGACATCAGCGGAGTTGTGCTGCTGGGTGTGTTGCCTTCGGTCTATGGCTATTTCTTCATTCCCAACTATCCGTCAGACATCGCAACGGTGAACTTCGACCGTTCGGGCACCACCATCATCGGAAAGTATCTGCTGAACCACTCGTTTATGATGCCCGGACTCGTCTGTGTCATCACGTCAACACTCGTGGCATACTGTCTTTCCATGCTTTTCTTTTAACAAACACTTAACTATACAACTATGAATAAGAACGAAAAATTTGTCATTACCATCAACCGTGAGGCAGGATCAGGAGGTCGTACGGTAGGCGAAAAGGTTGCCAAGAAACTGGGTGTACCCTTTTATGATAAAGCCCTCATACAGGCTCTGATGGAGAAATACCACCTGAGTGTGGAAGAGATAGAGAGTCTCAAGGGGCGCAAGCACGACTGGTGGTCGGAATTCAAGCGTGTGGTGGGTCTCGAACATACCATCACGGGGTCTGTCATCGACGATCCGGATATGTATAGTCCTGCTGATATTTTCAAGGGCGAATTGGAGATTCTCAAAGGCATCGCCGAGTCGGAGTCGTGTGTCATCGCCGGACGTAGCGGATTCTTTGTGTTTGAGGACCATCCCAACCATCTGAGCATCCTGATTACAGCTCCCTACGAACAGCGCATCCAGCGTCTGATGGCGAAGAAGGGAATCACGGAAGAGGAGGCCAAGAAAGTCATCCGGGAGATTGACACAACCCGCGAGAACTATATCAAGAAGTTTACGGGCAGCACCCGTTATGATACCCGCAACTACGACTTGGTGATCAATATGAACGGCAGGTCGGAGGATGTGATTGCCGATATGATTTTGATGTATATTGGGGAGTAAAGGAGACCCCCCTCTGGCTCCCCCAAGGGGGGGAGTAAAGGAGAGAAGGAGTAAAGGAGTAAGGAGTAAGGAGTATGAAAAAGAGACTGATTTTTACCTTTATGGTATTGTTGGCTGCTGTCACCTGCTGCATGGGACAGACGGTCAGAGACGGTAGCAATCGTACGATTGGAACGATAGAGAGTAACGGTACGGTGCGTGACGGTATGAACCGCTCGATAGGACACTTTGGGAGCGACGGCACCGTGCGCGACGGCATGAACCGCACGGTAGGATATATCGAGAACAGCGGCACCATTCGCGACGGCATGAACCGCACCGTTGGACGTGTAGAGAGTGACGGTACCGTTCGTGACGGCATGAACCGCACCATCGGACGCGTAGAGAGTGACGGCACCGTGCGCGACGGCATGAACCGCACCATCGGTTCAGCCAGAGGTGTGAAGCGCACCCATGCGGCCGTCTTCTTCTTCTTCAATATGTTTTGACGGAATCGTCATCAATCTCATACATCACCTTTGCGTGGTTGGTTCGGATGAGCTGACTTTCTATACAACGACCAGTGACACGGTCGATGATGTCGCGGAAAACTTGTCCGTTGCGATAGACCACTCCGTTTTCACGTGAGAAATATTCGTTCTCACCGTGAATGTGGAAAGAGTGGGGCTGAGGTTCAACGGCACGCAGTTCGCCACGCAGGTATTCATCGTCAACCTTCAGTCGCAACTGGTAGGTGTTTGGGGTGTTGTTTTTCACCCGATAGTCAATGTAGTTATATGAGATGCTGGTGCCTGTGCCGAATGGAAGTTGTCTTCCGAAGTCTGGAAACAGGTCCATACCGTCGTGATGATGATGCTCTGTGATGGTCAGTTCGCTGTGTAGCACCATCCAGTGGATGAGGTTTGACAACTGACAGAGTCCGCCTCCGATGCCTCGTGCGGGCTTCCCTTTCTCAATGGTGAGACCCTCTTTGAATCCTCTTTGTTCGCTGGTGCGCCCAATCAGTTTCCAAATGGAGAACGTCTCGCCAGGACGGATTAGCAGTCCATCGATGTGGGCTACAGCCAACGTTAGGTTTGTAGCCTTGTTTTCCTGCAGTTGCATATCGACATTTCCCAATCGTCTTCGTATCAGGGAGTTGTGCCGATAGATGAGTACGGGCAACGCTGTTTCTGTCCGCTCTTTTGCAAAGCGGTTTCGGCGAAGGAAATCCCAAATGTGTCGTTTTAGAATCTCTTTCTCCATCGACAACCGGTAGGTGAGTGGTGATATTTCACAAAACAATTTCCGTTTCATGCTGCAAAAATACGATTAAGTGAGAAGAATGCAAAATAAATTTTTGGTTTATTTTATTTTGTATTGTCTTCGCTTAATCAAAATTTTGCACTATCTTTGTCGCAGAAAACTATAAAAAGAGAAGAGGTATGAAGATTTTCGCTGTCGGCATGAATTATGTCGAACACAATAAAGAGCTGGGAAATACGTTATTGATAACGGAGAAAGACCTGCGGAAGACGGAAGAACCGGTGATATTCACCAAACCCGATTCTGCACTGTTGAAAGACGGGAAACCGTTTTTCATTCCTGACTTCATGGGGCGCATCGACTACGAAACAGAGGTCGTGGTGCGCATCTGTCGTTTGGGAAAGGGAATTCCCCAGCAGTTTGCCCACCGCTACTACGATGCTGTGACGCTGGGTATCGACTTCACGGCACGTGAGGTGCAGAAGAAAGCGAAAGACTTGGGCCGTCCTTGGACCATCGCCAAAGGTTTCGACGGTTCGGCCGTGATAGGAGCGTGGGTAAAGCCCACCCCCGCCCCCCATCCCGAACAGAGTTCGCCCCCCCGTTGCCTTCCCCAAAGGGAGGGGAGTTTGAAAGATGTCCAGATACCTATCCAGGATCTGCACTTCCGTCTCGATATCAACGGGGAGACCAGGCAGGTGGGCTATACGGGCGATATGCTCTACAAGGTGGACGAGCTGATATCCTATATCAGCAAGTATTTCACGCTGAAAACGGGCGACCTGCTGTTTACCGGCACTCCCGTAGGTGTGGGACCGGTACATATCGACGACCATCTGGAAGGATGGCTGGAAGACCGAAAGGTGTTGGAGTTTAATTGTAAGTGAACGTCCCAGGGGCAAGGAGCATGGGGCAAGGAGCAAGAATAATGATGCATTACGCATTTCGCATTACACATTACGCATTTCGCATTACACATTTCGCATTGATATCGCTACTGTTGTTGGTATCGATGACAGCAGGTGCGCAACGATTTTTTAACCTGACAGTCGATGATGTCAGGATAGATTCGATGTTGCCGCAGTTTACCTATGCGGTGCCCTTGGGATACAACTATGCCGATTCCGTCTATACGGTAGAAATCCTATATCCTGATTTCATCGATATGTCGAAGAATGACATCGCGCGATACCACGCCATCACTACCGAGACTTTGCCCACGCTACCTGCCATCACCACACAGATTGCTGTGGAGCGCAAGCAGGGAAAACTGGAATTGTCATTTGTGCCGATGGTCTTCCGCAACGGGAAGTACCAGTTTCTGGTAAGCTTTATGCTGAAGGTGGAAGGAAAAGCCCCCTCCAACCTCCCCCTTGAGGGGGAGGCCTTAAAGAGCGCAAGGAAAGCACCCTCCAATTTATTAACGGAATCAACGAACACGGCAGCTGAACGCTATGCGGAGCATTCTGTGCTGGCATCAGGAAAATGGGTGAAGATCAGTGTGCCCTCAACGGGTGTCTATCAGTTGACGCCGGAGCTGGTGAAACAAGCTGGGTTCAGCAATATAGACCGCGTGAAAATATATGGTTATGGTGGAAACCTGCAAAACGAAAAGTTGATGGGCAGCGACTTGGCCGCTACCGATGACCTGCAGGAAGTTCCCACTTGCACGGTGAACGGCAAGCGTCTGTTCTACGGCAAGGGACCTGTAAGCTGGAGCAGCAACACCACCACCCTTCGTACGCGTAATCCATATAGCGATGAGGGATGTTATTTCCTGACCGAAAGCGAAGAAACTCCTTTGAGTGTAGATAGTGCTGCCTTTGTGAGTGCCTTCTATCCGTCGGCCGACGACTATCATAGTTTGCATGAAGTCGATAACTACAGTCATCATTCCTACGGCAGAAACCTGTTTGAGAATACACCGATCAACAACGGCTCCTCAAAGAAATTCCTGCTCACCAACCGCGCTCATGCCACGAAAGGACAGTTAGCGGTATGTATGAGTGCTGCTACAGCCAGCACCGTAACGGTGACCATCAATGGTAAAGAGTTAGGGACGTTCTCTATCTCGTTGAGCGACGACCACGATTATGCCAACTCAACAACGAGAATCTATCAGGTGTCAGAACTACAGGCTACCGACACCATCGTGGTGAAGACAACGGCGGGCGGTCCCGTCTATCCCGACTATGTGTCGATGGCTTATGATACGCCCTGTGCGGAACCTCAACTGTCAACGACCTCGTTTGCTGCACCCAACTTGGTATATGGTATCACGAACCAAGACCATCATGCTGACAGTGCTGCAGATATGATTATCATCATTCCGACCAGTCAGAAACTGCTGAAACAGGCACAGCGATTGGCCGATTTCCATACTGCTCACGACAATCTGAGGGTGCGCATCGTTCCTGCCGACGAACTGTTTAATGAGTTTTCCAGCGGAACCCCCGATGCCAATGCCTATCGTCGTTATCTGAAGATGCTCTACGATCGTGCGGAGACCGATGCAGATATGCCGAAATACCTGTTGCTGTTCGGCAACAGCGTGTGGGACAACCGTATGAACACCAATATCTGTCAGCAGCTGAGTCCCGATGACTACCTGCTTTGCTTTGAGAGCGAGAATTCGTTTAACTCCCTCTACAGCTATGTCAACGATGGTTTCTATACGTTGCTCGATGACGGCGAGGGTGTGAATATGTCTTTCGGCGACAAGGAGGATATGGCGGTAGGACGCTTCCCTGTGAGCAACGACGGTGATGCAAAGATACTGGTTGACAAAGTCATCAACTATGTGACCAACAGCAATGCGGGCAGTTGGCAGAATGTCATCATGTATATGGGTGATGACGGCGACAACAATCTGCACATGCGTGATATCGACTATACCGCTGAACAGATGTCATCCCTCCATCCCGGCTATCAGATGAAGAAAGTGATGTGGGATGCCTATACCCGTGAGACCACATCAACGGGTAACACCTATCCAGAGGTGATGCGTGTCATCAAACAGCAACAGACAGAGGGAGCACTGATTATGGATTATGCCGGTCACGGACGTCCCGACCAGTTGTCGCACGAAGCGGTGCTGCGCACATCCGATTTCGCCAACTTCCAGAATGCCAATCTGCCGTTGTGGGTGACTGCTACCTGCGATGATATGCCGTTCGACGATTTGACTGATTGTATCGGAGTGACATCCATGTTGAACAAGAAGGGCGGCTCTGTTGCGTTCTACGGTACCACCCGTACGGTACTTGCTTATTATAACAAACCCATCAACACATTATATATGAAATATGTGTTGAGCTATGATGCTAACGGAAAACCCATCACCTTGGGAGAAGCACAGCGGTTGGCAAAGAACGAGCTGATATCAACAGGCGGCGACCGTACACAGAACAAGCTGCAGTTTGCCCTGCTGGGTGACCCCGCGATGGCGTTGAACCTGCCTACAGCAACGGTGATCATCGATTCCATCAACGGTGTGAAAGCTGGCGCTGCAGAGATGCCTGTGCTGAAAGCAGGTTCCGTAGCACGTATCTATGGTCATATTGAACGAAATGGTTCCAAAATAAGCGATTTCAACGGTACGATGACCGCTATCGTCCGTGATACGAAAGAATTGATTACCTGTAAGCGTAACGACCCAGCATTGGTCAATAGCGGTACGGCAGCGTTTACTTTCTACGACCGTCAGAATACTTTGTATAATGGTTCCTGCAACGTGAAGGACGGTGAGTTCCAGTTTGCCTTTGCTGTACCGATGGACATCAACTATGCAGACGGAACGGGTTTGGTCAACCTGTATGCCGTCAATGACAGTCATACGCTGATAGCCAATGGTTACTACGAAGATTTCTATGTCAACGGTTCTGAAACGCTGAAGAACGATTCCATCGGTCCGTCGGTCTATTGCTATCTGAACAGTCCATCGTTTGTCGATGGCGGAACGGTCAACTCCACCCCATACTTTGTGGCACAGGTAACCGATAAAGACGGTATCAATGCGTCGGGAAGCGGTATCGGACATAATATGGAACTGATTATCGATGGCGACATGCAGAAGACGTATGATTTGAACGGCAACTTCACGTTTGACTTCGGATCATATACCAGCGGTTCTACCTATTATTATATACCAGAACTGACGGAGGGGAACCACCAGTTGAAATTCCGCGTGTGGGATATCCTGAACAACTCCAGTACAGCCGTGCTGAATTTCCGTGTGGCCAGAGGACTGCAGCCTGATATCTACAGCATCAGTTGTACCAACAACCCCGCAATGACGGAGACAACCTTCATCGTGACCCACAACCGTACGGGCAGCAATGTAGATGTAGGTATCGATGTGTTTGATATGAGTGGACGGATGTTGTGGCAATACGATGAATCCGGTGTGTCAACAGGTAGCGCCTATACGGTGAGTTGGGACCTCACGGTAGATGGTGGTCGCCGACTGCAGACAGGTGTGTATCTCTATCGTGTCAGAATGAGCAGTGACGGTAGCAGTTATACGTCAAAAGCGAAGAAACTTATTATCATAGGCAATAATTAGTAAGCATTTGCCGTTATAATAAGGCGTAAATACAATAAATGCACATGAATACAACTAAGAAGATATGGGCAGCAGCCTTGCTGTCATTGCTTTCCCTGTCGCTGTGGGCACAGGACAAACGGGATATGTTCAACCCCGTGAACACGTCGGTGACATCGCAGATGATTGCCCCTGATGCACGTGGTGGTTCGATGGGTGATGTGGGTGCCGCTACCGATCCAGATGCTTTGTCACAGTACTGGAATCCTGCGAAATATCCTTTCAACATCAGCCGTGCTGGTGTCGCGCTGAACTACACCCCGTGGTTGCGTCAGTTGGTGAGCGATATGAACCTGGCTTATCTGGCCGGTTATTACCGAATAGGTGACTATTCAGCCGTGAGTGCGTCGTTCCGTTATTTCTCCTTAGGTGAGGTGTTGACCAGCAGCGGTGTTGATGCCGGCAACGATATGACAATCAACCCGTATGAGATGTCAATCGACGTGGGCTACTCGCTGATGTTGAGTGAGACGTTCTCGCTGGGTGCTGCCGTTCGTTGGATTTATTCCGACTTGACATACGACTACACGGAAGATACGAGTCCCGGTTCGGCTTTTGCTGCTGATATCGCGTGCTACTATCAGAACTATATCAACATCGGTAACCGTGAGTGTCAGCTGGGATTGGGTTTGAACATCTCGAATGTGGGTTCAAAAATCACTTTCGGTGGATCAGACAACTCGGAGTTTATCCCCACCAACCTGCGTCTCGGTGCTGCCCTGATGATTCCTATCAACGAATACAACCGCTTCACCATCGCTGCCGATGCCAATAAACTGTTGGTGCCTACCTATCCCAAACAAGAGGAGGGTGAGTCCACAGAGGACTACCAGGAGCGTGTACAGCGCGATTACTACGATGTGTCGTCTATCTCTGGTATCTTTAAGAGTTTTGGCGATGCGCCTGGCGGTTTCAAGGAGGAGTTGCAGGAAATCCAGTGGAGTGTAGGTGCTGAATACGTATATAACGACCGATTCAGTCTTCGTGCCGGATATCACCACGAGAGTGAAAACAAAGGTAACCGTAAGTATTTCACCGTAGGTGCAGGATTCAAGATGAGCGTCTTCTCACTGGATGCCGGCTATGTGATTGCTACGGCAAAGAGTAATCCGCTTGACCAGACGCTCCGTTTCTCCCTGACCTTCGATATGGATGGTATTAAGGATTTGTTCAGAAGGAGATAAGAAGAGAAGGAGTAAGGAGTAAGAAGAGAAGGAGTTCTTTTTAACCAATAGACTTTTCGAGAAGGCATACAGCATAAGCTGATATGCCTTCTTCGCGTCCGGTAAATCCCAGATGTTCGGTCGTTGTGGCCTTGATGGAAATTTGTTCAAGGTCGATGTTCATCACCTCAGAGAGGCATTGTTGCATCGCAGGAATATGCGGGTTGAGTTTTGGGCGTTCGGCACATACCGTAGCATCGATGTTGACTACCTGATATCCCTTTGAGGCGATGAGTTCAATGACTCTTTTCAGAATAACCTTGCTGTCCATGTTGAGTGTTTCCTCAGAGGTATCGGGGAAATGATAGCCGATATCACGCATGTTGGCAGCACCGAGGATAGCATCACAGATGGCATGAATCAGTACATCGGCATCGCTGTGTCCCAACAATCCCAAACGATAATCAAGTTTGATGCCACCCAACCATAAGTCGCGTCCTTCAACCAAACGATGGACATCATAGCCCATTCCTACTCGTATATTCGTCATCTCAGTACTCCTTTTCTCCTTACTCCTCTTCCTCCCTCCCTTTGGGAGGGGTAGGGGTGGGGTCGCTTCCTATCTGATAAATAACAACTCTCTGTACTTCGGCAGCGTCCAAAGCTCATCGGCTACCGTTAATTCCAGTTTGTCGATGTGGTAGCGGATTTCCTGCATCTTTGGTTCCACCGTATCGTGATAGGCGATAGCCTTGCTGCGCTCACTGTCCATTCGGTTGGCAACCTTTCGGGCTTCAACAAGTTCCTCTACCATTGTCTCGATGGTCTGCGTACGTTCAGCTATCTCGCGGATAATCTTTATGTTGCGGGCTGTGAACTGATCGTAATCCTCAGGTGAGAAGATTTTATGCATCACCTCCACATTCTTTGCCAGACTTGTCTGGTAGTGGGTGGCAACAGGAATGATGTGGTTCATCGTCAGGTCGCCCAGTACACGCGCTTCAATCTGGATTTTCTTCGTGTAAGTTTCCCATTTCACCTCATTGCGAGCCTCCAGTTCCTTGCGGTTCATCACGCCAAGACTCTCGAACATCTTCACGGTATCTTCATCGAGGTAACGATCGAAGATAACCGGACACGAGGTTTCTACATCCAGGCCACGACGCGTAGCCTCCTGTACCCATTCGTCGCTGTAGCCGTTTCCGTCGAAGTGGATAGGCTTACAGGTTCTGATGTCTTCGCGCAGCACATCGATGATGGCGTGGAAGGTTGCACTATGCTTCCCGTCGGTGAATTCAGCATTCTCTGAAACTTCTATGATGCGTTGGTCCACACGTTTCTTAAAGTCAACCAACGCCTCCGCTACCGCTGCGTTCAGGGCAATCATCGCGCTGGCACAGTTGGCTTCGGAGCCGACGGCGCGGAACTCAAAACGGTTACCCGTAAAGGCAAACGGACTTGTACGATTGCGGTCGGTATTGTCGATGAGCAGTTCCGGTATCTCCGGAATGTCGAGTTCCATCTTCTTTTTACCAGCTACGACAAACAAATCATCCTTGTCTGCTTTCTCAATATGATCCAGCAGTTCGCTCACCTGTTTGCCTAAGAAGCTGGAGATGATGGCTGGCGGTGCTTCGTTGGCACCCAAGCGGTGTGCGTTGGTCGCACTCATGATGCTCGCTTTCAGCAGTCCGTTATGCCGATAAACACCCATCAGCGTCTCTACGATGAAGGTCACGAAGCGCAGGTTCTGCTCTGGTGTCTTACCAGGCGCATGGAGCAGTATGCCTGTATCGGTAGAAAGACTCCAGTTGTTGTGCTTGCCTGAGCCGTTGATGCCGTCGAAAGGTTTCTCGTGCAACAGTGCACGGAATCCATGTTTGCGTGCCACCTTCTTCAAAAGTGACATAAACAGCATGTTATGGTCGATGGCAAGGTTGGTCTCCTCGAAGATTGGAGCTAACTCAAACTGATTGGGTGCTACTTCGTTGTGGCGGGTCTTACAGGGAATGCCCAATTCCAGCGCCTGTACCTCCAAATCTTTCATGAATGCCTGCACACGGTCGGGGATGATGCCGAAATAGTGGTCATCCATCTGCTGATTCTTCGCTGAGTCGTGTCCCATCAGGGTGCGACCCGTCAGCATCAGGTCGGGACGTGCAGAATACAGGCTCTCGTCAACGAGGAAGTATTCCTGTTCCCATCCCAAGTTTGTGATAACCTTCTTCACTTTCGGGTCGAAATACTGGGCTACGGCCGTTGCTGCCTCGCCCACAGCCCGCAGTGCACGCTTCAACGGAGCCTTGTAGTCGAGCGCCTCACCCGTATAAGAGATGAAGATAGTGGGGATACACAGTGTGTCGTCAATGATGAACACGGGTGAGGTGGGATCCCAGGCTGAGTAGCCGCGAGCTTCGAAGGTGGCACGAATGCCGCCACTTGGGAACGAACTGGCATCGGGTTCCTGCTGTACAAGCAGTTTCCCGCTGAACTCCTCTATCATACCACCCTTGCCGTCATGCTCAATGAATGCATCGTGCTTCTCGGCAGTGCCTTCCGTCAACGGCTGGAACCAGTGTGTATAGTGGGTGACACCGTTCTCGTCAGCCCATTGCTTCATACCCTTTGCGACAGCATCGGCTATCGAACGGTCGAGCGGGGCACCGTTATCCATCACGTCGATCATCTTCTCATAGACGTCGCGCTGTAAGTACTTGTACATCTTTGCCCGTGTAAACACGTATTTGGCAAAAAACTCTGATGGACGCTCTGCTGGTGCCGCTACCTCTAACGGCTTCTTCTTGAAAGCCTCCTCAACAACCTGAAATCTTAAATTGGCCATACCTATATATATTGCTTAATTACTTCTTACTCCTTACTTCTTCTCTCCTTTCCTCCCCCTTCAGGGGGAGCCAGAGGGGGCTTCCTTACTCCTTCTACTGCCCCATATTCATATTGTTCATCTGGTTCATGTCGCTCTGCTTCTCCATCACGTCACTTTCTACGTGCTTGGTGTTCTGCTTAACCTTCACCTTCTGGTTACCGAAGTTGTATGTGATGTTGAATGTGAAGCTGGCAACAGGAACATGTATTCTCTGCATATTGGTGAAGTCTTTGCCTTCGCTGTAGCTGTCGAAATAGAATCGTCCGCCTTTGCGCAAACCTGTCACACCCTGAATGGCAACATTCAGTTTGTCATTGAAGAACGATTTCGTCAGACTTCCCATCACCATGTTAAATCCGGAAGTCCATCCCTGAAGGGTGTATTTCTTACTGTTGGTGATGAAGAAGGCACCCAGTTTCAAATCCCAAGGCAGTGTCTGCTGTAAGCCCACCATCGCGTTGGCCTGCCATCCGTGATTCTTTGTGTCGAGCTGCTTGCTGCGCAAATCGTTGTATCCGATACCACCGTTGAAGAACAGACGCGTCTTCTTGCTCAACATACCGGCAGCATAAAGGCTGACAGTGGTCATACTGCGCTTCACGATATTGTCGTATGTCGTGTTGAGCAGTCCGTCTTTCCAGAACGAATACTGTTCGATACCATTGTTGGTAATTGCCTGCTTGATATTCAGGTTACCCATGATTACAGGTGTGTAGATGTTGAACACCAGTCCGATGTTATGGGTCTTTTCTACGTCAAGGTCAGGATTACCGTATGAGATGGCTGTTGTCGATGAACGGTCAACGTATGGATTCAGGTAACCGATACCAGGACGGGAGATACGCATGTTATAAGTAAGTCCGATGTTGGCTATCGGCATCGGCTTGTAAGAGAGGCTTGCCGAAGGCACTAAGTTGCCGTAGTGCTTCTTGAAGTTCTCACCGTGTCCCAACTCGAAGTCCACATCCTGCCAGGTATATTCGTATCGCAGACCAGCCTTCGCACCAAACTTGCCGTATTTACCTTCGTATTCTGTATAGCCGGCAAGAATGTCGTTCATGTTGTCGTACTTCATACTCAGCAACTCATCGTACTCATAGTCGCCCCCGTCTTTACGGTAGTAACGCGAATCACTGCTGTTGTCACGAGCCGTGAATTTCAGTCCTGCATTCAGCGTGTGCTTCTCAGACAGCGGTGTGGTAAAGTCGGTCTGGAAGACATGCTCGCGTGATTTTTCTTTCGACAGCGAGTGGCGGTCCTGCAGGTTGATGTATGGAGGAACGGTAGCCGGATCGTATGAGTTCCAGTTCTCGTTGTCTGTCGGGTTCAGAGCAAACTGATAAATGAACGTAATCGAACTGGTACGCGCCTTGTTCAGGAAACGCTGGTAGTCGGCGCTCGCATTGATGGAGACGTTCTTGTTCGAAGAATTCATGTGCTCACCATAGCTGAAACCAGGACCGTAGATGCCGCCAGACATTGTGGTGAACGGGTCGCCGTTGTTCTTCATGTTGAAACGGGTGAAGCCGAACGTAGCGCTCACCGTTGACATAGAATCCAACTCATAGCCTAAGTTGAGGTTTGCCATCGAGAACGGCATGCGTGTGGTACTCTCCATCTTGTAGCTCATCAGGGAAGTGCCGGCATCGCTGAACTGTTCACGATCAATTTCAACATCTGTACCCTTCGCTTTACCGTGATTCACCAGCGCATTGGCCGAGAAAGAGAACTTGCCGTATTGTCCGCTGAGGAAGACTCCTGCATTCTGCTGCTTGTTACCGGCAGAGAGACGGACGTTGCCGTTGATACCGTTGATGGTTGCCTGCTGACCGTTCTCACCTGCGCCAGCCATAACAATATTCAGTACACCAGCAGAGCCTTCTGCATCAAATTTCGCACCCGGATTCGTGATTACCTCGATGTTCTTCACCATCGAAGCCGGCATCGCACGGAAAATCTGTGACGGGTTGCTGTTGAACATCACGTTCGGCTTGCCGTTCACATATACCTTAAACGAGCTGCTGCCGTTTACCGTGATGTTGTCCTGACCGTCAACAGTCACCATTGGCACCTTGCGCAACATGTCCAGCACCGTTGCCGATTTCGAGTCCACATCGTCCTCCACGCTATACGACATCTTGTCGGTGTCCATCGTCACCAACGGCTTCTGAGCCACAATCTCTACGCCTTGCAGCAGTTTCGTGTCGTCAACCACGTATATCGTACCCAGGTCAACTGTTGCCTTGCCGTCAAGGGTAATCACGCGTTGGATCTCTTTCCGGCCCATCGAACTGATGGTCATGGTGTATTTACCCTTGCCCGTTACCTTCTGGTTGATTTTACCATCGATATCGCTCACCGACATCGCGACGGCATTCTTCATATTGCTACCTTTATATACACGCACAGTAGCATACGGCTCTGTCTCTTGTGTGAGTGAGTCCACCAATACAGCTTTAATAACTGTTGTCTGTGCAAAAATCGCCTGAGCAGTCATCATCAGTATCAGCGTCAGGAATACTTTTAGTCTTTTCATTGTCTTGTTTGTTATTGGTTTACAGGATGTCATATTATTCTCTTCATCCATTAGACACAAAAAATCTAAATTTATTACACGTATCCAAAAATTATTTCGTTCCACCACCGACTGCTATATAAAATGCAATGAGGTCAGTGGCATATCTTTACAAAAGATTCTGCAAAGGTACACATTATTATATTAAGAAACGAAAAAAACTCATTAAATATAATTTTGAGCCCAAAAGTCCCACAATCCATCAAAAACCTCCCCCTTGCCCCCTAGCCTTGAGGGAAGAGGGATAAAAAAAGGGGTGCCGAAGCACCCCCTTATTTGATTTCTCGCCGCTTTCACTTTGAAAGACCGTTGATTTCGATAAACTAAAAAATTGGTTAATACTTACTTGTTGATAAATTTGATCCGTCTGCGGTTGTTGTTGGGACGAACAGCAAAGTGGAGCCAGTAGTTACCCGTTCGGCTGTTGTGCTCGAAGATGAGTTCGTCGAAAGCCTCTCCGCTCTCATCGCTAATGTCCAGCAGGATGGTGGCATAGCGAACAAGCTGTTCGTTACCCAATACTCGGATATCTGCTGCACAACCCGTCAGGTGGTTCGAGGTGGCTACCCCACCTACCGCCTTGTTCACCGCTGGCGACCTGTACCCGCTGTTGATATAGATAGGGTCGTTACCCTCTCCATACCGTTTGTTCCACTCATCGCGAAGCATCTCCAACCACTTGGTGAGCCGCTTCAAATTACTAATTACCGCTTGCGACGGAAAGTTATGATCCGCCGTCTGTACTGATGTCGAGCACATCTCGCTGAGCGAGAAATGTTCCGTCAATTTGATTGATTTATCAATATATTTATTCATAATACTTAACTTTTTTCGACCCCCTCCTAACCTCCCCAAGGGGGAGGGAGAAGGGAGCGAGGGAGCGTGGGAGCAAGGTTAGTTTTCCTCATTTGTGGAATCTATTCTCTTTCCCTCTTTCTCTTCGATCCCTCGTCGCCCCCCTCCCCTTGGGAGGGACGGGGTGGGGTCTCATTTCTTATTAATATTTATTGGTGTACTCTTGGGAAACGCGATGCTATATGCCTTGTCGAGTTTTTTCAACTGCACTTTGCAGCTGCTGATGTTTAAGCTTACTGCGACAATTGCACGGAGCAGTTCGCGGTGCTTGCGTGGATAGAGCTTCGGCGGAGGCAGTTCGTCCCATCCATAGACGGGGTCGTCGTCCTCGTCTTTGACCAGTTTCTCCGAGACCATATAACAAACCTCCCAGATAAAGTTGTCAGTAGCCTCAAAACCGAACCAGTATTGCAAGATGCGCCGGATGCAAAACCGTTTGTTCTGCGCTTGGAAGAGGCGCCTTGTGCGCTCCAGCCGTAGCCAGAGCTGCACAAAGCAATGTTGGGTGTTCTCGATATTCATATTAAAATACCAAATGTCCTAAGTGAGTAAGTGAGTAAGTGAGTAACTTGGACGAATTCTTGATGTTGTCACCCGTGAATCCATCATGGTAACTCAGACATTACTTTCCTGTAAACACCATATTTCACCTTCTCAACAGCACCATCGTTCCTGAGTCTCGTAATACTTCTTGATGCTGCTTGCTGCGAACACCCGAAGCAATCCATGAACTGCTGCGTCTTGAACTCATCGGGCAACTTGCGGAAACACTCGTCATATCGGGTGGTGCGGTGACGTTGTACAAACTCCTTGTTCTGGTCGGCGAAGTAGTTGAAAGCCATCTCGCCGAAGAAGAACTGCTGGCACTTGTACTGAATCTCCATTGCCAACCGGCACAAACGTTTATCCCTATCATCCATCGTTAGCGTTTTCTTCTCCTGCCACTCATCCCAATGACGCATCAGGATGAAAGGCAACGAAATGCCGATGCCATAATAAGGAATACGTTTCAGCAGGGTTCGGTCTGCCTTGTCACCATTGAACTCCGCAATCTCCATGTGTGCATTCTGCCACTCGTAGGTCTCGTCGTTCAACGGCTCAATTGGCAACTCACCTTCCACTTTGTCCAGTCGGTAAGCCCAGGTCTTCAGCGTCTCGTTGGCATCAGAAGATACCTCCTGGTGTCGCTTCGCCATACCCTTGTCGGGCAATGGAATCACAGCCAGTCGTGTGCTCATACCCGTACCAAAGTTACGCTGGTTCACCTTGCGGTGCAGGGCATACGGCGTACCCGTATAGATGAAGTTCCAGAACACGTTGAACATACCTGTCACAGACTCCTGATTGGCATACATCTGACCGTCCTGCTCGTTGTGGAATGCCTTCAATTCCAGGATCTCGCGGTCTTTCCAGTCACCGCCCTTATTCTGTTTGGTGACATTATCCAGCTCCGCATCGAACGAGAACATGTGCAAATTCAGAGGCTGTCCCTGAATCGTCTCAACAGCCGCATTCATGTGACGGATAAACTCACCCGTAGCCGTTCTTGCAGGATGCACACGGATGCCCACGACAGGCCGTTTCAGTGCCTCGCCCTTCTGGGCTTTGGTGGAAGTCGTCCTTTCGGTACGGTTCTCCTTGTACTGATTTACAGCAGCTATCAAGATCTGGTCTGCCTGAATCATCGGATCGGCAATCTTCTTGTAGAACTTCTCCACAATATTCTTTCCAGCCCCAGGATCACCGATGATGAAGATGCAGTAGTTAAGCCTGCGGACAATCTCCGGTTCGTACCAGAAATGGTACCACGCTCTGGTCATTAAAGTACCGAACAATGCCGCAGATGAGAAAAAGACCGCCGCCAGCTTGTGCGGATGTACATTCAGGAATAGCTCTTTCAGACAGGGGTAATGCTGTGCCATCTCCTGCAGTTCCTCTGCCCACTTATCCAAGGGAAGTACGCCATAAACGTCGTCATTAGAAGAGGTCTGAGGTGTGAGGGCTGAGGTCTGAGCCTCCGAAGCCTCAACAGCCCCAACACTTTCCAACGCCGTCCTCATTCTTTTCGGTATGCCCTTCAGGAACTCATAGCCCTGGGCACTTTTCACCGTCATCGCGACATCCTCATTACGTTCTTCCACGATATCCTTCACAAAGGGAGTCTCGCGCAGAATCTGCTCTATCAGCTTAGGGTCATTGTCCGTGATGTATCGCAACTGGTCGGCCAGCACCAGGCTTGTGCGGTGCCTGTCACCTTTTTCCACCTTCTTGTCACCAAGCCAAGCCTCCACAATCTTCGAGTAAGGTACACCGTGATAGAGACCCACCCCCGTCCCCTCCCTGGATGGAGGGGCGTTATTACCTTGTCTTGCAGAATTTTCAGAGCTAGAACTATCTATTCTCCCCATACAGGGGGAGTTAGAGGGGGTCTTCTGCGTCGGCTGGCTGTTCCCCTGATGATACGCTTCGTTATACTTCTCTCCGAAGGCATCGTCCTGATACGAAATCAGTCTCTCTTCGTCAATCAGAATAATGTCGTCACTGGTAGTCAGAAACGCGCCGCGACTGGCATCCTTGCACGATTCGTCAGGGTTCAGTCCCAGTTTCTTTGAAAAAGCAATCTGGTTATCTATCAGATTACCTACCGCCGCATCAGCGATAAACACCACCTTCAATCCATGCCCCGACGGAGTGACAAATACAAAGAGTATTCTCGCTTTATCCTCATCGGAAAGCTTGGCATAGGCCTCCTCCCATATCTCCCTCACGGTCTTGTTCTCCTCCCCTTGGGGAGGTTGGGAGGGGGTCACATGGTCAAAGTCAATCACGCACAACCCGTTCAGACGGCAATGCTTCTGCAGTCGCCAGCAGCCCGTCACCTCCTTTTTCTCACCGTTTTTCTTATTCTCTATCACCTTTACCGACTCCTCAAAGGTGCCGATAAAAATCACCAACGGCAGACCCTTCTTTTTCCTGTCGTAGCCGTTCTTGTCACCCCGTGCCAGCGCCTCGCGGGCTTCCTTCACCTGCTGGAAAGTCTGGGGCGCTGAAATCAGCGCCCTGAACTGTTGCAGCGTGACTACTTCTGTTGGGCTACCAAAGCTTCGTTGATAACAAAACATTTGTCTATCTCACTTGTCAAAGCGTACAACTCTCTCCTTATTTCCAGTAACCCTTTGATCTCAAATGTGAGCCAGGCCAT
>Ga0326511_10000472_pt1 | contig 35421 bp, 45 predicted proteins | sample 0_2496_0518_D_FD_203701 | JGI IMG/M metagenome (GOLD analysis project Ga0326511, IMG submission 203701) | Bovine rumen microbial communities from UC Davis, California, United States - 0_2496_0518 | ecosystem: Host-associated > Mammals > Digestive system > Stomach > Rumen | place: USA...
GGTGACCACATTTCTATCATTATCCAGTGAAGAACTCACGGGGGACATCAAAAAGGAAACACCCGTCGACCATGGTAAACTAAGAGGCAGTTGGACTCCAAAACAATCCAAAAACAAGCTAGTAGTAGAGAACACCCGTAACTACGCATTATTCGTAGAAAAAGGTACGGGAATATTCGCATCAGAGGGAAGACACCGCATATTCCCAAAGAACGGGAACGTAATGCACGCTAACATCAAAGGCGATGACGTGTTCTTCACCAACAGCCGAGGACAACCTGCACGGCACATGGCAGAAAAAGGATTCATGACCTACCGCAAAAAAATACCAAAACTATTCAAAACATCAATAATCAAACACGCCAAAGGAGGAAAATAGTATGACAGCTTACTACGCAGACCTAGTAACACCACTCGAAGTAATCCCCATGAAATTCTGCCAATGGATAAAAAGCGAAATCACTGAAGATGGATTACTTGAGGAGGTGGATAAGTTCTGTTCCACCTTCCGCACTGAGGGAAGCGTACTTAATTATGAGATATGGGTTAGGAAGATGGACTGGACTGTAAATGAGGAAACAAGTCAAGTAGTCGGCCGTGACAGTATGGTTACACTTGAGTACCCCTTCGAGGTTGCGATTATCGTGGATATGATAGGGGATGAGGAGGAAAGTGAGCGTAAGGCTATACAGTTGCAGGCTAAGACTATTATGAGCATCTTCAAAAACTATGAACGATTAATCTTCGAGGATGCCAGTATAGGCTACGTGAATTACTTCACACTGGACACGGGTTACAATGATGGAAGTATTAACCCAGTGAACAGGGAGGATGACGTGATTATTAAAGGATTCCAGATAACCCTCAATGTAGATGTGAACTATCTGATGTGTTATCAGAGATACAAGAATGAACAAGGAGGAACATAGAGTATGGGAAACTATATGGGAATCTCCTTCACCGATGAAGGAGACGCATACGGAACCAACAAACTATCCACCAAAGCACCAGAATTCTACTGGAGAATCAAGTCCAGTGATGCTGATTGGAACTTCGGTGAATTTGATGATGAAGACCTAGATGAACTCAGAGTAGGATACCCAGAACCAGCCGGAACAGTAGAACTAAGCGGTGCACATATCAGGGCAATGCCAACAATCCTATATGCACTACTCGGTAACTACCTATTCACAGAAAACTATACCACAGTTGAAGTAGATGGGGAACAGGTTTCCGTGAACATGCACGAATTCTGGGCAGGAAACGGATTGGAAGTACCTGAATGGTGTGCCAACATGATCTACGAGGTTGGTAATCAGACCATGATAGATGGTGCAGTAATGGATAGTTTCGAGTTAAACGCGGGACTAAACAAAACCACAGCTGAGTGTGGATTCGTGTACCGTAACGAACAATCCAAAGAAATCAACGTGGAAACCGTAATACAGAACAAGAATATCCTACAAGCATTACCATTGGTAGGGTATGATTGGACTGTAACACTTACAGTTAACGATGAAAGCCTTAACCAGGAAATACAACCTTGTTTTAATGAGGTGAACATCAGCGTTAACAACAATATCTTGACTGGTGATGATGTAAGATGTCTGGGTAAAGACCGTTACGGTTTCAAGCCTACGATGGAGAAAAGGGAAATAGAAGTAACCGGTAAGATTAAGCTCACACCGGAGACCCTACCATTAGTTAACACCTTGAAGTATAAAGGTAGCACTCAAAGTGCTAGTGGTTGGAGATACTGGAACAAATGTCATAACATTGACGGAAGCTTAAAGCTTCGTGCTACTAGTTGTCTTGACAGTGCTGAGTGGATTGAGTTCTACTTCCCTAAGGCTGCTATCAACATTGACCCAATTAAAATAGAAGATGGTAATGTTGATGTGGACATCGCATTGAAGTTATACAATACTAAGAAAGCACCACTCACACAAAAGGTTGACCCTAGTAATCCGGATAGTGCTTATATTCAAGTGGTTACACCGATGCGTGTGAAAGTGCAGAGTAGGGCTCCAAAGGTACAATAAAGGATTGTACAAGAGGTTAGCCTACCACACCCCCCTAACCACCCCCTAAACTATTTTTTTTTGAATCAAATTGTCTAAGAGGAGATATATTATGTCATTTCAAGAATTAATCAAAACAGTACAAAACAAACAGGAAATAACAGTCAACGGCCAAACACTAACCGTCGACAAACTAACAGTAAAAGAACTAGAACAGTATAAGAATATTGTGAACCGTGCACTCGGAACCGTCAAAATGGGAATGGGAAACGAACGCAACCTACAAAGTGCCAACATGAACGTGGAACAAGTAAGTGCAGCACAGGACAAGGCAGACCATTATCTTATCCAGTGCAGTTTCAAGGATGAGGAAATCGGTGAGGAAGAGATTGACAAGTTATATGACTTGTACACGCCACTCGTTGAGGCACTTAAACGTGTTAACAACATTAACGAGGCGGATAATAGTCGGTTAGAAAGTGACTTAAAAAACTCTTAGACTCGCCGGAGGGGATGCATTATGCACGGATGGAGTTTTATGGTTATCATGTGTTCGCAGAGGAGTATGGTGATTTGACTCCTGAGCAGGCACTGTTTATTGATATGGGAGTTTCAAAGGTGTATAATGAATTGTTCGGTGAAGATGAAAAAAGTAAGAGGGAAGTTAGCAGGTTAAGGGGTAGGAGTAGAAGACCACGTAAACACTTCTAGGTTTATTGTGGGGTGTTCTGTTCCTGCTCCTATTTTTTTTTAGGCATATAAATAGATGATGGAGGGAAAAGAATTATGGTAGTAACGGAAACATTACAAGTCATACTTAATGCTAAGGATCAGTTGACGAGTAAGATTAACGAGGTTAACAATGCACTAAGACAAACCGGAACCGCCGCTAACACTGCTAGTTCCAGTGCTACAAGTGCAACTAGCAGACTAGGTAATGCGTACACTCAACTACAGAACAAGGTACGAACAGTCTTCAACAATATTAAGACCACAATCCGTAACAGTACCGCGGGTAAGATAGTTAGTGAGAGCAGCCTCGCTCAGCCGTTCTTGAATGTTGCTGAGAAGATAAGGCAGAAATGGACTAGTATGACTGAAAACTTGAAAAGCAAGATGCAATCGTTAAAGGGTGGTGCAAACACTGATGTGGGTTTTAACATCAGTCCGGCGGGGCTTGCTACTCTTAACGGGCAGGTTACCACTACTACGGGTAAGGTAACAGCACTTGGTAACGTAATGAACAGGATAGCAAGTGGTGCTAGTAAGCTGGGTATTAATTTTGGTACTGCATTCACAACCGCCAGTAGTAAGATAGAAGGATTCAAAACCAAACTATCCACCGCTAAAGACAAAATCACAAACCTAGCCAGTGGACTAAGTGGAGTACAATCCGCAGTAATGGGTGCCTTTGCAATGGTGGGCGTTACAAGCCTAAAGAGTTTCACCATAGAAGCCGCAATAGCACGTGAAAAAGTAAACGCCGTAACAAAAAGCGTAACCGGTAGTGAAGCAGCATTCACAAAAACACAGAAAAGCATAAAAACAGCAATCGCAGGAACAACACTCGGATATAACAACATGGCTACAGCCGTAAACAATGTAGCATTAAGATTCCACCTAACCGGAGATGCAGTAAGTAACCTCGCAGGACCAATGGCCAAAGTAGGTATCATGGCACAGGCAATGGGTAAAAGCAGTAGTGAAGCAGCCAGCATAATGGAACATGCATTCGATGGATTACAAGGAAAATGGAAAAGCTTGAAACAGATTGGTATCACCGAGGCAGATCTTAAAGCTGCTGGTTGGAGTGGTGCTGCGAATGATGTTAATGGTTATGCTGCTGCACTGGATAAGGTGTTAGAGAAAAATCCGAAGTTCAAGGAATTCACTAATACTTTCGAGTATCAGTGGGAGAGCTTTAAGATGACTATTAAGGGAGTGGGTACTGAGATTGGTATGACATTGCTTCCTATATTGAAGAGTTTTCTTAGTATGCTTACTGATTTGAGTAAGAGTCATCCATGGCTTATTAAGATTGCAGTGGTAATTGGTGTGGTAGTGCTTGCTTTAGCTAGTATTGCTACGGTGTTGCTTCCAATCATACAATTAATTGAGATAATTAAGACATTAACCATCGTAACCACGATATGGAATGCTGTTATGGCTATGAACCCTATAACTATTATTGTTATTGCTATCATTGCATTAATCGCTATCTTATGGTACCTATACAATACTAATGAGGAGGTACGGGCTGCTATTGATGGATTCATACAATTTATCTGGGGTAGTGTTGGACCTGCTTGGGATTATCTTTGTGGTTGTGTTGGTAATGCTTGGGGCTGGTTAATGGGGCTTGGTGAATGGTTATCCACCACGTTTACGGATGCATGGAATGGAATAGTGGGCTTCTTTGAATGGCTTGGAAGCATATTCACAAACTTTGGATCATACTTAGAACTGATGTACAACAACTTTGTAACCTGGCTTTGGGGTATTGTTATATATGTATGGACATGGGCAGTGAATGTTTACAACGGATTCATACTTGCAGGATACCAAGCAGTATGGGGATTCCTGTTATGGATTGCATCATTACCTGGTCAGTTCTGGAATTATCTTGTTATGTGTTGGAATAACTTCCTGAACTGGGCGGGTCAAATGATAGCTAAAGCCTCAGAGGCTGGTAACAGAGTAGTAACCGATTTCATCAATTGGATTACAAGCCTGCCTGGTAAGTTCTGGAACTGGTTATTGAATACTATTAACAAGATTAAGGACTTTAAAGACCAGGCGGTGCAGAAGATGAAGGACACTGCTAAGAAGATGGTTGATGACTTTATCGAGTATGTTAAGAAGTTACCGTCTAAGTTTGGTGAATGGCTTGGTAAGATTAAGGATGAGATTTGGGCTCGTCGTGGTGCATTGGTTAGTGCTATTATCCGTCTTGGTTGGGATTTACTCAGAGAGTTTAAGAATGCACTGCTTGGTAGTGTGTTTGGTTCCGCGGAGGTTGGTGGTTTCAACAGGATGGTTTATGATGGTTTGAGTGGTGCTGGTAGTGTTGCATCCCGTGCCGGTTACCTGGTGGGTAACAGTTTTAATGCTGGTGTACTTGATGGTATGGATAAAGCTGGCTTGGATAATATTGGAATCAGTGGTAACGGTCAAGTATTGGCTAGTGTTGAACATGAAATCAGTACCCGGCAGGGAGACTCACAGACACAACTACTAAGGGACATCAAGGACGCACTAGGCAGTCTACGAGTAGAGCATACCGGTAGCATTGACTTTAACCAGAATGTTGACGTCACTGGTGACACAGGCCTAACCGAGGAGGAACTAAGAAGTGCAGTGATGCAGGCATTACAAGACCGTAATGTTCTCAAACAGATAGTGCAGAGCAGAGAGTTCCAATCAATGGATAAACGAATGAAAAACCGTATGATACAGGAAATGAGCAGACACATATAAATGATGAGAGGTGAATAGTGTTTTGACAAGAAAGGAAATAAGAGCCAACAGGGCTCGGGTAGTGGGGAATATCCTCCCCGTCTACTCTGAAATGATGAAAACACATGAATATGAGATATTCAATGCAAAGCAGGACGAGGATGGTACTGGTACTTTCAAGAATATTAACAGTACTCTTCGTAACCTTTACGCATTGAATAAGGGGGTGTATAATGCGGGTAACGTGCTTAATTGGATTTGTGAACATCCACGGGCGGGTACTGGTTTGACTGGAGCGAATCTTAAGAAGGCATTTGCCACTACTGGCGGGGTAAATATGGGTCGGGGTTACCTGACCGTTTATGCTACACCAGTTATTCAAGACCCTACCAGTAACCTTAACCCTGATAATTTCTGTTACACCGTGGAGTTGGATTATGATAGTAGTTATGCTTATGCCATGATGGGATTCCTTAACAGTGCAGAGGATAATGTTAGTCCTGGTATTAGTAAGAAGTTGGATAACCTTGTATCGTATCGTAATAAGGATAACCTTAGTCACGTGTTGGAGTATAAGATGGTTGAGGGCATACTTTACTTGTACGTGGATGGCTGGTATACTGGCCAGTACCTTGATGTCACCGGCCAGTCCCGAGATTTGATGTGTGCCTTCTATATGGGTAGTGCCAGTAGCAATTATACGGGTATTGTGGTGAAGGAGTTAAGGTTAGAACCGCTCGCCGATGTTTACCCGTCCACTTACCTCGCTAGTAACTTGGATGTGTGGGTATGTGATAAGGTTAAGAATGGTACTGGTGTGGCCACGGCTGACCGTGTAGCACCATTTGTGAATGAGGAAACGGGGCGTATGAATGCCGGCCGTGGTTACTGTGCCTATATGAGTAAGGGTATAATTAACCCGTATAATCAGTCACTCAAGAGTCGGTTCACACTTTCCTGTACCGTGTATTGTGATGATGGAACGGGGCAGGAAATACTGTTTGGTGAATTGAATAGTGATGGTACCGATATTACCGGTGCTTTCAAAACTGCACTGGTGAATATTTGTAATGACGATGACTTTAGTGACAGTATCAGTATTGAGTACCGTTGTCTTGATGGTCATGCTTACCTTTATGTTAATGGCAGGTACACTGGTAAAAACAGAGACCTTAACAGCATTAACTATATGCTCGGAATGTACAATAACAAGGCACTCACCAGTAATGATGGTGTAGAGATGAACAACATCACCATAACAGACACTTGTAACTTGTACCCATTCCAGTATCAGATAATGAACCTCGCCGTGTGGCAGTATGCTCAGTACACGGGTGACTCATCCACAAACACTAAAGAACCATTCCTAGTTAGTGGGGCAGTAGATGTGGGTGGAGGAAACTACACCTATCTTAACGCTCCAATACGGATAGAGGATAACGTGGATTACCGTGTTACATTCACATTCACTGGTAGCTCCCAAAGAATAGGGTTGGGTCAGATAACAACAGTTAGTGGTAAAATCAGTCCCACAGGTATAGACCAGCCAATCATCAACTTCATATCCGCGGGAGGTCAAAGCCACAGAGCCACATTCAAAGTCTACAACAAAGTAGCATACCTATTCTTTGACGGTGAATACAGCGGGGTAAAATATGATTTCAGTAATGAAACATTAAGGCAGTATGATAAAAACAAGCACCCGTTCCTGCTTGATGAATTTGTAAGTAGTCATACAAGTAATTTTCAAGAGGAAATGAGCATAAACAGTGATGGTTCACTTTACTGTGGTGTCGGTACTAATATTCGATTAAAGAATAGGGGAACAGGATTAGAGGAATATTTTAGAGGTGATTTTAAAATTGAATGTACTATAGAAGAAACTGGCGGTTCACATTACATGATACAACTAAGTACGCCTTCATATGAAAGTGGAGCGGTACAACTGAATAAGTATACTAATGGTTCAAATGGTATACAAGAAAGAGGCACATCAGGTACTGTTACAAAATCAACAGGATTATCTGCACACCCATTCACCACAACCGCAAATCCTAGAAACACATTGACAATACAAAGATTAAATGGTGTAGTAACAATTTCATACACTGATACAAATGGTACTAATTACTCATATACTTCTGAACAAAACCTAGGAAACAATAGATGTAATATCACATTCTATGGATATACTGACGGTACACTTAATATTCATAACTTGAAAGTTACACCATCCCCAATATTCATAGGATTCTATGATAACGACAACAGTACAGGTATACGAGTACAGAACATCGAAGCATTACCTGGAACACTAAGCAAAGCAATCGGAGACAACCTAATACTACCACCAGCAGACACCGCACAATGGAAATACATCGAAGACAGTAGTTTCTTCTCAACAACATCAGGAGAACAAATACGAGCCGCAGACAACATGATATACACTGCACGGTACAAATTCAACACATTCCTAGTACCACTCAGCAGGGTAAACGAAAACGAGTACATAGTCGAGTTCAGAAAAGGAAGCCACGCCTACATAGGCATAACCAATGACCCGAACACAGTAAAACGCAGAGTAGCAGTACACGTAACCGAAGAAAACGGATTCGATGAAAGTGGTTCCACCAACACACTATCAATATCATTCCGTGGAAGCAGTTACTACCTAAGCAACAGGGGAGGATTCGTAGACGCCAACAACCTACCATCAGAGTTCGGAGACAACGTATACCTCATAGTATACCAGAACAATAGCAATGACCGCATGGTAATTGAACGGATATACGAAAATGTTGCCGGAGGAGGTGAATAAGTTATGCCAACATATACTAAGAGGCCGGGTAAGGTTGTGATGACACCTGGTTATACGTGTGGTAGTACTGATTACCGGTATAAGTGCTGGGATGACCTTGACCAGTTGAAGACTGGTGGTACTGCTGCTAGTCGGCGTGCTGATTACCAGTACCCCTACATTGCGGGTAAGAATGGTACTTATAAGCAGGCTGCTCCACTTGACCTTACCATGTTTGGCTTCGAGTTCGCAGCGGATGAAGTGATTGATCAGATTGATGTTACTTACTCGGTGCAGACTTTTATTAATGAGGGTTATTATCCTAGTTTTGAGCACCCTGTGGTTTCCTTGTTGAATACTACTACGAAGAGTCAACAGGCGAATGAGAAGATTAATGGTAATAAGGTTACTCATACTCATACATGGTATAATGTTCCTACTCGGGCTGTTACTAGTGATTCTTTTGGTGTTCGTTTCTGGTTTGACCAGAACCGTAATACTACACCAGGGCGTATCGAGCTTAGTGATGTTAAGATTGTGGTTAGTACTACGGATTATACGGAGAAGATTGAATTAGGCGTTGATGCCCCGAATAAACTAACTGTGGGTATTACTACTGAGGTCACGTGTAAGATTGAGAAGACTAGTGAAATGTCTTATTCCGGTGCGTTCATCGTGGATTTACCATTCGGTGTGGAGTTGGTTGGTGAGCCGACCCGTGTTGATGGTGATTACGGTGTTACGGTTAGTACACATTCCATTGAGGGCAATCAATATCAGAGCCTGTACTGGATGGTGGATTTGCCGGACGGTCATAGCACGGCACTGTTACAGTTCAAGATTAAAGCGATTACTCCTAGTGCCACGTTCACTTGTTCGGATAAGAAACGAATAACTGAACTGTGCCTTTATGAGGAGGGTAACAAGGAGACACGCTCGTATAGTGCGTTGGTGAATGTTACTCAGATTGAGGCAGTAGTGCAGAGTAACTTTGTGGAAGACCGTAAGAGCATAAGAGCTGACATCGTCTATGATTATAAGGTGAAAGTTTACAGTAATGACCCCACATGGCGTAAAAAGGTACTGCACTTGAAGTATGAGACTGGTATGGATGTGATAACCAACCTCGCCGAGATACTGGCCTTGAATAATGTACTCAGTGCCACATTCAATAGTGGTACTGGTGAGTATGAGATTGTATTCACGGGTGTTCGTATGACTAACCTTGATGTACCAGTCAGTATTGTATTTGATGAGGCGGGCGAGTATGATTTCAAAGCGTGGATGACTATTCAAGCAACTGGTGAACGTATCAGTCCCATCTTTGAGCGAAGCTGTGTGGTGCTCAGTACCAATTTCCAAAAACTAGGATTCACCCGTCTTTGTATCACGGATTATGCTGACCAGATGGCTGATGGTATCGAGTACACCCTCGGTAGTTTGGTGAGGATTGTGCGTAGTGAAAAGGATTATGAAGTGTTCAACTTCGGTAACAATTACAGGATTGGCGTGTATAATGGTGGTGCCGAGGATATAGGGGATGATGTGGACTTTGCAGAGCATGTGCATTGGGCAGAAAACAGTGCCACCACGAAGCTAGAGGAACAGACCGTGAACTTCACCTATAACAGTAATGAACCATTATACATCGTATGGAGTCATACTTATACTGCTGATGCAACGGGACCATATATCACGGTAAACTTTTCGGAGCCTATCCTCGCTGAGAGTAGCGTGTATAAGAGTGTACTGGATAATACTGGAATATCGTTAAAGCCGGTAATTAACACCATACTTAACAGTGACTATGCTACTGCTAAGCTCACCAATAAGGCCAAACAAACCAACCGCACAGCTATCGATGAATGGCAGGATGGGGGCTTGTTTGACCGTGACATCAGTATACTTGGTATGGAGGTCACATTCGATTATGAGGTTACTCATGATTGTAGTGTCGAGGCTGAACTGTATGTGAATGGTAAGCTTAGTGGTTCCCGTGACATCCTTATCTATAAAGGTAATGGTACGGGTACTGTTGGCAGTATCTATGATTTGTTTGGCCTTAGTCCTTCGGATTTGATTAATCGTAATGAGTTGTGTATTAATCCGTTTGAGATTCGGTTCTTTGTGTCTAATCCGTATATGGCGGGTTTTGATGTGAAGATTCGTAATGTTGTGATTAACATTGAATACATACAACGGTCATCTTGTCAGTATGGTTTCACATTGGATGGTGAGTACAGTAAGGACTATGGTATCATACTCTCGGAGGTTACTCATAATCGTGGAACTAAGAATGATAAAAGCTTATACCACGTTGAGGGAACTGATGAAACTATCGTGAACCGGTTAAATGTTGATAGCAAGGACATCGAATTAAGCATCGCCCTTGGTAACAGTTGTGAATATGAGGACTTAAGACATATCATTGACCGTATAGTTGAATTATTCACTAATGACCGGTACATCCACAGTAACAAACCAATCCCTAAACGATTAGTATTCGACCACATGCCAGACAGGTACTATGAAGTAGTAAGAGTCGAGGACTTTGATGACGAATTTGACACACAAATCTACAAGGCAAAGATAAAATTATTGGTACCGCAGGGAACTACCTATGACTTGCAGGAAACCATCACTGGTAAACATGGTTACAGTCCGAGCAGTGTAACAATAAGACCATACATCACATACATCAGTAACACCGCAGGATACGCCAACATCTACGAAGACATTAGTATGCAATCCTTTACGATACATGATACGCGTATCACACAGGGTGTGACAATCAATATCGACTGTGAAAACCGGCGCGTATACCTTGGTAACGAAGACATCACAGAGGGCGTGAACTACAATAGTATGTGGTTCCGTCTGCGTGGGGAATATGACTTCAACAGCGAAACCGGTAATGTAGTTAAAGTAGAATATCATGTAAGGAGAGGATAAACCATGCGTGACGTAAACATAATCATATTCGATTTCCTTGAATCATTCGTGAAATGGTTAGACCCTGACTTAGCAGATATAGAGGAAACCAGTAACGAAAACGCCTGCCGTAAGATTCGGATTACTTACCCTTATGAGCGTGAGGTTATTGATGAAGACACTAAGCTATGGTACCGGCAGGGTAACAAGATATACATTCCGGAGATTAATGGTATCACCAGTTGCCTCTACGTGATAAACACGCAGTACGAGATAGATTTCTGGGATAAGAACACCATCACCGTGGAAGCAGAGGAAGTCCTAACCGAACTAAACTACAACATGCTAAGCTTCCCATCCGGCCAAAACATAACCATCACCAAGGCCAAACTGGAAGAGTGGTTCGGCATGTTCTATGACATCGAGGGAATGGACACTCTACCAAGTAACCGGAAGATAGTATCACCAGAGGGTATAATGAGCCGAATGTCATTGCTTCGTATGATTGAAGAGGAAACCGGCAGAACATTTCAGACCACCTACGACAACGAAGAAAACCATATCCAAAGAACACTCTACCTAGCAGACATGACCAAAACACGGTACATCGCACAAACCGAAACACTAGACCTCAACTACAACCTAGAAAGCCTAGAGTTCATCAAGTCTGAAGAGGACACATACAACGCTATGTGTCCAGTCTTCAACAACCAAACCAACGTAGTAACCGCCGAAGAAATCACCAACAACCCCACAATGAACATAAGCACAGCAGTAATCAACAAAGCAGAACTACGAACAGAAAACAACAACACCATCAAACTAAACACCGACCTCATAACCATAAAAGACTCACTCATAGACGCCGGAGTAATAGACGGCGACACAACCACCGTACCAAGTGGTATAACACAGGTCAACGGAGACCAACTACTCACCGACTGGCTCGCATACACAGTCGAAGAAGGACAAGAAATACCAATGATCATACAACAAGATGACGATGGAAATACTGTCACTACTCAGACTTGGAGTGCTCCTTTCAGTAAGGAAGCTGGTGAGTTGTATATTAAGTATACTGGTGTGAATCAGACGGAGTATAACCTGGTTAGTCCGTATAATCCGGGTCGGTCGCAGGTGATGTTTAAGTGTGGGAAGGAGAATACTAGTGAGACTTTGATGCCGGCTATTTATAATGAGTTGGCTAATAGTTTGTTGAATAAGTTGATGCCTTCTTATGAGTTGAAGATTAGTGTGAAGGATATTCAGGATTTGCTGGGATTGGATAATCTTGGTTATCAGGTCGGGGAGACATTGCAGGTCCGAGTGCCAAACTTCAATTATTACTTACCATGTCGTGTGACTGAGACTGTGAAAAATGCTCATTTCCCTGGTGAAAACACTATCAAGATTGAGACCGAAGTCACCAGCATCTTCGACATGGTGGCAACAGAGATAGTTAGTCAAGACCGTATCATCGGCGAGAACGAGGTTAAAACCATCTTTGGTGGTACTCTCCGTGAGGTAGACTCTAATGTTGCATTGCCGGACAGGTATGTTACCATGGCTATCCGCCTTACTAAAGCGTATCAGGGTAAGGGTGAAACCACACCACAGGAACAGATTGTTAAAAAATTCGACCCCGTTAATGAGACATACATATTTGATGACATTCAGATACAGAACCTTGAAAAAGCCATGCGTAATGACATGATTAAAAATGGTCGTCTCGCAGATTATTATAAGCTCCGTGATGTTGAAGGAAATGTGTATAGTGTTCCCCGACAGGATTGTCATGCAATCTACAATGCACGTAACAATATTTACATCGCCAATGAACAATACTACGGAGACGGAGTAAAACTAGGAGCCGGTTCCTTTGATGACACAATATCAGTACACCGGTATGAAAACGCACGTGCACTAGCAGTTGCAGGCAACCAAACCTTTGAACACTCAAAAATATACTACTATGCAGTAGCCATCGAAGACATTCAACGAAAAAATGCTGTAGGTATAGATGGGCTTGGTTATTCTTCCGAGGCACAGAATGGTCCAACTTGTATGCCCGCCAGTATGAGTAACATCACATCAACGCTCTTTGCTTATCATACTGAGTATGAGTTAGCTACCTTGATGAAAACTAGTGAAGGTGGAACGAACCGTATAGATGCGGAAAAGGTTATGGAAGACCTTGGATTCAAACTGGAGCGTGTACCCGCCACATGGGACAATGTGCAGAAATATGTAGGTCCAAAAAGTTTACTCAGTATAAGTGTGAAAGTTGAATCCCTTGGACCTAATTATTATAAAGGCATCTACCAGGAAAGCGATTATAATGGAGGTCACGCCATCAATGTATGTGCGTGGTATTGGCAGGGTAATGACCGACGGGTATTGGTGCAGGATTCTAACCTTGCAGTGTTTGCCCCATGGTTTAGTGGCTCGTATACTTATAATGATGCTTGGGTTCCATGGGAAGACCTCTTAGCGGGTATTAAAATCACATATCGTGATGGTGATTGGTATGTTCTCACAGACCAGCTTGCCGCAATGGGATACCAACCTTATATGACAGTGATTAGCCCTACTGAAAAGTTACTAGCAGATGTTGATGAGAGTTTACAGACTGCCCTGGTGAACACTGGTTTTGAACCGGAATTGTATAATTATAAGTTCAAGTTGGATGAGATCCGGTCGGCGATTATGGAGGTTATGTGGTTTATTATGAATAGTGGTATGAGTTTGGATATTATGAGTAGTAGTAGTACTTTGAGTACTGCTAGTGGTGTGGAGATGGATAATATTAGTTTGTGGTGGCTCCGTGCGATAGCGTTTGCGGGTATGTATTATTATTATACTCATAAGGAGCGTACTACTAACCTGGTGTTAGAGGTGGGTGCTAAGACTCCTGCTTCTTTGTATTATCAGCGTTTTAGTCGTGTTGTGGATAATGTTGGAGCGTATGATTGGTTTACTGCGTGTAAGGCTGATGACCTTAGTTATTTGTTTGGTTACATATGCAGTACACTATTGTTTAACCTTGGGATTCCGTACAGCCCGTATGACTTCAGTGCCGGCAGTACAAGTTATATCAGTTATGACCTCATAGGCAAAACCGTAGTAGACAAAGCAGGAGTACTCAACGGCGAACGAGTATTACATTACACCATAGTTGACATCTCTGAAATGGAGAACATGGTACCAACTGATAATCGTATGAGAGATTCATTCCAGGATACAGTAATGTTTCTGTGGGCTACCAGTTCCTCACTAGAAAATAGTGCTAGTGTAAAGGATAGCCGGTACCCATTGATGGTTTATCGTTTTGATAATGGTAACGTGTATTATCAGAACATACTGGGCTCGGGTAATAGTCCTGGTAGTAAGTATGATGTGCTTGTCACGAATAGTGGTAATAGTAACCCTTGGAGTGCGACGAGTAAGTCTAACCTATTATTATGGAATCAGGATGTGGCAGAGTTACTAGATGATGGTGACAAGGACAAGATACTCGTCTTGAGTTGGTATAAGGATATAGGAGGAATGGTATAAGATGACAATCCAATACCCCGGACCACTCGACAAAAGCCGTGATGTTTATATTGCAATGGATAATACGAGTAACAAGAATTACACCATATATAACACTATACTTAACAAGTTACGTTCTAATGGTATCACCAAATTACACACCTTTGATGTAGGTCCTAACCACTTATATGAGGCGATGAGAACAGTAGCGAATAAAGGATTAACCAATGCTATCGTTGTTTATGTGGCTAACGGGATTGACCCTACGAATATCAAAGAACTGGGAATGGCAGGACCTAACGGTGAATGGGGTAAATTATGGGGTAATGATAACACGGGGCGTAAGTGTAGGTCACTTGGTAATGATGTGGTTATTGCATTGTTCTATGATAGTTGTGACCCTACAAGGCCGTCCGGTACGTGTTATAATAGTATTTTGACTCGTAGTCCTCGTACGGATGTTGTTGATGGTGGTCGGTGGCCTAGTGGTGAGAAACCATTGGATTACATGAAACGTAACAAGATATACATCGTAAACCGTAGTAGTAATCAACATAACAAGAATAACAGTAGCTTCGATTATGATGCTATTAAGGATTATACTGGTGAAAAGATTGGGCAGGCAATCGCTGACCTTTTCACACAGGGCCAACCGGATGAGAATGGGGGAACACCCAACGCACCAGGCAACACTAACACACCAACAGTCACACCTACACTAACACCCACAACTGACCCTAACGCTACCAAAGTAGTAGCCACCAAAACCATCACACAAACCTACACCCACCCACACTATGAACGAGTATACAAGTTAAAGACCGATAAAAACGGTGCATTCCAACTACTACACACACTACCATACAAGGCCGAGTACAGTATCACCATGAAGTACGGTGGAGACAAAACACATAATGGAACCACACGTACAATCAAGGTACAGAACTATGCTAAGAACAGCCAGGTATTCGAGGAAAAACTATTACACACAGAGACCACCATCAAATACACTGATAACACCACGGAAACCACGAGCACCGGTGCCAAACCGGACACTAAGCATTGGCGTAAAGTAGTAACCACCGAAAACTATGAGAACGGTGTAATCAAAAACAAGACCACAAAGACACTCTACGGTGACCTAGTACTACAGGAAGCAGAACAACAACCAGACATCACAATACCCGTAGACACTACTCCTCCAATAGACATCACCAACCCTACACTAGTGAACCCATCAGAGATGGCAAGCCCATTCAATAAACAAATACCAACCATGGCTAATGGTATACCGAATGTATTGTACATGACTGAGGGCGGTAAGAACTTTGTAATGGTATCTGAGAAAACATACACCTTATCCGAGGAACAGTACAGAGGAGTATTCCAACGTGACAGCAAAATGCTACAACTGAATAATTACTACGTGCCACGATATACCGCCTTTGAGAGTGAAGACACTACAACGTGGAATGTAGTAAAACGTGAAGTATGGAACGCAGTTGAAGAGAGTGTTATGTATTATATGGTAGGACATTGGGGTGCTGCATGGCCGTCTAAGATACAAGTTGATTTCGCTAATCACAAAACAATAATTGGTGGAAATACGGTCAATTGGAAGGCCGCCTCATGCCAATACCATTTCGTAAGTGACAAGCAAGATGGTAATTTAAGTAATAGTAAACCAGGTAATAAATCCTGTGGGGACGCAAGTGGTAGTGTCTGTACTCAGATACTTCACAACTATGTCTCCGAATGGAAGTTTATACAAACAGTAGGAGAAGAAATAGGTCCCGCCAGTATCAATACGGTGGTTAAAAATTATAACATGACAAGTCAAGTCGTTAGTGGTCAGCGTGGTATTGCTTTGGATTGGCTTAAGGCTCGTAAACCGTTTGTATGGCATAGTGATTATCATTACTTTGTAATGGCAGATATTAACGATGAAGGTAACCGTATTCTTGTCTGTAACAGTGCTTATGGTACTAGTGGTGTTCACGGAAGTGGCAGCGGTAACTGGGGATTAAGTAGTGGCTGGAACGGTGCTTATGATACCAGTTACCATACAGGTAATGGTAATTACGGTGCTCATGCGAGAGTGTCTTGTAATTGGACTATTAGTGCCGATGAAAAGACTAGGTTGAATAATTTCTTTAGTAGTATGGGTGGAGCGTGGAAACGTGATAACACTCTGAAACAGAACGAAAAAATAAGGAGGCCGTTAGTATAATGAAAGAAGAACAGCATAGACCCGTAATAGCAATAGACTTCGACGGCGTACTAAACAAATACAAAGGCTGGAAAGGACACGACACACTATACAAACCACAAAGCGGAGCAAGATACTTCCTACAACAACTCTACAAAAACTACGACATAACAATATTCACATGCAGAGACATACGCACCGTACACAAATGGCTACAGGAAAACAAACTAGACCAGTACATCACCACAGTAACCAACCTCAAACCCATAGCACACGCCTACATAGACGACCGAGCAATACCCTACACGGGTAACTACAAAGAAACACTAAACGAACTCAAAAAATTCAAACCATGGTGGCAAGAATGACACTAAATTGTGAGACCATACAATTAAAAAAAGGCTCCAATGGAGCAGAAGTAAAAGAACTACAACGCAACCTACAAACACTGGGCTACTATGATGGCCGACTCGATGGGGACTTCGGATCATACACCGACACTGCACTAAGGGCATTCCAAAAGAAACAAGGCTTATTAGTAGATGGAATATGTGGCCCCGTAACCTGCAAGAAAATCAATAACCTAATAAACAATAGTAAATCAGACTGTTACTATCGTAATGGTGTATATCATAGTGGACCTCACTGGGTAGGACCTGGGTGTAACAAGATGGGACAATGCACAGGCTATTATTGTGCACCTTGCAGTATCAGACAACAACTTGCTAAACAAGGAATCGATAATTACACACAACAGACCATCGCACGATACGCAGGTACAACTACAGCAGGTACCAGTCATTGGGGTATTGAAACCGCCCTTGCTAAAATTGCAAGATTGGAAGACATTAACATCAAAGTAGAATGGAAGAACTTCAGCGACCTTGGCAGTACTATTGGTGCTCGTTTCAAGGCTTTGGGCGAGATTATCAGTAACCCTGATAAGGGCGTAATCCTACATACCTTATATCTGAATCGTTACGGGCATTATGAAAGTGTGCAAGAAGTGAATACTAATAATAGCAGTACTGTTATATTGAATAGTCTTGGCAGTAAATGTAATAGTCCTGCTTATTGTGGCCGTAAGGAAACACGAACATATGCTTACCTCGCACAGAACCTGCGGGGCATCAGTCAGAAAAGCGTATGCATACTAACATTCACAAAATAAACAGAGAGTGTGATACTATGAACAGCATAACCATAGAAGAACTCAAAAAAGAATACCCAGAACACCTATACGAAGTCGAACTACTAATCACCTACACAGACAAACTAAGAGACGGATGCCCAGACAAAAGAAAAGACTACCTAGAACAGGCACAGACAAAACTCAACACACTCTATGCAGTCAAACCGGCACCCGTACTGGTTGATGTGCAGGCAGTACTGAATGAGTACCGTAATGAGTTTGACATTACTGATCCTCGGGAAGTGGTGAATGATGAGGGCTTCGTCCAATAGTATTTCTTCACCACCCCTTTGACCCCCCCACACTTTTTTGTCCTATGATGTTATGACTGTTTGGTCATAGTGGAGGAAATCGAAACTAATTTAAAGGAGACATATCATATTTAATTCTAAGCAGGAGATAGTGTAAGAGCATAAGTGGCTTGGCAGTCTGTTTGGTCTTGTCTGTCCCCCTATGTTATGTATCATATTCACTTATTACTTTATTAGGATGAGATTAAGGGCTGCTACGCCATGTGCTCTCCCATTATTTTTTGTTTGCGTGTTATTCCAGTATAAGCTCCAACTAATTTTTCACTGGCAATAATTACTATATAATCAGTCGTGGTTTTGTGATTCAAGCGTTATAGTTTGGTGAGTATAGCGAACTAGTGAGTCAATAATATTATATAGTTTCAATACACAATACAATAGTATGACAAGCAGAACATATAACCAAGAGAAAATATGGGAACCCGAAGACGAACGCATACTCCAACAATGGAGACGAACACAACAAATCCGAGAATCAACATTCACAAACTACCGGTACAGTATCCGGAGATACACAAAAGCCACACACATGACACTCACACAACTATACAACGAAGCACTAACCGAAGAAGAACAACACATACCAAAGCACCGCAGGAGCATAAAAACACACATACTCGACTACTACGACTGGCTAGACAAACAACCATTCACCGAAAGCACCAAAAACCAATCAATATACATCGTGGTGAGCTTCTACAAAAGCCTAGACATAACACTACCCAACATCCCCAACAACTACGATGACACACCCTTACCAGAAAACACTGAGAAAATGATAACACCCGAGATTATACGGTTAATGCTGGATAATGCTAGTGTTCGTAACAAGGCAATTATTAGCTTTGCCATGATGACTGGTCAAAGTCCGAACGAACTATGCCATATCACAATACTTGACATTATCAAGTGTTGGAATAGTGAGTTGGAACATCCCATCTTTGACCTGCCGGACATCTGGAAATACAAAAAAGACATACTCGAACTCAAGGCCCCTGCTATGAGAATCAAAAGACTCAAAACCAATAACACCTACTGGTTCTACGTACCCAGTGAAACAAGCAGGTACATAATCGAGTATCTCTACGAACGAGTAGCCGGTAGGAACACTAATATACGGATACACAGCCTTGATGACCCCCTTTTTGTTAATAAGATGGGTGAACCCTGCACCGCTCAGAACATTAGTAAAGTGTTCACAGTCACGGGGGAAAAATGCGGATTCCACCACCCCGAACTCTTCGATGACAAACTAAGATTACTCTTAGAGCGTAGGCATGGACACCAAAGAGTATACTGTGCCTATAAGTTCCGGAAATACTTCCTTAACATGTGCCGACGATATGCGGGGACCCGCCCAGACACACCCACAGAACAATCCTACACGGGCAAGGAACTAGGGGATTTTTGGATAGGTCATCAGGACAAGGGCAGTATTAGCAGTTACTTGCAGTATGATGATAGTGATGTGAGGGAGTTGCAGTATCATTACCTGCAAATGTTACCTTACCTGTCATTGGAGATGGAAGTGGACACTATCACATCGGAGGATAAGAGGGAGTTCCTGCAAATGAAAGAACGCTACGAGGATGTACTAAATGAGATGGAAGAGTTACGAGATTATGTCCGTAAAAAACACCACTTGGACTCCCTAGCTAAGGAGTACGGGTTAGAGTAAAATACTATTATACCATTACCAAGGGAATGAGATTATATGGGGCACACGGGGGTGTGTTCTCTGATCTTGTTCCCCCTTTTTTTTATCGCACTTTTTTTTTACTTCGTTATACCTTGATTATTGGTACCCCCCACCCCCACCGACTCTGTCAGAGAGGGGCGGAAAAGCCTTTAAATACTCCATAGGACATAATAAAAATTAGACAAACATTATGGGGGATTGATACACAGAGTTAATAGAATATGGGTGATTTGGTGGGGGTTATTGTTGTCATGATTTGCATAACCTTTATATAGTATGTTGTCTAAACATTATATTATGTGCTAAATACTTAGCACATAGGAGGATATAAAAACATGACATTGTTGTTAAAAACAAGAACAAAAATCAGAAGACGTTCAAAAAAACAACAACAAGCATTAATCCTCAACATCCCTGCACAAATCAGGGACATAATGAAAATCGAGCATGGAACAGAGGTAACACTCACAGTATGCTTGGAAAATGAGAAAACCTACCTACGGGTAGAAAAACAAGATTAATGACTTTGTAAAGGATAATACACACTCACATGAGAAGGTTTGTTTAGCAGAACATATACTCTCATGTGAGGGTATAATCCAGCGAGTCCATGTCACGTTTTCCACCAACATAATAGTAAGTGGGAGTTTTGTAACACAATTACTATTTTTGTGCTACATTACATATACATCTTACTACTATTTCTTTTACTGGGAATGTGATGTAGGCCACTAGGAGAACATTATCCTTTATCAAACACACTTAATCTATTTTTCATGATGGAGGAACAGTATGATATTGAATACTAAGATAACCGAAGTATTAGAATTATTCACCTTAGCATTCCAAAAGGAACAAGTAACATCAGAGTATCTAGAACAATTACTGACAACCGAAGATTACAAACCAGATATTGAAATCAGCGTATCAACAAACAACAAATCAAGCATGATGGATATTAATGTAATCTACTCACCATTAACATATGATGACATCGAACAAGCCCACTCATGTATAACTCGAGTGGATACTGTTTTCAGCACATTCAAAGACTATTCTAGAACCCAACATTGGACTAAGCGAGGATTAGACATTCACATCAGACTTTATGGGGGCGATTGTGATGTCTCTGAATAAGACGAGGATAATCCGTATTGATGAAGACATAGACACATTCCTTGCAGAACAAGACAACGCTAGTGACTTTATACGAAGCCTTATTGTCAAGTACATGAATGAGTCAACGAACCTGTTACTTAAGAAACATGATTTGGAACAGGAACAGTTAAAGTTAGAGACCCAGTTGAAAGATGTTCAGTTACAATTGCAGTGTTTGGATCAGGAGATTGCAGAGGCTGAGCAGCGTAAGATGTGGCGTTGTGAGGGTTATGATGAGAGTGTTGAACGGTTGTTATTCATGGATAAGGTTACTATGAGTGATATTGAGTATCAGTCCAAGTTATTGGATGTGAATGTGACTCAGTATAAGGAGTGGTTGTATCTTGATGGGGTGTATGATAGGATTCTCTTGAAAATCATGTAGGAGTAATTGTGTATATCTGTATATACGTTTTGTATATCTGTATATACACACTTTCTTTTATAGATTTGCAGAGAGTTAACACTAACACTAACATGGAGGTATAAGATTGATAGATACCAACAGACTAGAACAAATCCTACACCAAGAATACAACGAACAACTACACAACCAAGACACAACAACCCTAACACTAGACTACCACACACTAGAACAATACTACACCACACTAGCAGACCAACTAATACACGACTACCACAGAACAATATACACAATACAAAACACAATCAACACAATAACAACACACAACACACACAAAACAGTAAAAATACGAGGAATACCAACCACACCAATAAACCAGATACACAACCAAACACGGGGCAAACTAATAAGCACCGAAGGAACAGTACGAAAAACCAGCACAGTATACAACCAAATACAAACGATAGCATGGACATGTAACAACTGCGGAAGCGACACAGTCTACACGGTAGATTATGAAGACAAAATCACACCACCAAAGGACAAATGCAACTACTGCAACAAGAAAAAAGGGTACACACTCAACACTGATAAGAGCGTGTTCAAAGATGTTCAGAAGTTCACCTTACAGGAAAACCTTGAACATGTACAGAGCGGTTTCAAACCTGCCGAGATAACAGGGTTCCTGGAAGATGCACAGGTCAACACTATCAAACCAGGTGACAAGGTAACAGTCAATGGTGTGATAGAACTCCGTAATAAGAATAAGACTAACAAGTTCAGGGAATACTTGCTTACAGAACATTGTGAGCATATGAACAAGGAATACGAGGAAATACAAGTAACGCCCGAAGACATACGAAAGTTCAAGGAATACGCTGAATCTCATGACATGATAACGGAGTTCAAACAGCGTATCGCACCCACACTACATGGTTATGACATAGTCAAGGAAGCCCTTGTACTACAGATATTCGGATCAGACACCACCCATAATCCTGATGGCACTTACAATCGGGGCGACATTCACATATTACTTATTGGTGACCCTGGTATTGGTAAGAGTCAGATACTTAAGAGTATAGTTAATGTGGTGCCACGTGGAATTTATACTAGTGGTAAGAGCAGTAGTGGTGCAGGACTCACGGCCAGTGCAGTTAAGGATGAAACTGATAACTGGAACTTCGAGGCGGGAGCTATGGTACTCGCCGATAAGGGAATGGTTTGTATCGACGAGTTCGATAAAATGCGGGACAGTGACCGCAGTGCCATTCACGAAGCACTGGAACAGCAGACTATTAGTATGGCTAAGGCAGGTAATATTGTGACACTCAATAGTCGGTGTAGTGTATTGGCTGCTGCTAATCCTAAGTATGGTCGGTTTAATGAGCGTAAGAGTATTCAGGAACAGATTAACCTGTCGGATACATTGTTATCAAGGTTTGACCTCATATTCATACTACGTGACCGTAGGGACAGAGAATATGACAAACAAGTAGCATTATCCATCCTGAACGCAACCACAACAACACCAGGGGATGACTTCGATTATAAGAAGTATGTTAGTTACGTGCGACAAGCAGTGAACCCCACTGTATCAGAGGAAGCGGAGGAAATGCTCGTCAAATACTATCAGGATTGGCGGGGAACAAGTGATGTTAACGATGACGGCTTCATCGTCACCGCCCGACAATTCATGGGATTAACCAGACTGGCAAAGGCAAGTGCACGTGCAAGACTATCAGACAAGGTAACCGTTGAGGACGTGGAACGAGCAGTGAAACTAGAAAACTACTGCATAAACAATACTGGTTACAGCATTGATGAAACCAACAAGCCAATGAAGGTAGAGGACAAACTTGACAAATTCAAGGAGTTACTACCATCACTAAGCGAATCATGGAATAATAAGATACCATCACGGATATTATTCCGTGAAGCCGATAAGGTCGGAGTACCACGTGATGATGCCCTTAACTGGCTTACTGCTATGGACGAAACAGGGTATATCGTGTTAGACCCTGATGATCAAGTATGGAGTCTTAGAGATGCCTAACTGGTTTGTAGAGTATAAGCGTCAGCAGTTAGCGGATAAATGCCGTTACGATATACACCGTGCCATGTTTATTCTGACAATGTTGGGTTATGGGCATAGTGTTTGTGAGGTGTTCACGTGTGGTTATGAGAACCATTTATTGCCTCGTACCCGGTGGAAGCGTGACCGTAGGATTAGTCGGTACCCGTTAAGGGTGTTGGAGTATCCTGGTTATATGGATTGGTGGAATGCTTTGCAGGGTTGGAATGTTTTGATTAGACGTGAGGATTTTGATAATAGTAGGAATGTTGTTGTAGGTGACCCCTATGGAGTGGGTGAACCGTTTTTTAGAACGTTTCATATGTGGGATTACGTGTTAACACATATGAATGAGTATATATTGCAGCATGAGGCCATTTATGGTCCTAAGGAAATGTGGCGGAAGGATTTATACAAATAACAGGGGAGTTGATAAGTTATGGTGATTGAGAAAACAAAGAAGGGTGAACTGCTTAATATGAGAGCAGACATTCAAGCGTTAATTGAAAGACTCAACAATGAGTTCATCAGAGGGACACCTAATTATGATAGTGTTCATCGTGATGTAGCATATCAGGTGAGAAAGCACCTAATAGAAGCAGACAATGAGATTAACACCTACAGGTTAAAAACCAGGTGATAACATTGAAGAGACACGAACGATTAAAGAAACAGTTCGACGAAGCCCTCGAGAAATTCGGGAGTCCGGAGTTGAACATGGCAGAAAAACGGAGAATGCTCAAGCAACTACGAGACTTGGAGCAGGAAATGGATAAATACTACAACATAGGTGAGAATCATGGAATTAAAGAATAAATACATATTCTGGAATGATGACAACAGCGAAAAAGTCTACGGACAGATAGTCAAAATTGAGTCAATGAAAGACCCAATGACACAACTACAGAAAAAAGACAAAAAAGGAAGAGGCGTATCAAGGATAGTGTTCAGGACACAGGAACAAGGTGACGTGTTCGTAAGAATACTTGACACTCAGAGGGCATTCTTTGAGCCTCAACTTGGTAAGAGGGGTTACATTTGTCATGACCATACTAACAATTACTTAACTTTTGATGAGTATGATGAGTATGATCATGAGCCGGTCAGAGAGCCCCTTAGTCTTGAAGAATTATTTGAGTATGAGCCGGAAGAATCCGAAAAACTGAGTATGGATTCAGTTATTGATGAGGTCGAGGGTTATTGTAACCGTATTAATGAGTTGTTGAATAAGCAGATATTGGAAGAGAATGAGATTAATGGAGCGTATCTCCGTAAAGTGAGAGATGCTAACATTGGAACCGTTCAGGTAATTATTGACATGAGAATGAGGGATGTTATATGAAGTATATTGTAAACGATATGGGAACTGTGAACATGGGCAGTGTTGCCACTTATATAGCTGTACTCACAGCCTTTTTAATCAGCTTATGTATGGTGGTGGGAGTATGAGCATCCGTGAAAAAATAGTCAACTGGTTGCTTAAAGAGGATGAAGTCATAACCAAAAAAACAGAACACGTCGAAAGCCTAACAAAAACACAACAACCTAAAACACATCCAAAACGAAAACGAAAAAATGTCTGCCCTATCATATGGGGGGGGGCGACGTGTCTAAAGGAGTAATTAAACAAAGAGATGATGGATTATGGGCTTACTGGTATGATGGAGGACGCCCACGCCAAGTCAAAGGAGAATATGAAGACTTAAAAAGTAAACTATTACTGTTCAGGAAAGTGGGATGCACTTCCGAAAATTGGAAGAGCATACTAAATAAGCAGCACACACATAAACCAACTGACGATAGATATATCATGAAAAATTCCCATAGAACAGGGTATATCCTACGAAAACGAATTGATAACAAAAACATTAATTTTGGAGTCTATTCGTCTAAGGAAAAAGCTAGAAAAATTAGGGATTACTTAGAATATCATAACTGGGATTTGGATTACCACCCATCCAAAATATGTAAAAAGGATAGAGTTTCTGTAGACGAATATTACCTAAGTATGCTCCCAATAATTTATGGGGATAATGAATATGCTCAGTATCAAGAAAACAATGGGGGCAAAGAATATGGCCGACACAAATGAGGTCTTGTTAGCAAGTTATGTTAACAAGAATAAGGAATTAGAAAAGCAGGTAACAGAGTTACAGCAGACAGTCGATGATTACCGGAACAGGTTCGGAACTTACACGAAGGAACAATCACAATTATTGCTCAAGATTCAACGAGTAAAGAATGTGTTACTCAACAGTAAAATCACGAAGACTGGTTACAACAACTATACTAAGTATAGTTATTTTGAGTTGCAGGACATCACACCAGTAATAATACCAGCACTACTCGAGGAAAAACTGGCAAGTAAGTTCTACATGAATGATGAAAGAATATACTTGCAGATAATCGACACGGAAACTGGTGCCTGGGATCAAGTCAGTACCAAACTGAAAGTGTATCCGCGGAATGATAGTCCTAAGGGTGATTTGACTTATTTGATGAAGGATGAGCAGGCTGCTCAGACGTATGCTCGTAGGACATTATGGTTGTTAATGCTTGACATTGTTGAGCCGGTTCCTGAGGAAGTAGAGAAGCGGAAGACTAGTAAGACACCTAAGGGTAATGGTGTTCAAAGTGAAATTGAACTGCCTGATAACATGGATGAGATATTAAGTGACGTGTTCAAGCAGATAAAACATGACTTCAAGGGCAAAGTTCCATTTAACAAGAAGACCCTTACTAATAAATTGAATAGTATGAGGAAAAGTAACAAACTTGGTGAGGATACCTATAACAAGTGCATAGAAATAGTGAAAGCATGTTAATTCAGAACCAAACACGCACCAGGAAATGTAAATGGTGTGGCAGGACATTCAGAGTACCACTCGGCAGGGAGTATAATGCAACAAAATACTGTTGCATTAAATGCTCCTACTATGCCTACCTAGAAAAACACAACCTCGCTCAGAGGAAGTACCTAAGGGAATACGAGGAGCTATGGAAACACAGCGATAAGCAATTGGGTAGTATAGGCTTAGGGTGTACTCCTGAGGAAGACTTTGAAGAGGAACTCAAGAAAATCCGGAAGGAACTAAAGATGAGAGGATTACGATGAAGTTAACAGAAAAAAGGATAGAACTCTGGGAAATCGACAACTACCCAGAACATAAAAACCGAGTATTCAGGATAAGCTACGTGGAACGAGGAGATGTACGCAGATTAGAAAAAATCTTCCAAAACAAAATTTACCTAAGACAGTATTTGGAAGATCCGAAAAATACCAAAATAAAACTGTATGTGGGTGATGTAGTTGAATCAGAGCCAGTATGACAGTAGAGTATGGGAAGTTGCCACCATTATTAAGCTGGTGGCTGGTATGAATATTCGGAGCGTGGGGATTGTGGCAAACAATCTGAGACGCAGGTATGATATTGACAATTTAGATGATGAAATAACTAATGATGACATTTATGAACAATACTGCACGGAGTGTGAACGATAATGATAGGATATATTAAGGAAGTAGTAACAGATTTTGGTCGCCATATGGATAGTGTGATTCCACGTGGTGTGAATAGCGAAGTATTCCTAGAGCTGAAGTATGGGAACAAAGCCAAACTGGAAAAGTTCCATGAGGAACACAACCTAATCGACTCTGACCTCGTTGAGAAAGTAGCGGTCAGAGAGTTCCTCAAGTTACCGGATGAGGAAATAGTAAGAAGATGCTTACAGTACATGGAGCGTGACAGAATATGACACCCAGGGAAGGAGAACGAAAAGTAGAATTATACACGGGATACCTAGCACTAGGGGTTATGGCCGTACTGGTATTGGTTGTTATCTTTTTAGTGTTACAGTTCTTAGTAGGGTTACTGTGTGCTATTAGTATGGGGGGATAAGATGTTACTGCCAATATTGAATGAAGAACTTAGAATAATAGCAACGGTCAAGTTCGAGGACAACCTAACCCTTGAACATGTGCCACAGTATGTGAACCAGAATGGTCGACTTGGATTGAAACGGTTAGATGAATCCTACGGGGCATTAGAAGACAGTATTGTCTATATGTTCTATGACCCTGAGAATCCTAAGACTTCCTATGCTGAGATTATCACGGATAAGGAAGCCTATAAGTACTGCCTTAACCGTGGTAAACTGGACTTAGCAGAGGAACTAGGATTGAAATATGTGGAAGGAGTTGAAGTAATATGACATTATTAAAGGACATTAACGAATACAAAGGCAATGTGGAAAAACGGATAGAAGAGTACGAGGGTACCAGTTACCCTGATACGAACAGGGCGTTACTAGAATGTAACTCCCTACTAACATCTGTAGAAGTAATGGTTAAACATTTTGAACTAAGATTAAAGAGGGAAAAAATACTCCTAAAGAACTCAGAAGAGTATCAAGTGTTCAAAACACTAAAGGCTAAGGACGAACAAGCCTTCATGGATACATACGAGATTAGTGAACGAATACTTGACCTCAAAGCAATCCGTAACAAGTTAAGATACAAAAGAGAATACTACGAGTTCCAACTACAGGAACTAAAAGAGGACGATTAACGTGATAACCAGTGAAGAGTTATTAGAATGTTGGCATAACCGTAACAACAGCATAACCATCGCTGATGTTACATTGAATGAAGGCGAGGTAATGTATACTGCTACGGTACTAGGAGCATTAACACCCCAGGACACAGAGGCCTTACGGACAAGAGAAGTCCTGGGAAGATGCAAGGCATGTTACCGTAGCCACGTAACATTCCTGGTATGTGCCAACAGTATTAAGATACTCAATGACACTTACAAAGAAATCCTATAACTGAGGTGAAAGTATTATGTTCAAGGAATGGAACAAAGCATTTGACAAACTAAGACACAAATACGAAACATGGCAAATATTCAGAGACTTCCTAGACATGACAATAGACAACTTCACCATACCAGGAATGCAACCACTATTCACACACAAAGACAGATACACAGACCAGGAATATGAATGGTTCGGGGAACTATTCACAGCATACATGAAAGGAATGCAAAAAGCCCTCGAAGATCATGACTACTATGACTTCCTTGGCACTTGGTGGGAGAGTGATGTTAATATGACTAACAAGTTCCGGGCACAGTTCTTTACACCATTGGATGTTTGTGTGCTTATGGAGGAGTTGACCGTGACTGATTTAGGTGAGTCTCCTCGTGTGATGTATGATTGTTGTTGCGGGTCTGGTAGGTTTGGTTTGGTGCATCATCATCTTCGTCCGCAGGATTATTATTTCTTTAATGACCTTGATGATTATGCTGTGAAGATGACTATTTTTAATATGCTATTCCATGGCATGCGGGGAGTGGTAGCACATATGAATACTTTGACTGAGGAAGTGTTCAATTGTTGGCAGGTAACACCTTACATGAATGAGGGGTTACCGTATATTGTACCATATGGTACTGATATTAGGGGTGCTTTGTCATTCCTGCCACGTGGCAGAATAATAGAAGCACCTACTCCAGCACCACCTATTAAAGATAAAGGTGAGGATAAGAAGCCACCCGTTAAGAACAGTGGAGGATTAGACTCATGGTTGACAAAGTAGAAATAATCCTACCATCTAAGAAAGTAACCACAAACCATATCAGACAACAACACAGAACAGAACAACCAGAACTAAGACCACACGGAACATCACTAGTAGAAAACGAGTTCGAGAACCTAAACACCGAACTCGACCCCTACCTACACGAAAACACAAAGTACTACCTAAACACAATAGTACAAGAAATAACACCACTAGTCAGCCAAACACAACTACTGGAAATAGTGAAAATATTATGCTCAACATTCAACTGTGTCGAGTGCATAAAAAAGGAACGAAAAGGAGACTACCGTAAACGGAACCAGTTCCTACTCACAGAGTTCCTGAACACTAAAACAGCAGAAAGTTGCAGTAAACAAACAATACAATACTATAAAACCACAGTGGAACGGTTCATAGAATACGTGGATAAACACTTAGATGATGTAAGCACCGAAGACTGTGAGAGGTACTTCATGTACGGTTTGACTAAAGACCGCCCATGGACTCCCACAACACAGGACAATGTCCGCAGAATACTAAACACGTTCTACGTATGGGCAGTAGGTAGAAGATATGTGCTGTTCAATCCGTTAACCCCAATTAAGCCAACAAAGAATAAGAAGTACCGTGTCAAAAAACCATTCACAAACACAGACGTAATCAAAATGCGAGATGCCTGCGATACAATCCGAGACCGTGCTATAATTGAATTACTATTGAGTAGTGGTATACGTGTAGCAGAGTTAATGGGATTGAATAGAGAGGACATTAACTGGCCTGAAAAAGAGTTCACAGTAATAGGTAAAGGAAACAAACAAAGATACGGATACTTCAATGAACAAGCCGGATTCTACCTACAGAAATACCTTGAAAGCAGGACTGATGATAACGAAGCCTTATTCGTAACACTACACCACCCTTATACTCGTTTCGGAATAACCGGAATAGAAACCATGGTAAGAGAATTAGGAAAACGTGCAGGAATAAAAGGCAGAGCACACCCACACAGATTCAGACACACATTCGCAACCAACGCACTCAACAAAGGAGTACCACTCGAACAAGTACAACAATTACTAGGACACGAACAACTCGACACCACACTGATCTATGCTAAAGTTGCACGTGAAGATGTAAAATACAATCACAAAAAACTAATGAACTAGGAAGGAGGGATTAGTATGTTTTATGTACACAAAAACAATTACGGATACTCCGTTGTGGGAAATTACAACAAATACTACGGTAATTACCCCACTTACAAAGAAGCATTTGAAAAAGCACAACAACTAATAGATGAAGGAACACTAAGGAAACCAGTGTGTCAAAGACCATTAAGACATATTCAACGCACAGCCAGTGGTAACTGGACTATCCGGAAAACAATTAATGGCGAAAGACATACATACGGTACTTTCAAAACATTAGCCGATGCAATGAATGAGAGGGACTATCTCGAAAGTATTGGGTGGGATTATGACAATATGTGACAATCAATGTAACGGTTACAAACGAGTAACCAAATACGTATACCAATACTACAACAAATACGTAATCAAACAAAAACAACAAACACTATACATCACAAACACACTAGAAGACGCACTCCAAAAAAAACAAGAACTACAACAACAAGGCAAACTAAGACCACTACTACGAGGACTCCACAGAAACCCAGAAAACAGGTACATCACCAAAACCCACTCCGGCACATACGCTATAAGAAAAATGGTGAACGGATACCACCAACACTTCGGCACCTACAAAACACTCGAGGATGCTCGGGAGGAACGGGATTACTTAGAACAGATTGACTGGGATTATGACAACATGGAGTGAAAAATAATGGTAAATGACAACATAATAACACAAAAAATGTACCACAAAGTACGAGGAATAATACGAGGAGAACTAATACATTTATCATGTTCAGAATGCAAAAGACAGGACATGTATTCTTTTTGTGATTGTCTGACGGAAGGGGGGGTGTGTTTCAAACCCCGAGATGAATATGTTGATAAGATAGCATTGAAGATTTGTTTAGTAATAGGAGAACCCCTAGAAGACTTAGAAGACTAAGGAGGATTAAAGAATGGCAACCAAGATTATGAATGTAAAAGACTTAAAAGATTCCCTCGAAGAAATTCCAGAGGATACTCCAGTATACGTCAGCACGGGACTCGCATATCAGGACTTGGTTAGCGTGGACTACCAAGAAGAAGACGGTCTAATCTATCCGAGAGGAGTATATCTTGACACAATGGTACTTTTAAAGTAGTAAACGGAGAATGATTAAATGGATGACCGTTACAAAGTTTCACATGATGAAATGATACTTGACAAAGAGACCATGACATACTTATCAATAGAAGAGGCATGCAACAAACTAAACACCTACGATGCACTCATGGACTTCATGAGAGAATTAGCCACACGAATAAACGAGGAGGACACAAAAAGATGAAGATTATAGAACACCATGGTAACATCAAGTTACAATACAAGCAACAGGTCAAACACAATAAAACCACAGACAAAACAACAATCCCCACGGAGATAATTGAATACCTAGACATAAAAGACACAGTCTACATCTACCAGAACAAGCAAGGACAAACCACCATCACCACAACCAAACCCACCGTAGAACACAAAACAACACACGTATACAAAGACCACACCATCAACATACCCCCGACAATCATACCCAGCATCACCACTGAAGACCACATACTACTAACACTAGACTTATCAAGTGTCGATGACTACAAAAACGGACTAGGACTACTAACCCTCACCACCCCCTAACCACCCACACTTTACTATTTTTTAACCACTACACCTATATGTCACACACCCTAAACAATACACTTTAACCACTTTGTTTTTGTCAAACAGTAGTATGAGGATGAACAAAAAAAATCAAGGAACACACCGGTACAACAAACTATGCCCCGAATGCAAGGGCAACACATATGCGGAAGACCCTGTACACCAGGAAATCACCTGTCGTGAATGTGGATTAGTACTGGTAGCACCATACACCTATGGCTTAGTGTTCCCTGGATACCTGTATCACCCTCGAGAGCGAAAAATCCATGTCCGGATTGTTTCACCGTTTGCAAATCTAAATCGGAGATTGTTAATCAGGTACCAGTTCTAATACACAACAAGATATGGGGGTACCCATGTGGAGACTGGTAACATTATTAGTGCATTTATTCATGTATATAGACTCTAATTATTTTACTCCGGCCAAATCTGGTGAGAGTGTTGGGATTGTGTGTGTAACCCTGATTATGATCATGAATACTACACAACAAAGGCATGTCAGGACAATGGGATTATAATAAATGGGATAAAAAAAGCAGATGATGAAAGGGTTGAGTACACCCGCCACCCTGTGAGGCATTTACAATATTAGTCTGGGGTGGAACACACATTAGTTTAACCAAAAAATTATCCACACATATAATAGGACCATGAAGGAGAACAGGATGGACACAACATGTTGAATTATGGGGAGAACCGAAACCCTAAGGGAATAATCCCTTAATGCATCCAACCAAAATACATTTTGTATCACTCTTTCAAAATATAGTTAAGGGACATAATTGTGTAATGAGATCTTCAATTATACCACACCAAAGTTAAGTTTTATTATTTTCCTCCGTTTAGGCAAAGGGGAATGTTTATTCGGTATTAGTATTTGACGTAAATATAATAATGATTCCAAGAAGGGAAGAAGACAATGAGGGGAACCATCACCTACATTATGGTTGCCCCCGTGTTATTGTCGGCAAAGGTTTTAGAGATTACCTATTGTTCCACCCCCCTGGTTATTTTGGGGATTATTCATTGGGGTGGTGTTCCCCCTTTCATGTTGTGGGGTTCTCTTATTGATGTCTATTGTGTGTGGTTGGCCTCACATGGTAAGGGGCGTGTGTACTCCTAGTGACACCTTCCCCCCATATCATCGCTTAGGTTATCCAAAATAATGTAATCCTATTGCAGTTATTTTGTTGGGGATTACCACCAGAACCAGATGGGATTCACACTACCCCTGCTCTCACATGTATTTTTGGCCTAATGAGCGAAACAGTAAACAATAATGGACATGACTAATTCATATGATAAAGATGGGATTGAAAGGGATTACTATTAAGAGAACAAATACGAGATTCATTTTTTCAAAAATTATCAACTATTGATTATGATTTCCAGTATAAAATATTTGTAGTGTTGCAATTAGTCAAAAAGGACACCAACCACTTACAACCCCCTAAGCCCCATACCCTAAGCATTGGTCTACCCTAAGGTTGGATTTTTTTACACGTTATCCAAAAGGGGGATTAGAGACTATTCCACGTAAACAGGGGAGTAATGGGGATAATGGGAGTAGCATGTGGCGTTGTGTGTGTCCGTGTCTCATATGGCATTTGATGTGGAATTGTTCTTTGTCTTTAATGAAATTTAATATACTTATTCAAGTTTACTCTTATAATTACTCGAATGGTGGTTCAATTCCACCCAATCCCAAAACACACAACACGAACGAATGGGTTCTGAAAGGATATAAATTGCTTGGTCGCAAAATAAATAATGGAGTGGGTTCGATTCCCACCAGAACCAAATTACACACACATAGATTATGGTTGTGACAGGAAACTCCATTTTGTACTCTATGGTGGTTCGATTCCACCCACAACCAAAAAATAACCCTTAACCACCAAACGATAATAGGAAGTGGGGTTCTGAAAGGAATAGAATTTTTCTACGCACCATCAATTCCTGTAACAGTAGAAAAAGTTTCAACGGGGGTTCAATTCCCCCCAGAACCAGAATATACACACCACGCAGATTAATGGTTGTGACAGGAAAGAAAGATTAGACGTGGACAATGATCCAAAGAAGATGAAGAGGATAAATATAGTCATATTATTATTATTTTTTTACTCTGTGGTGGTTCGATTCCACCCACAACCAATTCCCTCAATTACGTGAACACCCAAAAAATCACACACTTTGATATGTGAACAAATTTTTAAGCTAATTTTTTTAATTAATGTACCCAAACATAGACTACTGCACATGATAACCGTAGCAGAGTATATTTGATAAGAACTAGACGGGGAGGTGAACACAGGATATGAACGCAGACAACCAACAAACCATAATACGAATATTCGGAGCCTGCCTAATCATAGCACTCACTGGTACAATACTACTAGCCACTATGGGCACTGGCATCGAATTAATAACAATCTTCCTAGGAATAGTCACCACAATCGTGGGAATACTAGCCACATTCCTACAAGGCAAGACAATGACAGAGAAACAGGAAGAAACACTAGAACAATACTATAAAGACAAACAAGACACGGAATCAGGCAAAGAATGAGGAGAGTATGTGTAACGAGAACAAAAACAAGGATGAAGATGTCCGGTTCCTAAGCTATAAACTAGACCAACTTGAGAAGAACCTCCGCGAAGGACAGGAGAAACTGGAAAAGGAGCAATCCACTAATTACAAACAATTGATTACTATTCTTCAGCAGTTGCAGGAGGGTAATAATATTCAGAATCAGAAGTTGATTGAGTTGACTGAGAAGCAGAAGGTTGTGGAAGGTAAGGTTGTTTGTATTGACCGGTTGAAGGAGGTTGCTACGAAGCATAATACTGAGATTCATGAGTTGGAGCGTCGGTTGGAGATTTATAAGCAGGTGTTGTTTGTGGTTGGTACTGGTGTGGCTGTGGCTTTGGTTACTGAGGTGTTGCGGATATTATAGGACGATTATTTAGGATTAATTAATGGAACAGATTATATTTTGGAGGAAGAGACAATTGAAAACAATAACAGAACTAAAAGCAGACCAAGAATTATTAATAACAGCAGTAAACATACTAGACCAGATAACAATGGAAGAAAATGATATAAGCAGAGAGGATGCTGATTTCACCGCCTATGAAAGCTGGGCAGTAACTGATGTAAAAAACGAGTTACAAGCCAAAATAGGAGAGTTACAAGTTTTAATAGAATACCAAGAAGCCAACACCAATGAGGCAGATGAGGCTGCTGATGGTGAACAAGTAA
>Ga0326511_10000473_pt1 | contig 35411 bp, 41 predicted proteins | sample 0_2496_0518_D_FD_203701 | JGI IMG/M metagenome (GOLD analysis project Ga0326511, IMG submission 203701) | Bovine rumen microbial communities from UC Davis, California, United States - 0_2496_0518 | ecosystem: Host-associated > Mammals > Digestive system > Stomach > Rumen | place: USA...
CTCGGCATTCTGCTCCGGAAGCGGATGATTTTTAAAATCTGTGGACATCTGATAAATTTTAATGCTCTTGGAAACAAAAATATCCTGCTGTTTCTGAGAAGTTTCCACTTTGAGACATACTACATACGGGTCACTCATATAGCCGAAATACATTTCCTTGCCGCAACGGACGAGGGGATAATTTTTATACATCATAACAAAAAAACTCCTTTCTGTGCGACACAGCAGAGTATTACTGCCATGTCATAATAAATTCTTCATCAGGATTATCAAATATATCAATATTGTGCAGAACAGTATCTACACAGGAGGAACGTATTTTATATGTTGGAATACCATTGACGGCGATCATTGCATTTAGACCGCCCATTTTATAGAACGAAATTATATAATCTTCTCTGCTGTCCTGCGAAACGAGATGAATTTCTGCATCCGGAGCAGAAGCAGGCAGATCAGCATCAAGATATAATTCTTCACCGTAGATATATAATAAAAATTTATAGAACTGTCTGAAACGTTCGGTATCGCATTCCTGATTATTTTCCGTGACTACATAATCATTCTGATCAGTTCCCGAACCGTTGAATACTAATTTTTTATCTCCGGCTGTGACATCAAGTACTGCAATATCCCAGACATATGTTCCGAAAATATTTGCCGAAGTAATATCACCTGCCTGAACAGTCGCCCATACAGCACGGGTATCAGCGATTCCATACAGAATATCCGTTCCGTCCAGTACGGCATAATATGCCGCTGAACCGGATTCGGTTGTATAACTATCGCCTATTTTCAAGATATAACTATTTCCGTCATCACATATCATAGTTACCGTACAGAACGGATCGCTGATTCCGGCATTTTCAAGCTCTTCGGCGGACGGATGTGTTTTTACGATTTCGGCAGCGGTCAGACCGAACATACCATTTGTGACATCTACAGATTTTTCTACATTCAGATAAGCAAATACCGGTTCACGGAGTACATGAGTAGCCGCTGTTCCGCCGACAGAATCATCTTCTGCGACATCATAGGCATATTCCATATATAAATCTTTCTCAAGATCTTTTCTCTGAATCCGGAGAGATTCCACGATTGGATAGGCATCATCTGCCGGCTTTTCGAGAATCGTCTTGGAAAAGAAAAATTTCAGTTCTTTCTGATAATTATTCATCAGAGAAGATTTCACAAGATAGACACTGCCATCGACTGCACAGTATGTCTTTGAACTGTCCATCGGCGATGTACTGCCGACAGAGAATTCAAAATCCGTACCGTCCTGATAGCTCATTACTACCTGAGAAACCGGATTGCTCAGACCATATTTTTCCAAATCCGGAGCATTTTCTTCAACAAGCTGATCTGCTGAGAGTTCACTTGCATTTTTCACCAGTGTTGACAGATAGCCGGTATCCAAGGGAATATCTTCATAGCCCTCGATTGTATAACCAGCATCATCCTCGCTTGTTTTTTCTGCATTCTGATAAACTCTGAACTGATCTATATTTGAAATTCTGATTTCTTTGAGATCATCCGCAGATTCCGGATTCAGCATGACAGCATTTTTTTCATCATCATCGAGCAGACCCTCTGCGAGAGAATCAATATCAAGAGAACTTTCATTCTGTTCAGAATTTTTACCTGTCAGCAGAATCACGGTCAATGCACAGCCGATCACGATCAGAGCCGCTGTGGCGGCGATCAGCATTCTGATATTTTTTGACATGCCTTTTTTTTCAGGATTCTGTATCACCGGAGCGGGCGAATCTGAAAAGAACGTATCCATACCGACCTGAGATTCTTCTGTTTCCTGCTGAGAATTTTTTTCTTCGCTCATTTGTTTCTTCTCCTTAAAAATACCAGTACACCAACTGCAACAACAGCGGACGGAATCGCAAAGATAAAGATATTAATTGCCTGCATTTCTCCGGTCTTGATCGAGATCGTCTGATCAGTCAGATTTTTGGAAGCAATGATAAGACTATCGCCCTTGCCTGCGAGATGATTCATGACTGTCACGAGATACTGAGCATTATTATAAGACGCATCCTGCATCAGACTGGAATCACAGAGCATAGCAGAACCCAGTATTAAAATATTACTGTCATGTGTGATATTATTTTCTGTATTTTTTCTTGTTGTCAGAGCGGCAATCGTCTGAGAACCGACCGGAGTTTTATCAGCCTGATCAGTTGTCTTGCCCATTTCGCTGAGATATACAGAATCCGAAGTTTTCAAAAGCTGTGTTGTGATGCCTCCGGTTTTGGAATCCCATAATAAATTAATCGCTCTGCACAGAGGTGCGGCAATCGGAAGCGAAGTATTCGGCAGATCAGCACTGTAAGTCTCTTCTGCGATTACTGCAACCGGAACGGAAACAGCTCCCGTCATACTGATTGATAATGCTACCTGCTGGGCGGCATTGGCATCACTTTCGAGTACGAGATTATCCGTCACTTCAATGCCCCATGTTGCAAGAAATTCATCCAGATTAGGAGTATCCGACTGTGTAAAACTTGCAATATAAATCAGATCTTTATCATAATTACCGTTATTATAGAGAAATGCCGATAACTTATCAATTCCGTTTGCGGTCAGATCATTGACCGGAGCAGGAAGCATAAGCATATCATATTTTTCCGTATCGAATTCACTTGTATATAAATCCAATTCTTCGTAATTATAGCCGTTTTTATACAGTGTATTCACAAGCGCATTCAGAGCCGAACCGCTGAACTGCGGATTATATAAAGCCTGACCATTGGCCATGGAGATAACTCCGATCGTAACCGGATCAGCATCCGTGACATTCATGAGAGCAGAAGTCAGATTCTGTTCGCCGGAGAAGCCTGTAATTGCATCTTCAAGCGTTCCCTGACCATAATAATATGCCATATATTTTTGCTGATCATAATCAAATAAATTGCCGATCTTGACAACTCTTAATTTAGAATCATCCGAAGCACTGGAAATTACAATATCGCCCTCTGTGAGCGAGGCAGAATAATTCGCCTGATATTTATTCACGACATCCGGATTAGAAGACGGATCGACATAGTTCAGATGAATTTTATCTGTATACTGCGTATATCTGGATAAAATTTCCGAAACCATCTTGAGTGATTCTCCGCTTGTCTGGAACTTGCTTTCTGACATCAGGACTGTAAAATTGACTTCCTGATTTAAATTTTTGAGATATTCGATACTCTCATCAGAGATTTCATATTTTGCATCTTCGGTCAGATCCAATTTCAGCGGATATTTTTCTACCAACACATTCACGAATATATTCAGCAAAATCACAACAGCTGTGACTGCACAGGTAATTGCTGTAGCGATTCCGCCGTATTTTAATTTTTTCTGTGCGGAAGCACTTAATTTTTTCTTTTCTTTCTTAGTTTTTTCAGATTTTTGTGAGCCTGTTTCCTGATCTTTTTCTAAATCAGCCATAACTGCAATACCTCCTTAACTCCAGCGTCTTTTCTCGAATACTCTCACAGTGAAAAAATTGAACAGCACCGCTGTACTCAGATAAAACAGCACACTGGAAAGATTGAAGATACCACATGTAAATTCATAATATCTTGTATAAAAAGATAAATCATATAACAGACTCTGAAGCCATCCGATCTTGACAAATGATGCAATGACATCAATCAGAAATAGCATCGCAAGACATACAATGCCTCCGACAGCGGCGGCAACCTGATTTTCCGTCAGTGAAGAGACAAATAATCCGATTGCAATAAAAGCCGCACCGACTAATACCACAGCTAAATAATTTGAAATCAGCGTCAGCCATGCGACTGTGCCAAACAGACTCAGAATCAAACCATAAATAAACACAATGCTGACAGCGATCAGAAACATTGTCAGAGCAGCGAAATATTTACCCAGTACAATTCCTGTCAGCGAGACCGGAGCGGTTAATAATCCCTGTTCTGTTCTCTGTTTTTTCTCTTCGCTGAAAAGACGCATTGTCAGAATCGGAATCAGAAAAATACTGATAAAAAACAATGTCGAGAAGACTCCGGATAAATTTGTCGAACCTGCCGTCAGATTATCCAGAGAAAAAAACAATCCTGAAAAAATATAAAATACAGCTAAAAAAATATAAGCGATACTTGACGAAAAAAATGCTCCGATTTCTCTGCGGTAGATAGCACCCATTATTTTTCGTCTCCTTTCTGTTTCTGACCGATCTGGATATTTTCACCCATTGTAATTTTCAGGAAAATATCTTCCAGAGTCATTTCCATTGTTCTGAGCGTCAGAATATCCCATTCATGTTCTCTTGCGATTCTGTTAATATCCCTACGAATATCAATACCAGGTTCGGCTTCGATTTCATATTCATAGATACCTGCTTCCCGTTCCATATCCGCACGGATATATTTAATTCCTGAGAGTGCTCTGACTGCCTGAAGAATCTCAGCACGATCGCCGTCAATTCTCGCGATGATTCTATGATCTGTCGTGACTTTATTAGATAAATTCGTTGCCGTATCATCTGCCGCTACGACACCGTGATTGATAATAATCACTCTGTCGCAGACTGCCTGAATCTCAGACAGAATATGCGAAGATAAAATAACAGTATGATTTTTACCAAGTCTTTTAATCAGCGTTCTGATTTCGACCATCTGTTTCGGATCGAGTCCGACAGTTGGTTCATCCAGAATCAGCACAGGCGGATTACCGATCAGAGCCTGAGCAAGTCCGACTCTCTGTTTATAGCCTTTTGATAAATTCTTGATAATTCTGTTTTCAACATCTGTAATTTTACAGAGCGTGAGCACGTCTTTGAGATGCGACCGCCGAGGCAGTTTGCATTTTTTCAGATCAAATACAAAATTCAGATACGAATGCACCGTCATATCTACATATAACGGCGGAATTTCCGGCAGATAGCCGATATAGGATTTTGCTTTCACAGGATCTTCGAGAATATCCACACCGTTGATCAATGCCTGTCCAGATGTAGAAGAAATATATCCCGTGAGCATATTCATCGTAGTGGATTTTCCAGCACCGTTAGGCCCTAGAAAGCCTAAAATTTCACCGTCATGAACGGTAAAGCTGATGTCATTGACGGCTTTTTTGTCTCCATAATGTTTTGTCAGATTTCTGACTTCAATCATGAGGAATTCTCCTCTCCTTATTATTTCTGAATTTTACTATACTACAGATATGTGTCAGTTATGTGACAGAATGCAGAAAATTCAGGATTGTAAATCTTTTGTCATTTGTTTCATGAGATCTTGGACAGAATCAAATTTCATTTCCGGCCTGATAAATTTCAATAATCTGACAGTCACCCATTTTCCGTATAAATCGCCGGAATAATTTTCTATATACGTCTCTGCCAAGGGCAGACCCTGATAATTCACAGTCGGTTTGATACCGATATTTGTCAGCGATTTGAATTTCTCACCGTTCTGAAATACTGTTTCAGAAGCATAGACTCCGAACTTCGGGACAAGCTGATTTTCACAGAACATCTGATTGATTGTCGGAAAGCCGATTGTTCTGCCGAGCTGTGCACCGTGGGTGACTTCCTGCCATATCTGATACGGCTGACCTAAATAGAGATTTGCTTTTTCAATTTCGCCGTTCTGTAATAATCTCCGGATTTCTGTAGAGGATATTTTGATTTCATCTATCATTACATCATCAATCACATGCACTCGAAAGCCGAACCATTTTCCGAACTGTTCCAGATCATGAACATCACAGGAAGCATTCTTTCCGAACCGGAAATTATTACCACAGCAGACATCTTTTGCATACATTTTTCTATGCAGAATTTCTTTTGCAAATGTTCTGCCATCCATACTCTTGAGACTGGAAAATGCCGGAGCACAGACATGCTGTATTCCAGCCTGATACAGAATTTTTCTCCGGACAGCAGACGGATATAAATAACCGTAATTGCTTTTTACTGAAATCATATTTTCCGTCCGGAATGCAAATGCACAGGCAAGCCGGCCTTTCTTTTTATACAATTCACAGACAGCATTCAGAACGGCTCTGTGTCCGAGATGAACACCATCAAACACACCTAATGCAACAGCAGTTGGTCTTGTGTATTCTCTCATGATTCTGCTCCTCTCGGTTCACAGAGATTGCGTTCGATTCTGAGGCAGTTCTCCTGTGCATCAATCAGAGCCGTACCTAAAAAGCCATCCGGAGTTCCGTAGACAGCATAGCGATTCTGATTCTCTGTCATCTGATTTTTCAATTGCGATAAGCCTAATTTGACTCCATGTCTGTAATAATTCGTCTGTTCAGGATTTAATTTTATTTCCGGCAGAGCAGAAAATGCTTTTTCAACCGGAATCAGAATTTCAGAAATCCGATTCTGATCGGCAAGATGCTGAATTTCTTCGAGCGTATGACAATCTTCGAGAGTAAAACTGGAAGCACAATTTCTTCTGAGTCCTGTCATGACCGCACCACAGCCCAGAGTCTGACCCATATCATGAATCAGCGTCCGGACATAAGTACCTTTTCCGCAGTAAACTCTTATTATGCCTTTTCCGGATTCCGGAATATACTCATCACATCGGCAGTCTAAAATTCTGACGGGTCTGGGCTGACGTTCGATTTCTTTTCCCTCTCTTGCGAGTTCATAGAGTCGCTTTCCGCCTACTGAAACCGCCGAATACATGGGCGGAATCTGCATAATATCGCCCTGCGGACAAATTTTCTGAATCTGATCTTTTGTCAGAATATTTGAAAAATCATGAGTTTCCAGAATTTTCCCTGTACTGTCCTGTGTTTCGCTGATCTGACCGAGCTGGAATTCTGCCGTATAAATTTTATTTTCATCCGGCAGAATTCCGCATGCTTTTGTAGCATAGCCGACAAATACCGGAAGTACACCGGTAGCCATCGGATCGAGTGTTCCGGCATGGCCGAGTCTCCGCATTTTCAGAATGCCTCTTAATTTGGCGATCACATCGAATGAAGTAAATCCGACAGGCTTATCAATACAAATAATTCCATTCATGATTGCAGAGCCTCAGCAACAGCATTCAGAAGAATCTGTCTGACTTCATCTGCGGTTCCCTGAAGCAGACAGCCTGCCGCCTTGACATGACCGCCGCCGCCGAATTTCATACAGATTTCCGAGACATTGACTTTATCTGCTGAACGGAGTGAAACTCTGTACCAATTATCATCCTGTTCCCTGAGAGTAATACCGACCTCCACGCCTTCCGGCTGGAGCGGCAGACTGGTCAGACCTTCCATATCTTTCTGATTGATCTGATTTTCCTCGCAGATTTCCTTAGTTTCCCAGATCATTGTGCATTTGCCGTCAAGATGATATTCCATCTGACTGAGCATAAGCATTTCGGCTCTGATTCTGGAAGGACTCTTGACAACAAACATTTCCCTGTTAATCAGATCATACCGGATTTCAGGGAATTCCCGCATGATTTCCGAAACGAACAGATGCGTATCTGCTCCGGTACAGCTGAATTTAAAACAGCCGGTATCCGTAGCGATTCCTGTATAGAGACATTCAGCAATCTGTTTTGTAAACTTCACACCGAGTTCACGATAAATTTTATACAGCACTTCACAGGCAGAAGAAGCATCCGGCTCGACATGAGCATATTCTGCATAGCCGTCATTCGAGATATGATGATCTATACAGAGCTGTACTTTTCCGGCATATTCTTTCTGAAGCGTTTCGCCGAAACGGCTTTCATCCGCACAATCGACAGAAACGATATTTTTTGCCGGAAATTCTTCTTCCGGCTCTTCCGGCAGAAGAAAATGAAACCGTTCCGGAATAGGATCAGCACAGATGACTTTTGCTCTTTTCCCGAGCAGTTTCAGAACGGCCTGAAGTGAATAGCCTGAACCGATACAGTCACCATCCGGATTCACATGAATTAAAATATACACATCTTGGCAGCTGCGGAGAAAATCGGCAGCTGCGGGAATATCAATCAGATTCGACATCAGCATCCTCCTCAGTGATTTCTATCTGGCTGAGTTTTCTGGTGACTTCTGCACCTCTTGCAATAGAATCATCAGCAATGAACGTCAGTTCGGGACTTTTTCGCATTTTAAGCCGTGCGAACAGTTCACGCCGGATAAAACCGGCGGCACTTTTCAGGCCTTTTACAGATTGTTTTGTATCTTCCATGCCGAGCAGACTGGATACATAAACTTTGCAATGCGATCCGTCTCCGGCGAGTTCCACACGGACAACAGAAAGCATACTGCTGACACGGGGGTCTTTGACCTGACGGAGAATATCCGTCAGTTCTCTGTGAATATCTTCGGACATGCGGCTGTTTTTAAAACTTGGCATTTATTCTTCTTCCTTTCCGTCAGGAGCGTTCTCCTCCTGAACATCTGCATCAGAAGCGACAGCTGTCATGATATAATCCGAACTGCCGGATTCAAAAAAAGTTTCTGCTGCAACAGCTTCCTGCAATTCTTCGCTGCTCTGTTCATAGCTCAGCATTTCTTCTGCCGGAATGGGAACAGCGACATCAGCTAATTCATCCGGTTCATCGGGTTCGGCGGGCATTTCCACGGCGGAGCACTGACCGAGCAGGATTCTCTTGACAGATTCAAAAAAGAAAATATCCACAGGGCCGAACTCTTCCCATGCAAGTGCTTCATCGCAGTACTGGAGCATATCTTTTGTGCTCATTCTGGTATATTCCATGATATTTCCCCCTCACGGACTTATTATTCGGGCTGATATTCTTCCATGATATAGGCTTCAAAAATATCTCCGGCCTTAATATCGTTGAATTTTTCGAGACTGATGCCGCATTCATAACCGCTGGAAACTTCTTTGACAGCATCTTTGAATCTCTGTAATCCGGCGACATGATCATCAGCGATGATAATACCGTCACGGACAATTCTGATCTGGCACTGTCTTGTAAGTTTTCCTTCGAGGATATAGCTTCCGGCAACTGTGCCGACACTGGAAATCTTGAATACTTCACGCACTTCAGCTTTACCGAGAATGACTTCACGGAATTTCGGAGCAAGCATGCCTTTCATGGCAGTAGAAATTTCTTCGATTGCATCATAAATAATTCTGTAGAGTCTGATGTCCACACCGTCTCTTGCGGCACTTTCAGCGGCACCGTTATCCGGTCTGACATTAAAGCCGACAATAATCGCATTTGAAGCATTTGCAAGCATCACATCGCTTTCTTTTACTGCGCCGACAGCACTGTGAATCACTCTGACACGGACTTCATCATTCGAGAGCTTTTCAAGAGAAGTCTTGACAGCTTCTGCACTGCCCTGTACATCAGCTTTGACGATGATCGGGAGTTCTTTTGTTTCGCCCTCAGCGATCTGACTGAACAGATTATCAAGCGTTAATTTATTGGAACTGTTCTGGAACAGGGCTTCTTTTGCCTCATGTTTTCTCTGTTCCACGAGTTCTTTTGCGAGACGTTCATCTTCGACAGCATCGAAAATATCGCCTGCGCTAGGAACTTCATCCAGACCGGTAATTTCCACAGGCACGGAAGGGCCTGCTTCTTTTACGACAGAGCCTTTATAATTTGTCATGACACGGACTTTTCCGACAGAAGTACCGGCGATAATAATATCACCTGTATGCAGAGTACCTTTCTGGACTAACAGAGTTGCAATAGGCCCTCTGCCTTTATCAAGCCTTGCTTCGATCACAGTACCTTTTGCGAGTCTGTCCGGATTGGCAGTCAGTTCCTTGACTTCTGATACTAACAGAATATTTTCCAGTAAATCTTCAATACCATCGCCGGTTTTAGCAGAAACCGGAATACAGATCGTATCGCCGCCCCACTGTTCGCATACAAGGCCGTATTCTGTGAGCTGCTGGAGGACTCTGTCCGGATCGGCTGCTTCTTTATCCATCTTGTTAATTGCAACGATGACAGAAATGCCTGCGGCTTTGGCATGATTGATAGATTCCACTGTCTGCGGCATAATACCGTCATCGGCGGCGACAACCAAGACAGCAATATCAGTAATATTTGCTCCTCTGGCTCTCATAGAAGTAAATGCTTCATGTCCGGGGGTATCTAAGAACGTAATCACCTGACCGCTGTGCTTCACCTGATATGCACCGATATGCTGTGTAATACCGCCTGCTTCGGAAGCCGTTACATTTGCATGTCTGATTCTGTCCAGAATAGAAGTCTTGCCATGATCGACATGACCCATGACAACGACTACCGGAGGACGGGGCTGCTGATTTTCTTCGTCAGCCTCTTCGGATTCGATCAGACGTTCTTCAATTGTCATGATGACTTCTTTTTCTACTTTTGCGCCGAGTTCTTCAGAAACCAGACTAGCTGTATCGAAATCAATTTCTTCATTGATGCTTGCCATCACGCCCAGACCCATTAATTTTCCTATTACTTTGGAAACATTGACTTTCAGACGGCTTGCGAGTTCGCCGACCTGAATTGTATCTGGAATCTTAACTTTCAGCTGTTGTTTTCTTGCGCGTTCGAGTTCCAGACGATTGAGTCTCTGTGCTTCTGTCTCCTGTTTTCTGCCGCCGGATTTCTTGCCTTTCTGAGCGGATTTCTGATTAATTTTCTGTTTTTTAGTAGAATAATTATCTTTTCTTCTGTCAGCAGGAGCGATCTGTTCATAGCGTTCGTTATACTTATCCAGTTCGATATAGCTTCCTCTGGTATCGACAGTACGGCGTTTTTCGTTTGTTTCGGTACGCTGTTCCGTGCTGACGACACTGTTTCCGGTACTCATGACACCACCGAGACGGGTTTTTTCACCATGCTGATTTTTAGTTCTTTTCTTATCATCACGATTTTTAGGGCGATTTTCTGTAATTCTAGGCTGTTCCGGCTGAGGAGTTTCCTGTTTTTCAGAAATTTTTTCCGCCGGAGCGGGAGCAGTTTTTTCCTGTTTCTGAACAGGTTTATTTTGATTCTTCTCAGTTTTCTTATCAGCTCTGGAATTTCTTTCAGAGTGTGTTTTCTTACTGGGAGTATGTGCTTTTTTCTCGTCTCTGATTTCCGGTTTCGGTTGATTTTTAGTTGCAAAATATTCATCAAAACTTTCGACATTTGCTTTCTGACTGTAATACTCAAGAGCAAGATTCATTTCCTGTTCTGTGATAGAAGAACCGGAGGATTTCTTTTCACCGGTATGATCTTCGATAAAAGCAGCGAGTTCTTTCGGAGATACCTGTAAATCTCTTGCAGCATCGGTCAGCTTGATTTTTTTCTTGTTTGCCATAGGCAGATTCCCTCCTCTTAATCTATAGGCGGCTGTTCCGTTTCCGGAACATTATGAGTTGAATTGCTTCTGTCAGAATCTTCGCATAACTGATTGATTCTTCTGAAAAAGCCCTGATCAAGCACTGCAATCACAGCGGCTTTTCTGCCGACCGTACTGCCGATTTCAAACATTGTCATCGGAACAGAACGGACGGGGATCTTTTTTTTCTGACAGAAATAACATACTTCTTTATAAGTCTTAGGTGAAATATCCGAAGCCGTCAGCACACCGGCGGCTGTCTTTTTTTCCAGAGCTTCCTTCATCGGATCAAAGCCGAGAGCAAGTTTTCCGGCTTTGCGGCAGATACTAAGAATTCCGGTCAGTTTCTGATAAGACATGCATCATCACCTCGTAGACTTCGGGACTGACTTTACAGGAGAAACTTTTTTCAATTCTGTGCTGTTTTCTGGCTAGTTCCAGACATGCCGGATTCTGACAGAGATATGCACCCCGACCAGCTTTTTTTCCTGTAAAATCAAGTGAAATTTCTCCCTCAGGAGATTTAACAATCCGGATGAGTTCTTTTTTAGGCTTATTTTCATGACAGCCGATACACATCCGCACAGGAATTTTTTTCTGCATAAAATTATTCCTCAGTTGTTTCAGGAGTTTTCTCAGCAGATTCCGGCACAGTTTCAGCAGGTTCTTCTGTTCCGGCAGCAGTTCCCTCCGCATCGGGCTTAATATCAATCTTGAAATTTGTCAGTTTTGCGGCAAGTTTTGCATTCTGACCTTTATTGCCGATTGCAAGTGAAAGCTGATCGTTAGGCACAATGGCAACGCAGGTGCGTTCTTCTTCGTCAAGAATATCAACTCTGATGACTTTTGCCGGAGAAAGTGCATTTGCGATAAATTCGGCTGGATTTTCGCTGTAGGGAATAATATCAATTTTTTCGCCGTTGAGTTCTTTCACGATAGCAGAAATTCTGGAATGCTTTGCACCGATACAGGAACCTATAGCATCCACATTCGGGTCATGGGAAACCACAGCAATTTTAGAACGGGAACCGGCTTCACGGGAAATAGCCTTGACTTCAACAGTACCGTCAAAAATTTCAGGAACTTCAAGTTCAAACAATCTTTTCACCAGATCTCTGTGAATTCTGGAGAGTTTGATAATAGGCTTTTTATTCCGGTTGACAATGCCTGTGACATAGACTTTGATCTGCATACCCTCTTTGAGTTCTTCATTAGGAATTTGTTCCTGACGAAGCAGATATAATTCCGTCTTGTCATACATGAGTGTTGCAGAGCCTCTGCCAGGCTCTACCTGCATAACAGTGGCTGTAATAATATCATTTTCTTTGCATAAAAATTTATCTAAAATTCTGTCTCTGTTAATATCACGCAGATCGCCTTTGATTGACTGTTTGGCAGACTGAGCAGAAGCACGGCTGAATTTTGAAATATCCAGTTTGTGTTCCAGAACCGCACCCACATAAGTATCCGGATCAATTGCCTTTGCCTGATCAATATTGATTTCTGTATGATTAATCGGCTCATCATCTACGACATGCTGAAGCAGAAATACATCAAAAATCTTTTTTTCAAGATCAATATCCACACGGATAGACTCTTTACATTCCGGATACATACGCTGTACGGATTTCTGCATAGCAGATCTTACCGTTTCAATCATGACATCTGTATCGAGGCTGTTCTCTGTACCGAGAGCAGCGAGGGTTTCAAAGAAATTGCTGTCCATTTTTTCTGATTCCTCCAAATAAATAATTAATTTTCAAAAGCAAAATAGAGTTTGACAAACGTAATTGCTGAAAACGGAAGTTCGAGGGTCTGTCCGGAAGTCTGCAAAGTAATGAATTCTTTGTTCCAGTCGGTCAGTATTCCGACAATTTCACGGCTGCCGTTCTCGAAATTCCGGAAGCCCTTGACGCGGACTTCACAGCCGAGGCAAGCATCAAAATGGCTTTCTCTGATCAGATCGGCTTCCAGCCCTGGGGAGCTGACTTCCAGAATATAACTCTGAGCGATGGGGTCTTTTTCATCAAGCAGATCACTGACGGGGGCGGTGACTTTTTCACAGTCATTAATGCTGACGGTTTCTGTTTCGCTGTCGATAAAAATGCGAAGATACCAAGCTGCGCCTTCTTTTTCATAGCGGACATCCCAGATCAGATAGCCCAGTTCAGTTACGACGGGGGCGATCAGATCATAGACTTTCTGTTCTGTACTGCCGAATTTTTTCAATTTCAAATTATCATTACCTGCCTTTCCTAGCACACCTGCTGCAAAACGAAAGACCGGAGTTTTGTTTCCGGCCTTTTTACATCTTCAGCATATTAGCATGATATTATTATAGCACATTTTTTTTCAGAAATCAAGCTTTTTTTGAAATTTTTTCAAAAAAACTAAAATTATCTGATTCTTCTGCATTCCATGTAATATCTTTTATCCTCAGCGTGACCGGTTGAGAAAGTTTTTCTTGGCAGAACGCCGTCTTTCTCCACGCCGGAGAACAGCAGATTTTTATTCATATCCGGCAGGATAAAGCCGATATTTCCGGATTTTTCCGCAAGCTGGGAGAGCATTTCCGTGCCGTGGATATAATCAATTTTTCCGGCATGATTTTTCAAATAATCATCCAGTGCATTCTGGAGACTGCCGACTGTCAGCGAGGCGGAGGGCTTATGAATATAATATTTCTGCTTTTGCTTTTTCTGTATGACTGTAAAGCACTGTTCTGTTTCTGACTGGGAAAGTCCGAGAGTTTCTGTCAGATACTGCATAAGTTCTTCCGGATTTGTTTCAGTAATAATTCTGTGAATGGCTTCAAATTCCAGAGCCGGACTATGCAGATTAACCAGCTCTATCAAAGCATATCTTGCGGGATGATTAGAAAAATCCTGTTCCGGATGTTTCTGTTTCAATTTTTCATAGCAGGCTTTTGCAGTAGCAAGCGAATGATTGCCGTCACCCATGGCAAATTTTAAATCTCCGGCAGATTCCAGCAAAGTATTCAGACGCTTCTGAAATTCTTCCTGCTGTGCCGGATTCATCAGATACCCTGTCAGATGACCGCCGCCGAGCATCAGATCTGTATTATAAAGCATCTGCATTTCTGCTTTCTGATCAGCGCAGGATTCTATGACAGTTTTTTCTTCATCATTGATTAAAATCATAATATGCGGCAATTCCAGCAAAGCATGTTCTCTGACCTGCATTCTGGGGGGGATGCGTTCGAGTACAGTTGCCTCTGTTGCTCTGACGGGCGAAGTACTGCCTTTATGATAATCATAGGCTTCCAGATCAATCTTGCCGATTATGCCTGCTCTTAAAATTCCGTTGCTCTGGATACGTTCTGTATAAATCATAGCATTTTCATAAACATGAAACAAAGAGCGATCCCAGTAATCCAGCATTGTATCATGAATTTTCCGGATTCTGTCTTTCAGATCGGGCTGTTCCAGATAAATTTCCGGCAAAATCAGATCTAATGCCGAGGGTGAATTTTCAGTAATCTTCTCGGCCTGTTTCCAGTATTCCGGATCACTGGTAAACTGATCACAGGCAATGACACTCCATGTTTCCTGACAGACCTCCTCCCATCTTGGAAGAACGATTTCAGCAGAAGAAAAAATAGGCTGAATCATAAAAAATTTCAGCTCCTTTCGTTTTTTTCAGTATAGCATATTTTATAAAAAATGTCAATTCTTTGCACAGCAAAACATATATTTTTTCCCGAAATTCAAAAAGTATCAAAAACACAACAGATTGTTACTAAACTGTAACTTATTATTCATTTCTTTGTGCCGAAGAATGTGGTATACTAAAAGATAGACAATTAGATACAGAACCGCCGTTAAAAACGGCTTGCAAGATAAGAAAGGAATGAGGCATTTTGCAAAATCAGGACAACAAGGAGCAGAAAGGAAATTCTGCTGAAAAATTAGATGCATCCAAAATGTCCGGAGCAGAAATTTTAGAAGCTGTCGGCGTTGCCGACTCTTTAGCCGATACTCTTGTCCGTGAAAACGACAAGAAACAGTCTGCTGCTTCTGAAGCAGAAACAGACATTCAGGCAAGAATTGCAGAAATACAAAAACAGAAAATGGCAAAAATACGTCAGGCTCTCAGTACTGCCAATCAGGAAGAGCCGTCAGATTCTGCCGAAGCTCCTGCCGTGTCTCCCGCAGCTGAACCGACAGTTCAGCCGGAAAGCTCTCAGACCAAAAAAGTAAAAGTCAAAGCTGTTTCGGCAGTTGCCGTTGCAGAGCGTCCCGCTCCGGAACCGGTAGAGTTCCCCGAACCTCTGCCGAAAGAAGAGCCTGTTTCAGAAGAAATTATTTCTGAACCGGAAATTGAACCGGAACCCATCGAAACAGAGCCTGAAAAAACCAAATCTAAAAAATCTTCCAAGAAAAAACGTTCCAAGAAAAATGCTCGGAGCGGTGCAAAACTGGGAATGCTCATCGGAGCAGGCTGTGCAGGTGTGATTATTGCGGCCTATTTCATCGGCGCACTGAGCTATCAGGGCAAATTCCTGCCGAGGACTTATATCAATTCTCTTTCCGTAGCCGGCATGACAACCGAAGAAGCACATGATGCTTTGATCGAAGAAAAAGAACTCAAAGATCTGACGCTGATCACACCGAAAGGCGAGCAGGCTGTTTTCTCAGCCGCTGATTTCAAAGCGGCTTATTCCCTGCCATCCGGTGCTCTGAACGAAGCCGCAAGCGAAGGCAATTTCAACTGGGTAACGAAATTATTCAAGAGTTCAGAATATGCTGTCAAATATGAATATTCTTATTCCGAAGAAGATCTCAGAAAATTAATCCAGAGTTATGACTGGGGCAGTACTGTTTCTACAAATGCGAAGATTGTCCGCAATGACTCCGGAAAATTTGAAATCGAACCCGAAACACTCGGCGATAAATTTGATACCAATACACTCCTGAACTATGTCATGGAACAGCTCAATGCCGGAAAAAATACAGTCAATATGGAAGAATCCGGCTGTTATGAAAATTACCGTGCCAAAGTCAAAGCGACAGATCTTCAGGATGATCTTGAAGTCTATAACCGCTATGCGAACTGCACGATCACATTTGATTTTGATGACAGAAAAAAATTGCTTGATAATGATACTATCATCAGCTGGCTGCTCAAAAAAGAAGACGGCTCTTTCGTGACCACATCCGGCCATGATATTCCGCTGAATCAGGATGCAATTGCTGAATATGTTGCAGAAATGGCAGTCGAAACAGATACTTATGGCAAAGACCATGAGTTCTATGCGACTCTTGACGGCTGGATTACTGTTCCGTGGACAGATGCAAGCTGTTATGGATGGCAGATCGACCGGAAAGCTACTGTCAATCAGATTATCGAACTGATAGAACAGGGCGATCCTGTTGTAGTCGAGCCGATCTATACTGCATGGGGTACAGGATATACCCGTCAGACGGATGACATCGGCACGACTTATATTGAAGTCGATATTTCCGCACAGCATTTCTGGTATTACCGCAATAATGAAGTCATTATGGATTACGATGTCGTATCCGGTACGGAAACCATGTCCAGCCGCAGAACGCCCCGAGGTGTCTGCAAGATTGTCGGTCATGCGGCAGGTGTTGTCCTCGGAACGTATGCAATTCAGGGCTATGAACAATGGGTAGATTACTGGATGCCGTTCAATTATCTGGGTTGTGGATTCCATGATCTTTCCAGAGGTGCTTACGGCGGAAGCATCTATATGTACAACGGTTCGCACGGATGTCTGAATATGCGCTGGTCGGAAGCCAAGAATCTCTATGAAAATATCGAAGACGGCATTCCGGTTATCGTTCATGACTAAAAATAAAATATGCAGTTTTCAGCAGAGTATGCATTACATACTCTGCTTTTGTTATTTATCTACAAAAATAAATCATAAATTTTGTATATAATTTTCCGTAATTTTTTTCCCTCTCAGGCGTACTAACTAACAAATTCAAACTCAAAGGAGGAATCGTTATGAATCAGAATGATTATTCCCATCTGTACGGAAATTCCGAAAGCAATCAGAATTACACTTCACCGCCGATCAATTCCCCGTCCTATCCTGCCGGTTATCAGCAGCCGATTTCTGATTATAAAAATTATTATCGCTCTTCACAGCCTGTTCTGACTGTTCAGAAAGAGAAAAAGACAAAACAGCCGTTCAGTCCGATTTCTCTGTTATTAGTTGCCGGTGTCATCTTCCTGTTTCTGGGAGGCGTGATTTTCTTAACTAAAACATGGGGGATGCTTTCTGATACGATCAGAGCACTGAGCCTGTTATCAGCAAGTCTGATCGCATTCGGCATGAATATTCTTGCTGAACGCATTTTCCGGCTGAGAAAAACAGGACTCGCCTTTTATATCTTAGGCTGTATTTTCCTGCCGTTAGCATTAGGCGGAATCGGTGTATTTCAGCTTCTGGGGGAATGGTTTTCTTTCAGCGGAAACGGAGCGGCTCTGCTCTGGACGGTTATTTTCATGTGCATTACAGGTTCGACTTTCTTAGGACAGAAAAATTATCAAAACACTGTTCTGGTATGGCTTTCGCTTGCCGGAGTGGCTGGTTCATGGGCATCACTGAGCTTTTTTATAACATTTCAGCTGTTCCGTGAGATTCCTGCGGCGAGATTCAGCTTATTAGGTTTTTTTATTACCATCTATGCAGTCGGAGCGGCCTTTGTCTATGAACATTATCTCCGGATTCATGAAGATTCTTATATTACAAGAGCGATTTCGAGTTCACTTTATATTATTGATCTTATGACAGCAATTTTCATGTTTGTCATTGCTCCGGAGGCGAGAATTGCCGCTGGTATTCTCTCGATTGTCACAGCTGTGTTATTCTGCAATTATCGTTTTATTGAAAAATCGCTTCATACGGGTATTTTAGGCTCTGTCGTCTGTCTGATGACGGGTTTATATCAAGTAAAATATCTTTTCCCTGCTTTTTCAAATACTGATCCGACAGAAGCACAGATGGATGTTTTCTGCTTTATGTTTTTTGTATCTTCTGTCATTTTCATGAGTTTACAGCAGATGCCGAAACTCCGGACGGAATTCACAAAATTCTACAGTCGTGCCGGAATGCTGCTTGCTGTTCCTGTATGCATGTATGCAGGGGGGCTGAGTCTGTCAGATCTGCTTTCAAACGGCAATCAGATAATGGGCTTATTATATGCACTTCTCTTTATGGGAATCACCTGCTTTGTAAAAACTGAAAAAAATGCTTTTTCTGAAGACAGTAAATTCTGCTCAATGCATATCTTCATGCTGTTTCTAGTCATTCAGCAGACTATGCTTGATCACAGCGATCTGTTAATTTTTGGTCTTATCATTTCTGCTGTGGTATTATTCATACAGGCCATACTCAGAAAAAAGCTCTGGATGCTGACTTTGGCGATCATGACAAGCGGATCAGCCTTTATTACAAATTCAGATCATGCAGATATTCTCTTTTTATGGCTGTGTACAGCAGGAATGCTCGGCGGTTTGATCTATGCTAACAGAACATGGCGTTTTTTACTTGAACGCTCCTGTGCATGGGGATTCTTGGCATTTCTGACTCCGGCAGTACAATCCGCTCTTGAACTGATTACAAACGATTCTACATTTGCATGGATTCTGACACTTGCTGTTTCCGGATTATTCTATATTCTTGAAACGTTTGTATTCTGGAAAGATCTGAGACCTAATGCAACAAGACCTTATCTTGAAAACGAATCTCTTCTGCTTTCTGTGATTGCAATGGGAAGTTATATGATACATTATAATACTGCTTCAAAAGGGCTTGCTCTCCTGTTATGCATTCTGCTTCTGATATTTGCAGGCGGATTCCTCCGGAAAAATAACAATGTGATTGCAATTCCTCAGCTGGTCATGGCATTTTGTGTCGTAGTTTCCATGCTCGAAGACGAAACCTCTTCGGTCATCAAATTCATGATCTATCTGGTATTATTAATCTGCTATGCGGGCATGGGCAGACTGTTAGTTCCGAACGGTTTTTATTATCATGATGAAAATAAAATGCAAGTCGACTGGGCATTACTTGCCGGAATTCTTCCGGTATTCGGAGCGGCTTCCACAATCGACTGGTATCCGTCTATTCTGACCTGTCTTTTCTTAGCAGTTTATTCTCTGTTCTATATCGGCAGAGTCGCAAACAGATCCGTTCCGACTCTGATGGCATCTGCATTCAGCTGTCTAACGGTATTATTCCATAATATCAACGATCCGTTTGATCTGTTTCTGGGATTCCGTGAGAGTAATATGGAAACACCGCAGGTATTATTATACGTCCTGCCGCTTCATATGTTTATCCTGTCGCTTTTATGGATTCTTCCGGAGAAATACAAGAAAAATGTTCATAATGCGAGATTTATCATGTATTGCATTACTATGCTGATTCTGCTCTGTGTGAGTCTGAACTTTAATCTTGCTGCTGATGCGATTTTATTAATGATCTTCAGTTTCCTGATTTTAGCCGGAAGTTTCACGGTCAGAAAACTCCGCTGGTTTACACTCGGATTCTCTATCCTGTTCCTGACGACAATTAGATTAACTTGGAGATTCTGGACTTCTCTGCACTGGGGTATCTATTTATTCTTAGCAGGCATTATTCTGATTGCAATCGCTTCTTATACGGAATACAAAAACAGATACTATGCTGAACATCCTGATGAACCTAAGAAAAAATTAGATTTCTTCAAGGCATGGACATGGTAAGCTATGAAACAGAATCATAAAAAAATTCTGTCCGGAGTGCTGACGGCGATTCTCTTTATCGCCGTCATGTACCTGACAGAACAGATACTCAAGCCAGGGTATCTGATTAAAGCTCTGATCAAACTCAGCAGTATTGTATTGATTTTACTAATCAATTCTAAGATTCATCAGGAAAAACTTAAAAATCTAATTTATTTCCGGAATATGAAACCTGCTAAGAATTTATATCTTGCTATGGCAGTTGTATTTTTCGGCACTCTGATTATTTTCTGTCTGATCAGAAATTATCTTGATCTCGCTTCTATCCGTCAGAATCTCATCACGAAAGAACAGCTGACAAAACAAAATTGCTTATTCGTATTCGCCTATATTGCGATTGTGAATTCATTCTTGGAAGAAGCTCTGTTCCGAGGGTTTTTATATCATATTTTTGAACATTCCAAAACAGGTATGATTTTTAGTGCCTGTGCATTTTCGCTCTATCATCTGGGTATTATTGATAACTGGCTGAATCCGGCTATTCTGATTTTCTGTATGATCGGCCTAGTCGCTGTCGGAATCTTTTTACAGATGATCTGCAATCACTACGAGAGCTTAAAAGCAAGCTGGATTGTGCATGGCTGTGCGAATCTTGCGATCAATACGATCGGCTTTATCCTGATCTATTTCTATTAAGGACGGTAACAGGACATGTATCTTTTCCCGAATTTTGTTGTTCTGATGGGCTTTTTAGTTTGGCTTGCATTAGGCTTTCAGCTGAATGATATTCTATTTTCTCTGCCTTTTCTTTGTATGGGAGCGATCTCCGGAATTCTGACATCAGTCTTAAATATTGATCTGACTTCTTATTTTAAGATTAGAAAAATTTTCCTGATCTTAATTCAGGTTTTCTTTACGCTTCCGTTACTTCTGTCTCTCATATTCGGAACGACTGAAATTTTATTTTATTTATATATGAATTCTCCGTTTGTCCTGATGATACTGGAATCTATCTGCTTCTTAAAAATGAAACTCTGGAAGAATCCAAAGGCATTATTTATAATTCTGATTTCCGACCCGTGTCTTGCTTCACTGTCAGCTATTGTACTGATTTTTGTGCTGGCTTCTGCCCGTATATAAAAAATCTTCCGCATTCCCCTCTTGAATGCAGAAGATTTTTATTTATATGGAGGTATTTGTTTTTTTACTTATTCAGAAGCTGTTTCTTGAGCAGAACAAAATCATAGATATTCACTTTAGAATCAGAATTCATATCTGCATAAACAAAGCCTTCTTCACTTAATGTTTCTCTGCCGAGCAGATATTTCTGTAATAAGATAATATCTGTAATTGTGCAGTAACCATCAAGATTCACATCACCAGGAACAGGGAACGGCTTCGCTTCTGGTTCTGTTTCGGATTCCGTAGGAAGTTCAGCACCGGCTTTCGGAACGGCATAGACACCGTAAACAGTCAGCGGTTCAGCAGTCGCACTCATATAGAGATTATCTTCCTCTTCGAGTGCAATGACACCATCAATCGCAGAAAGCAGATCATCATAAGTAAATCTTGCTACAAACGGTGTATCTGTATCGGATGCATAGACATAATTCCATGTTTCCTGCGCTTCGTTCTGGAGTACAAGAGTCGGATCACCAGCAGTATCGCAGATCATAACAAAATCATAATTTTCATTTGCATAATTTTTCCACTGACCTAAGATAGACGGCTTCCATGCTTCGAGTTCCAGACCATTCTTTGCTTTATAGAGTTCTTTCCAGTCCTCGCCGATTTCGATCTTATCCCATGAGAATTCCGGAGATATATACTCTTCATATGCAGGAAGTGTAGGAGTAATGCCATAGACGCTCATCATGGCTTCGATCACCGGAGCTGACTGCGGATACCATGTATTTGTTAATCTGTATACATAGCCGTGAGCCTCGCCGTTACTGATGGAAACTACATTATTATCCCACAGAACACACGGAATATTGGCATCTTTCGCCTTAGAGAGATAACTCTTTGCCCAGTTCACACGAGATTCTGTATTATCAAAATCGGAAGCACTGAATTCGCCGATGATGATAGGTGTATTTTTCTCAGAAATAATTGTTTTTAAGCCATCAAAGAACGTTTGCAGAGAAGACTCATAATTTTCGCCCCATCCGCTTTGACCGGGGAATTCATGAACTGCTTTGTCATCCGTTGCCATTGTGAAATAATACGGCAGATATGCATGTACAGAAAGTGCTACATTTCCGGCATTCTGCGGAATTTCAATATTTCTGATAGCAGTAAAATCAGAAGAAGCACAATAGCCTGGAAGCATCAGCACTCTTTCCTGATTAGCAGAAGATCCCTGACTTCTGACAGTATTCACGAATACAGAATTCAGATTATTGATATACTGTGTAGTATAGCCATTATCTCCCGTACCGTTGCCCCATTCATTCACACTGGGATTTCCGGTCTGACGAGGTTCGTTCATACCCTCGAAAATCAGATGCTGATCATAATCAGCGAATGTATCAGAAACCTGAGTCCAGATGTCGCCTAATTTCTTAGCGGCTACCGCATAAGTTTCATCTGTGAAGATTTTTTCGTTAATAAAATCCTCATGATGCACATTCAGAATAACAAACATGTCCTGATTATAGGCATAATCGACAGTCTTCTTGACATAATCCATCCATTCGCTGTTGACAACATACATCTGACTGGATTCATCATATTCAAGATGTTCATACCAAGTAGTCGGAATTCTGACAGTATTGAAGCCTCCGGCCTTGACAGTATCGAACAGTTCCTGAGTTGGTTCGGGATTTCCCCACTTAGTCACGAACTTACTCGGAGCGGTCGTACTTTTCAGGCCTGTTGTAGCAACATCGAGTGTATTTCCGAGATTCCAGCCGATTGTCATCTGAGATGTAATTTGCTGTGCATTCTGCCCCGTCAGAGATGCAGCATTTGTTTCGATTGCGGATTCCGGCAGAACGCTGAAACCGGTGACTGTCAGTGCAGCGACAGCAGCGATCGCAGTAAATCTGCCTTTCTTGTTAAAATTCTTCATGATAAATTCCCCAGAATTTAAAATTATTTTACCTCTTTATGAAAACGATGTTTTCTGTTTGTGATTTCATTATATAATTAAACTGTCAAAATGTCAATAGATTTTATGTATTTTTTGCACAAAAATTATGTAAATTTTTTATAAACAAAAAGTAAAATAAATTAATTCATGATTTATTAAAAAACGCAGTCCGGAAAGCCGGACTGCTTTGAAAATTACATTCTTTTTTTACCGATTCCGGCGATGATGACGACTCCGCCGATCAGGAACATTCCGACACATAATCCAGCTACTGAAAGGCGAGTCTTAGTAGTATCAATCGAATACCAAGAAACAGAAATTCCCTTAGCTTCGAAATCTACATCTTCAAAATATTCCTGTAGATAGCCGACCATTTCTGAATTATTAGAGCCTAAATATCCGGTAAGTTCCATCGAACCATAAAAATCATCATCAGAAGTCAAGAAATCGTCTGTCAGTTTTTCCATTTCCTGAATTTTATTTTTATTGCCGATTTCTGCGGAAATAATCATATCATTTTCAGTCAGCACAGCGAATTCCTGAGTCTTGAACGGAAGCGGAATAAAGCCGTTTAAATATTCCTGTGTTTCGGCATAATTCCCGAGCGGAGCATAACAGGTATATGTAACATATTTTCCGTTCGGAATTTCTTCACCGTTTTCAAGTACTTCATTGAGATTGATCGTATTGCCTGTGAAAATATATTCTACATCGTGTATGAATAAAACGATAGAAATAATACTAAGAAATATGCCGAATATAATAGTAAAAACAGGTCTCATAAATTCCTCCTATATTTCTATAATAATTTTTCAAGAAAATTCTTAGCTTCTGTCAGATTTGCAAATTTTTTCCAGCTCAGAGCGACAGTCTCCTGATTTTCAGGCTGAATATCCGGAATATGAATCGGATAAGTCTTTGCTCTGTAAGCACTCCGGATGCCATTGACGGAATCTTCAAAAGCAAGACAGGATTCCGGAGGGAGTTCCAGAGCTTCACAGGCTTTTATAAAAATTTCCGGATCGGGCTTGCTGTTCTGTACCATATCGCCGGTGATGATCTGATCAAAATACTGTAACAATCCGGCTTTTTCGAGCTGATCTCTAACGGTCACTTCACGGGTTGAGCTTGCAACAGCTAATCTGATATTCTTCGATTTCAGATATTGCAGAATCTCTTCCGCTCCCTGCTTGACGGGAATCTGAACAGCAAGAGCTTCTTTTGTGAGTTTTCGAGCAGTATTCAGAAAATTCTGATAATCAAAATCATGATAATTTCTTTCAAAAAATCCGATCGTTCCGGCCTGATTCAGACCCATACAAGCATTTTTGGCCCGTTCGACATCAGCAAAGCCGAGTAATTCCGCTGTTTTATCCCATGATTCAGCACAGACACGCTCTGTATCAAGAAGCAGACCATCCATATCGAAAACAGCTCCTCTGATTTTCTCCGGACTGCCGAACGGAAAAATTCTTGTCCCAGGGAAATGTTTTTCATAGAGTTCAAACAACGTCCATTGGAACATGTACGGAATAACCTGATGGGTATGCAGTAATTCTTCCCATTCTGATTTTGTGACCCATCTTGCCTCGGCGACTTCTTCAGGCTGAAGCCGTAACTCCAGATTTTCAGAATTGATCTGCGCGATCCAGTAATCATCCCAGATATTATAATTCCGGAAAGAGAAAATCGGCTCAGTATCAGTAAAATCGAGATGCAGACCAAGTTCTTCTTCGGCCTCACGGGTCACAGCGGAGCGGCTGTCATCACCGGCCTGAGCGATTCCACCTAGGGAAATATCCCACATATCCGGCCAGCTTGCTTTATTTCTGACACGTTTCTGAACTAAAAATCTGCCTTGCTGATCGAATAATAACAAGTGAATTACTAAAATATACTCATCTGATTTTCTGGGCTTGCCTCTCTGTACGGTTCTGCCCGTAAGATTTCTGTGAATGTCATAAATATCCTGATATTCCGGCATAAACAAAACTCCTTTTCTGATTTTTATTTATTATAAAACTTTTTGTCTTAAAAGTCAAGCAATACTCAGGAATCTATAAAAAATTCATAAATTTTTCAGAAAATCTTCTTGAATTTTATAAAAAACATGCTATAATAATAGTAATATTTTTAATTTCAAAAGGAGGAATTTCAGATGGCAGAAAATAACCTGACTGAACTTGTATTTATTCTTGATCGAAGCGGTTCGATGAGCGGACTCGAAAAAGATACTATCGGCGGTTTCAACGGTATGATCGAAAAGCAGAAAAAAGAAGAAGGCAAGGCCTTTGTTACCACTATTTTATTTAATGATAAAATTCATACTCTGCACGATCGTATGGATTTACAGGAAATCCAGACACTGACCGACAAGGATTACACTGTCAGAGGCATGACAGCTCTGCTTGATGCGATCGGCTATGCAGTCAATCATATCAGTACGATTCATAAATATGCCCGTCCGGAAGACGTACCGGAACATACTATGTTTGTTATTACGACTGACGGCATGGAAAATGCAAGCCACGAATTTGATTATCCAAAAATCAAATCCATGATCGAAGAAAAGAAAGAACTCGGCTGGGAATTTCTCTTTATCGGTGCGAATATTGATGCTGTCACAGAGGGTGTAAAGATGGGCATTTCCGCAGAACGTTCCGTCAGCTATCTTTCTGACAGTGTGGGGACTCAGACGCTGTATGAAAATATTTCTGCTCCGATCTCACAGATGCGAAAACGGGAAAAAATCTCTGATGTATGGCGGAGAAATATTGACAATGACAAGAAAAAACGAGGATAATTCAAAAAAACTGCCGGAATCTTCCGGCAGTTCTTATTTTTAAGAACGTTTGCTGTGAAATGCTTCATCAAGAATAACAGCCAGCATAACAACAAGCAGTTCATCTTCAGGGTTCATAACTACTATTTCATACGTATCTCCGATAGCAAGTGCTTTCTTTTTTACAGTTGCATAGACATTTTTGGCACTGTCAGTGAACTTGAAATTCATTCCGCCCATATCGCCGTCCAGTTTCCAGCCGCGCGCATCATAATTCATATCTTTGGTCAAAGCAGGAAATTTCTTTTTAATTGTTCCGCAGGGTTGTCCGTTAATTGAAATATCATAAGTTTTTACTGCATTCAATACTTTCTGATCAATAAGGCCGATATTATTTCCAGCTTCATCAAATACATCAAAATCAGCACCAGCAGCAATCAATTTCTTTTTCACTCTATACTTAACCGTATTACCGGAACTGATTTCATATTCTTCTAAAAGTTTCATTACTTTCTGATGCATTATTAAAGTAACAGCCATTTCTTTCAAACTCCAATCTGATTGTTTTTGAATCTCCCTGATTCGCTTTCATTTTAGCATAATTTGATAAAATTGTCAATATTTTTTATTTAAATTCGGACATTTACACAATAAAAAACAGCATTATTATTTTTTTTTGTGATATTATACAAATTTTAATCTTTTCATTTCTGCATAAAAAACGGCACAGCAGTAAACCGCTGTACCGTAAAATTACTGATCTCAATCAGTCAACCAGCTTGATAATTGCCATTTCAGCAGCATCACCGCGGCGGGGGCCTGTCTTGATAATCTGTGTATACCCGCCCTTGCGATCGGCATATTTCGGAGAAATCTCGTCAAACAGCTTTTTGGCAACGGCTTCTTTTGTCACATAAGAATACACCTGTCTTTTGCTGTGCAGGTCTGTGTTCTTACCCAGTGTAATCATCTTTTCAGCCACACTGCGAACTTCCTTAGCTCTTGTTACGGTCGTTTCCACCTGACCGTTTTCCAGCAGGAATGTTACCATGGCTCTCAGCATTGCTGTTCTGTGTGCAGTAGTTCTGCCCAGTTTTCTTGTACCCGGCATTGTATTCAACTCCTTTGCGAAAATTCAATTGTCTTGCGCCTGCTCAGTCTTCTTCGGAAGATAAATCAAAACCCAGTGATTGGAGCTTTTCTTTTACTTCATCAAACGACTTCTTGCCCAGATTGCGCACTTTCATCATTTCTTCCTCGGACTTGTTGATCAAGTCATCTACCGTATTGATGCCGGCACGTTTCAGGCAATTGAAAGAACGTACCGACAAGTCAAGTTCCTCAATGGTCATCTCAAGGATTTTTTCCTTGCCCTTGTCGTCTTTCTCTACGAGAACTTCGGGAATGCACGCTTCGTCTGACAAATCGACGAACAGTTTCAGATGCTCGTTGAGGAGATTGGCTGCCTGTGACAGAGCCTCTTTTGCAGAGATGGTACCGTCTGTCCATACCTCCATCGTGAGCTTGTCATAGTCGGTGACCTGTCCGAGACGTGTATTCTCCACGGTATAGTTCACCTTTAAAACAGGAGTATAAATGCTGTCTACGGCAATTACATCGAGCGGCATTTCCGGTGTCTGCTGCTTGTTGCGCTCGGCAGAAACATAACCTCTGCCCTTGTCGATTGTAATCTCCATATGAAGCTTTGCGTCTTTGCCCAGAGTTGCGATATGCATTTCGGGGTGCAGAATTGTCACTTCAGAATCGGCTTCAATATCGCCGGCTGTGACTTCGCATTCGCCCTCGGCATCAATCAGGAGTGTCTTAGGGCCGTCACCGTAAAGTTTTGCAGTGAGTCCCTTCAGGCTCAGGATAATTTCCGTGACATCTTCCTTCACACCCGGAATAGTAGAAAGCTCATGATGCACACCGTCAATCTTGACAAAATTGACTGCCACACCGGGAATAGAAGAGAGGAGCACGCGTCTGAGACTGTTGCCAAGGGTTGTTCCGTAGCCCCGTTCCAGCGGGGAGAGAACGAACTTGCCATATTTTCCGTCAGGTCTTAAATCTTCGGGAATGATTTCCGGCTTTTCAATTTTTTCAAGCATATAAACCCTCCTATTTCGTAATTACTTGTATTTGTGAATCGTGAAGCGTCCGCAAGCAATTACGTATTACTTGGAGTACAGCTCGACAATCAGGTGTGTTTCTGCTTCGTAGTCAATATCGGACGGATTCGGCAGTCTGTTGATTTTCGCAGAGAATTTATCATTGCTGACTTCCAGCCACAGCGGAACGGTTCTGCCCTGTGTTTTTTCCAGAATGCCGACAGTCTGTTCACTGCCTTTGAACAGGGCACTGCTTCTGCTGTTTTCGCTCAGTGCAACTTCATCGCCGACAGCAACACGATAAGAGGGAATATCCACTCTCTGGCCGTTAACTGTAAAATGGCCGTGTGTTACCAGTTCTCTTGCCTCACGTCTGGTAGAAGCAAGTCCCATGCGGAATGCAACGTTATCCAGTCTGGATTCCAGAATTGTGATCAGATTATCACCGGCCTTGCCTTCCATTTTTTCAGCGAGTTCAAAATAATGACGGAACGGCTTTTCCATTACGCCATAGATAAACTTGAGCTTCTGTTTTTCTTTCAGCTGAGTGCCGTATTCAGAAACTTTGCGGCGGCTGTTGGCGTTCGGATTACGATTAGATTTCTTGTCAATCCCCATAACTGTGGGGCTGATGCCTAAGTATCTGCATCTTTTCAGAATCGGGTCTTTATTTACTGCCATGTATCATAACCTCCTATCAGACACGTCTTCTCTTGGGCGGGCGGCAGCCGTTATGCGGAATCGGAGTAACGTCTTTGATCATACGCACTTCGAGGCCGACTGTCTGTAATGCACGGATAGCAGCTTCACGGCCGCTGCCGGGGCCTTTGACGTAAACTTCCACAGTTTTCAGACCATGTTCCATAGCTGCTTTGGCAGCAGTTTCAGCAGCAGTCTGTGCTGCGAACGGAGTAGATTTTCTTGAACCACGGAAGCCCAGACCGCCTGCGCTTGCCCATGAAATAGCATTGCCCTGCGTATCTGTGATTGTCACGATTGTATTATTAAAAGTAGACTGGATATGCACAGCACCGCTTTCGATATTCTTGCGTTCTCTGCGGCGGCGTACAGCAGTTACTTTTTTACCCTTCTGTTGTGCCAAAAGAATTCACCTTCCTTACTTCTTCTTGTTAGCAATCGTCTTAACCGGACCCTTGCGGGTTCTTGCATTTGTCTTGGTACGCTGGCCTCTTACCGGCAGGCCTTTTCTGTGGCGCACGCCTCTGTAGCAGCCGATTTCGATCAGTCTCTTGATATTCAGAGCGACTTCACGGCGCAGGTCGCCTTCTACGGTTACATTTGCATCGATATAATCACGCAGTTTTGCCACATCTTTTTCAGTCAGATCTTTTACTCTGGTATCCGGATTGATACCGGTAGCAGCTAAAATCTTATCAGCAGTCGGACGGCCGATGCCGTAAATATAAGTCAGGCCGATTTCGACTCTCTTTTCCTTGGGCAGGTCAACACCTGAAATTCTTGCCATATTCTGAATTCACCTCCAATGCTGTCAGATTAGCCCTGACGCTGTTTGTGCTTGGGATTTTCACAGATTACCATGACTTTTCCCTTGCGTTTGATGACCTTGCATTTTTCGCAGATCGGTTTTACCGAAGGTCTTACTTTCATTGAAAATACCTCCTTGTTGTAGAGAAACAAGTATAACAAACGATTTCCGGACAGATTACTTGGCGCGCCATGTAATCCGGCCTTTGGTCAGATCGTAAGGGGACATTTCAATCTTGACTTTGTCACCCGGAACGATACGGATGTAATTCATCCTGAGTTTTCCTGACACATGTGCGAGAATGACATGCTTGTTCGGGAGTTCTACGCGGAAATTGGCATTTGGCAGAGCTTCCAGCACAACACCCTCTACTTCAATCAAATCTTCTTTCGACAAATTTATTTCCCTCCTTCAGCAGACGCAGTTTTTGGCGGAGTGCCTTATCCGTCATGCCGTCCGGATTCCAGCAGATCTGAGTCGGGCGGACATGTTTGGGATTCTTGCGTTTGGGTTTCCGGATTGTCCGGTGTCTGCCATCGGCAAGAAAGACAGAATTCTGATCTGTTTTTATAATCAGATAAAAGCCGCCTTTTTCCTTGCCTGCACAGGCCTGAACAATCATTCCGACATGCAGCAGCATTACAGTTCCGGTTCTGTAAGAATTACAGGGCCGTCCTGTGTGATGGCGATTGCATGTTCAAAATGTGCGGAGAGACTGCCGCTTTTTGTACGGACTGTCCAGCCGTCTCTGCATACACGGATTGCATCGCCTTTTACATTGATCATAGGCTCGATGCAGATGCACATGCCTGCCTGAAGACGAATACCTTTTCTGCCGGCCTGTACATAATTGGGAACTTCGGGGGATTCATGCAGATCTCTGCCGATGCCGTGACCGCAGTATTCACGGACAATGCCATAGCCTCTTGAAGCACAGTAGCGTTCTACCGCACCGGAAACTTCATAGAGTCTTGCACCGACAACAGCCGCTTTGATGCCCTCATAGAGAGAAGCATTTGTCACATCCAGCAAATCTTGTGCTTCCTGAGAAATCTTGCCTACCGGAAAAGTATAACAAGTATCACCATGGAAGCCATTGATATACGCACCGACATCAATGCTGACAATATCGCCGGATTTAATTTTCCGTGACCCCGGAATACCGTGAATTACTTCTTCATTGACAGAAACACATGCACTGCCGGGGAAACCGCCGTATCCTAAGAAAGACGGTACGGCCCCCTGACCGACAATATAATCATGTACGATCTTATCAATTTCTTTAGTAGTCATTCCTGGTTCGAGTGCACGGCCTGCAACATGGCAGGCAGTACCGGCAATTCTGCCGGCAATACGCATTTTTTCTAAATCTGTCTTAGATTTAATTGTAATACTCATCAGATTTCAGCCCCCACTGCTTTGAGTGTCAGCTTTTTGGTATCAGCAACTTCTTCCTGTCCGATGACAGTTTCAAGTTTTCCCTGCTTTTCATAATATGCTTTAATGGGTTCTGTCTGTTCATGATAAGTTGCAAGACGGGAGATTACAGTTTCAGGCTGATCATCTTTGCGAATCACAGTCTTTGCGCCGCACTTATCGCACACGCCTTCTGTTTTGGAAGGCTTATACTGAACATGATACGATGCTCCGCAGCCTTCGCAGACTCTTCTGCCGGAAACTCTTTCTTTAATCGTTTCATCCGGAACGTAGATTTCCACAACTTTGTCGATCCGGACGCCCATTTTATCAAGAGCCTCGGCCTGCGGAACGGTTCTCGGGAAACCATCTAAAATAAAGCCGTTTTTCGCATCATCCTGAGCAATACGATCTTTCAGGATACCAATTACAATATCATCAGAAACGAGGCCGCCTGCCTCCATGACAGCTTTTGCCTTGAGGCCGTATTCTGTGCCGTTTTTCACCGCTTCTCTGAGCATATTGCCCGTAGAAATCTGGGGAATATTGAGAGCTTCAGAAATTGCCTCTGCCTGTGTACCCTTACCAGCACCGGGTGCACCGAGTAAAATCAAATTCATATACATGCCTCCTTTATCCTAAGAAACCCTTATGATGACGCATCATCAGCTGGGATTCCAGAGTTCTTGCAGTTTCCAGAGCTACGCTGACTACGATCAAAATCGAAGTGCCGCCCATGGAAATCGAATGGAAATTGCCGTCAATCCATCCCATAGCGATCGGCAGAATGGCAACGAATCCCAGAAATACTGCACCTACAAGTGTGATTTTAGAAAGCACTCTCTGGATATAATCCGAAGTCGGCTTACCGGGGCGAATTCCCGGAATACCGCCGTTGCTCTGACGGAGATTATTGGCAATTGTAATTGGGTCATACTGCATTGCGACATAGAAATAATTAAATGCAATAATTAAAACCAGATACAGCACTGCATAGCCCCAGCTTGTTGTTTTGAAAAATTCAATAAAATGATAATAAAATTTCTGTCCGCCGGTAGCAGTCTCCAGCTGAGAAGCATCAATCGGCTTGACGAACAGGCTGATTGTACTCGGCAGAGACATGAAAGACATTGCAAAGATGATCGGCATAACACCGCTCATGCAGATTTTTACAGGAATATGAGTATTCTGGCCGCCGTACTGTTTTCTTCCGACAACACGCTTTGCATACTGAATCGGGATTCTGCGTTCTGCTTCGTTGAAAAATACGATCAGGACGATCATTGCCACGAAGCCCAGTAAAATTACAATATCCCAGAAGAAATACTTGGCTTTGTCCATCTGGAACAATGCCCAGAGCGTGCCCAGATCAGTAGGAAATCTTGCTACGATACCAGCAAATAACAAAATTGAAATGCCATTGCCGATGCCTTTGTCATTGATTCTGTTGCCCATCCAGACAACAAAACTTGCTCCTGCGGTAAAGCAGGCAATAATTACAATCGCAGCAAACCAGCCGTATGCACCGGATGTATACTGCACAGCATGTGCACTGTTCCGGAGCGTGAGATAATACGCAACAGACATGAAAATTGCCAGTACCAGTGCAACATAAGCCGTAATCTTGTTCAGTACCTTCCGGCCCTCCTCGCCTTCCTCCTGCAAGCGTTCAAGCGGAGGAAGTGCATAGGTCAGAAGCTGTATAATAATAGACGAGTTGATATATGGGGTAATCGACAGTGAAAACACAGTCGCTTTAGAAAGCTGACCACCGGTCAGAATATTCAGATATTCCAGAAAATTGCCATCCGTGGCATTGGAGCTCATCCATTCCTGCACTGCCGCAAGCGACAGAAACGGAACGGTGACTGCTCCGCCGATACGGAAAATAATAATCATAATGAGTGTATAGATAAACTTTTTACGAATCTCCGGTACACTCCAGGCATTTTTCAGTGTCTGAAACAATTCAGATCACCTCGGCTTTCCCGCCTGCCTTTTCAATCTTTTCAGACGCAGATTTTGTGAACTTTGCTGCCTTGACTGTCAGCTTCACATTCAGTTCTCCGTCACCCAGAATTTTTACGCCGTCGCAAACTTTCTTCACCAGACCGCTGGCGCAAAGCAGTTCTGTATCAACGACAGTACCCTCTGTGAACTTGTTCAGGTCACCGACATTGACAGTTGCATAAGTTTTTGCAAAAATATTATTAAATCCTCTCTTCGGGATTCTTCTTGCAAGCGGCATCTGGCCGCCTTCAAATCCGATTCTGACACCGCCGCCGGAACGGGCTTTCTGGCCTTTATGTCCCTTGCCTGCGGTTTTGCCGTTGCCGGAACCGTGACCACGGCCGACACGCTTTACGGGCTTATTGGAATCCGGAGCCGGTACGAGTTCATGAATTTGCATAGTGCTGCTCCTTTCCGCTTACGCTTCTTCTACCTGAATCAGGTGAATGATCTTGTGAATCTTGCCTGCTGTGCAGGGATTATCGGGCTGTGTGGTCACATCGCCGATTTTTTTCAGACCCAGTGCCTTTGCAGTAGCAATCTGATCTTTCTTGCAGCCGATGAGGCTTTTTACGAGTGTGATCTTCTTCATAAATCCGCCCCTCCTTAGCCTAAGATTTCCTTAACAGTCTTGCCGCGCTTTGCAGCAACTTCTTCTGCTGTAGTGCAGCCTGTCAGGCCTGCGATAGTTGCTCTGACTACGTTGCAGGGATTGTTGGAACGCAGAGATTTGGTTCTGATGTCCTTGATGCCTGCTACTTCAATGACAGCACGGACAGGGCCGCCTGCGATTACACCAGTACCGGGAGCAGCCGGACGCATCAGAACTTCGCCTGCACCGAACTTGCCGACAATTTCGTGCGGAATGGTAGTACCTTTCAGCGGAACTTTTACCATATTTTTCTTAGCATCTTCAATGCCCTTGCGGATAGCATCCGGAACTTCGCTGGATTTGCCCATGCCGAAGCCGACTGTACCATTGCCGTCACCGACAACTACAAGAGCAGAGAACTTCATAATACGTCCGCCCTTTACGGTTTTGGATACTCTGTTGATGTGTACAACTTTTTCCAGATATTCTGTATCCTTTGCCTCAAAATTAGCCAATCGTGTTCCCTCCTCTTGATTAGAAATTCAGACCGTTTTCACGGGCAGCTTCTGCCAGAGCCTGTACTCTGCCATGATAGAGATAGCCGCCTCTGTCGAATACAACGTCTTTGATGCCCTTGTCAGCGGCAGCCTTTGCCACCAGTTCGCCAACTTTCTTTGCACCTTCGATATTGCCGCCGTTTTCGCCGAAATCTTTTGTCAGACTGGATGCACTTGCGAGTGTTACGCCGTTTACATCATCAATAATCTGTGCATAGATATGTTTTGCACTGCGGAATACACACAGACGCGGAACTTCAGGAGTTCCGGAAATTTTGTTGCGGACACGAGCGTGTCTCTTGAGACGAGCTTTATTGCTGTCAGCCTTTTTAATCATAGCCGTTTACTCCTTTCTGCTTACTTCTTGCCCTTACCGGCCTTGCCTTCCTTGCGGATAATGCGTTCGCCGAGGTAATGGATGCCCTTGCCCTTATAGGGTTCCGGCAGTCTCTTTTCACGGACTTCGGCAGCGAACTGGCCGACTTTCTGCTTGTCAATTCCCTTGATGATAATCTGATTCGGCTGCGGAACTTCGATAGAAATTTCGTCTGTTTCCGGAACGATTACCTGATGGGAGAAGCCCAGATTCATGACCAGATTTTTGCCCTGCTTTGCGGCACGGTAGCCGACACCGTCAATTTCCAGAGTCTTGCTGTAGCCGTTGACAACGCCTTCGATCATATTATGAATCAGAGTTCTTGTCAGACCGTGCAGGCTTCTGTGTTTTTTATCATCAGACGGTCTTGTGACAGAGATCACGCCGTCATTTAATTCAATACCCAGTTCTTTGCTGAACTGCTGGGTCAATTCGCCTTTCGGACCTTTTACTGTTACCAGATTATCTGCGATCTTCACATCTACACCGGCAGGAACAGTAATCGGCATTCTGCCAATTCTTGACATAATAACTTCCTCCTTACCAGATGTATGCGAGGACTTCGCCGCCGACATTCAGTGCTCTTGCCTTCTTGTCAGTCATGATGCCCTTGGATGTGGATACGATTGCGATGCCTAAGCCCTTGCGAACTTTGGGCATATCTTCACAGCTTGAGTAAATACGCAGACCCGGCTTGGAAACCCTGCGCAGACCGGAGATTACCGGAGTTCTGTCCTCTGTATATTTCAGAGTCACTCTGATAACGCCCTGTTTGCCGTCGTCCACAATCTGAAAGCTCTTGATATAACCCTCATCTGCGAGAATCTGTGTGATAGCTTTCTTCACATTGGACGCAGGAATGTCAACCGTGGCGTGCTTTGCAGTGCTTGCATTACGGATTCTTGTAAGCAAATCTGCGATAGTATCTGAAATTTGCATGCCTATGAGACCTCCTTCTTAAAATTACCAGCTTGCCTTTT
>Ga0326511_10000474_pt1 | contig 35290 bp, 27 predicted proteins | sample 0_2496_0518_D_FD_203701 | JGI IMG/M metagenome (GOLD analysis project Ga0326511, IMG submission 203701) | Bovine rumen microbial communities from UC Davis, California, United States - 0_2496_0518 | ecosystem: Host-associated > Mammals > Digestive system > Stomach > Rumen | place: USA...
AAGTGCAGGAACGATGGGTGAAGGAAAAAGAATCCGAAGGCACGGCAGACGTCCGCCGCGTATTCGAGAAGCTCCGTTCCTTGGTACAACATAGTGCAAAGAGGAAACAATAGAAAACTACAGTTATCTTCGTCGATGCAACGGTGCAGATGGCTCTCACCGACCTGCTGGCCTTCGACCACGGCGGCGATATGTGGGTGCGCCCGCTGAAAGCCTCCCTCGGCCTCGGCTGGCGCTTCTGAGGCCTGAGGCTTAAGTAGCCCGGAAGCGAAATCAAACATGGCGAAAAACGGCAATTAACGTTAAGAATGATAACGTTAATTGCCGTGTAATTATCCGTTAATACTTGTCGCGGCAGCAATTAATGGCCAATTATATGGCAATTTGTGTACAAAAACAAGCGAGGCCCCGATGTGGGGTCTCGCTTCTCTTGTTTTGTTGTCCTTCGTGGCGGGGAGTGATGCCTCTCGCCGTAGCGGACGTGATGGCGTCAGTTTCCGCCGCCTCAGGTGGGCAATCAACCCTCCTCGCCGCCACCCGTCGAGCCGCCGCCATCGTCGCCCGACCAGCCGTGGCCGAGAACCCTGTGCTCATCGTAGACGAATATGCTGTTCTTTTGTCAAGTTGGTCATGACGTTTACTTTTTGACGTCCACTTTGCTGTCGCTGTCGAGGTTGATGTTGCGGTTCACCTTGGCGTCGATGGTGTTGGCGCGGACAATGTCGGTCATGTTGACGCCGGTGGCGCTCTCGATGACATCGAAACTCTGTTTGATGACCGTGGGCACGGCGCCGCTGATGCCGGCGGCGTCGGCACCGCTGGTGCCGTAGACGTTCATGTTCTTGATGGCGGAGATGGGCTCGCTGACGTGCTGCGCCACTTCGGGGATGATCTTCACCATCATGTCGAGGATGGCGGCCTGGCCGTAGCGCTCGTAGGCTTCGGCTTTCTTCTGCATGGCCTCGGCTTCGGCAAGACCTTTCTTCTCGATGGCGATAGCCTCGGCCTCGCCGGCTTTCTGTATCTTGTAGGCTTCGGCCTCGCCGTTGGCCTTGATACCCTCGGCTTCGAGCACCATGGCCTGCTTCTTGGCCTCGGCCAGGGCAATCTGGGCGCGGGCTTCCTGCTCGGCGCGGTAGGCCTGGGCTTCGGCCTCGCGTTTCTGCTGCTCAAGGTCGGCAGCGGCCTGCAGCTCAATACGGTACTTGTCGGCGTCGGATTTCTTCATCACCTCGGCCTGCAGCTCGTTCTCGCGGATCTTCACGCGCTCGGCGGTGAGCACCTGCTCGCGCTTGGTCTGCTCAATCTGGGCGTCGACGGTCTTGGTGTTGATGGTCTTCTGCTGTTCCTGACGCTGAATCTCGTAGGCGGCATCGGCATCGGCTTTCTTGGTCTGTTCGATGATGGTCAGTTCGCTGCGCTTGACGGCCAGCTCGTTCTGGCGGATGGCTATCTGGGTCTGGCTGTCCACCTGGGCGTCGTTGGCCTCCTTCTGGGCCTCGGCCTCGGCTTTGGCGATGTCGCGCTCGGCGTTGGCCTTGTTGATTTTGGCCTGCTTGCGGATGGTCCACGTGTTGTCGGCTCCGAGGTCCTCGATGAGGTTCTTCTCGTCGGTGACGTTCTGTATGTTGCACGAGATGATGCGCAGGCCGAGGGCCTCCATGTCCTTCTGGGCCTTGTTCATGATTTCGTCGCTGAACTTGTCGCGGTTGATGTTGATGTCGCGCAGCGAGAGGGAGCCGATGACTTCGCGCATGTTGCCCTCCAGCGAGTCCTGCACCTGCTTGGAGATGTCGGCACCGTTCATGTTCAGGAAGTTCTTGGCGGCGAGGCGCACCCCTTCGATGTCGGGGATGACCTGGATTTTGGCCACGGCATCGACGTTGACATTGATGAAGTCGTTGGTGGGCACCGTGCGGCTGGTCTTGATGTCGGCGGTCACCTGCCCCAGAAACACTTTGTCCAGTCGCTCCAGCAACGGCACACGCAGTCCGCCCTTGCCGATGTAGATACGCGGCTTGCGGTTGAGTCCGGAGACGATGTAGGCCACCGACGGCGGCGCCTTGATGTAGGAAACCAGGATGATGAACAGTACGACGACTGCCACGACGATGATGGTAATAACAATGTTGCTCATAATGTTGTATTTAATGGTTAATATTCTCTTGCGCCAGGCTAATGAGTTGCTCGTCGCAGCCGAGGATGGAGGCTATGCGCAGGGCCTCGTGGGGCACGTTGTCGCTTTGGTCCTCGGTGAGCGAGTAGTCGATGAAGCGGTTGATGCTCTGCGGCGTCAGCGGTATATTCTCCATGCCCTCGACGAAGCCTTTCACCCTCAGGCGGCGGCAATCTGTGCCGAGCTGGCCGTAGTGGGTGGTGATGAGGGTGATGGAGGGCAGCGATTCCAGTATCTTGATGATGGCCTGCACCAGGGCCTTGCCTTCGACGGGATTGGTGGTGCGCGCAGGCTCGTCGATGAGCACCAGCAGGCGCTCGTTGCGGCAGGACTGCAGTATGTTGCTGATTTTGATGATTTCCGAGGCGTAGGAGGAGAGGCCGTTCATCTCGTCCTGGTCGTCGCCGATGGAGGTCACCACGCCCTCCACCAGGCACACCGTGGCCTCCTCGGCGGGCACGAACATGCCGCATTGGGCCATGATCTGCGCGGTGCCTATACTCTTGAGCAGCACCGTCTTGCCGGCCATGTTGGCGCCGGTGATGAGGCACACGCCGGAGCGCACCTCGATGTCCACGGGCTGGTAGCGCAGGTGCATCTCCTCATTGCGCTGTTTGACGCGGGGATTGAAGAGCTGGCGGTAGGCTATGTGGTCGCCGACGGCGGGACGCACCAGGTTCCACCGGATGGCCAACTCGGCCCGCGCCAGCAGGAAGTCGGCGTAAGCCATTTGTTCCATGGTGTTTACGAGTGTCTCCGTCCAGGGGCGCAGCTCGTCCGAGAGGCGCATGCATACGCGGTTCTGTATCTCGCTCTGGCGGGCCAGCAGGTCGCTGATGCGCATCGGGTCGCCCCCGGAGGTCTGCAGGGCGTTCAACTCGCGCCGCAGGGCGGGCAGTTCGGGGTCGTAACTATCATAGATATAGAAGTTTGCGATGCCGGTATGGTCGGGGTCGAGGATGGCGAACGGCTCGCTGCAGTCCGGCAACGGCAGGGTGGCGCCGAGGGCCAAGCCCTCGATGGCGGTGGCGGCGGAGCGCGAGAGGGAGCAAAGGCTCTTGATTTCAAAGAGTTCCACCTCGTTGAGCGGCATGTGGTTGGCCAGGGAGGCGAAGGTGCCGCTGAGGTCGTGCAGACACATCAGGCAGTGGCGTAAGTCGATGTAGTAGCGACGGTTGGGGATGTCGTTGGTGGCACGGATGGCGGCCTCCAGGCGGTCCCACTCCGCCTCCAGCTCCGGGGCCGAGGTACGGAAAGCGGCCTCCAGCATGGCCCTTCGGCCCGCGGCCGACATAAGGTCCATGATATCAATGATGTACTGGAATCCAGCGTCGCTTTTCAATAGTTCTTTTATCTTCATTGTTCTATCTTTTTCACATCATACACGGGGGTCTGCAGAGCGTCGCTCAGGGCGTCGCAAGTGCTCTTGGAATCAAGCAGAAAGCCTTGCGGCGAGGTGGGGTTGAGGGTGATGGCGATGAGCTTGGAGCGCTGCAGCACCATCAGGCGGTTGCCCCGGCGGGTGTAGTCGACGTAGACCTCGGGGGTGACGAATATCTTCGTAAAGTCTCTTGCTATCAGGGTGATATCCTTTCCTTTGGCCGCGAGAATCTTCAGCAGGCGGTCGCTGATGGCACCGGCGGCGAAGAGGGTGTGTCCGAAGCGCAGGATGTCCTTCTCCGAACGGTCGATGAGGAAGACCGAGGCAATCTCCAGGTCGTGTATCTCGCCGTCGTTGTCGATGGCCCAAATGCCTGATTCTATGATGCTGAGGCGGTTCCTCAGTGTCTCGTCGACCTCGTCGAGGCAGATGAGCTGGTAGAGGTGGCGGGTCTTGGCAATGAGCTGTTTGACATTGGCTGATACCGCCGCGCCGGTGGCGAGGATCATGCAGTCGGTCACCGTGGGCGACGCCAGGCTCAGGCGCGACAACGCTCCGTCGACAATCGAGATGTCAACACCCATGGAATCAAGACTTTGAATCTGCCGTTTGAGCACCGCCGTGGTGGCGGCACCGGAGAGCAGCACCTTGCCCTGGATGAGCACCTCGGCGGTCACCAGGGGGCCCAGCGAGGTGCGCTGGCTGTCCACGGCCACCAGGCGGCTCACGGCCTGGCGGATGAGGTAGTGCTTCTCCGAGGTGATGAAATGGGTGCCGCGGAAGAGGGTGATTTCCGGCTTGGCGGTGGCAAAAACGCTGTCCACCTGCTCGCCGTCCACACCGATGGAGGTGACCCCCACGTGGACGCCCAACTGGTTCATTCTATGTAGTATATAGTTCAAGCATACGGTCTTTCCCGTATTCTTTTCCAGCCCCACGATGGAGAGGCTGCGGTGGCGTAGTATTTCAGATATGAATGGCATAAATCGGTTGCAAAGATAGAAAAAAAATCCCGAACCGCCAAATTTTTATCTCCCCGCCACCCACCCGAGAGGGGTCGAAGAGGTACATAATTCGGCATTTCTTATATCGTTCTTATATCGTTCTCATATACTTCTCATATACTTCTTATATAGGTGATATAAGAAGTATATAAGAACTATATAGGAACGATATAAGAAGGGCCCTCTTTGACCCCTATGGGGTGGGTGTCGGAACGGGGTAGGAGAGGGGTTGGGGAGGAGGAGGAAAGATGTTGGTTTGGCGGAGGAAAGATGTTGGGGTGGAGGCAATAAATTGGGTGTTTTTGCGTTATGGATTGAGATGAAAGCGATGAAGTGCATATTGGGTTTGCTTTTGGCGGGTGCGCAGCTGCAGGCGGTGGCGCAAGGGTCGTTGCTGGTGAGCGAGGTGCTGTTCCAGCCACGCAGCGGCGAGGCGGAGTATGTGGAGCTGTACAACGGCAGCAGCAATACGGTGGAACTGTCTGATTTCATGATAGTACGCTGGGTTGGCGACTCGTTGGGGACGCGCTATGCGCTGCCGCAGCACGTGGTGGCGCCGCACGACTATGTGGTGCTGACGAAGGATGCCGCCTCGGTGGCGGCGAACTACACGGTGAAGTATCCTGGCAAACTGCTGGAGTGCAACCTTCCGACCTATCCCAACGACGGCGGCAGCGTGGTGTTGGCCACGGCGGACGGCACAGTGGTGGAGAAGTTCGACTACCGGCCGTCGATGCACAGCCGCCTGCTGCGCAACAAGGCGGGTGTGGCGCTGGAAAGGAGAAGTTTCGACGTGGACTGCAATGCGGAAGGAAACTGGTTTTCAGCTTCTTCGACGGCAGGCTATGGCACGCCGACCTACGAGAACTCGCAGAGTCGGGAGTGGCTTGTGGAGGAGAGCTCGTTCGGGTTCAGCTCCACGTTGCTTTCGCCCGACGGCGATGGCTATCAGGACGAGCTGGTGATTGAATACAGGATGGAAAACGATGACGTGTATGGCCAGATTGCCATATACGACGCCCGAGGCAGCCGTGTGGGCCGCCTGTTGAACGACGGGCTTATGGGCACGCATGGCGTGCTGGTGTGGGACGGTCGCGGCGATGGCGGAGCGGTGCTTCCGTCGGGCCGCTATGTGTTGTATATCAACCTCTACGACCTGCATGGTACCAAGCAGGTGATCAAACGGACGATTTCGATTGTGTATTAGCCTACAGCGCCGCTGTGGTCTTGTAGAGACGCTGCAGCAGGGCCTCGACGAAGCGCGTGTTGGCGCTGTCGGCGGGCTGGAGGGTGCGGCTGACGCAGTCGTAGTGCCAACTGCCTCCGGGAAGGACCAGGTTGAGGCAGTTTTTGTCGGAGTGCATAGCGAACTGCGGGCGCTCCATGTATCTTGTTCCAAGGATGTTGCGACTGAATGGGAAGGCTTCGGCGGAGAGGCCGAGCTGGCAGAGGAGTGTGGCGGCGAGGTCGCTCTGGCTGCAGAGGCGGTCGATGGTTTTTGCCTCGCGAACGGCGCCGCCCATCCAGAGCATGGGTATGCGGGAGACGGCGACGTCGGAGGTGGGCTGCCCTTCGGTGAAGGGGATGCCGTGGTCGGGGATGATGACAACCAGGAGGCTGTCCCAGAGGGGTGTGGCCTTGAGACCGTCGATGAAGGCGCCGAGGCAGGAGTCGGTGTAGGCGAAGGCGTTGCGCTTGTAGTCGTCGAGGCGATGCATGGGTACCTCCCAGGGCTCGTGGCTGCTGAGGGTGAGGGCGGCGGTGAAGAAGGGGCGCTCGGAGGGGATGAGTGCGGGCTGCAGCAGGTGCTCGTCGGGCACGCCCCAGGCGCTGGTGTAGAGTGCGGAGGGGAAGGCGTCGCCGCCGAGGACGGTGGTGAATCCGGTCTCGGAGAGGTACATGCGCATATTGGTGAAGTCGATGTCGCCTCCGTAGGCTATTTTTGTGGCGTATCCGGCGTTGCGGAGCGAGGAGGCTATGGAGGGAAGGTTGCGGCAGAGATCGGGGCGCTTGACCAGCGTTGTGGTGGGCAGGCCGAGCCATCCGCTGAGCACGGAGACGATGCCGCGGTCGGTGCGGTAGCTGTTGGCGTAGCAGTTGGAGAAGTAGACACCTTCCTGCATGTAGCGATGCAGGTTGGGGGCCACGGTGTCGGAACCCACCATGCCGAGTCCGGCGCCCTCCCAAATGATGAGCAGGACGTTGGGGCGCGGGGTGGAGAGGAGGGTGTCGGCGAGGGTGGAGTCGGGGGCGAAGGCGTCGCCGAGGGTGGCGTCGACCTCGCTGTCGGGCATGGTTTGGAACTCGCGGGAGAGATCCTGGACTTTGAAGAGGGAGTGGAAGATGTTGAAGGTGGGGTTGAGTGCGGCGTGGTTGCAGAAGGGGTGGGTGGAGAAGTAGGCGTAGGAGGGGTTGGCCGTGGACTCGGAGAGGCCTCCGCGCATGCCGAGGAACATCAGTGCTACGAATAAAATGAGAAATAAAAAATGAGAGATGAAAAAGGCGGGGGAGGCCTTGGTGCGGGTGAGTTCTTTGGGTGTGGCGTGGCGCAGACGGCGGTAGTAGTGGAAGGCTATGAGGCCGACGACGAGGAAGGCCAGGAGGGTGGCCCAGAGGGGCAGGCTGGCGAGCATGTCGCGGGGTTTGGCGGCATAGATGAGGTCGTTGGCGTCGAGTTTGGCGCCCCAGAAACTGTAGAGGATGGTGTCGGCGACGAAGATGAGCGCCAGGACGACGGCCACGAGGATGTAGTAGGGCATCAGCACCTTGCGCAGCGGAAAGCGTTTGAAAAAGCAGCTTATGAGCAGGACGAGCGTGGGCAGGAGGAGGAGATAGCAGGTGGTGGCGATGTCGAGCCGCAGGCCGTGCCACAGCGAGGCCGCGCAGGAGAGGAAGGGTGCGCCGTCGGCGTGGGAGAGGTTGAAGAGCATGAAGACGACCTTCTGCGTGACGAAGAGTAGGATAAGCGTCGCGAAGAGGCGGAGGAGGGTACGGAGGCGCATGCGGGGGTTGCTATTGGTTATTCAGCGTGCTGTTGGGGGGGGTATTTTTGTCGAGCTGGCAGTAGATGGAGTTGTTGGAGAGGAATTCGGGCACGATGTCCTTCATTTTGGCCACAATCTTCATGTCGTCCATGGTTTCGAGGATGTCCCAGAGCGCGTTGTACTCGCGGTCGATGGCCTCGAGGGGGTACTTGCGCACCTGAGCGCGCATGATCTTGGGGTGGTATGTGGGTATGGTGTTCTCCTTGGTGGCGAGGAGTTCCTCGTAGAGTTTCTCGCCGGGGCGGAGGCCTATCTCCTTGATCTGGATGTTGGGCATGCCGGAGAGCTGGATCATCTTGCGAGCCATGTCGTAGATTTTGACGGGTTTGCCCATGTCGAAGACGAAGATGTCGCCGCCCTCGCCCATGGCGCCGGCCTCGAGGACTAGGTTGCAGGCCTCGGGGATGGTCATGAAGTAGCGGATGATGTCCTTGTGGGTGACGGTGAGGGGTCCGCCGGCGGCGAGCTGTTTCTTGAAGAGAGGTATGACGGAGCCGTTGGAACCCAGGACGTTGCCGAAGCGTGTGGTGACGAAGTGGGTCTGGTCGGTGGAGCGGCTCTGGATGTAGATTTCGGCCATGCGCTTGGTGGCGCCCATGACGTTGGTGGGGTTGACGGCCTTGTCGGTGGAAATCATGACGAATTTCTGGACGCCGTATTTGATGGATAGGTCGGCGAGGTTGCGTGTGCCGAAGACGTTGATGTAGACGGCCTCGTAGGGGTTTTCCTCCATGAAGGGCACGTGCTTGTAGGCAGCGGCGTGGTAGACGAGGTTGGGGTGGAAAGCCTGGAAGACCTGCTCCATGCGTTCGCGGTCCTTGACGTTGGCGATGACGAACTCCATGCGGTCGAGGTGGTCGCGGTAGGTGTTTTTGAGTTCGAACTGGAGGTCGTACATGGGGCTTTCGGCCTGGTCGAGCATGATGACCTTCTTGGGCTGGTAGGTCATGAGCTGGCGGCAGATTTCGGAGCCGATGGAGCCTGCGGCGCCGGTGACGAGGATGACCTTGTCGACCACCTCGCGGACGATGTTGACGTTGTCGAGGCGGATGCTTTCGCGCTCGAGGAGGTCTTCGATTTTGATGTCCTCGATTTGGTTGGCGGAGAAGGAACCGTTGATCCACAGGCGTGCGTGGGGTACGGCCTTGACGGTCATGCCGAGGTCGAGGGCGCGGTTGGTGATGGCCTGCTTGTGGAGGGGTCGGATGGTGGGGATGGCGATGATGAGCTGCTGGACTTTCTTGCTCTGGATGAATTTCTCGTTGAGGACTGTACGTGCGCGCATGACGGGCACGCCGTCGAGTTCCTGGTTGACCTTGGACATGTCGTCGTCGATGAAAGCCACGACGCGGTACTGGTAGGAGGCTTCCTGCTTGAGGGCGTTGTGTGCGATGAGGCCTGCGGCCCCGGCGCCGTAGATGAGCACGTTGACCGTGGGGCGGCGGCGGCGGAAGAAGTCGTTGTAGATGCGCTGCATGAAGAGGCGCGAGATGATCATCAGCATGCCGAGGATGAGGTAGAGGGTGAGCGACTCGCGGTAGGAGAGGAGGTAGACGGAGGAGATGATAGGGGGAGTGAACTGGTTGTTGACAATGTTGATGATCCAGCAGAGGATGAGCGGGCTGATGGTGGAGAAGAGGATTTTGTAAATATCGGTCATGCCGGCGTGGCGTATGATGCCGCGGTAGGAGCCAGAGATGAGGAAGAAAATGACGGTCAGCATCAAGGACCAGATGAGCTTGACGAGGACGCCGCGGGTGGTGATGTCGGCGAGGCCGTAGGTGCGGAAAGCCTCCATGAGGAAGAAGGCTGCTACGAACAGGGCCACGTCCATGACGAGGATGGCCGACTGCGGGATGGTGGAGTGGCGATACTTCTTTACGAGCCAAAAAGATAATTTTTTGAACATAGGCGAATGGTTTTTAAAGTCTAGCGTCGATTACGTTGCGTGGCAGCACTCCTTTGACATCGTAGACCACGGCGGGCTGGGGTGCCAGCGCGCGGACATCGACGGAGGAGAACTCGTTGTGCGCCACGGCGAGGATGACGGCGTCGAATGAATGGTTTTTGTTTTCTGGTAATTGATTGACGACCTCGATGCCGTATTCGGCACGGGCGCGTTCGGGGTTGACCCACGGGTCGAGGACTGTGATGTTGGGAGTGTATTCGTGGAGGGTATGGTAGATGTCGATGACTTTGGTGTTGCGGATGTCGGGGCAGTTCTCCTTGAAGGTGAATCCGAGGATGAGGATGCGGGCATCCTTGACGGGAACGCCCTTGAGGTTCATCTGCTTGATGGTCTGGTTGGCCACGTAGGCCCCCATGGAGTTGTTGAGATGTCGGGCGTTGCTCATGACGCGCGGCAGGACGCCGTAGAGTTGGGAACGCTCGATGAGGTAGTAGGGGTCGACGGAGATGCAATGGCCGCCCACGAGGCCGGGGCGGAGGCGTATGAAGTTCCACTTGGAGGCGGCGGCGTCGAGGACGTCGTTGGTGTCGATGCCCATGGCGTTGAAGATTTTGGCCAGCTCGTTGACGAAGGCGATGTTGACGTCGCGCTGGCTGTTTTCGATGATTTTGGAGGCTTCGGCCACGCGGATGGAGGGGGCTTTGTGGGTGCCGTTGAGGAGGACGGAGTTGTACATGGCGTCGATGAGGTCGGCGGCCTCGGGAGTGGAGCCCGAGGTGACCTTGCGGATGGTTTCGACGCGGTGTTCCTTGTCGCCGGGGTTGATGCGCTCGGGGCTGTAGCCGGCGTAGTAGTCGGAGTTGAGGCGGAAGCCTGTGAGGCGTTCGATGACGGGGAGGCATTCCTCCTCGGTGACGCCGGGGTAGACGGTGCTCTCGTAGATGACGATGTCGCCACGGGAGATGACCTTGCCCACCACCTCGGAGGCGCCGACGAGGGGCCGGAGGTCTGGGCGGTTGTTGTCGTCGACGGGCGTGGGTACGGCGACAATGTAGACGTTGCAGTCTTTGATATCGTCCAATGAAGAGGTGCAGCGGAAGCCGTGGTTGCGGATGGCGTCCTGCAGCAGGGAGTCCTCCACCTCGAGGGTGGCGTCGTGGCCGTGGTTGAGGGCGTCGACGCGGGCGGCGTTGATGTCGAAGCCGAGGGTGGGGAACTTGGTGGAGAAGAGGCGTGCTAGGGGGAGGCCTACGTAGCCGAGGCCCACCACACATATCTTTATGTCACTCAGTTTAATCATATCAGCGAAGCAACGGTTTCTATGTCTTCATCGGTCATATAGGGGTGCATGGGGAGGGAAAGGACGGTGCGCGAGAGCTTGTCGGCCACGGGGCAGGGGGCCTGGTTGAGATGGGCGAAAGCCGTCTGGCGGCTCATGGTGTGGGGATAGTAGACCATGGAGGGGACGCCGGCGGCCTTGAGGCGTGCCTGGAGGTCGTCGCGGTTGGGGGTCTGTATGGTGTATTGCGCCCAGGAGGAGGTGTAGCCTTCCGGCACAACGGGAGTCTGAACTTTGCCCGCGAGGAGTTGGCTGTATTTCGCTGCCACGCGGTCGACGGCCTTCAGTTCGTCGTCGAAATGGCGCAGTTTGACCTGCAGGATGGCTGCTTGGAGGGTGTCGAGGCGCGAGTTGAGGCCGAGGCGGACGTTGTCGTATTTGTCGGTGCCTTTGCCGTGGACGCGGAGGGAACGCAGCAGGTCGGCATAGCGATCGTCGTTGGTGAAGAGAGCGCCGCCGTCGCCGTAGCATCCCAGTGGTTTGGCTGGGAAGAAGGAGGTGGTGGCGATGTCGCCGAAGGAGCAGGCGCGTTTGCCGCGGATGCTGCCGCCGAAGCCCTGGGCGCCGTCCTCGATGAGGGGGAGGTGTTTGCGGCTGCAGAAGTCGACGATGGCGTCGTAGTCGGCCGGAAGGCCGAAGAGGTCCACGGCGATGACGGCTGCGGGGTGCAGGCCGTTGTTGCATGCCTGCTGCCATTTGCGTTCCAGGTCGTTGACATCCATGTTGAAAGTCCGGGCATCTACATCGACGAAGACGGGAACAAGGTCGAGGATGGCCGGTGCTTCTGCTGTGGAGAAGAAGGTGAAGTCGGGCACAAAGACAGCGTCGCCGGCTTTGAGGCCGAGGGCGCGCAGGGCGAGCCAGAGGGCGTCGGTGCCGTTGGCGCAAGAGATGCAATGTTTCATGCCCACGTAGGCGGCCAGTTGCTGCTCCAACTCGGCCACCTGGGAACCCATGATGTAGGCTCCCGATGCTGCGACACGGAGCAAGGCCTCGTCCATTTCGGCCTTCATGGCCTCGTAATGTCTATGTAGATCGCGGAACTGCATGGTGTTATTCTTCTACTTTTCCGATGATTTTGGCTGGCACGCCGGCCACGATGGCGTAGTCGGGCACGTCCTTGGTCACCACGGCTCCGGCACCCACCAGGGCGTGGCGGCCGATGGTGTGGCCGCAGACGATGGTGGCGTTGGCTCCGATGGAGGCACCCTCGCGGACGAGTGTGCGCTCATAGTGGCCGTTGGCGGGGCGGTCGAGGCGCGGCATGAGCACGTTGGTGAACACGCAGCTGGGGCCGAGGAAGACGTTGTCCTCGATTTCGACGCCCTCGTAGACCGAGACGTTGTTCTGAATGCGGACGCCGTTGCCGATGCGGACGTTGGGGCCGATGTTGACGTTCTGTCCCAGGGAGCAGCGTTCGCCCAGCACGGCGCCGCGCTGGATGTGGCAGAAGTGCCACACCTTGGTGCCGTTGCCGAGGGTTACGCCGTCGTCGACGTAGGAACTTTCGTGTATGTAGGGTGCTTGTTCTACCATCCGAAGGGGTGTTTGGTGAGTGGGAGTTTTGCCATGGGGTGATAGTCGCCTTTGAGGCCGATGGGCTCGGCATGGCGTATGTCGTAGACGGTCTGGATGCACTCCTTGGCTTCGGAGATGCGGAATCCGCGACCGGCGAGGATTTCCTCGTAGGAGCGGGTGTGGAGGTCGGTGAAGCCGTTGCTGAACTCGAACTCGGCGCCGTCGACGGTGATGGCGCGGTAGGAGGTCTTGCCGGCCTCGACGGCTTCTTTGGGCAGGTGGTCGCCGTTGATGCTGAGGAAGTAGCGCACGCGGGCCTGGCGCAGCTCGAGATAGCCTGCCACGCGGTCGTGGCTGGCTATGTGCACGATGCTTTTCTGCACGGGGCCAAAAATCCATTGCAGCATGTCGTAGAAGTGGACGCCGATGTTGGTGGCCACGCCGCCGCTCTTCTGCACCTGGCCTTTCCACGAGGTGTAGTACCAGTAGCCGCGGGGGGTGATGTAGGCGAGGTCGACATCGTAGACCTTGTCCTTGGGGCCTTCGAGCACTTGCTTGCGGAGGGCGATGACCGAGGGGTGCAGGCGCAGCTGGAAGATGGTGTAGGCCTTGTGGCCGGTCTCGTTCTCGACCTGCTCGAGGGCATCGATGTTCCAGGGGCTCAGCACCACGGGTTTCTCGCAGATGACGTCGGCGCCGAGGCGGAGGCCGTAGCGGGTGTGGGCGTCGTGGAGGTAGTTGGGCGAGCAGACGGTGAGGTAGTCGATGTTGGTACCCTTGGCCTTGACCAGGTTGTTGTGACGGTCGAAGAGTTCCTGCTCGGTGAAGAAGGAGGCGTGGGGGAAGTAGCTGTCGATGATGCCTACGGAGTCGTTTTTGTCGTAGGCGGCAATGAGGTTGTTGCCGGTCTCTTTGATGGCTTTGAGATGGCGTGGGGCGATGTAGCCTCCAAGTCCAATGAGCACAAAGTTTTTCATTTGTTTCTTGAAATATTATTGATACATATAGTGAGACTGTCGGTCCAGTAGGGGACCTGGCGGTGGAACGTCTGTTTGTATTTTGTCTTGTCCAGCACCGAGTAGGCGGGGCGCTTGACGGGGCTGGGGAATTCGTCGCTGTGGCAGGGGAGGATGCTGCAGGAAGTGTGTCCGCTCTGGCGTGCGATTTCCTTGGTGAAGTCGAACCAGCTGCACACGCCCTCGTTGCTGAAGTTGAAGATGCCTTGATGCTGGAGGTAGGACCCTTCCTCGACGATGTCGAAGATGGCGCGGGCGAGGTCGCCGGCGTAGGTGGGGGTGCCCACCTGGTCGAACACCACCTTCAGCTCGGGTCTTGTGGCGGTGAGGTTCAGCATGGTGAGCAGGAAGTTTTTGCCGTACTCGCTGTAGAGCCATGAGGTGCGGAAGATGATGTGGCGGCAGGCCTCAGCGGCGCGTTCGCCAGCCAGCTTGGTGCGGCCGTAGGCCCCGGTGGGGTTCACAGGTTCTTCCTCGGTGCAGGGGGTGTTGTTGCGGTTGCCACCGAAGACGTAGTCGGTGGAGACGTGAATCAGGGTGCCGTCCACTTGGTGCATGGTCTCTGCGAGGTTGGCCACGGCCTCGGCGTTGACACGCAGGGCTGTCGCCTCGTCGCTCTCGGCGCGGTCCACGTTGGTGTATCCGGCGCAGTTGACAATGAGTTGGATACTGTGCTGGTTGACGAAGGTGGAAACAGCCTCTTTCGACGTGATATCGAGTTCGGCGACGTCGGTCATCAGCCACGTGTGTTTCGACCGTGGAGCCAGCAGGCGCATGTGGGTGCCTAGTTGTCCGTTGGAGCCTGTAACCAGAATGTTCATCGTCAGAAGGGTGTTACAAATTCGTTGAATTTGGGATGGTGCTTGTCTTTGTCCGAGAGAATGACCTTGTCGGCAGGCAGTTGCCAGTCGATGGCCAGCGTGGGGTCGTCCCAGGCGATGGCACCTTCGGCTTCGGGGTGGTAGTATTCGTCGCACTTGTATTGGAACACCACTTCGTCGCTCAGCACGGAGAACCCGTGGGCCATGCCCTTGGGCAGGAAGAGCTGGCGATGGTTGCTGCCGCTTAGTTCTACTGCCACATGGCGTCCAAAGGTGGGAGAATTGCGGCGGATGTCGACGGCGATGTCGAGCACCGTGCCTTCCACCACGCGCACCAGCTTGGCCTGGGCGAAGGGCGGTTTCTGGAAGTGCAGGCCGCGAAGCACACCATAGCGCGATTTGGACTCGTTGTCCTGCACGAACGTAATGTCCATACCTGTCTGCGCTGCGAAGTCGCGGACGCTGAAGCTTTCGAAGAAGTATCCGCGTTCGTCGCCAAATATTCGCGGCTCGATGATTTTCACTCCTGCTATTTCGGTATCAATTACGTTCATTGTCAATCATTTTCAGCAGGTACTGTCCATATTGGTTCTTGGCCATGGGCTGAGCCACACGGCGGATGTCGTCGCCCGAGAGCCATCCCATCTCGTAGCCTATGCTTTCCAGACAGGCCACCTTCAGGCCCTGGCGCTTCTCTATGACCTCGATGAAGGTCGAGGCTTCGGCCAGCGAGTCGTGGGTGCCGGTGTCGAGCCATGCGAAGCCGCGGCCCATCAGCTGCACGTTGAGTTCGCCGTCCTTGAGAAACTCCTGGTTGACGGAGGTGATTTCCAGCTCGCCGCGGGCGCTGGGCTTGATGCTCTTGGCCACCTGCACCACCTTGTTGGGGTAGAAGTAAAGGCCCACGACGGCATAGTTCGACTTGGGCTCTTTGGGTTTCTCCTCGATGGAAAGCACCTTGCCGTTGGCGTCGAACTCCGCCACGCCGTAGCGCTCGGGGTCGGCCACCCAGTAGCCGAAGACGGTTGCTTTGCTGTCTTTTTCGGCCGACTCTACAGCGTGGCGCAGCATCTTGCTCAGGCCGTTGCCGTGGAAGATATTGTCGCCCAGCACCAGGCATACGGAGTCGTTGCCGATGAACTCCTCACCGATGATGAAGGCCTGTGCCAGACCGTCGGGCGAGGGCTGCTCGGCATAGGAGAAATGCACGCCGAAGTCGCTGCCGTCGCCCAGCAGGCGGCGGAATCCCGGCAGGTCGTGCGGAGTGGAGATAATGAGAATATCGCGTATGCCGGCAAGCATCAGTACCGAAATGGGGTAGTACACCATCGGCTTGTCGTAGATGGGGAGTAGCTGTTTGCTGACCCCTTTAGTAATAGGATAAAGGCGGGTGCCGGAGCCTCCCGCCAAAACAATACCTTTCATTCAGTATCTAGTTATCAGTTCGTTTTCACTTCTCTTTCGAGGCGTCGCTGTCCTCGCCGTAGCCATAACCATAGCCGTAACCATAGCCATAACCATAGCCGTAACCGTAGCCATAACCGTAACCATAGCCGTAGCCATAGCCACCGTAGCGCTTCTTGATCAGCGGCACATCGGTCAGGATGACTGCCATGTTCTTGAACTTCTCCTTGTCGGCCATCTCCTGGATGAAGGGCAGCGAGTTCTTGTTGAGGTAGCCTACGCGCATGATGTATGCCGTAAGGTCGGCCACGCGGTTGATAACCGATGCGTCGGCCACAATCTGGGCAGGCGTCGAGTCGAAGATGATATAGTCGTAGTGCTTGCGCAGGTAGTCCACCAGGCGGTCCAGTTTCTCGCCCATCAGCAGCTGGGTGGCGTTGGGCGGGGTCTTCTCGCAGACCACATAGTCGAGGTGGTCGGAGGTCTCGCTGTGCATGATGTATTTGTCGAAGTTGTCCTCCTGGTCGAGCAGGTAGTGAATCAGACCCACACGGTTGTGGCGGTCGATGGTCTTCGAGAGGCTGCGCTTGCGGAGGTCGAAGTCGATGAGGATGGTCTTCTTGCCCACGTATGCCAGCGACAGAGCCAGGTTGAGAGCCGTATAGGATTTACCCTCGCCGGGAACGGTGGAAACTGTCTGGATCACCTTCTGTCCATCCTTCAGGAAGAAGGGTATGTTGGAATGCAGCAGGCGGAAGGCCTCGGTGACCACGTCGGTACCGTTGGCGGTAACGATGATTTCATCGTTGACGCGGGCGGCGGGTTTCTGAGGTATCTCTCCCAGGATGGGCAGCGAGGTGTTGCGTTCGACGTCCACCTTGGAACGGAGCTTCGTGTCGAAGAAGCTGATGCAGAACATAATCAGTGCCGGTATGGCCAGTCCGAGGACAATGGCGATGAGCGCGATAATCATCAGGCGGGGACCGGTGAGGTTGACGATGGCGGGCTCCACCACCTTGGCGTTCGACACGGTGACGGCCAGGTTCATGGCGGTCTCCTCGCGTTTGCTCAACAGGTAGAGGTAGAGCTCCTCTTTGATTTTCTGCTGACGGGTGACCTCGGTGACGGCCTTGGTCTGCGTGGGCATGGCGGCAATCTGGCCGCGGGCACGCGACTCCTGGTTGCGGGCCTCCTGCAGGCGCACGCGCGTAGCATTAATAAGGTTGCTGATGGAAGCGTTGATGGCACTCAGCTCGTCGTCCATCTGGCGTTTCAGTCCCTGCACCTCGGGGTTGTTGGGACCGGCGGTGGTCTTCAGGCGTTTGTAGCGGCCCACGAGGGTGTTGTACGAATTGATCATACCCTGGATACCCACGTCGCTGATACCCACGTTGACAGGAATGAGCTCCTCTTTGTTGACCGGGTCGGAGACATAGTTTTTGATGTAGCTGATGAGCGTCATCTCGGTCTCCAAAGCCACCACCTGTTCGGAGAGGCGCTGGCCCGTCTGCAGCAGCTGGGTGTTGGCACCCGTCATTTCGCCGAGTCCCGATGTACGCTTGATGTTCTCCACCTGGGCGTCAACCACATCCAGTTCGCCGGATATGAGGGCAATACGCTCCGAGATGAAGGACTCGGTCTTCTGGGCCACTTTGTTCTTGTCCTCCAGGGCGTCGTCGTTGTAGACGGCAATCAGGGTGTCCACAATCTGGTTGGCGCGCTCGCGGTTGCTGTCGTTGTAGGTGATGGAAATGATGGAGGCCATCTTGTCGACACGCGCAATGTTGAGCGACTTCAGCATGTTGCGGGCCATGGACATCGACGGGCTGATTCCCATCTGGAGGTTCACGTTCTCGAATTCGTTGGTGTAGAACTCGGTCTTCTCGATGGTGAACGACAGGGTGTCGTCGAATTTCACAGGCTGGCTGTAGTAGGCCTCGAGGGTCTCGCTCTTCTCACCGTATTTCTCGGCGCGGTACTCATACTTGTTGTTGGCCAGGGGCTTGACGCGGATGTTGAATTTCACGTCGCGGTTGGCCTGCTCGCCGTCGTGGAGGGTCAGCGTCAGAGGGGCGTCCTTGAAATAGCTTATTTTTTTGAACATGTCGTTGCGCGAGCAGGTGTGGTTCAGCCCCAGGCGGTTCACCACCTGGTTCATCAGCCACGACGACTTGAGCATGTAGATTTCGTTCTCGAGCGAGAGGTTGGTGTTGTCCATGCCCATGTTGCTCAGAATCTGGTCCATGTTCCTCGACTGGTAGCGCACGTTGTTGCCTTCGTCGCGCACCAGAATGGTGCCGGAGGCCGTCCAGGTCTTGGGCTGCGATTTGTAGTAGAAGCCTGCGATGATGAGGCAGACCACAACCGAAATGACAAACCACCACCAGTTGTTCAATACCAGAAAGACAAGGTCGCGGATGGAGAGCGTTTTCTCGTTCTCGCCGTCGCCACCATTGTTCTGAATCTGTCTGTTGTTTGTATTATCCATTTTTCAATAAATATTGTTTACGCTTGTTGGTTTCCGCTAGTTGGGTGAATTAGAGCCTCTTGGCCAGGAGGTAGTAGTAGAAGGCCGAGGTGAGCACCGACACGATGGACACCACGCTCGAGATGTAGCTCAGCGTCATGGGGTCGCGCTCGGCGTTCCTCTTCTGCTTCATGTTGGGCTCCACATACACCACGTCGTTCTGGTGCAGGTAGTAGTACGGCGAGTCGAAGACGTCCTTCGACGTAAGGTCGATTTCGCCCACGATGCGGTTGCCGTTCTCCTCGCGCACCACGGTCACGTTGTGGCGCTGGCCGTAGATGGTCATGTCGCCCACCATGCTGAGGGCTTCGAAGATGGTCAGGCGTTCGCCTGAGGCCTGGATCTGGCCGGGCTGGCGCACCTCGCCGAGCACGCTCACCTTGAAGTTCATCAGCTTCACGGTCACCGTGGCATCGAGGATATGGCCCTCGCTGACAAGCTTCTGCTCGATTTCGGCAGCCAGCTGCGCGTGGGTCTTGCCCAGCACGTGGAGGCGTCCCAGCACGGGGAAGATGATGTCGCCCTCGTTGTTCACCAGGTAGCCCGTCACGGCACTGCCGCCGGGGTTCATCACCACGCCGCCGTCGATGGCAATCTTGTTGGTCTCCTGGTTGAAGCGCACCGTGGCTTCAGGGGCACGGCTCTCCACGTAGATGTAGAGCAGGTCGTTGGTCTGGATGCCTTTCGAGAACTGTCCATCCTGTTCTGTCTCCTCGTTGCGGGGGGCTTCTTTGAAGTAGGCAAGCTCTTGGCTCGGGCCGCACGAAGCAAACAACATCATGCCCATGGCGGCCGTCAACAGGGTGATTTTTGTATATTTGTTTTTCATATATGTATATTTTTCTGTCTTAAACATTCATTATCAGCCCCATGCGTTTTTTCTGCATGTGGCTATACGACTGCAAATATACACAAAAATTTTAATCCTGCGAAATTTATTTTGCTTTGTCCCCCTGCCAGTGCGGCGTAAACGACGCCTTGACGGCTGTTTTGCCCGAACCTGAGGCGAGGGGACGGCCGGTTGTCCGATTTGACATTTTCACCTTTTTCCGGACCGCCGAAAACACCCCTTTTTTGCCCCGAAAACGCCCTCGGAACGCATCGCCCTCGTTTTGTAACGGTTTCCGTACCTTAACACACTGGCCTCCAACGGCTGCCATGCCCTTACCATCGCCTTACCAAGTCCTTATCAACTCCTTACCAACTCCTACCATCGTAGGTGTTGGTAAGGTGGGGGTAGGGTGGGGGTTGGTAGAAAAAAAGATTTGACATTATTGCTGGCGTCTCCAGGTGTCGGGGGCGATGCCAGTTTCGCGCTTGAAGAAGCGACTGAAGGACGACTGCTCTGGGAATCCGAGCTGGTGTGCGATCTGCTGCAGGGAGGCGTCGGCCTGGTGGCGCATGAGCATCTTGGCCTGGGCGATGACGTACTTGTGGAGCCAGTGGCCGGCGCTGTGGCCGGTCTCTTCCAGGATGCGGTGGCTGAAGTATTTGGGGCTGAGGCAGAAGGCGTCGGCGTAGAAGGCCACGTCGCGGTGCGGCGGGCAGTGCTTGGCCATGGCCTCGTAGAAGCGTTTGCTGAGGCTGCGGGTGGCGTCGGAGCGTTGGATGCCGTTGTTGTCCATGCGGAAGGTATTGGCCATTTCCACAAGGGTGTAGAGGAGGTTGCGCTGCATTTCCAGCCGGTTGGGGGTGTTGGTGCGGCTGATGGAGCGCATGGCATCGACGATGTTCATGATGTCGGTGTACTGGTTGTCGGTCAGGGGGATGTTGGGGTGCTGCTCGATGGCGAAGCGGTCGCGCAGGGTGATGTGGTTGCTCATGGAGCTGAACATCTCGGAGGAGACGATGATGAGCGTGACGAGGAAGTCGCTGCTCGTGCTGTGCCCCAGCACGGTGTGGTTGGGGTAGATGATGGTCAGGCTGTGTTCGTTGACGGTATTTCGGTGGCTGTCGTAGTCGGCATCGAGACTTCCTTGTCGGTGGATGGAAATGACGTAGTGCGGCGAGGTGTACATCTCGCCGAAAAGCGGAAGGGTTGTCACGTCCGTGACGATTATTCCTTCCGACATAATGCGGTCGGTTTGGTCCAATATATGTGTCTCAGAGGTCTCCATGGCGCTCCTGTCTTTTTTGGGTGCAAAATTATGTATTTTTTTTCAACTGGCGGCGTTGGGGAGTGTTTTTGTCAATAGGTGCATCCTTTTTGATATGAAGGCGTCCTGCCTCTGGAAGGCTGTCGGGGGTGCGATGTAGCGTTGTGTATGTGCCTTTTGCGTTACTGGTTTTCGTACTGCTGGATTTCGTCGTGGAAAAACTCCAATTGCACCCCTGCTTGGCGGAAAAGTTCCTCGCTTTCGGCTCCGGCGTGGTATTTTCGTTCGCATACGACGCGCTTGATGCCGCAGTTGATGATGAGCATGGCGCAGGTGCGGCAGGGGGTCATGCGGCAGTAGAGGGTGGCGCCGTCGAGGGCTATGCCGCGGCGGGCGGCCTGGCAGATGGCGTTCTGTTCGGCATGCACGGTGCGCACGCAGTGGGTGGAGATGTGGCCGTCGGCGTCGATGGTCTGGCGGAAGAGGTGTCCCACCTCGTCGCAATGGGGCAGGCCGGAGGGGGAGCCCACGTAGCCGGTCACCAGCAACTGCCTGTCTTTCACTATCACGCAGCCGCTGCGGCCGCGGTCGCAGGTGGCGCGCTTGGAGGCGGTGTTGGCCAGCTCCATGAAGTATTCGTCCCACGAGGGGCGGCGGTAGGTGATCTGGGCCAGCACCTGCTCCACCTGGGCGTTGAGCTGGTCGATGGTGCCGCCGTTGTCGAAACGGAAGTCGGCGTGCTCGATGCAGTATTTGAGGTTCTGCTTGTTGGGGTCGGCGTTGTCCATCTCGCGCTGCTCGTTGCTGAGGAAGGTGTCGAAGTCTATGTGGTCGGTTTCGCTGCCGCGCAGCACGGCGCGGTCGTAGCGCACCCGCGGGTCGGCGTCGACGGCGAAGAGGTAGAAACTGGGTTTGCCGCGCAGGGCCTCCACTTCGCCGGGGGTGCGGATGCTCTCGATGATGCAGTTGCACCCCGAGGCCGAGGCCTGCTGGTAGAGCTGCTCGACGATCCACGACGGCGTGTGCTGCGCCCGCAGGTCGTTGCCCACGAGGGTCATCGTGTCGCGGTTCACTTCGAGGCCGCGGCGCTTGATTTCCTCCGTCAGGAAGGCGCGTACGCTGTAGTGCACGAAGCCGCGGTTCTTTACCAGATAGTCCACTATGGTGCCTTTGCCCGCACCGAGGGTGCCTGTTATTCCGATGGTGATCATAGTCTTGGTTTTTCGTGTGTAACGCCGTTTTGCCAAAAATATTGTGTGCCACATTGCAATATGCCTTCTTTTTGTCCCGTGGCGGGTTTTGCATTCTTCTCCATTTATGTTCAAAAGGTAAGGTGCGCGCAATAAAACGGTGGTACTTCGCGTTTGTCGGGGGAATGTTTAAATGATAAAGGGAAACGATATGAGCGAAGTCAAGCAGTCGTTGCGCATACAGACCTCTTTCCTCAACGGAATGGAGAAGAAAGCCTTGGTGTGGCTTGCCGGGCGGCAGCCGCAGTGGGTCACCTCCGACATGCTCACGGTGGTGGGTGTCCTCGGAGCGTTCCTCACGGGCCTGGGTTTCGCCCTCACGCACTACGGCATCGGCTGGCTGTGGCTGAGTTCGGCGGGACTGGTGCTCAACTGGTACGGCGACTCGCTCGACGGCACCCTGGCGCGTGTGCGCAACCGCCAGCGGCCCCTCTACGGCTACTACCTCGACCACACGGTGGACTGCATCAACGAGGCCTTCATGTTTGTCGGTGCCGGCCTGTCGCCGCTGGTGGATTTGAACCTCGCCCTCGCGGTGTTCATTTTGTATCTTTTCCTGACCGTCAATGTCAGTATCAACGCCCACCTTAAGAGCGAGTTCCGGCTGACGTATGCCAAGTTGGGGCCCACCGAGTTCCGGTTGATTATCATTGTGGTCAACGCGCTGCTTGTTTTCTTCCCCGGCCTGCTGAGCTTCTCGCTGGAGCTTTGCGGCCATCCCTTCTCCACGCTCGACCTGGTGGCCATGGGACTGATTGCCGTCCTGGCGCTCATCTACCTGGTTACCGTCTTCGCCGACGCGCGCCACTATGCCACCATCGACCCGCCTCGGAAGTAGTCGCACAATATTTTCCGCTCCCCTAGCGTTATACCATCCATGACTATCATCGACGAAACCAATTTCACCACCTTCGGCACCGAGGTCAGCCACGGGCGCTTGGTGCTTGGCGACCGCCTGCCCGACCTTCCGGCGCGCCTCGATGTGGGAGCCGTGGTATGGTGCCACGAGGGCGAGGCCTCGGTGCTGCTGAACGACAACCAGCGGCAGTTCGCCGCGGGCGACCTGCTGTTCATCACACCCTCCAGCCTCTTGGCCGAGGCCGACCTTGCACGTTGCCGTGTGTCGGTGGTCTTTGTATCGCGTGCCGAGCTCTACCGCACCACGCTGCACCACCGTGCGGCCGACCTGCTGCAGTGGCTGCGCGGTGCGCCGGTGACACGCCTCTCGGCTGAGGGACAGCGCATTGCCGAGTCGTACCTGCAGCTGACAGAGATACTCCTCGCCGCAGGCCAGCGCCCCTACAGCCAGGAGGTGCTCTCGATGCTGGCCGACAGCTATGTGTATGAGATACTGAACCTTGTGGTCGACGGCATGGATGCCACGCGGCCGTGGAGTGCGCTCTTCGTCGCCTTCATCGACATGGCCGAAAAGGGACGCGGGCACCTGCGCAATGTGGGCGACATGGCGCAGCAGCTGTGCGTCTCGCCCAAGTATCTGGCCCATGTGGTGAAGGAGAACAGTGGCATGACGCCCACCGAATGGCTCGACATCTTCACCCTCCAGGCCATCGTCCACCAGCTGCGCTACACCAACCGTCCGCTCAAGGAGATAGCCTCGGACATGGGTTTCCCCAACACGTCGGCCTTCGGCACCTACGTCCGCCACCACCTCGGCCTCGCTCCGGCAGCCTACCGCCGCCAGCACCGCGCCGTGGAGGTCAGTTCTTAGCTCAGTCTTCGCCGCAGAAGGCGGTGATGCTGGGGACGGTGTTGTAGGCGCATTTGTCCCACTCCAGGGTGCCGTTCTCGTATTCCACCTTGGCCCAGCCGTAGTGGATGGTGTCGCCCAGGCGGATGCGGAAGCCGACATAGAATTTCTCCGGCAGGTTGTCGGGCAGCATGGCGTCGCCCTGGCCGTCCCAGCGGCAGCCGGAATAGACCGAGGCACCTTTGTCCATGGGCTCGATGATGTCCCACTGATTCTCGGTGTTGGCAATGTTGTTGCCGTTCTCGCTCCACACGTAGCTGACATATTTGCGGTCGTCGCTGATGCGGAACTCCAGCTGTCCGTCCTTGTTGAAGTCGATGCCGTAGGCGTTGCTGACGGTGGTGCCGTCGTAGTTGATGAAGGTGCCGGTGCCGATGCGGCCTTTGGCCATGTCCTCCTCGTGGGTGGTGGCGCCGGAGACGGTGTCGGGGGCGTCGTCGTTGTCGTTGTCCTTGTCGCCGCAGGCTGCCATGGAGCCTATCAGCATTACGGCGACGAGGGTTCTCCAGATGTTCTTCATACCGGTTTTAGCATTTGAATTTGTATTCCAGTTTGGCAAGGTCCTCGTTGGCCTTGACTATTTTCTTTTTGAGGCCTGCCTTGTAGCTGACGAGCTTCTGCATCAGCGTGTCGTCGGCCAGGGCGAGCATCTGCATGGCCAGGATGGCGGCGTTCTGGGCGCCGTTGATGGCCACGGTGGCCACGGGGATTCCCGGAGGCATCTGCATGATGGCGAAGGTGGCGTCGAGGCCCTCGAGGCAGGAGCCTTTGATGGGCACGCCGATGACGGGCAGCGGCGTTTCGGCGGCGATGACGCCGGGCAGTGCGGCGGCCATGCCGGCACCGGCGATGATGACGCGGATGCCGCGGCCCTGGGCCTGGCGGGCAAAGTCGGAGACCTCCTGCGGGGTGCGGTGCGCCGAGAGGGCGTTGACCTCGAAGGGTATCTCCATTTCTTCAAAGAACTGGCAGGCTTTCTCCATGACCGGCAGGTCGGAGGTGGAGCCCATGATGATGCTTACGATAGGTTTCATGTCGTTCCAATTTGTTTTTTCATCGTTAACGCAATGCCAGCCCTTTTATTGTCTCCTGTCGCCATTTTTGTTTCTTATTCCGTTCCGACACCTACCCGATACCTACCAAATAGGTCATTTCTTATATTGTTCTTATATCGTTTTCATATCGTTCTCATATACTTCTCATATACTTCTTATATCACCTATATAAGAAGTATATGAGAAGTATATAGGAACGATATAAGAAGGGCCGAATTATGTACCTCTCGTGTGGGTGTCTGGTGGGGGGTTAGCGGGTGATGACCAGTTTGCGGACAAGGGTGCGGTCGTTGCAGAGGAGGCGGAGGAAGTAGACGCCTGTGTCGAGACGGCTGACGTCGAGAGTGACGGCTTGGTTGCCATACAGGGTGGCGACGCTGCGTCCGGAGGCGTCGACCATTTCCACCCGTTGCAGGTCGTCGGCCTGGACAAGGACGCGGTCGGATGCCGGGTTGGGGCTGACGCTGACGCTGGGGGTGGTGCCGGAGTCGATGCCTTGTGTGGCGGTGTCGGCGGTGGTGAAGGTGACGCGCGGGCTCCAGTTGGAGGTGATGCCGTCGGTGCAGTGCGAGCGGACGTAGACGGAATAGGTGGTGTTGGGCTCGAGTTGTGTCAGGCTGAGGCTGTTGGTGGTGGCGGCGAGGAGGGCGCCCTGGGCTGCGGAGGTGCCGATGCCGTAGCTGACCTCGTAGGCGGCGGCGCCGTTGGTGGTCCAGGTGATGGTGGCGCTGTTGTGGGTCACGGCGGAGGCGGCGAGGCCCGTCGGGGCATCGCAGGCGGCGGTGGTGAAGGTGGCGGCGGCGCTCCAGGGACTGTGGCTGGCAGCGCTGCAGAGTGCACGGACCTTGAAGGTGTAGGTGCAGCCGGGGGCGAGGCCGTCGACGTCGACAGAGGTGGCGTGGGCCACGATGAGGGTGTCGAAAGCGGGCTGCGCGGAGCGGATGTCGACTTCCCAGGAGGTTTCGTTGCCTTCGGTGTACCAGCTGAGGGTGGCGCTGCAGAAGCCCACGTTGTTGCTCTCGAGGTCGGTGGGGGCTTGGCAGGAGGTGCTGGCGGTTGTCACCTGGGTGGTGATCCATTCGCTGTGGCTGCCGTCGGTGCAGAGGGATCGGATGCCGACGGTGTAGGAGGTGGAGGGGTTGAGGGACGAGAAGGTGTAGGTGGTGGTGAGTACGGAGGTGCCGCTGGCGGGGGCTGTCCAGTTGCCGCTGACGATGGCCACCTCGTAGGCGAAGGCTGTGCCGGACCAGGCAACGGTGATGGAGGTCTCGCTTTCGGCCACCGAGGTCACCTCTGGGGCCGGGCATCCGACGGGCGTGGTGGCGCCGTTGGTGTCGATGGCGATGTTGTCGATGAGCAGGTTGTCGGCGTCGTAGGAGGTGTGGCGGAAGGCGAAGTGAATGGTCTGTCCGCCGTAGGGGGCCAGGGAGACGCTGCGGCGCACGTACTCGCCGCTGTAGGACTCGGAGAGGAGCACGTCGGTGAAGTCGGCCGGGGCGGTGCCGGTGGTGGAGACAAGGGTCTGGTAGGTGGTTACGTTGCCGTAGTATTCGCCGCCGCTGACATAGTAGGAGAGGTAGAGGTTCGAGGCGTCGGCAGGCAGGGCGATGGCGGGCGAGACGATGTAGTCGTCGTTGGAGCCGTTTTCGCGGTAGGGGGCGCCGATGCAACGGCTGCCTTCGTAGGCGAGGCTGTAGTCGTCGACGAGGAGCCAGTTGTCGGCGGCGAAGCTGTTGTTGTCGATGACGGACCAGCACTGGAGAGCGTCCGCGCCGCCCTCGAAGCCTTCGTTCCAGGGGAAGGTGCTGACGGCGGGACAGTCGATGACCTGCACGATGAGGGTGTCGGTGCTGCTGCCGTGGACGTTGGTGGCGGTGACAACGACGGTGTCGGTGCCGCCAAGGGTGTAGAGGATGCCGAGACTGTCGCCGTTGGGGGTGAGGGTGCTGCCGGCAAGGGTGTTGCTCCAGGTGTAGGCGAGGCCGTCGGTGGAGCCTTCGGCGAGGGTGGCGGCGAAGGCGGCGGGGGTGCCGGTGAAGGCGGATGCGGGGCCGTCGATGCTTACCACGGGCAGCAGGATGGCGCGCACGGCGATGTCGTCGAGGTAGAGGCCGTTGTCGTTGTAGCTGTCGTGGACGAAGGCGATGCGTACGTTCTGCCCGACATAGTCTTCGAGCGAGACGGCGCGGTTGGCATAGTCGCCGCTATAGGCTTCGGCAAAAAGGGTGTCGGCGAAGGAGGCGGTGTCGAGGCCGGAGGCGGAGAGAAGGACGGTGTAGTGCGAGATGTTGCTGCTGTAGGAGGTTCCTTTGACCCACCAGGTGAGCGAAAGGCCTTCGGCATTGGCGGGGATGGCGATGGAAGGTGTGACGAGCCAGTCGTTGGCGGGGCTGGAGCTGTTGTAGTAGGAGCGTATGGCGTTGCTGCCGGAGTGCACGTTGTTCGCTGTGGAGTTGCGGCTCCAGTTGTCGTTGGTGTTTCCGTCGAGGTCGAACATGGCCCAGCAGTCGAGGGTGGTGACGTCCTCGAAGCCCTCCTCCCAGGGGAAGGTGGCTATGGCGGGGCAGTCGGCCACTACTACGACGGCCGTTGCGGTGTCGGCTCCGGAAGCGTTGGATGCTATGACGGTGACGGTGTCGGTGCCGCCGGTGGTGTAGACGATGGTCAGGCTGTCGCCATTGGGGGTGAGGGTGCCACCGAGGGTGTTGGCCCAGGTGAAGGTGAGGCCGTCGGTGGAGCCCTCGGTGAGGGAGGCAGAGAAAGAGACCGTCTCGCCGGTGAATGCCGTGGCAGGTCCATGGAGCGCAACCACGGGAAGGTCGGCGCTGCGCACGGTGATGTCGTCGAGGGTGAGGCCGTCGTCGTCATAGCTGTCGTGGATGAAGGCAAAGCGGACTGTTTGCCCGGCATAGGCTGCGAGGCTGGCTTGGCGGAGGGTCAGGGCGCCGCCGTAGGCTTCGGCGAAGAGGGTGTCGGCTTCGAACAATGTGGAGTCGTAGGGTTGTAGAGCAGAAAGGTTGGAAGCGGGGAAGACGAGGACGGTATAGTGTGCTGTGCTGCCCATGTAGCTGCTGCCCTTGACCTGCCAGGAGAGGAGATGGTTGTCGGCGGGCGAGGGGAGCTCGATGGAGGGCGAGACGAGCCAGTCGTTGGCGTTGGCGGAGGCGTTGTAGCTGGAATAGGCGCTGCCGCTGCCGTTCAGTCCGCCGGCGGAGGAGCGTGTCCAGTTGTCGCCCGTGTTGTTGTCGAAGTCGAGGACGGTCCAGCAGGAGAGGGCGGAGGATTCATTGAAGTCCTCTGTCCAAGGTAGTTCGGATATGGTGCCGCAGACGTGTATGACGGCATAGGCAGTGTCGGAACCGTAGCCGTTGTCGACGATGAGTCGGAGGGTGTCGGTGCCGGTGGCCAGATAGGTGATGGTGACGCTGTCGCCGTCGGCCAGGAGGGTGGCCATGCCGGCGATTTCCATGGAGGAACTCCAATCGTAGCTTACAGATGCGGTGGAGCCCTCGGAGACGACGGCGTGGAAGACCACATCTTCGCCCTGCACGGCGGATGCGGGGCCGGCAATGGAGGCCGTGGGCGGCATGGCGCTGTAGACGGAGATGTCGTCGAGGTAGAGGCCATTGTCGTCGTGGCTGTCGTGGATGAAGGCTATGCGGATGGATTGGCCGGCATAGTCTTCGAGGGAGACGGAGCGGTCGATGTAGGTGCTGGTGCCATAGGATTCGGCAAAGAGAGTGTCTGTGAAGTCTGCGGTGTCGCTGCCGGAAGTGGAGAGAAGGACGGTGTAGTGGGCCTCGTAGCTGCTATAGGTACTGCCTTTGACCCACCATTTGACCACAAAGCCTTCGGCATCGTCGGGAAGGAGCAGAGGGGGAGTGACGAGCCATTCGTTGTTGTTGCCGGAGGTGTTGTAGCTGCTGCGCATGCTGTAGTTGCCGGAATGGCTGTTGTAGTTGCTGGAGTAGCGGGTCCAGTTGTCGGAGGTGGAGGCGTTGAGGTCGAGGAGGGTCCAGCAGGTGAGACCTTGGGCACTCTCGAAGCCTTCCTCCCAAGGGAACATCACTATGCTGCCGCAGACGCGGACGATGGTTGTGGCGGTGTCGGTGCCGTAGTTGTTGGCGGCCACGAGGGTGATGGTGTCGGTGCCACCGCCAGTATAGACCACCATCAGGCTGTCGTCATAGGGCATCAGGTCGGCATAACCGGCGGCTTGCATGGTGGAACTCCAGGAGTAGGTCGTCGATGCGGAATCGCCCTCTGTCAGAAGTGCGGCAAAGCGGAGTGTATCGCCTTCGCTGGCCTGGGTGGGGCCGGAGAGGCTGACCACTGGAGCCAATGTGCAGCGGACGGCGATATCGTCGAGGCAGAGGCCGTTGTCGTTGTAGCTGTCGTGGATGAAGGCGATACGGATGGTCTGGCCTGCATAATCCTCAAGCGATACCCCGCGTTCAACATAGGTACTCGTGGGGTAGGCTTCGGCGAAGAGGGTGTCGGTGAAGTTGGCTGTGTCGGTACCCGAGGTGGAGACCAGAACGGTGTAGTGGGCCTGGTTGCCACTGTACGTGCTGCCACGCACCCACCACTTCAGCATGAACCCGTAAGCATCGTTAGGCAATTGCAGGGCGGGGGAGATAAGCCATTCGTCGCTGTTGCCTGACGAGTTGTAGCTGCTTCGGACGCAGTAGTTGCCCGTGTGGGCATAGCTGCTGTAGCGCGTCCAGTTGTCGGAGGTGGAGGCGTTGAGGTCGAGGGTGCTCCATCTGGAGAAATCGTCCTGGCTTTCGAATCCATTCTCCCAGGGAAACTCGCTGATGACGGTGTCCTGTGCGTTGAGCACCGCTGACGTCAGCAGCGCCACGAAAATGATAATGTTCTTTTTCATAATATTATACTTTTATTTTTTTTGCTGGATGATTACTTGTGTATTGCCGATGCCGCTGTCGGTGACGGCGCGCAAGGTGTAGATGCCAGCGGGCAGTTGTCGGATGTCTATTGCCAATATCGGTCCTTCGGCATAGGCTGTGGCAACCATGCGCCCTTGGATATCGAAAAGCTCAACGACGCGCAGACCGTCCGTTGCCACCGTCAGTGTCTCCGAGGCGGGATTGGGGAAGATGGCCAACGGTATCCCGTTGCATAAGGTGTTTATTCCGTTTGGGTCGGGTGTGTCGTCTATCATTGTGAAACGGAGAGTGTCGTAGACCAACAGCTCAGGGTATTGCGGACAGAGTTCTGTTGCCATGTAGACCTCGATGCTGCGCGGAACAGTCAGGTCGGCGGAATCCGTGCCCCGCAGCATGAACGAGTGTGTTTCTTCGTTTATATAAAGATAGTCGTGCGAAGTGTTGATAGTGTCGCCACTGTCTGTAGTGCACACAAAGTCCACCCCGTTGGCCAGTTCGCCGCCGAAGGAGAGGTGGACCCTCCCCTCGTTGTAGATGGTGCCTGCCAGTGTCAGTGGCACCTCGCGGCCTGCCCTGCGGCCGAAGGTAATGATGTTGTCTGTCGACAGCCCGGTGGTCACAGACGGGCTGCTCAGGCTATGGCCTTCGAGCATCACACCGGAGTCACGGTTCAGGTCGCCGATATTGCAGATGCTGATGTGCATGTGGTACACCTCACAGGGCACCAAGTTCCCCTCGGCCATCAGCTTCATCGTATAGCCGTTGTATTGCACACCGTCGGCGCCCTCGGTATTCTCCACGTAGTAGTGGCTGAACTCTGGATGGATGTTCGTGCCCGCAGAACCCGACGAACCGGTGACACCCGAGTTGACAGAGTTGATGGCCACCGCGATACCGTCCGGGTACTCCTCCGACACCGAGCCCGGAACCAACGCTATATTGCGCGTGGTGTATAGTCCTGTGGAAGGGTCGGTACCGGAGAGGAAAAAGGCAAAGACATCGTTGAAGGTGCTGCCGACGAACTCCGGATATTCCTCCGACCCAAAACAGTAGGTGAACGACACATGGTCCGAAAGGCATACCAAGTCGAAGTCCAGCGTTGCGCAGGAACGGATGTTCCCACTGCTGACAACTGTCATCAGCGGGTCGCTGAAGTAGTTGCTCACCGCCTGCGCCGCATGACCGTTGTCGTTGGGGCCTTCGGCCACCGACACATGGCCGGTGGTGAGCACTATCCCTTCGTTCATCTGTGCGCCGGTAAAACCGTTGCTCTGGAAAGTGCCTATCTGCGGTTTGGCAATGCTGCCGGGGGTGTTGTTGAACTTAACGTTGAACACATGGACTCCATCGCCGAGGAAAATGCTCCTGACGAAGTTCTCCACGTTCTGTCCTTCGGCCGAGGTGACGATGATGTTCTGTGCTGCAATCGGACAGACGCCTATCGCCATTAAAAGGGTAATCAGAGTGTAGCGTTTCATGGGGGTTAGGGTGTTTGGTTTTACATTTGCGTTTCGAGGTGCAAATATACAAACAAATCGCCTAACCCGTATCTACGGCGCGGGATAAAAGAAAGATATAGGCATTTCCGGAAAGGATATTTTAAGGATATTTCTTTTGTAAATAATTCTAAGCCAAGAATGTATCAAAATTGCTTTTCGGTACTTCCGAAGGAGTTCAGGAAGGCGATGAGGTCGTCGTTCTCGCCCAGTGAGAGTTTCTTCCTGATGCGGGTGCGATAGGTGCGGACGGTATTGTCGGCCAGGTGGAGGGTATCCGATATTTCACGATTCGACAAACCGACCCGCAGCAGCATGCATATCTTCATCTCGATGTCTGTAATCCCCTGAGCGTGCTGTCTGAGGCTGTCGCAGAATCCTTCGTATTGACGGTTGAAGCTCTGCTCGAATTCGTCCCATTCGTTCTGCTGTTTGAGTTCTTCCATGCGGCTGATGCCCTGCAGCAGTTGCGCGCGGAGGTTTTTGGGCATCCCGGTGGCCACGCGTCGCACCTCGCCGGCGAAACTTGCAATCTGTTCTTTTGTTGTTGCGTGTTCCATGCGCGTGGTGTCAATCTCGGCCTGCTGTTGGAGTAGACGTTGCTCGCTTTCCAGTTCGCGAATGCGGGCCTGTCGATCAGCCAATTTGCGGCTTTGACGATAGAGGAAGAATACCACTACAATCAGCACCAGCAAGAACGACAATACCAGTGCCGCCATACCGCGCCTTGCTGTGCGCAGTTCCAGCTCGTTGATGCTGCGCTCGTAGGCACGCTGGCGGTCGAACACCTCCTCCAGATACCGCGAGTCCGTGGAACGCGTCGACTCCAGGGCTTGCAGCGCCTTGCTGGTTTCCAGTACCTGGCGGTAGTTGCCGAGGCTTTCGTAGCACGATGTCAGCAGGGTCAGGGCTTCGCGTTTGACGGTCATCTCGTGGTATCCGTGGTAGTTCTCGTAGAGGTCGTTGCAGATGGCGATGGCGCTGTCCATTGGTCCCTGCTCGGCATAAATACATGCCCTGACGAGGCGGCAGCAGTGGCGGTCGAAGTCGGTGCCCCAGCGGTTGGCGATGTCGCACATGCGTTCGTATTGCTGCCAGGCTGAGTCAGTCATGCCGGCACCGAGAAACCCCATGGCGTGGTTCACACGGAAGAGGGTCCAGAAACGGGCCGTGGCCGCCGACGGGGCGGTGCCCGACAGGCTGTCGCCCATCGCATGCTCCAACTCGGAGTAGATGTCGATGGCTTCGGCCGTATGCCCCAGCTCGTTCTCCATTACGCCTTCATAGAGCCGGATGGTGTACCAGTAATCGTTTGGAGCCCAGTTGCGAGCGCTGTCCAGGTTGGCCTGCTCGGCAGCCCGGTTGTTCGCCGTGGAGAAGTAGTTCACCTTGTTGATGTAGCAGCTGGCCACCATCAGCGAGTCGCCCAGCTGTTTGTATATCTGAAGGGCCTTGGTGTAGCACATCAGCGAGTTGATGCTCAGCACGGTGCTGTAGTCCACGGTGCCTTCGACGAAATAGGCATAGGCTTGAAGGAAGGCCGGGTCCGATACATCGAGCGACGCTCGCGCCACCTCCATGTAACGGTACATGTCGTCGTATTCGCCACTCTGTGCCGCCAGGCTGGTGAGGCTCAGGTAGGCCATCACCTTGCCGTATCGGCTGCCGTGCTCTTCGGCGTAGGCCAGCATCTTGCGCGCGTCGGCTTCGGCAATCTCGTTACCCGAAAACATCACACGTTTGCGGCTCTCGCGAAACATGTCGTCGTATATCCGGTTGTCTGGTTCCCTCTGTCGGCATCCTTGGAGTATGCCAACAGACAGCGCCAATAGGGTGAGGACTGCGATGGTTTGTCTGTAGGATTTCATGAACAGGGGTGATATAGGGTTTAACGGAATTTAGTTCAATTTGTGCAGCATGGGCGAGCGGCTGAGGTCGGTGGGGTTGGTGCCGGGGACGCCTTCGGGCACCGGCATGCCCAGCTTCTTGAAGTGTTTCTTCCAGTATTTTGGCAGGCGACCCTCCTTGTCGCGCCAGTTCATGGGCTTGGCCTCTATGAGGTGTTTGCCTTTGTCGCTGCAGTCGTCGAGGAAGACTTCGTAGACCAGCTCCGAGCAGTAGAGGGCGCCGTTGTCGGGCAGGAAGGCGTTGTCGTAGGGTTGGCCGATGAACGAGCGGGCGCGGGCAAGGACAGAGTCGATGGAGAAGCAGCCGTACTTGAAACGGTAGACATCGGGGAAGTCGCTGCTGCCATACTTTGTTGTGAGCGGGCGGCGGCTGACGCCGTAGCGCTGCGTGGCGTCGATGATCCACACCGTGTCGTCCACGCTCTCCACCAGCGCTACGTGGGTGTACTTGCCCGTGCTGGCTTTGATGGCGTTGCCCATGTCGCCCTCCTCGCTGAAGAAGAGCAGGTCGCCCGGCCGCAGGTCGACGAGGCTGCTGTTGCTGAGGAAGCTGCGGAGCCTCATGCCTTCGGGCATCATGGGCCGTAGGGTCTGCCACAGGAGGGGCTGGTAGGTGACGAAGGCCATGTGGCTTCCCGTGAAGCGCATGGGGAGCATCCAAGGGAAGTAGTCGCCGCACTCCTCGTAGCTGCTGCCGTATGCCTGCAAGGTGTCGCCCTTGCCGTTGATGAAGAGGATGTTATAGCCGGCGCCGCTGGTGCATCCGTAGGGCTCGTACAAGAGTGCTTTTTCCAGGTTCACGTCGCCTTCCTGAAGGCCGAAGTCGGCGGGTGTGGGGAAGAGGCTGTAGGCTTTGCCCAGCCGCATCAGGGCGCGCTCCAGCGTGTCGGCAGGGAAGTGGCGGGAAACCCAGCGATTGCTGTCTATGGTGTTCTTCGTCTCGCGCAGGCGGTCGCCGTCGCGGGTGTAGGCAATGGTGTGGTCTTCGTGGTGGAAGCATCCTGTGTAGTAAGTGGTTATCTGCACGCCCTGCAGGCCGCTTTCGAGGAAGCGGGTCATGGGTTGGCGGTAGGTGTAGGGTTCGATGCGTCCGGCGGTGTCGACGCTGTAGTTCTTTTCGCCGCGCAGGATGATGACGCGGTCCTCGCGGTCGGGGTCGGGGTACATTGCGCTGATGCCAAGGGGTTTGGCTATGCGGTACCAACCCTTCTCGTCCTTCAGGTAGACGCTGTTGTAGTCGTATCGCCATTGGTGTCCGCTGTGGGTGAAACCGCGATGTGGTGTGTATCCATAGGCCTCATACTCCTTTTCCATTTCGGCGAATGCCTCCTCCAGCGTCCGTTCCTCGGTGTAGAAGCCGCAGGTGTCCATGCGTCCGGCGGTGTCGATGGCCACGATGCCCCACGCCGTCAGGCAGTAGGCGCGCCCTTGGTGGATGCCGGCAATCTGCATGGCCTGCAGGTCGAAGGTCTTCCACCGCTGCGGGCTGAAGAACACCACCATGTGCCCCACGCTGTCGCGTGCCCAGAGGTGTCCGGCGGCGGTATCCACCTCGAAGTCGGGCTGCAGGTTGAAGGGTGTGCGCTGCCAGTGCAGCTTTTCGCCCATGGGGGTGATGAAACTCCAGTAGGCCTCGTGCACCAGCAGGCGGTTTTGCCATGTGCGCACGCGGTTCACCCAGTATTGGTCGTGCGGGTCGGTGACGGAGTAGAGTTTCTGGTCCAGCGGCGTGGCCCATCGGCGCACGGTGCGCCAGTTGTCGGTGGTGGAGTAGATGCGGTTGCCGTGTCCGGCAATCCATCCGCTGTCGGCGCTGAGCATGTAGATGTCGTCGATGCCCTGCTTGCGTTCGAAGGCGGTGTCGCGCAGGGTGGTGAAGGTGCGTCCGCTGTCGGCGCTGAAGAGCAGCAGGCCGTCCTGCGAGCCTGCCCACATTCTTCCTCCCTCGCCGAGCCATCCGGGGTGGAACCACTCTTGCCCCTTCAAGCTCTTGTAGGGGATGCGCTCCCATACGGTGTCGCCCGTCGAGGTGCGCAGCAGGTACTTCTTGAAGCCCATCGTCACGGCGGTGTTGCGGTCGAAGGGCACCACGCATTCTAGGTGGATGTCGCTCCAGACGTCTTTCTTCTTCATCAGCGTGCGCCACGAGGCGCCGATGCTGTCGGCCTTGTAGACGTCGCCGCACATGGTGCAGATCCATATGGAACCGTCGGGCGCCACCGAGGCGCTGCGTCCGCATTCCACCTCGAGGTCCACGCGCCGGTCGCGCTGCTGGGCCTGTATTTGCCCTGCGGCCATAAGTGTGGCGATGATGATCAGGATGGTCTTTTTCATAATCTTTTTATAGCTCACGTAAACATTTCGATTGTGAGAGGCTTGTCGGGGTGGTGCCCATGACGTTTTTGTTGCGCCGATGCATGGGTGTGGCCTCTAAGAGATGACGGTCGGTTTTGTCTTCATTGACATCGTCGAGGTAGCACTCGTAGATGAGTTCGGAGTCGTAGAGGGCGCCGTTGTCGGGCAGGAAGTCGTTGTCGTAGGGCTGTCCGATGAAGGCTCGGGCACGGGCAAGCACCGAGTCGAAGTAGAAATAGGTGTGCTCGAAGCGGTACACGTCGGGCAAGAGGTCTCCGTCATATTCTGTGCGCAGGAAAGGGCGGCGGCTGACG